>Ga0209084_1000160_pt1 | contig 65080 bp, 58 predicted proteins | sample C_130820_MF_Meta_FD_187309 | JGI IMG/M metagenome (GOLD analysis project Ga0209084, IMG submission 187309) | Freshwater microbial communities from Lake Croche, Canada to study carbon cycling - C_130820_MF_MetaG (SPAdes) (version 2) | ecosystem: Environmental > Aquatic > Freshwater > Lake...
ATCCTCGCCTTCTCTAGTTTTACCGATTGGTTAGATGGCTTTCTAGCTCGAAAACTAAATCAAATGTCACGTCTCGGTCAACTCCTTGATCCGGCAGCAGACAGGTTATTTATTCTTGCCTCGCTACTGGGCCTAGCTATAACGTCTAAGGTTCCCTGGTGGTTGGTGCTGGTCATTGTCGCCAGAGATCTCACCTTGTTCTTTAGCTTGCCCTTCTTAGCCAAGGTCGGCTATGGTCCATTGCCAGTGAACTACACCGGCAAGGCTGGCACCTTTGCTCTGCTATACGCCTTCCCATTGATGCTCCTTCCCGAGGTAGTGCCCCAAGAAGTCGCTGTTTGGATATACCCGATAGCTTGGGCCTTTGCATTTTGGGGTGTCTGGCTTTACTGGTGGACAGGTTTCATTTATTTACGACAGGTTCATAACATTCGAAAATCTGCCCTCCTAGAGTCGGCTATTCTTAACCACGAACAGGAGAGTGCGTGAACGAGTTTTTAGCTGGCCAAGATGCCCATTCAGGCGATGACATGGAAGCTACTCGCAACTTCTCTGAGGACCTAATTGAGAGTGATTTAGAGTCACTTTCAGATGAAGAAAGAGCAGCAGTCGACGCGCTTCCTTCAGGCAGCGCATTGCTGATAGTTCGTCGTGGCCCTAACCAAGGTTCAAGATTCCTTTTGGATGCGGATGTCACAACAGTTGGCCGTCACCCAAACGCGGATATCTTTTTGGACGATGTCACCGTTTCTAGAAAACACGCTGAATTCAAAAGAGCCGGCAAGACCTTTACTGTTATTGACCTTGCATCCCTAAATGGCACCCAGTATCAAAACGCTCGGGTTGAAACTTCAGAACTTGAAAATGGCAGTGAAGTTCAAATCGGTAAGTATCACCTGACTTTCTTTGCATCCAAGAAGGACATCTAGAATCATGGCCGTTTCAGAAGCCTCTAATCTCTTCGCCCCAAGACCGGGCAGGCTGTTCACTATTGGGCAAGTCATTGACAAGATAAAAGTTGATTTTCCAGATCTAACTCCTTCGAAGATTCGCTTTCTAGAAGATCAAGGTTTGTTCTCGCCGTTTAGAACTGAGTCTGGTTACCGTAAATACAGCGAAGAACACATTGAAAGAGTTCGCTTAATTCTTGAATTGCAGAGAGATAAGTTCCTCCCTCTCAAAGTAATTCGAACTTATTTAGATGACTTAGATGCTGGAAAGCAGCCAACGCTACCTAGCGCAACTAGACGTCCTAGCGTTACTCGCAAATTCAGCAAGCTGGAGCTTGTTGCAGAAAGCGGCATCAATGAGACTTTGCTTGCGGAGGCCCAGCTAGCACAGCTGATTGGCTCAGAACCTTTTGAATACAGCGACATTGAAGTTGCAAGATCGCTAATGCAACTTCAACGTTTCGGTATTTCAGCTAGACACCTACGCGGAATCAAGACATCTGTGGACAGAGATCTTGGATTGATCCAAGGTGTCGTTGCCAGCGTTAAAAAACAACGCGACCCGGCAGCAAAGTCGAGGGCTGCAGCCTACGCGAATGAGATTGAGTCGCACTTTGCGGTCATTAGAGCAGAACTAATTCGCGCCGTAATCGACAAAATCGACTAGTCCGACACGCCGAAGAAGAATATTAGCCCCCTTTGGTCAGGGGTAAGCGGAACAATTAAACAAAGCTTCAATAACAAGTTGAACTTTAGAGTATTAGGAGAGGAGGCCAGCATGGACTCAAATCAGCCCGAAGTTGATGGTGTCATAAAGGAACCAACGACTGAAACTGGCCGAATCGTGCTTAGTGAAGCAAGTGAATTCGCCTACTTGCAGGATGATCTCTTCGCAGTCTCACAACCTTGGCATGACCCAAACGTGGGTTACCGAGGAACATCAGCTGCTGGTGCAGCGGGTATCAGCTACCGCCAGCTTGATTATTGGGATCGCACGAAACTCGTTCAGCCAAGTGTCAGAGGCGCATCAGGTTCTGGAACTCAGCGACTTTACTCATTCCGAGACATCCTAGTTCTAAAACTCATCAAACGTTTTATTGATGCCGGGGTATCACTGCAGCAGATTCGAATTGCCATTCAGCAACTTCGTGAAGCTGGAATCAGCGACTTAGCCAAAATCACTTTGATTTCCGATGGAGCTAAAGTTTACCTGTGCACTTCAGTCGATGAGGTTATTGACCTGCTAGATCGTGGTCAAGGAGTATTTGGAATTTCTGTTGGCAAGGTTCTTGGTGAGGTCGAGGCGACTCTTACCACCATCAACCCAAGCCACATCGAAGACCTCGATGAACTGACGCTCAAGCGACTGAGCAAAAAAGCTATCTAGTTCTCTTCCTCTGACTTTTGAGTTAGAGCTTTTATCTGTTTCTTGGTCAATGTCTGACGAATCACTTCGTTGAACTTATCTTCATACTCTGGCGAGACAGTCGGAACTTCTTCCGCTTCAATAACAACTTCTCTAACTATTTCTGGTTTGGCAGGAAAACTTGGCTTAGTGTCTCGACTGCGTTTAGAGAATCGACTCTTAGCATCTGCTTTGCGCTTACGAAGCGTGCTACCTGGATCTTCGGCTTGAAATGCAGTTAAGGCCTGCTCAAGTAAAACATCAAAACGGTTGGCTAATTTGGCAGCCGATTGACCAGGCCAAGTGTGGATTGATTTACCTGCACCGGAAGCTTGTTGCAGAGCCGTCTTCTCCTCAAGCGGGGGATTGAGCATCAGATCTCCAAATAGCTCCTCTAATTCATTCACTCGAAACTGGTGCTCAGCGACGCTGGCTCGAAGCCTATTCACCAAAACACCTAGCAAATGAACTCGACGATTCACTTTGTTACGAAGCTCGACAAGAGCTTTCACCGCTGTTTCTATGGAAATTACTGAGTTTATTGTTGGCTCAGCAACTAACAGAACACGATCACTTGCGACCCAAGCCATCCGGGTCAAAGCGCCGATTGACGGCGGAGTGTCAATAAGGACGAGATCGTATTTATCTTCGATTGTTGCTAAGGCCCGCTCTATTTGCCATAGGGATTTGAAAGAAGGGTTTCCCTTATTTTCGATGGTCAATCTAGGGTTGCCGACCATGATATCTAAGCGCCCTGACTGCCCCTTAGCCCAAGATGAGACTACAATTGCCCTTAGCACAGTGTTGTGCCGGGGCTTCTTGATTACTTCGGCCGCTGAAGAGTCATATTCCCCAACCGCACCTAAACCAATGCTTGCGTTGCACTGTGGGTCTAAATCAATCACCAGTGTGCGTAAGTTCCTAGACATGGCGGCAGAGGCAAGACCAAGGGTAACCGTGGTTTTACCAACTCCGCCTTTCAAGGCGCTAATGCTTAATACCTGCACCTGTCTAGGCTACCTTTTGATTTAGGCACAACCCGTTATTTGTTCGTCTGACTGCAGTTAGGAACGCATGTTCAGCAAGATTTTGGTTGCCAACCGAGGCGAAATAGCCATTCGCGCCTTTAGGGCAGCTTATGAACTAGGAGCTAAGACTGTTGCCGTATTTGCCTATGAGGACCGAAACTCATCGCACCGACTCAAAGCAGATGAGGCTTATCAGATCGGTGAAATCGGTCACCCGGTTCGTGCTTACCTAGATGTCTCAGAAATCATTCGTGTAGCGCTTGAATGTGGCGCTGACGCTATTTACCCAGGCTATGGATTTCTATCCGAGAATCCAGAACTAGCAGAAGCTGCAAAAGCTAATGGCATTACTTTTATTGGACCTACCTCGGATGTTCTAGAACTAGCTGGAAATAAGGTAAATGCTAAAGAAGCAGCAATTGCCGCAAATGTTCCAGTTCTAAAATCTTCTAGACAATCTGAAGACACAGTAGTTCTAATCGAAGATTCTAAAGAGATTGGTTTTCCACTTTTCGTAAAAGCTGTTGCCGGTGGTGGTGGACGAGGTATGCGTCGCGTTGCAGATGAGGAATCTCTTCCAGCTGCACTCGGTGAAGCCATGCGTGAAGCTGAGAGTGCCTTTGGTGATGCACGGGTATTTCTTGAACAAGCAGTTCTACGACCGAGACACATTGAAGTGCAAATCTTGGCTGATAGTCAAGGCAGCGTAGTTCACCTATTTGAGCGCGACTGTTCAGTGCAGCGAAGAAACCAAAAAGTTGTTGAGATAGCCCCTGCCCCTAATATCTCTAAAGAGCTTCGTGAAGATCTATACCGAGACGCTGTTGCCTTCGCTAAGCAAGTTGGTTACGTCAATGCTGGAACAGTTGAGTTCCTAATCGATACAGTTGGCCCAAATGCTGGCAAACATGTCTTCATTGAAATGAATCCTAGAATTCAAGTCGAGCACACTGTCACTGAAGAGATAACTGGCTTTGACTTGGTTCAATCTCAAATGCTTATCGCTTCGGGTAAAACCCTCTCAGAGCTAGAACTGACCCAGGACAAGATTGAAATGCATGGATTTGCCATTCAATGCAGAATCACGACCGAGGATCCATCGGCTGGTTTTAGGCCAGACACAGGAAAAATCAGTACCTATCGCTCACCAGGTGGTGCTGGTATTCGACTTGATGGCGGAACGGTTTCTACTGGAAGTGAAATCAGTCCACACTTTGATTCACTTCTTGTAAAACTAATTACCAGAGGCAGAGATCTTAAGACCGCGGTAAACCGTGCAGAGCGTGCCCTTGCTGAATTTAGAATTCGTGGAGTTTCCACCAACATCGCTTTCTTACAAGGTGTACTTGCTGACCCTAGCTTTGTAGCCGGTGAGTTAAGCACAGCTTTCATTGATGAGAGACCTGAACTGCTAACTGCACACGCTTCGCTCGATAGAGGAACCAAGATTCTAAACTGGTTAGCCGATGTCACAGTCAACCAGCCATATGGATCAAGGGGAGACCTAATCTCACCAGCTTCTAAGCTTCCAAAACTTGATTTGACTAAGCCAGCACCACATGGTTCACGTCAACAGCTAATCGACTTAGGCCCTTCAGGTTTTGCTCAAGCACTGAGAGCACAATCAGCTGTTGCGATTACCGATACAACCTTCAGAGACGCTCATCAGTCGCTACTAGCGACGAGAGTCAGATCTCGCGATCTTGTTCAGGTTGCTCCTTACGAGGCAAGAGTGTTGCACAAGTTGTTCTCGGTTGAAGCTTGGGGAGGAGCAACATATGACGTGGCTCTTCGATTCCTAGGCGAAGACCCATGGGCAAGACTGACAGCTCTAAGGGAAGCAATGCCAAACATTTGTATTCAAATGTTGCTTCGGGGTCAGAACACGGTTGGCTACACCCCTTACCCAGTTGAGGTAACTGAAGCGTTCATTTCGGAAGCAGCGCTGTCTGGCGTGGATATTTTTAGAATCTTTGACGCACTCAACGATGTTGATCAGATGCTTCCTGCTATTAGCGCTGTGCTAAAGACAAAGACCGCAGTTGCTGAAGTCGCAATCTGTTATACCGGTGACCTGCTAAACCCAAACGAGAAACTTTATACACTCGACTATTACCTAACTTTAGCTAGACAGGTAGTTAACGCTGGTGCACACATTCTTGCTATCAAAGACATGGCGGGACTTCTTCGACCTCAAGCTGCAGCCAAGTTGGTAAAGGCTCTGCGTGCTGAGTTTGATGTTCCAGTTCATCTGCATACTCACGACACGGCAGGCGGTCAGTTAGCAACTTTGATTGCAGCCATAGATGCCGGTGTCGACGCTGTGGACGTTGCTGCTGCACCAATGGCAGGAACAACTAGCCAACCGTCAGCTTCAGCTTTGATTGCTGCTCTTGAAAACACTGATAGAGATGCTGGAATCACACTTGATGAGATCACAGCTCTTGAACCCTATTGGGAAGCAGTTAGAAATGTTTATGCGCCGTTTGAGTCTGGTTTGCGCGGACCTACCGGCCGTGTATACAAGCACGAGATTCCAGGTGGCCAACTAAGCAATCTTCGTCAGCAAGCTATTGCACTGGGTTTAGGTAACCAGTTCGAACGAGTCGAAGACATGTATGCAGCTGCTAATGAAATTCTCGGAAGACCACCGAAGGTCACTCCATCTTCAAAAGTTGTAGGTGATCTTGCGCTTCACTTAGTAGCGGTAAATGCAGACCCTGCTGATTTTGCCGCCAACCCACAGAACTATGACATTCCAGATTCAGTCGTTGGTTTCATGGCAGGCGAACTAGGGGATCTTCCTGGTGGTTGGCCAGAACCTTTCAGAACTAAAGTGCTTCAAGGTAAGAGCCCGAAGTTTGGTCTAGTCGCTGTATCACCTGCAGATTTGAAAAACCTAGTTTCTGATGATGCCAAGCTCAGGAGAAGCACTCTGAATAGATTGCTTTTCCCTGGGCCAACAGTTGAGTTCGAAAAAGCTAGAGCAACATTTGGCAACCTTGACCCAGTGGACACTTTGGATTATCTCTATGGCCTAGAGCAGGGCCACGAGCATGTTGTCGAGATATCTAAGGGAGTGAGAATCTTTGTTGGACTTGAGGCAATTGGTTCACCTGATACCAAAGGCTTTAGAACAGTTATGGCTACCTTCAACGGCCAATTGCGTCCTATTAACATCAGAGATCGAAAGATAGCCACAACAGTTGTCTCTGCTGAAAAGGCGAATTTGGCGAACCCAGCAGAAGTTGCAGCTCCTTTTGCTGGAGTTGTTACTCTTCAGGTGGTTGAAGGTACTCAAGTTGAGCTTGGTCAGCCTGTCGCTACCATAGAGGCTATGAAGATGGAAGCGACTATCACGGCCAATATGTCAGGCGTTATCAGGCGTTTAGCCATAGCCAAGACCCAAGCGGTTGAATCAGGGGACCTCATCCTCGTGGTTGAACCTAAAGTTAGCGAATAGACTTACCCAATAAGTTATTGTTTCAGGGCTCAATTTGCCTTGAATTGAAATGCATAAGGAATTAGCTTTGGCTGACAAATTTGAAGGTAAAAACTCTCGTTCGGGTGAGGCATCAGAATCTAACGCTGAGCTCGGTGCAGCCGGGATCGAAGCAAGCACAGTTGATCTGACTCCAACTACCTCATCAATCAAAGTTGTTACTGAAGCCACAGCGATTGTTCCAGCCGGTGGGGCGTCTGAAACCGCGAGCCTTGCTGCTTCCCAAACTGGCTATTCAAGAAGGGATAGCCTGCGCGGAGATACCTTTGATCAGCCAGAGCCAGCTGCGATGCTTACCGCCGATCGCCTTATCGAAGTCAATTCCAAGACCAGGCCCGCACCTGAATCTGGTTTCCGCAGATTCATCTACTTCCTTTCCCTAAAGAGCATCAACCTAGGCGATAACCTTCGCGTTCGCGAACGTAAAGCAGTCGATGCTCGGATTGCTACCAACCTGGGAGGTGGCGCAAGATTTGTGCCAGTGCTAACCCGTAAGGGAGGAGTGGGGAAAACAACTGTCACCACTTTGCTTGGAATGGCCATGGCGCTTGCCAGAGAAGATCGTGTTATCGCGATTGACGCTAACCCAGACCGTGGAACTCTCGCAGAACGTGTTAGCAAGTCAACCAGGTTCACGGTTAGAGATGTTGTTAACCGAGCAGCAGCTATCGATGGCTTCACAGATTTCTCAACTATGGTTTCAAGAGATGTGACCAGACTTCATGTTCTCGCATCTGATAGCGATCCGATGCTATCTGAAGCATTCGACGAAGGAGATTACAACGTGGTTGCCGATATGGCAGCCCGTTATTACACAATCATCCTTACCGACTGTGGTACCGGTATCGTCCACTCGGTTATGCGACCAACGTTACAACGAGCAAACGGATTGGTAATTGTTTCTGGTGGTTCAGTTGACGAAGCCAGATTGGCTTCCGAGACCCTAACCTGGCTCGAAGCTAACGGCTATGGCGATCTAGTAAGAGGCTCAGTTGTTGCACTTAACACCGCAACCCAGGGAACTAACCTGGTGAAACTGGATGAGATTGAAGCTCACTTCAAATCCCGTGTTCGCGCAGTAGTAAAGATTCCATATGATCCTGCTCTTGCAGCCGGTTCGGTCATCAAATTTGATCAACTGAACCGTAACACTCGTGAAGCTGCTCGTGAGCTTGCCGCATTAGTTGTTGAGGGTTTGGCCAAGTCCAACTAGTTCATGACTGTTCGAGAAATACGTCTCTATGGCGACCCAGTTCTAAAATCTTCGTGTGATTTGATAACTGATTTTGGCGCTAAGACCGAATCACTAATTGCCGATCTTATTGACACCACTAAAGTCCCTGGCAGAGCAGGTGTGGCCGCCCCGCAGATAGGTATTTCACTTCGAGCGTTTAGTTATAACGTCGGAGGGAAAGTTGGTTATCTAATCAACCCAAAGAACCTAGTACTTTTGGGTGAACCATTTCTGACTGAAGAAGGCTGTCTATCGGTGCCGGGCCACTGGCACATGACAACTAGATATCCTGAGGCTTCATTGACTGGACAATTACTCGATCAAAGTGAAATCACTATTTCTGGAGCTGGGTTAATGGCGCAGGCTATTCAACATGAGTATGACCACCTCGATGGCTTGCTCTACTTAGACAGGTTGACCGCAGAAGAGCGCAAGGAAGCCATGAAGCTTTTACGCCGATCAGATTGGTTTATGCGTTAGGCCTTGTAATCACCAATGTTGTGACAAGATGACTTAGCGCTATTTGCATAGATGTCATCAATCAAGTTCCCAAAGTCCTCAACAACGGTTGAACGCTTTATCTTCAAAGAAGGAGTGAGGTGCCCACTCTTCTCTGTCAGGTCGTAGGGTAGCAGCGCAAACTTACGGATTGATTCAGCGGAGGAGAATTGTGAGTTTACCTTTTCAATTGCACTAGACACTTCAGCTAGCACTGCGATGTTTGAACGAGCCTCATCAAGAGTGAGCTTCTCCTTGATTCCTTTGTTTTCAAGCCAGAGTGGAAGCATTTCTTCATCAATTGAAACCAAAACAGAAACGAAAGGCTTCGCATCACCGATGACGACAGCTTGGCTAACAAGAGAATTGGCACGAAGTGGATCCTCAAGAAGTGTTGGGGCAACATTCTTACCACCAGCGGTAATAATCAGTTCCTTCTTACGACCTGTAATAGCAAGGAAACCATCGTCATCAAGAGCGCCGATGTCTCCAGTCTTGAACCAGTCACCTTCGAAAGTTGACTTGGTGGCATCCTTGTTATTCCAATAGCCCTTGAGAACGTTTGTTCCACGTAGCCAAATCTCACCATCATCAGCAATATGGACACCGCAACCAGGTAGTGGGAAACCGACTTTACCGATTTTGACATTGTCTGGTCTACCAATGGTTACTGGAGCTGTAGTTTCGGTAAGTCCGTAACCTTCCAAAACAATCAATCCGATAGCTCTATAGAAGTGACCAAGCCGAGCACCAAGTGGTCCACCACCGCTAATTGCATACTTCACGCGACCACCCATAGCTGCTCGAAGTTTCTTGTATACAAGCGCATCAAAGAGTTTGTGCTTGATGTTTAGAGAAAGGCTCGGGCCCTTCTTGGTATCCAGTGCCATGGACCAAGCAATAGCAGTTTCAGCGGCAGCATGGAAAATCTTTCCTTTTCCTGCTCCTTCCGCACGTTGTTCCGCTGAGTTATAAACCTTTTCAAAGACTCTTGGCACTGCCAACAAGAAAGTTGGGTGGAAGCTCTGCATAGCCGGTGCAACACTCTTCGCATCTGGTTGGTGTCCAACTTGAACACCACCGGCAGCACAAAGCACAGAGACAAATCGAGCGAACACGTGTGCCATTGGCAAGAACAGAACTGTTGATCCGCCTGGACAAACAACCTGCGGTAAAACTGCTTGAGCATTGCGAGACAGATCAACGAAACCTTGGTGAACCAGTTCACAACCCTTAGGTCGACCTGTTGTTCCAGATGTATAGATGATGGTTGCTAAATCTTGGAGTCCGTTTGCAGTTCTTCTGGCCTCAAGTTCTGCATCGGTAACGTTCTTACCTAACTTAACCAATTCTTTAAGATCATTGCTTTCAAAAACCCACTGCTTAGCAACTTTTGGAAGATTGCTCTTCACACTCTTGAAAAGTTCGAGCAAAGTCGCATCTTCAAATAAAGCTGCTGTCGCACCCGAGTCAGAAAGAATCCACTCAATTTGGCTTGGGGCAGAGGATTCATAAATAGGGACTGAAACAGCGCCAGCAAACCAGAGAGCAAAATCACACAACGCCCACTCGTAACGGGTGTGGCTCATGATGCCAACGCGCTGACCAACTTCGATGCCAGATGCGATAAAGCCCTTTGCTAGGTCAGTAACCTCTTTTAGATAGTCGCCAGCTAAGACGTCTTCCCAAATACCAGGCTGGGTTTGTTTAGACATTAGGGGTAGTTTTGGATCTTGCTTGACGCGCTCGATTAAGAGATCGGTGATGTTAGCTCCAGGTGCAGAGGTAACTATTAGTGGAATTTCGTTGGTCTTCATCTCTGTCTCCAGCCTGTAAATGAAACTTTTCACTACTCTACCCGTGGCGGGGCTCATTCCTAGCCCACTAGGCTATTGTGCCCCTTGCCGATATACTGACCAAAGTTGTTAAAAAGCGAAGGAAATCGATGAATACCGTTGGAATCGACATCGGGGGAACCAAAATTGCTGGTGCCCTGGTTTCTGAAACAGGGGAAATCCTTCGTGAACTCAAGGTGCCAACTCCAGCCGAAGATCCAAAAGCTCTTCAAGCTGCGGTGGTTTCTATGGTTAATGAACTTAGAACTGGTGTTGAAATAGGCGCAGTTGGAGTTGCGGCTGCTGGATTTATTGATGCCAATCAGGCCGTTGTGGTTTATTCACCAAACCTGAGTTGGAGAAATGAGCCCTTGAAGGCAAAACTCGAAGCAGATCTCGGGATTCCTGTATTTATTGAGAATGACGCTAACGCTGCTGGCTGGGCTGAATACCGTTTTGGTGCAGGTCAAGGCAGTACTCACATGGTGATGCTAACTATCGGAACTGGTGTCGGCGGAGCGATTATTGCCAACGGTGAACTATTCCGAGGAGGCTTTGGTATCGGAGCTGAGCTAGGTCACAGCATTTTTGTCCCGAACGGTAAGCTCTGCGGCTGTGGACAGCATGGTTGCTTGGAACAGTATGGCTCTGGAACTGCTCTATTGAATTCGGCTAAAGAGTTAGTTGCTCAGGAGACACAGGAAGGTGCTCGATTAAGAGAGCTTGCTAACGCAACCGGTGAATTGACCGGAGTCGAGGTATACCAGGCAATACAGGAAGGCGATGTGGGGGCACTGAGATTGCTGACTGAAGTCGGTCAGAACCTAGGCCTTGCAGTTGCTTCTCTAGCTGCCGTTTTAGATCCAGAACTAGTTGTGATCGGAGGAGGAGTCAGCGCAACAGGAGAATTGCTGCTTGAACCTATCCGTAAGGCGTTCCTAGAACATCTTCCAGCCAGAGGCTTCAGGCCGGAACTAAGACTAGTCGCGGCTCAACTGAGCAATGATGCAGGGGTTGTTGGCGTAGCTGATCTGGCTAGATTGCATTCACTCCCGCGGTAAACTTATCTTTCAAGCTAGTTCGGGAAGAGATGGAGGTCCAGCATGTGGTATTTTTTGCTGAAAAACTTCATCCTAGGGCCGATCCTTAAAGTTCTTTTTAGACCTTGGGTCAGAGGCGCAAACAAGATTCCAACCGATGGCGCAGCCATCTTGGCATCCAACCACCTTTCATTCTCAGATTCAATTTTCTTGCCTCTAATGCTTCGTCGCCCAGTGGTTTTCCTTGCCAAGAGCGAATATTTCACGGGTAAGGGAATCAAGGGCACCCTAACCAGATGGTTCTTCAAAGGAACTGGTCAGCTGCCTATTGATAGAAGTGGCGGTAAGGCTTCCGAAGCAGCACTCAACACCGGTCTAGGTGTGCTAGCACAAAACAACTTGCTAGGCATTTACCCTGAAGGAACCAGATCTCCTGATGGCAGATTATTTAGAGGTAGAACAGGTATCGCACGAATGGTGCTTGAAGCTAAAGTGCCAGTTTTCCCGGTCGCCATGATTGACACCGAGAAGGTTCAACCGATTGGTAGAAGGTTCCCTCGAATTCGTCGAATCGGTGTGGTGGTCGGAGAGCCGCTAGATTTTTCCCGCTTTGCTGGCATGGAAGGTGATCGACTGGTGCTTCGGGCAGTGACAGATGAGATAATTTATGAGCTGATGAAGCTCAGCGGGCAGGAATACATCGACGTATATGCCTCAACACTGAAAGACCGTCGTTAAGTATCTAACCCGAGAAGGAACCATAAATTGGCTTCATTTGAACCAGTAGTTGCAGCAGAACCAGGCGTTATTGAAGGTCTGGATAATTACCGTACTCTCGTTGCAGCTCAACAACCTACTTGGCCTGATGAGGCTGCCGTTGCCGAAGTTCGTGCAACTCTTTCGAAATACCCGCCACTGGTTTTTGCAGGTGAAGTAGACATCCTTAAAGATCGTCTTGCTCAAGCTGCTCAGGGTAAAGCTTTCTTGCTCCAAGGCGGTGACTGTGCTGAAACTTTTGTTGATGCGACAGCCGACCGAATTCGTAACCGGGTTAAGACTTTGCTGCAGATGGCAGTTGTATTAACTTACGGTGCTTCTATGCCGGTAGTGAAGATGGGCAGAATGGCGGGCCAGTTTGCCAAGCCTAGATCATCTGATACCGAGACTCGAGAAGAACTTACTCTTCCTGCCTACCGAGGAGATGCAGTCAACGGCTACGATTTCACTTTAGCTTCTAGAACACCGGACCCAACTCGATTGCTTCAGGCATACAACACTTCAGCTTCAACTCTGAATCTAATTAGAGCTTTTACCATGGGTGGCTTTGCGGATCTTCGTTCAGTGCACGAATGGAATAAAGGTTTTATTGATAACCCGGCTAACTCCAAGTACGAAACTATGGCTAAAGATATTGATAGAGCTATCAAATTTATGGCAGCCTGCGGTGCAAACTTTAGTGAGCTAAGAACCACCGAGTTCTACACCAGTCACGAAGGGCTGCTATTTGATTACGAGCGTCCAATGACTCGAATTGATTCGAGAACTGGAACTCCATACGACACCAGCGCACACTTTATTTGGGTTGGTGAGAGAACCCGCCAACTAGATGGTGCACACGTTGATTTCCTCTCTAGGGTTCGTAACCCACTGGGAGTGAAGCTTGGCCCAAACACTTCAGTTGATGATGTGATGGCACTTATTGAAAAGCTTGATCCTAACCACGAACCCGGACGACTAACTTTTATCACCAGAATGGGCGCAGACAAGATTCGTGAAGCACTTCCTAAGTTGGTAACAGCAGTTAGGGATGCCGGATTCCAACCACTATGGATTACTGATCCAATGCACGGTAATGGTATTACCACCGCAAACGGATACAAGTCTCGACGCTTTGATGATGTAATGAATGAAGTTCGTGGTTTCTTTGAAGTGCATCGCGATCTAGGAACTTTCCCTGGTGGAGTTCATGTCGAGCTAACCGGTGATGATGTGGCTGAATGTCTTGGCGGTAGTGAGCACATCGATGAAATTACTTTGGAATCTAGATACGAATCACTCTGCGATCCAAGACTGAATCACTCACAGTCACTGGAGCTTGCTTTCCTAGTTGCAGAAGAGCTTGCTGCTCGCTAACGAGCTCTAATAGTGATTGTTGAGCCGACTTTAACGGTGGCTCCAACGTTTTCACTAGCACCGGTAACTTTTTTGATGCCGTAATCCTTAGACAACCACTTGGTATCGATAACAACTTTTAACCCAAGCGATTCAAGCAACGCTTGTGCAGCCAAAATTGTTTCACCCTTTACTTTTGGCATCAAAACCGTGTTTGGTCCTCTGCTAACCACAAGTTTTATGGTTGAGCCCTTGCCAACCTGAGCCTCATCTGGAACTACCTCGATGACCTCACCCTTGGCGACAGTCTCAGAGAAGTGGTAGACACTCTTGCGAACTGTGAGACCCGCAACTTCTAAGGCTGCTCGCGCAATTGCCTCTCGGAATCCAGCAACAACTGGGATTGCACCTAATGAGATTTTTATGTTGACGTTTGACCCGGTAGCTAGTTTGGTCTTGTCATCGCCTGAATAACTGTAAACGGAACCAAGCGAGAAATCAGAGTTGAACCATTCGGTAACTTTGCCAACCGACAGGTGCGCTCCGACAAGTTTGGCAGTGGCTGTTACGAGATCTAATCCGAGCAAAGATGGAACACTAATCATTTCTTTGCCCTTAGAAACTAACAACGTAATTCCAGAGCCCTTGGTTACTGGCAAGCCAGCAGGAGGTTCAGTTCCAACAACCTGACCTTCAGCAAAAGTTGAACTAAAGACTTTTCGGATATCTATTTCTGTTGTGAGTTGCTGCAGTAAGTTAGTGGCTTCACCGGCTGTTTTATCACTAACATTAGGAATTGCAACTAAGGCACCAGGACCAGAGCCAAACCACCAACCCCCGAAAGATCCAAGAGAGAAAACCAACAGGCTAGCAATTAGCCATTTGCTAACTACGTTTCTCCGAATAAAACTCTCATATGGGTTCTCTTCGATTTTTTCAATGTCAGCAATAACTTCGGTAAAGCTAAGGTCATCAAATTGGGAATCAAGGATGAGAGTTTCATCCATATTTTGCTGCGACATAGTGACGGAACTATTGGTGATGTTTTCTAATGCGCTTAGTGCATCGCTTGCATTCTGAGGCCTGTTCTCAGGATTTGGTTCTGTGCAGTAGAGCATCAGGTCATTTAGCTCATTCGATGCAGTTGGGTTTATTTCAATAGCCGAACTAACTCTTGAATTAGTGTGCAGCATTGCAATTTGAATTGCATCAGTGCCTAAATATGGTTGTTTACCGGTAAGCATCTCGTAAAGCATGATTCCATAGGAATATATATCGCTCTGGGTTTGTGTTTTACCGCGCTTTACTACTTCTGGAGCTAAATAGGCGACGGTCCCAACCAATGAACCAGTGTCGGTATCAGCGCTGAGTTCTCTCGCTAGTCCGAAATCCGTAACCTTGATGCGACCGTCATCAGATAGTAGGACATTTTCTGGCTTCAAGTCTCGATGAACGATGCCATTGGAATGAGCTTGAGTCAAAGCAGAGAGTATCGCCTTGCTGACTTGGATGATCTGTCCTGTAGTTAGCGCTCCGTTATCTCGCAGCGCGTCACGCAATGTGATACCTTCAACAAATTCAAGGACGATGTAGGCATTCCCAGAATCGTCACCCTGGTCATAGATGTTGACCAGGTTGGCATGATTGACTTTGGCCAGCATTCTTGCTTCCCTGAAGAACTTGTCCCTAAAGACTGGATCTGCAGCCAGATGCGGGTGTATGACTTTAATTGCCACCTGACGGTCAAGCCTTTGGTCTTTTGCTTGATAGACAGTAGACATCCCTCCGCGAGCAATAATCTCTTGAACCAGATACCTAGATGACAGGGTTTTGCCCAGCAGGTTGCTCATGCGCTCAGCCGTCTATCGAGGCAGGAGACGCCAAAGTCAGATTTAGGATTCATTGGAGAGGTCATTGTTCCATAACTAGTAGGGCATAAATATCGTGCCACGACCTAAGTGTAGATAGCGGGAAGCCTTCAGGTGTGGCAATCTTGAGATGTGAGTCAACCTATAGATAACGTGGCCGATTGGATTTCAATTCCTGAGGCAGGTGAACGCCTTGGCATAGTCCCTGGCAAAGTGCGCCGACTAATTGAAGAACACTCCTTGATTGCTGTCAAGCGTGACGGTATCTTCATGATTCCCGCTGAGCTAATCGCCAATGGAGAAGCTTTGCCTTCGCTAAAGGGGACCATCTTGGTTCTATTAGATTCAGGCTTTTCACTCATGAGCGCGATCAACTGGCTGTACACCGAAAATGATATCCTTCATGGCACGCCGATGTCGGCATTGGTTTCTGGAAGGAAAACTGAAGTTAGACGTATTGCCCAGTCGCTAGCGCTCTAACTGTCTCGGTTTATAACTTTCAGAGCTAGCGAGCGTAAAACTTCTTTAGCTTCGCTATCGAGACTTGCTTCATCCAACGACTCAAGACTTCTATTAGCAAGTTCATTGATCATTCGCTCAGTTTTATCTAGGGCACCTGATTCCTTTATCAGTTGCTGCATGAATTCAATCTGCTGAGTTTCTAACTCTCTGCTGGTGAGCAGTTCTTCAAAAGCATCGCTCATTGAAGTTGATCTTGCTGCAAGTGATTGCTTGGTAAGTGCGACTAAAACTGTTCGTTTGCCTTCACGTAGGTCATCACCAGCTGGTTTTCCAGTAACACTTGGATCTCCGAACACACCTAGGATGTCATCTCTGAGTTGAAATGCGATTCCTAAAGGAATTCCAAACGAGGTAAAGGAGTTAAGTGTTGCCTGATCAGCACCTGCGAATGCTGCTCCGATTCTCAGTGGAGCTTCAATGGAGTATTTAGCAGTTTTGTAGAGAATTACTTTCTCAGCTCTGCCAACTGCTTCAGTAAGTGATCGGGTAGCGGCAGCATTTTCTTCGAGGACATCAAGATATTGACCAGCCATCACTTCAACTCTCATCAGGCTGAACTCATCACGACATGCGCTTTCGATTTCTCTGGTAGGAGAGTGAAGGAGTGCGTTACCAAAGATTTCGCTCGACCAACCAAGCATTAGATCGCCAACTAGGACAGATCCGGCAACCCCAAAGCGTTCAGGACTCCCAGCCCACTGTTTCTCAGCATGAAGGGATTCAAAGCGTTTATGGATACTAGGTGCACCTCTGCGAGTATCTGATTGGTCTAGCAGATCATCATGAACTAGTGCAGCAGCATGAAACATTTCAAGAGAAGCAGCGATGCCGGCTATCGCAGCTTCAGATTCGGCAACCTCTGCTTGGCTCTGTTGGTGAAGTGATTGACTGAGAGCACTTCGCCATGCCCAGTAACAGAAGAGGGCTCTAAATCGCTTCCCGCCCTGCAAAAGACTCTGGGCGTAATCGACAACAGGGACTAAATCTGCTGAAATGGCCTCGAAATCCGAGCGCTGCTTATGGCAGAAAGAATCAAGATTCTCTTGAACCTGGGCGAGGACTAATTCAGAGGATTTCACTGGAATAGCCTAACTTGGCAAAAGCGTTTAGCATTAAAGCCTAGGTCTGGAGGATTCCGTGGGTTTATCAGAGAAAGAGCAAAAAGTTCTAGAAGAGCTTGAGCGTCAGCTAACTGGTTCAAAAGAACCAAAGGCAAGGGCTTCCTCTATTCCAGAGACTCCAAGCAAGTACGCCAGGCTATTGGTCTTGGGCTCAACTCTTGTGATTATTGGCCTGGGACTCATGATTTTTGCCACCAGTGTTCATTTGATCTGGTTTGGAGTCGTTGCCTTCATGACCATGCTTTTAGGTCTGTATTTAGTTAGCCAGAACTGGTCTTCCCGCGCAATAAGGGCAGCCAAGGCTTCTTCTGACAAGTCAAAACAGACAAATAGGTCATCTGGCAGCTTCTTTCAAGATCGTTGGGACCAGCGCAACGAAGGCAAATAATCCCATTTTCAACCACTAAACAGCTTATTTTTTAGCCTCGGCAGGGTGCCGGGGCTTTTTTCTGCCCAAATTTGATGGAATTTGCAATATTGGTGGATTTTTCCTCCACTTTTTGCCCCTTGCTAAATAAGCCCAAGACACGCCAAAATAGATTTCTACCCTCAAAATGTTGCATTTTGTGGATGAAAGTGGTGTAATGTGGAGATAAATAGTAGTAGTCCAATGAGGAAGGGAAACGGCGATGTTCATCGGTACTAGTTATCCCAAAATGGACGAAAAGTTCCGCCTCATATTGCCTGCCAAGTTCCGTGACCGTCTAGCCGGAGGTGTCATCCTCGCTAAGAGCCAGGAACGCTGTGTTGCCATCTATACCAGGGCTCAGTTCGAAGCTAATTTTGCTCAAATCACAAATGGAGTGACTCTAGGTACTCCTGAACACCGCAACCTAAAGCGCTATTTCTTTGGCCCAACTGATGACCAGACTCCAGATGGACAGGGCCGCATTCTTGTTACTCAAGATCTTCGTGAATGGGCAAACCTCGGTAGGGAACTAATCGTTACCGGTGTTGGTACTCACCTTGAAATTTGGAACCCAACCGACTACGCAGCCTTGATGGCCGCTAATGCCGATGCTTTTGCAAATTTCAGCGCGGGGGAGGTGAACCTCAGTTAGTTCCTAGTTTCTGATCTCCAGCTATTTGGCTTGTGGCTTTCTTCCCCGATGCCAGAAAGCAAATGGATGGGGTTTAGGGACTAGGACCAAGAGAAATAAAAATGACCGAGATTTCATCCCTCCACAAGCCAGTTTTATTAGAGCGTTGCATTGAACTTTTAGGTGAAGTTCTAACAAGTGATTCAGCGATTTTGGTCGATGGCACTCTTGGCCTCGGAGGTCACAGTGAAGCGTTCTTGAAGCGCTTCCCGAAACTGACTCTTGTTGGCATTGATCGTGATGAGAATGCTCTAAAACTTGCAGGAGAACGTCTTGCTCCTTTTTCGGACAGAATTCACCTAGTTCAAGCGGTCTACAGTGAAATTCCAGAAGTTCTAGAAGAACTTGGGCTTAATCTTGCGGACGCAGTTTTACTAGATCTAGGTGTCTCTTCGATGCAATTGGATGAGCGTGATCGCGGTTTTGCATACTCCTTCGATGCGCCACTAGACATGCGCATGGACAAAAGTGCAGATCTCACAGCAGCTGAAGTTCTAAACGAATACCCTGAAGCAGATTTGGCAGGCATCTTCAAAAACTATGGTGAAGAACGTTACGCCAAGCCAATTGCAAAGCAAATCGTGAAGGTTAGAAGTTCAAAACCATTTGTCAACAGCAAGCAGCTGACTGAAATCATTGCCAAGATTGTTCCATTTATTCCTGGAAAGAGCAGCGGTCACCCTGCGAAGCGCGTTTTTCAAGCATTGAGAATCGAAGTTAATAGCGAGCTAGAAATTCTTGAAGAAACCATCCCAGCAGTAATAGATTCTCTTCGCATCGGCGGGCGAGTGCTCGTGCTTTCATATCAGTCGCTTGAGGACCGTATTGTCAAGCAGGCATTAGCTGCCGCCTCTACTTCTTCTGCACCAATCGAATTACCAATCGAGCTTGCGGAACATGCTCCAGTTCTTCGATTAGTAGTTCGTGGTGCAGAAAAAGCTTCAGAAGAAGAAATTCAAGAGAACCCAAGATCGGCCTCCGTACGACTACGTGCCGCAGAGAAAATAAGGAAAGCAGCATGAGCGTCGTAAGAGCCATTCAGCCAATTCGTCCAATCGCCCCTAGAAGACATCTGCGACCGTTGCCTGCGGCTACCACTCCGAGAGTTGCCGCAGCTCCAAGAGCATCCTCAAGGACCAACGCATTCGCACTGTTGCGTGCGCTTAGCCCAAAGATTATTATTGGTGCAGTTCTGATCATCGTGGTGAATCTTGGCCTCAGCTCTCTTTCCAACGCATCGATATACAAGATTTCTCAGTTGAAGAAGGACACCGCAACTTTAGGAACCCAGACTCAGATCGTCAACCAGCAAGTGGCCTCTTTGCGCTCTCCTCAAAATCTAGCTAATAGTGCGATGGCTCTTGGAATGGTGGTCAATTCAAACCCAGTATTCCTCAGCGTCAAGCAGTCAAGAATCTTCGGCACTTCATCACCTGCTTCTGCAAGCAGCTCAGGCGTCTCAAATAACCTCATTGCAAATGCAGTGCTGATAACCAAGAGCAACCCAAGCAAGTTTGCAGCTTCGCAAAAAGCTCAAATTGATGTTCCAACAGTTTCGAGTGTCAAGACTCATAAAAGCCCAATCGTCAAAGTAGTTTTGCCAAGTGATGGCATTCCAACTTCACCAACTCACTAAGAACTAGGCAGGGGCATAAAGGTGTTCAACGAAGGAACCTTTAAGCGTCATAGGAACCTCAACATTGTTGTCCTCCTAGTGTTGCTGGCTTTTATTGCTCGGTTGACGTGGTTTCAAATACTAGCTGCACCTGGTTTTAGGGATGAGGCAAAACAAGCGATTGAAGTCACTAAAAGTATTGAAGCAGTTCGTGGAAACATAATTGATAGCCAAGGAAACATTCTGGCGACCACGATTTTCACTTGGGATGTCAATATCGATCCAGTGAACGTAGGCCCAGTGGTTATTGATATCGACGGCAAACAGAAAGAATTCTCCAAAGAAGAAGTAACAACATACATCGCAACAATTTTGAATGTGAATCCTAAAAAAATCCTTGCCAAGATGACCGGGGTCGGTCGTTATGCAAATCTAAAGAAGAGTGCAACAGCAACACAGTTCACTCAACTAAAGAACTTAGATATACCTTGGCTTTACTTCGATCGAAAACAAACCCGCTATTACCCTCAAGGAGCTGTTGCTGGAAACTTAATTGGTTTCATGAGCTCTGATGGATCTGCCCTTGCGGGTATTGAAAGAACAATGAATAGTTGTCTTGCCGGTAATGATGGCAAGGAGACTTACGAGCAAGGAGCTGACCTAATCAAGATCCCATCATCGATTAGAACTATCACTCCAGTGCGAGATGGTTCCGATGTGGTGCTAACAATCAATTCAGATCTGCAGTATGCAGCCCAACAGGAAGTAGCGGCAACAGTCAAGCGACTAAATGCTGACTGGGCTAGTGCGATAGTTATTGAAGTTGCAACTGGCAAGATTCTGGCTGCAGCAGAAGCGCCAACCGTTGATCCAAACAAACCAGGAGCTGTGAAAGCACAAAACCGTGCCAGCAGGATTTTTCAAACTGCTTTTGAGCCGGGCTCTATTTTGAAACCAGTAGCAGCTGCCACGGCCATTGACACTGGCAAGGCCACACCTTTGACTCACGTGACTGCTCCACAGAGCCTTCGGATGCCCTGGGGACAGTTCATCAATGACGCTGAATTGCATGCTCCGGAGAAGTTAACTCTCACAGGTGTCCTAGCACAGTCGTCAAACACCGGAATAGTTCAAATCGGTGGCAAGGTCGATTCTGCAACCAGATATGAATACATGAAGAAATTCGGTATGGGCGACAAGACCGGTGTGAATTTCGAAGGTGAATCATCTGGAGTCCTCAAGAGCTACAAAGACTGGGACAGGATGACCGACAAGGTTGTTATGTTCGGTCAGGGTGTCTCTTTAACTCCAATTCAAACCGCAGATATTTTCCAGACCTTTGCCAACAAGGGTGTCCGAGTATCGCCACTACTTATCTCAGGTTGCCAGGACAGAAATGGGAATCTAGATCCGACTGAAGTTGATAGTCCAGTTCGTGTTCTTTCTGAAAAAACTGCTTCCCAAACGATGGACATGCTAGAGAAGGTAGTCGAAAAAGGCCCAATTGGTAGAACAGCAAGAATCTTTGGTTACCGAGTCGCTGGTAAGACTGGAACAGCTCAGATTGCTGAAGGAAAAGGCTACGGAAGGCTGCACGCCGTGTCCTTCGTAGGTATAGCCCCCGCAGAAGACCCTAAGTATGTCGTTGCCGTGACAGCTTATAAATCGCGTAACATCAGTAACTCGTTGGGCGCAACTCCTGGCTTTGTTGCTGTGATGAAGCAAGTGCTAAAAACTTATGCAGTTCCGCCTTCAACAACGAAATCTAAAAAGATTCCGACGGGATGGTAATGATGGAACCTAAACAATCAATTCCACCCATCCTGAGACCTGATTTTGTGAAGCCAATTTCACTTGGTGATTTCGCAACACATTTTGGTTTGCTACTTTCCAATGAACACACTTCAATTGCTGTTACCGGTATCAGCATGAACACCGGAGATCTTCGCCCAGGTGATTTATTTGTTGCTATGCCTGGTAAAAAAACCCACGGTGCAAACTTCCTCGCAAAAGCTATCGAGCTAGGAGCAGCAGCAGTTGTTACTGACTCTGCAGGAATAGATGTGATTGGTGATTCAGAAATACCTCTAATGGTTTTGGAAAGGCCAAGAGAGCACCTCGGTGAGCTTGCTGCATTTGTCTACGGCAACACCGAGGGAAATGTTCCAATTCTGTTTGCAACCACTGGCACTAATGGGAAAACATCGACCACTTATTTGTTAGAGGCAATTCTTAGACAGTTGGGTAGAACTACGGGTCTTACCTCAACTGCTGAACGTCACATTGCCGGTGAGGTTATTGTAAGTAGGCTGACAACTCCCGAATCTCCTGAGATGCAAGCGCTCGTTGCAAGAATGCGTGAAAAAGGTGTGACCGATGTCGCAATTGAAGTATCTGCACAGGCATTGACTCAGCTCAGAGTCGATGGTCTCCATTTTGATGTTGTGGGCTTTACTAATTTGAGCCACGACCACTTCGATGACTATGAAGGTTTTGAACCTTACCTTAAAGCTAAGGCAGCTTTATTTACAAAGAAGAAGGCCAAGCAAGCGGTAGTTTGCCTAGACACGGAATACGGCAATCAAATTGTTAGCCTGAGTGAAGTGCCAACGGTAACTATTGCAAGCAGTAACCTGATTGCTGCAGACTGGCACGTTGAGGTGCTCGAAGAATTACCTGGTGTCACTAAATTCCAACTCTCTGGACCTAATAACCAGGTTCTGAAAAGTTCAATTCCAATCATCGGCGCACACATGGCAGCCAACGCTGGGTTAGCCATAGTTATGGCCGTTACTGCCGGATATTCATTTGCAGATATCAAGACTGCGATTGCAAACGGAGTAGAGGCATACTTGCCGGGTAGAACAGAACTGATTTCGCCTAAAGGCGCTCCTGCTGTTTATGTAGATTTTGGACACAGTCCAGACGCTTTTCTCAATACCTTGAAAGCTGTGCGCAAAGTAACTACTGGGAAAGTGGTAATGCTGTTCGGAGCTGATGGCGATCGCGACCCATCAAAACGAGCAGACATGGCCAAGGTAGCCGCTGCCGGCTGCGACATTTTGGTGATTACTGACCATCACCCAAGGTTTGAAGACCCAGCCTCTATTCGCAAGGCTCTGGTGGAAGCTGCTAAAACGTTCAGACCAGAGCTTCAAGTGATTGAAGTTTCACCACCGGAAGCCGCTATTCGTGCTGCAGTTAAACTTGTTTGCCCTGGAGATTCCATTTTGTGGGCTGGACCTGGGCATCAGGACTACCGTGACATTGAAGGCGTAAGAACTCCATATTCAGCAAGGGCAGAGGCTAGAAAAGCTCTAACCGAATCGGGGTATCCGTGCTAAAACTTAGCCTCTTAGAAATAGCCCAGATTGTTTCTGCGGATCTGTTCGGCAATGGTGAAATCTTAATCACTGGAAACGTAGAAACTGATTCTCGAAAAATCACTGAAGGATCGCTTTTCGTAGCAAAACCAGGTGAATTAACCGATGGCCATCTATTCATCGATAACGCATTAGACAATGGTGCAGTAGCGGTATTAGTTGAACATCGCGTTCATCAAGATGTTCCTCAGCTAGTTGTAGCAAACGTTGTGCACGCCTTAGGGTTGCTTGCCAAATACGTTGTAGCCGAGGTGAAATCAAAAGGCACAATGCAAGTAATTGGTGTCACAGGGTCTAACGGTAAGACCACGACCAAGAATATGTTGCGAGAGATACTCTCGACCAACGGCGCTACTGTCGCTCCAGAGGAATCTTTCAATAACGAAGTTGGTGCACCATATTCGATGTTGAAGATCAACGAAGAGACGAAGTATCTGGTTGTTGAACTTGGTGCAGGAGGTCCTGGCAGCATTCGATATCTCACTGACATGTGTATGCCGGATGTCGCAATCGAATTAAAGGTAGGGCTAGCTCACGCAGGAGAATTTGGTGGGATCGAAAGCACTGAAAATATTAAGGCTGAACTAGTTGAAGGAATCTCTGGAGATTCCATAGCGCTATTGAATTTTGATGATCCAAGAGTTGCCCAGATGAAATTTAGAACTAAAGCAAAGGTTGTCTCGTTTGGGACTAATTCAGATTCTGCCTACCGTGCAACAAACATTTTGGTTTCAATTGCAGGAACAAGTTTTACTTTCCATGCGCCACACCATGATGGTTTAAATGTCCAACTTCAAATCTTGGGGGAGCACCACGTCTACAACGCACTAGCTGCTCTTGCAACCGCAGATCTTCTAGGAGTTGACCTAGTGCCGGCTATTGCCTCCTTAGAAGCAATGCCAACAGCTGAACGCTGGAGAATGGAACTTCATTACCGTAACGATGGTTTGACGGTTATTAATGATGCATACAACGCCAGCCCTGACTCGATGAGAGCTGCTCTTCAAACTCTGGCTGAATTGGGAAGACAATCTGGCAAGAAGACTGTCGCTGTGATTGGTGAGATGGCTGAGTTAGGGGAGTATTCGGTATCTGAGCATGATGCAATCGGCAGACTGGTTGTTCGTTTGAATCTAGGTCAACTTGTTGTTGTTGGCCCCGGAGCCAAGATGGTTCATATGGGCGCATCTCTTGAGGGTTCTTGGGACGGAGAATCGAAGTATTTCGAGCAAATCTCCGAGGCGGAAGCCTATCTGCGTGAAATGCTTACAGGTAAAGAGATTGTCCTAGTGAAGTCCTCTAAGTCTGCGAATCTGCGCTACTTAGGTGATTCCCTGTTGGAGGAAAGCAAATGAGAGCACTTCTACTTGCAGGCCTTGCTGGTCTAGTTCTCTCATTGATTCTGACGCCAACTTTGATTTGGTTTTTCAAAAAGCTTGGCTGGGGTCAAGTAATCAGGGTTGATGGACCTGAAGCACACCACACGAAGCGTGGGACACCGAGCATGGGTGGAATCGCAATCATCATCAGCTCACTAGCCGCCTATTTCATCGGCAAGCTATACAACCATGAAACTCCGACATACTCAGCCTTGTTAGTTATTTTCATGATGGTTGGTTTGGGGCTAGTCGGTTTTGTTGATGATTTGCTCAAGGTCAGAAGACAAAACAGCGCAGGGCTTTCCGGCCTGATGAAGATCATCGGTCAGGGTGTAGTGGCAACGGTTTTTGCTTGGGCATCGCTGCAGGATGTTGATGCCGCAGGGCTTAGCCCAGCATCAAGCAGAGTCTCAATTTTTAGAGATATTGATTTTGACCTATTACAGATTGCCCCTAGCAGTTGGGGTGATGTCGCTATCTGGATCGGCGCTATCGCATTCCTTTTTTGGATTTATCTTCTTGTTGCAAGTTCATCCAATGGAGTTAATCTCACCGATGGATTAGATGGTTTAGCCAGCGGATCTTTGGTGATGTCTATCGGCGCTTTTGCAGTTATCGGTTTCTGGAAATTCAATCAAGCATGTGATTTAATAAACTTGAGTCCCAACTGTTACGACACTAGAGATCCACTTGACCTGGCGGTAATAGCTGCTGCGATAGTGGGAGCGCTGATTGGATTCCTTTGGTTCAACACGAACCCAGCCCAAATATTTATGGGTGACAGCGGCTCGCTTGGTTTAGGTGGTGCACTGGCTGCACTTGCAATTCTTTCTAGAACCGAAATCTTGTTACTTCTTGTCGGTGGCTTATTTGCAATCGAAGCCGGTTCAGTTATTTTGCAGAGAAGCGTTTTCAAAATAACCAAATGGACCACAGGTAAACCGAGACGAATTATTCTTATGAGCCCGCTGCACCATCACTTTGAGGAAAAGGGCTGGAACGAAGTTACTGTCGTGGTGAGATTCTGGATAATTTGTGGTTTATTAGTGCTGGCTGGAATTGGCTTGTTCTATGTTGAGTGGATTTACGGCTCCGTTGCATGAGTAATCTCGCTCAACTAAACAGTTGGCATGCTGACTGGAAGAATTTAAGAGTCCTGGTTTATGGGCTTGGCGTCTCAGGATTTTCGGCAGCGGACACACTGCATGAACTAGGCGCAGATGTTTTAGTTGTTGCCGACAAGGCCGATGAGAAGCTAGTCGACGTTCTAGATGTCTTAGGTGTGAGACATAAGATTGCACAAGATCACTCTCAAGCACTTGATTCGGTAAAAGTGTTTAATCCTGAGCTGGTAATCATTTCTCCTGGGATTAGACCAGATAACGCATTACTCCTAGAACTCATTGCTCTTGGCGCACAAGTCTGGACCGACATTGATTTAGCTTGGCGACTCCGAGATAAGCATGGTATTGCTTCGCAGTGGATCTGCATTACTGGGACAAATGGAAAAACGACAGTGACCCAGTTAGTTGAAGCAATGCTACATTCTGGCGGAATCAGGGCAGCGGCATGTGGAAATATCGGAATCCCGATTCTAGATGTCATAAGAGACCCAGCGGCAATTGAGGTGTTGGTTGTAGAACTAAGTAGCTTCCAGTTGCACTATCTAGGTCACATCGAACCTCTCGTCAGTGCAGTTCTGAACATCGCCGATGACCACCTGGATTGGCATGGTTCGTTTGATGCTTATGCACAGACAAAAGCAAAGGTTTATAACAACACAAGCATTTGTTGCCTATACAACGCCGGCGACAAGCTCACTGAGCAGTTGGTAGCTAAATCTAAAGGAACAGAGCAGGCACAGGCCGTGGGCTTCACAGTGAATACTCCTGCACCTAATGAAATTGGTTGGGTTGAGAACCTTTTGGTTGATAGAGCTTTCATTGAAGATCCTGCAGTTGCTGAAGAACTGGCAACACTTGAAGACCTTGAAAAGATTCCAGTTATTGGCCCCCAGCTAATGTCAAACGTAGCAGCGGCTGCAGCGATGGCGAGAGCTGTGGGAGTGCAGAGTGCAGAAATCAAAAAGGCTCTAAATGGTTTCGCTTTAGATTCACATCGAATTGAGTTAGTTCTCGAGCAAGATGGGATTCGTTGGGTTGATGATTCAAAGGCAACGAACCCGCATGCTACTGCTGCCGCACTGGCTACCTTTGAATCAGTTATCTGGGTTGTTGGTGGATTACTCAAAGGAGTTGACATCGCACCTTTGGTTAAGAAGTATGCGGGACGAGTAAAAGCCGCAATTATTATCGGGAGCGATCGAACACCTGTAGTCCAAGCGTTTGACGAATTTGCACCCCAAATTTCTAAATTTGAAATTACCTGTTCAGCCGAATTAGTAATGCAAGAGGTCATCGAGATTGCCAAGGCTCACGCTCGGTCTGGCGATGTTGTGCTGCTAGCGCCAGCGGCTGCTTCGATGGATCAATTTCTCGATTATGCAGATCGAGGTAACGCCTTTGCTAAGGCAATCGAACAAGGAGTAAGTAAAGACAATGGCTAGTGAGTCTAACTTCGGCAGTTTTCTGCGAAATCCGGTGAAGTCATCAATCTTTTGGTTTGATCGCTATTTTCTGCACCAGAGCAAACTGTTTTATCGTCTGGTGATGCTCGTCCTACTACTCGTGGGGTTTGGTTTGATAACAGTTCTATCTTCATCAAACGTTGTCGATATCAAGCAAAGTGGAAATCCGTTCAGTGGGGTCGGTAGCCAACTGACCTTTGCGCTGATTGGACTTTTCTTAATGGTCTTCTTCTCTACTCGATCAGTTGAATGGCTTGAATCAATTTCAAAGTTGGTTTTCTTCGGAGGAATCGCTGGACAGCTTTTGGTTATGGTGCCAGGAATCGGTGTCTCAGTTGGAGGTAACACCAACTGGATCAGGATTTTAGGACAAACAGTTCAACCCTCGGAGTTTCTAAAGATTGGTTTAGTGCTGCACTTAGCGCACTTACTTAGTCGCCATAAGGATGAGCTTTGGGATTTTAATACCGGACCCAAACAAGTTTTGGTTGCAGGTTTTGGTGCAGCTGGATTGGTCTACTTTACCTCGAGGGATATGGGAACTGCTTTAGTCTTCCTGGTCATCCTTTTAGGTATGGCTTACTTGGCGGGCATGCCTTCGCAGCATTTCAACAAATACTTAGCTCTCACCGTTGTCGGAGTTCTGATCGGTGCACTGTCCAACCCTTCTAGAGTTGCGCGCATCATTGCATTTTTCCAGCAGGGCCAATCGAACGTTGATGGGGCAGACTGGCAGGTCAAACATGGAATCTGGGCATTAGCTAATGGCGGGTTATTTGGGGTTGGCCCTGGCAACTCCACACTGAACTGGGGATGGATTCCTGAAGTCGAAAATGACTTCATCTTTGCCAACATTGCCGAGGAGTGGGGAATGCTAGGAGGTCTCTTAGTTTTGTTCTGCTTCTTGCTATTAGGTAAATACATTCGCAAGATTGCACAGAATAACAATTACGCATTCGCTTCTCTAGCTGCAACTGGAGTAATGCTATGGATTCTCCTGCAGGCACTGATAAACATTGCAGTTGTGCTTCACCTGCTTCCGGTGCTTGGCGTTCCACTCCCATTGATATCAAAAGGTGGGTCATCGATTGTGGCGGTATTGATGGCTTTGGGCATCGTTTTAGCCTTTGAAAGAGTCCAAGCGCCAATAGCGAGTAACAATAGACGAAGATGACAAGTTATCTATTAGCTGGTGGCGGCACAGCAGGACATGTCAATCCTCTGCTGGCGCTCGCCGATGCCATCAATGATCAGCCAGGGGACCAGCAGTTATGGGCACTCGGTACGGTTGAAGGTCTAGAGTCGCGTCTGGTACCTGAACGTGGATTCAAACTTCTAACTGTCGATCGACTACCAATGCCAAGAAAACTAAACGCGTACGCATTGTCATTTCCCTTCAAGTTTGCAAAAGCAGTTCGCATAGTTAAAAAATATATTGAGGATAATCAAATCGAAGTCGTTGTTGGCTTCGGCGGCTACGCCAGTGCTCCCGCCTATCGGGCTGCTAAAGCTCTGAAGATTCCTTATGTCGTGCATGAGGCGAATGCTCTAGCTGGTTATGCAAACAAAGTTGGCGCTAGGAACGCCTCGGCGGTTGCAATTACTTTTTCTAATACCAACCTTCGTAATGCAAAACTAACTGGCCTTCCGCTGCGTAAAGAAATAGTTGAACTAACTAGAACTGACCATCGATATGAAGCGAATCAATTCTTCGGTTTGGATTCTAAGCTCACTACATTATTGGTTACCGGTGGTTCCCTTGGAGCAAAGAAAATAAATGAAACTATCGAGCATTCCAGAAAATTGCTAGAGGCGGCTGGAGTGCAAGTTATTCACATTGTTGGTGATCGCGCTGGTTTGGAAGATCTCAGTATTGGCGGCTATCGCCGCATTTCATATTGCTCAAGAATGGAACTTGCCATAGCCGCTGCTGATTTTGCTGTAGCAAGATCTGGGGCAGCAACAGTTTCAGAATTCTCAGCAGTTGGCTTACCTGCCATCTACGTTCCTTATCCAGTTGGCAATGGCGAGCAACGCCTGAATGCGGAACAGGTAGTTGCTGTTGGCGGAGCTAGATTGGTTGCCGACCAAGACTTCACTCCAGAGTATGTGGCTAGCACTTTGATTCCACTGCTGAGTAACAAAAAGGCCATTGTTGCCATGCAAGAGCAAGCAAAATCAGTCGGAATCGTTTCTGGTTCAGAAGACTTACTGAAACTTGTAAATGGCGTGTTGTAGTTATGTCCAATTGATTCACCAACCTAGTCTTAAAGCTAAACCTTAGGAACTCATGACCATCAAACCCGATTACTCACAGCCGGTGCCAGCACACCTAGGCAAGGTGCACTTCATCGGTATTGGTGGGTCGGGTATGAGCGGCATTGCCAGGATGCTCATCAAGGCAGGTCATACCGTGTCCGGAAGCGATGTTCGCGAATCAGGCAACATCACAGAACTTAGAAAATTGGGTGCTGTTATCAGCATCGGTCATGACGCCAAAAACTTAAGGGATTGCGACACAGTTGTGGTGACTTCAGCACTGTGGCCCACCAACCCCGAATATATGCTTGCTCAGGAGAAGAAACTTCCCATTCTGCACCGATCTCAGGCTCTAAAGTATTTGACCGAGGGTAAGAAGCTGATTTCGATAGCTGGCGCTCATGGCAAGACCACCAGCACTGGAATGGTTGTCACTGGTCTTCGCGCTTTGGGAGACGACCCAAGCTTTGTAAATGGGGGAGTGATCGCCGCCTACGGTAAATCGGCCGAAGGTGGCACATCTGAGTTGTTTGTTATTGAAGCAGACGAATCAGATGGATCTTTCCTGCACTACAAAACTGCAATTGCACTTATTACCAACGTTGATCCCGACCATCTAGATCACTATGGCTCACTTGAAAACTTTGAAGCAGAATTCGCAAGGTTTGCCAGCGGTGCATCTGAGTTTGTGGCTATTAGCGCAGATGACGAAGGTGCGGTCAGAGTCACCAAACTTTTAACTGACAAGAAAATTATTCGATTTGGGTTTGCATCTGTTGCTGAGGTTAGATTGCATTCAGTAGACGCAACTGGTCCGCAGGTAAGTTTTACTCTTGCCTTTGCAGGAGCTGATTATCACGCAGTGCTGAATATTGCAGGCGAGCACAATGCTGTCAACGCAGCTGGAGCTTTCGCTGTGCTAGTCGGCCTAGGTTTTGATCCGAAGGCAGCTCTTGACGCAATTGCTACTTTCTCGGGAACGGAAAGAAGATTTGAATTACATGGGGAATATCGCGGCGTAAAAGTGTATGACGACTTTGCCCACCACCCAACTGAAGTTAGCGCTGCGCTTAAAGGTGCTAGAGCAGTCGTTGGAGATGGTCGGCTAATTACTCTATTTCAACCACATCTTTACAGTCGTACAAGGCTATTTGCTAAAGAATTTGCAGAAGCATTATCAGCTAGCGATGAGGTGGTTGTGCTAGATATTTATGCGGCTAGGGAAGATCCTGAACCTGGTGTGACAGGAGCATTAATCTCTGATGCTTTCGCAGAACAAAACCGCATGCATTATGTTCCGAACTGGGATGATGTTGCAGCTGCGGCAGCAAAACTAGCAAGACCTGGAGATTTCATCATCACTATGGGTTGTGGGGATGTCTACCGACAAGTTCCTGAAATACTTCTAGCTTTAGAGAAATAAGATGCGTCCACCGAAAAACCGTTATACGGCACCTTCTAGTAAAGGTAATCGCCCTAAGCCTAAAAAGGTTAAGCAAAGTCCTGTCCCAATTGCTTCGAGATTTAAGCGTTCCTCTCTGGATCGAGTTGGTAAGAAAGAGGCGCGCAGATTTACTAAGGAAAACCCTACTCGAAAATACTTCTTTAGAAGCCTTATGGCTGCAGTTGCTATTCTCGTTATTCTCGTTTTAGCCACTACCTTCACTCCGTTGTTGGCAATTGACAAGATTATGGTCTCGGGTGAGTCCAGGGTTTCGGAAAAGCAGATTCAAAACACTCTAAAGAAGTACGTTGGAACGCCGTTGACCACAATCAGTGAGTCAGCCGTGGCTGCAGACCTCAAGGGCTTTCCCATAATTGAAAGCATCGCTCTGGTTAGTCGACCTCCACACACATTGGAGATTCGAGTGACTGAGCGCACTCCTATCGCCATTGTGGTTCGAAATGGCACACAGTTTTTATATGACCCAGCCGGGGTCAAACTGGGTCTTGCTAAGGGCAACGAGAAGCTACCAACAGTTATTGTGACTGGCAACCCAAAGAATTCCACCACCTACAAGCAGGCGATAGATGTGATTCTCGCTCTCCCGCTTCAACTGCTCGATCGAGTTGCATACATTCAGGCCAAGACTAGAGATAACGTGACCTTGAGGTTGAGGGGAGCAGCAGCCCAAACCATCATTTGGGGGGATTCCGAGGACTCAATTCTTAAGTCGAAAGTTCTCAAGACACTTTTGCTGAAAACATCGACCAAAATACGCGCCACTTTTGATGTCTCTTCTCCGCTAACTCCAAGTGTGATCAAATAACTTCTTTTAGACACACCAGCGGATTTACGGGGAAAAGAGGGTCTTAGCGTTTAGTTTCTTGGCGCTAGTACATTTGTCTAGATTCTTTAACCTTCAACAGGAGGTTTAGGGTTTGGCGAATCTAGGTAATACGGAGGAAGAAAAATGTCAGACCCAATGCTCAATAACTTTTTAGCAGTTATTAAGGTCGTCGGAGTTGGTGGTGCCGGCGGTAACGCTGTGAACCAGATGATCGAGAAGGGGCTTCGCGGAGTTGAATTCATTGCAATCAATACCGACGGTCAAGACTTACTCAAGTCCGAAGCACACGTAAAGCTTGAAATTGGTGGATCGAACACAAAGAGCCTCGGTGCAGGTGCAGATCCTGAAGTTGGCAGACGTGCAGCAGAAGATCACGTAGATGAAATTGCTGAAGTATTGCGCGGGGCTGATATGGTCTTCGTTTCTGCCGGTGAAGGTGGAGGCACCGGAACAGGTGCTGCTCCAGTGGTTGCAAGAATTGCAAAACAATCAGGCGCACTAACAGTTGGTGTTGTCAGCCGACCATTTGATTTCGAAGGTCGCCGCAGAGCTGAAAATGCTCAGGCAGGTATTGATCTACTGCGTGCAGAAGTTGACACTTTGATCATCGTTCCAAATCAGAAACTGATTGAACTAAAGGACGAAGATCTTTCTTTCCAGGATGCATTCAGCATGGCCGATGATGTTCTTCGAGCTGGTGTTCAGGGAATCTCAGATCTAATTACTGAGCCAGGTTTTATTAACCTTGACTTCGCTGACGTCAAGTCTGTTATGCAAGGTGCTGGAACCGCACTTATGGGTATCGGTATTGCTAAGGGCGAAGATCGTGCGATTCGTGCTGCTGAACAAGCAATTAATCACCCATTACTTGAATCGAGCATCGATAATGCCCGAGGTGTGCTAATCCAGTTTGCTGCGGCATCAAACATGAAACTTGCTGAAGTTAATGAAGCAGCACGCCTGATTCAAGAAGTCGTGCACCCAAGTGCAAACATCATCTTTGGAACTTCTATTGACAACGCTCTCGGTGATGAAATGCGTGTAACGGTTATTGGTGCTGGCTTCGATGAAGTAACACCTCGACCAGCATTCAGAACTAACGGATTTACTGCTCCAGCTTCTGGTCCGATTGCAATTGTTCCAACAGTGGCTGAAGTTGAAGAAGAATTAGTTGCTGCACCAAGTTGGTTTGCTGGTAACACCGATGCGGTGGCCGTCGCTCCAGAAGTGAACAACTATGAAGATGAGCAAGAGCCGGTAACGAGCGGTTATGTTGCTCCAAAGCAAACTAATCGTTTTGACGACGGCTTAGACATTCCTGATTTCCTTCAACAGTAAATGACTGAGCTCACTCTGGCTCAGCGCTTGGAGGCAGTCAAGAATCGCATTGGATCTGCTGCAACTAAAGCTCTCAGAGATGTCTCTGACATTCAGCTCGTTATTGTCACAAAAAATCATTCTGCAGAGCTGCCCCTCGCTTTACTCGAACTAGGGGAGAGCAATTTTGGTGAGAACCGCGATCAAGAAGCATCGGCTAAGGCTTTAGCGGTCAGTCAACAAAGACCTGATTCAGCGACTTGGCACTTCGTAGGTCAGCTGCAATCCAACAAAGTTCGATCCATGTTGGAATACACCTCCGTGCTGCACTCTCTGGATAGAACATCTTTGCTCAAAGAACTCAACAAGCAGCTGGCTAAATCTCCGGTAGCTCGGCTACAGGCCTTTATTGAACTAAATCTGACCGATGACACTAATCGAGGTGGCCTTGATCCGAATCACCTGAGTGAATTTGCTGAGCTAGTTCTTGCCAACCCTCAGATCTCCTTACAGGGTGTCATGGGGGTTGTCGGTCTCGGGGTAGAGCCAGCGGTCGACTTTGAAAGAATAGCCAAAGCCAGTCAGGCCTTGAGGGAACTATCGCCTGAGGCCAGATATATCTCCGCTGGCATGTCTGGAGACTTTGAGGAAGCTATCGGGTTCGGTGCGACACACTTACGAATAGGTACCGCAATTACTGGAAACCGCTGATTCTCGGCTTAATCTAGCAATATCGGGGTTTCATTAGAAGGAGAAACTATGTCCGCGGTTACCAACTGGTTTAAAGAGCTAGTCTCTGTCAGCGGTTCCACCAAAACTCAACCTGCCGCTCCTAGAGCTGCATCATCCAATGAACGTCAGGCAAGAGCACCTCGGCCTCAGCGTCGAGGTAACGATGTCTCCAGCATCGAAACTGTGACACCAGGTTCATTTGCAGATGCCGGGCTAATCGCTGAAGTCCTTCGCGACGGGATCCCTGTTGTTGTTAACGTTCAGAACCTGACAGACACTGACACGCGCAGGTTAGTCGACTTTATGGCAGGACTGAAGGCAGGCTTGCTCGCAACCTCTAAGCGCGTGGCTGAGCAGGTTTATTTGATTGCCCCCTACGGCGTTGAAGTCGATGGAGATTCAGATGAAGTGCTCGAAGCTGAAAGCGACAAGCTAATCATCAGACCGTAGTCTGTAAAAATGCGACTACTTGTTCAAGTTGGCTTTTGGCTAATTGAAGCATTCCGAATAGTTCTATTCATCCGAATCGTCCTTGATCTAATTAGGGGATTGAATCCTAGGTTTAGACCTAAAGGCACTGTTCTAGTATTAGCAGAGCTTTCATATACCCTCACTGACTGGGTAATTAAACCTTTGTCTAAGTTGATAAAACCCATAAGAATTGGCGCTGGATACATAGATTTGTCGATTCTGGCGCTGTTTTTGATCCTGATTGGTTTAGAAGTGTTGTTATCAACTCTCCAGTAGGTAGGGATAGTTAGGGTAATCTTGAGGTTTGACCTATGATTCAAACCCATAAAAGAAGGAGAAGGCGATGCCATTGACTCCAGAAGATGTTGTAAACAAGCGTTTTCAGCCAACTAAGTTCCGTGAAGGTTACGACCAGGACGAGGTTGATGATTTTCTAGACGAAATCGTTCTAGAGATGCGTCGCGTTACCCAGGAGAACGAAGATCTTCGTCAGCGCTTGTTAGCCGCAGATGGACGAATCTCAGAACTGCAAAGAAGTGGCGCTTCTTTGGTTGCTCAGGTAAACAGCGCTGAAGCTTCAATTCCAGTTAGCACAACCCCCAACTCTGACTTCCCTCAGGCAGCTCCAGATATGTCGGGCTTTGAATCTAATAACACCAATAACTTGCTTCAGTTGGCTAGAAAACTTCATGAAGAGCACGTTCGCGAGGGCCTTGAGAAACGTGATGCTTTGATTGCTGAAGGACATGCAACAGCATCCAGAATCGTTAGAGAAGCTGAAGCGCAACACAAAGCAGATCTCAACCGTTTGGAGCAAGAGAAAGCTCTTGCTGAAAACGATGTTCAGACTTTGCGTAACTTTGAGAAGGACTACAGAGCCAAGCTCAAGTCATACATTGAATCTCAATTGAGCGACCTTGAAGGTGCTGCAGGCAACACTCAAAAGCCACCGACAGGACCAACTGCTATAACTAACACCTACCAAATCTGATTTAGGTGATTACTAACCCAAACAGAACACAGCTAGGTAAGACGTCGCTCTTCCTGGCGGTCGCCGTATTTGTTGTCCTGATTGATCAGCTAACAAAGTTTTTGGCACTTGCAAATCTGCATCCTTTCGAATCGGTGCCTTTTATTTTCGACACCATTCGTTTCAACCTAGTTTTTAATGACAGTGCAGCTTTCTCGATCGGGGGTTCAGCAACTTGGGTTTTTACGCTGCTCTCATCGCTGGCAACTCTTGCATTACTCTGGTTCGGTCCGAAGTTTAGAACTACCGGTTGGCTAATCCTTATCGGACTTGCATTAGGCGGCGTAGTGGGAAATCTAATTGATCGATTATTCCGTTACCCTGGCTTCCCAAATGGCCATGTAGTTGATTTCATTCAAATTCCTTTTAACTTTCCAATCTTCAACATCGCAGATTCAGCAATAACCATTTCAGCTGCAATCATCGCAATGAGGATTATTCGCGGTGAAAAACTCGGGGGTAGTAAGTGACCGAGGAGCGTCTAATTCAAGTTCCTGAAGGCATAGCTGGGTCGAGAGCAGATGCTGGTATCGCAAAACTTCTTGGGCTATCTCGAAGTTCTGTTGCTGACATGTTGGAGGCTGGTCTAGTTCTTCAGAACGACCACCAACTGGGAAAAGCAGATTCCTTGACCCTTGATGCGTGGCTAAAGATAACTCTGCCAGCTCCAAAACCCGTACTTGCTCTAGTCGCCGAACTGGTGCCGGGTCTAAAAGTTATTTATCAAGACGATGACATCGTTGTTGTTGATAAACCGGCTGGAGTGGCAGCTCATCCATCTGTTGGTTGGGATGGTCCATCTGTTGGTGGAGCACTACTTGCGATGGGTATAGAAATGTCCACCAGTGGGGTAGCTGAACGTCAAGGCATAGTTAGTCGTTTAGATGTTGGTACCAGTGGACTCATGGTCCTAACCAAAACTGAGATTGCTTACAGCAAAATGAAGCAAGCTTTCCGAGACAGAACAGTTGATAAGACGTACCATGCTCTTGTGCAAGGCCATCCAGACCCATCTGCTGGCACTATAGATTCACCTCTTGGTCGTCACCCTAGGCACGAATACAAGTTCACTGTTGCGCAGGATGGAAAACCTTCGGTGACTCATTACAAAACACTTGAGGCATTCAGCGCTGCTTCACTTTTAGAGATAGAACTTGAAACTGGCAGGACCCATCAGATTAGAGTTCATTTCTCCGCCTTCAAGCGCCCACTGGTGGGAGATACTCTGTATGGCTGTGATCCTAAGTTGGCGGCAAGACTTGGAATGGATAGACAGTGGCTGCACGCCATGAAACTCGGTTTTATCCACCCAACCAAAGGTGAGTATGTGTCCTTCGAAAGTTCTTACCCGCAAGATCTTATTGATTCACTAGCCATCCTTCGTGCCGAATAGCCCTGGTCGGAGTGGCAAAATTAGTTGACGCAGGGTCAAGTTAGGCTATTTCCCCAAGCCCTAAAGAATTTGAAAGTTTAGAGAAGATGTCGAGCGAAAACGGAAACTTTGTGCACTTGCATGTGCACACCGAGTATTCCATGCTCGATGGGGCAGCCAAAGTAGACAAATTACTTGATAAAGCGGTTGATTTTGGTATGCCAGCTATCGCGATTACCGATCACGGAAACAACTTCGGCGCCTTTGATTTCTGGGAGCAGGCCACCAAGAAAGGCATCAAACCGATAATCGGTATTGAAGCATATCTTGCACCGGGGTCAAGACTTGATAAATCAAGAACATACTGGGCCGACGGTGGCGAGGATGACTTGTCTAAGGGCGCTTATTCGCACCTAACCATGCTTTCAACTGATAACGACAGCATGCTCAATCTGTTTAAACTAAGTTCTTATGCGTGGCTCGAGGGCTACTATTTCCAACCGCGCATGGACCGTGAACTGCTTTCCAAATATTCCAAGGGAATTATCGCAACCTCTGGATGCGCCAGTGGGGAAGTGCAAACCAGATTGAGACTTGGCCAATACAAAGAAGCCCTGGAAGCAGCAGCCGAATTTAGAGACATCTTCGGTAAAGAAAATTACTTCATCGAAATCATGGACCATGGAGCTTCGGTTGAACGTAGGAGCTTTGCCGAGCTAATCAAACTCTCAAAAGATCTTGGAATTCCTCTGGTTGCTACCAACGACCTTCACTACACAGACGCCGGTCACGCTGATGCTCAGGAGGCCCTGCTTTGTGTGCAGACTGGAACCAAGCTAACCGATGAGAAGCGTTTTAAATTTGATGGCGAAGGCTACTACCTAAAGAGCGCTAAAGCGATGCGAGAACTCTTCTCAGAGTTCCCAGAGGCATGTGACAACACACTGTTGATAGCTGAGCGATCTGACATCAATTTCACAAAGCGTAACCTGATGCCAAGATTCAGTGTTCCTGAAGGGCAAACAGAAGCTTCCTGGTTTGAGGCAGAAGTAATGCGCGGCATGCACGAGAGATTCGGCAAAGACATTGATGTTCTTTACCAAGAGCGTGTTGCTTTTGAAATCGAAGTTATTCGGAACATGAACTTCCCTGGGTATTTCTTGGTAGTAGCGGACTTTATTGCTTGGGCGCGTGCTCAAGGTATTCGAGTTGGTCCTGGCCGTGGTTCGGCAGCCGGTTCACTTGTTGCTTTTGCGCTTGGAATTACTGCTATTGATCCAATTAAGTATGGATTGCTGTTTGAGCGTTTCTTGAATCCAGGCAGAGTCAGCCTTCCAGATATCGATGTTGACTTCGATGATCGCAGACGTGGTGAAGTAATCCGATACGTCACCCAGAAATATGGCGATGACCGAGTTGCTCAAATCATCACCTATGGAACTATCAAGGCTAAGCAGTCTCTGAAAGACGCTGCCCGAGTTCTTGGTATGGATTATTCCGTTGGAGAGAAACTAACCAAGGCAATGCCAAGAATGGTGCTTGGAAAAGATATGACGCTCAGCGAAATGGTAGAAGACCCAAATAACAGGCCTGTCATTGAGAGCAGCCTTGATGATCTTTTAGAAGACGACTTTGATGAAGAGACTCCAGATTTTGAACCAGTAGCTATTTCCCCAGCTGCTTTTGATTCAAAGAGTAGATATAAAGAAGCTGCTGAGTTCCGCAGACTTCTTGAAGAAGATCCAGATGCTAGAAAGACTTTTGAACTGGCGAGAGGTCTTGAAGGCCTTAAGCGCCAGACCAGCGTGCACGCTGCCGGTGTAATCATGTCTGCAGAACCTCTTCTTGATGTCATTCCTTTGATCAGACGTGACGATGATGGTGCCATCATTACTGCTTTCGCACAACACCCTTGTGAAGAACTAGGTCTAGTAAAGATGGATTTCCTGGGGCTCAGAAACTTAACGGTTTTGGACCGCGCTATCGAAAACGCGATGTCTAACCGTGGGGTATCAGTAGTGCTAGAAGATTTAGATCTAGATGGTGATGAGACAACCTACGAGATGCTCTCTCGAGGTGACACGCTTGGCGTGTTTCAGCTTGATGGTGGTCAGATGCGTTCTTTGCTGCGACTACTGAAGCCAACCAAGTTTGAGCACATCTCAGCCGTTATTGCTTTGTATCGACCAGGACCGATGGGTATGGGGTCACACACTTCATACGCCCAACGTAAAAACGGTAAAGAGCAAAACATTCCGATTCACCCAAGTCTTGAAGAGCCACTGTCTGAAGTGCTGGATCCGACCTATGGGCTGATTGTTTATCAAGAGCAGGTAATGGCTGTTGCTCAGAAGGTTGCTAATTTCAGTTTGGCTCAAGCGGACGAGCTTCGTCGAGCGATGGGTAAAAAGAAGAAGGATGAGCTAGACGCGCAAAAGGTTAGCTTCGTTAAAGGAATGAAAGATAACGGCTACGTCGATGACGCAATCGAAAAGCTTTGGGAGACTCTTCTACCATTTGCTGACTATGCGTTCAACAAAGCTCACAGTGCTGCTTACGGTGTTCTCTCGTACTGGACTGCATACATGAAGGCGAACTTCCCGCAGGAATATATGGCTGCCTTGCTAACTTCGGTAAAGAGTTCTAGAGATCGTTTGAGTATTTACCTAAGTGAGTCTCGTAGAGCTGGAATTCAAGTTCTAGCTCCAGATGTTAATGATTCGATTGCAGATTTTAGAGCTGTTGGAAATGACATCCGATTTGGTCTTGAAGCAATAAGAAACGTTGGTATCGGGGTAGTGCAGGAAATTGTGAGAACAAGAGAAACCGAAGGACGCTTTACTTCCTTCCAGGATTTTATTGCCAAGGTGCCAGCCTCAGTGTGTTCCAAGAAAGTTATTGAATCACTCATCAAAGCTGGTGCATTTGATTCCTTTGGTATGAGTAGAAGATCGCTATTTGAAGCCCACGAGCAAATCATTGATGCTGAATTGAAAACTAAGAAGTCAAAATCAACTGGTGAAATTGATCTTTTTGATGATTTTGAAGACAAGCACCACTCACACACGATTCCAGCCCTTGCAGAGTGGCCTCAGCGCCAACTGCTAAGTCTCGAACGTGAGATGCTCGGTCTCTATGTCAGCGCGCATCCGCTACAAGGCGCTGAGAGCAAGTTGCGCTCTAGCGCAACAGAATCGATTACCTCTTTTATCACTCGCAAAGATTTCTCTGAAGCAGAGGCAGTGACTTTAGCTGGCCTTATCACAGCGGTAGATGTGAAGACGGCCAGATCTTCTGGAAACGTTTATGCCAACGTGACCGTCGAAGACCTTGATGCTGAAGTAACGCTGATGATTTTTAGCAAAACCTATTTGGAAAATATTGACAAGCTGAAGGTAGATACCTTAGTTGCAATAAGAGGCCGCATGCGGCCGCGTGATGAGAGTTTTGCTTTGAATGTCAATGACATTCAGGTACTCGAAAAAGATGAGAATCGCTTTGCTGGACCACTGGAGGTTGTGATTGCAGAGCAGTTAGCTACGCGCACCAACATTGAATTGCTTGATTCAATTTTCAAGAAATATCCTGGACAGACCGAAGTTCAGCTTTTGTTGAAAAATGACGCTGACCTGAAGACCTTCAAACTCAAGCACAGAGTCTTCGTAAGTGATGCACTGATCTCAGAGATCAAACAACATTTTGGGACAGCTGCACTAGATGTCTTAAAACCTGAAGAAGTTTTACTAACTGATTCGATCGCCGGGGATGACATACCCGCGCTGGTGATAGAGAAGGCTGGAGAGCTCTTCGGGGAATAATCCCTCGATTATCTCAACCACGATTACCGCATTCTTCTCAACTTCATGTCGCTCTCTGACTTTGCAAATCAAAGCTGCGTTGACCTTTTCAAATATCGGCAAGTCAGTTTTTGCTTCTCTAAACCAGTCATTTGGAACAAAGCGTTGGGTGTGATCCTGAGACATTCTGATCGCGAGGGGAAGACTTGCTTCATTGAGCATCTGAATTGAGACATACTCGGCGAGAGCCAATGCAGGCCAACTGCTTGCGCCTCTAGCAACGTTGAAAGTTGCCAGTGCTGGCTCTGAACCCAGAGAGGTTACTGAGGTCGCTGTGAAGCCGACAGGCTTGCCTTCGGGGTCATTTAGGGTTATTACACAAACTCCTGAGGCATGCCTTCTAAAGGCTGCTTTAAGAGCTTCGGTGGGGTTGTTGATGTGATCCAAGATTTAGTCCTTCGTACGTGTTCCAAGGCTAACTTAGTTCAGCGCGTCACAGTTCGCTTACAATAATCAAAATAAGAAAGTTAAGCAAACAATGACTAGCAGCATCAGAATGATCAATCTGACCGGGAAACAAATCACCCGTGAACTCGTTGCCGCTGAAATCCCTAGAGCAAAAATCGATGTTACGGCAGCCGTTGAGAGCATCCGATCGCTCGTTGAATCAATTCGAACCGATGGTGCAAAGCCGATTGTTGCGATTGCTAAAACTCTTGATGGTATTGACATTGAACCGATCAAAGTAAATAAAGCTGAACTTGTGCTCGCGCTTCAGGAGTTGTCACCTGAGTTGAGAAGGGCTTTAGAAATTGCCATCGAACGGGTCCGTAAAGTTTCTGTAGCCAATTTGCCGCAGAACACCGTCACTGAACTTGCTAAAGGTGCGACAGTTAGCCAACGCTGGGTTCCAATCGAATCGGTTGGTTTGTATGTGCCAGGTGGCAAGGCTGTATATCCATCTAGTGTCGTTATGAATGTGGTGCCTGCTCAGGTTGCAGGTGTGCAGAAGATTTCTATTGCAACCCCAGGTCAAAAAGCCTTCGGGGGAAGACCGCACCCAACAGTTTTAGCAACGGCAGCCTTGCTTGGCGTTGAGGACGTCTATGTGATTGGAGGGCCCGCTGCTGTGGCCGCTTTTGCCTATGGGGTTCCAGAAATAGGCCTTGAGCAAGTTGATTTGGTTACCGGGCCAGGCAACGTCTATGTCGCAGCCGCAAAGAGGATTCTGCAGGGGAGAATCGCTATCGATTCTGAGGCAGGACCAACAGAAATCATGATTTTGGCAGATGATTCGGCAGATCCTAGATTTATTGCTGCGGATCTGATTTCTCAGGCAGAACATGATGAATTGGCGGCTGCAGTCCTAGTTACCGACTCCGAAGGCCTGATTTCAGCTGTCAATGTTGAAATCGAAAGGCAAGTGGCAGTCACTGCCAATAGAGACCGTGTTTTAGCCGCTCTAGCCGGCCAACAAAGCTCATATGTTCTGGTTTCAGACATGGACCAAGCAGTTGCGATTGCCAATCTGTATGGGGCAGAGCACCTCTCAATCCAGACGGGAGACAGCGCGGCTCTCGGTGAAGGAATTAGCAGCGCGGGGGCGATATTCCTTGGGCCTTATTCTCCGGTTTCGCTAGGAGACTACTTAGCTGGTTCAAACCACGTTTTACCGACCGGTGGGCAGGCAAGGTTTAGCTCAGGGTTGGGTGTCCACTCATTTCTGAAGGCTCAGCAGTTGATCGATTATGACCAGGCAGCGCTGTCAGAGGTAGCAAATAGTGTTATCGCTATCGCAAACCAAGAGGGCCTGCAGGCCCACGGTGATGCGGTAAAAACCCGTATTTAGTTCTAAATCGTTACCAATCATTTGATAACAAAAAGGTTAAATCTTTGGTTGAAGGTTAGAGTTTTCAACCCAACATCCCCGTAGTTATTGGCAACACGCCGACTAGAAATGAAATTTGCTTCTGGGGTTAGAAAACCACAAGATATAGGGACGGAGAAGTGAAATATTCCCACATCTTGTGTGTATATTAGGTTCTCTTGAGTGAATTACGCGTAAACAACCCTAGAAGATTGGAGGCAAAACATGCACTGTCCTTTTTGCCGCCATATCGACTCCAGGGTCATGGATTCACGCACTTCTGAGGACGGATCGAGCATCCGCAGAAGGCGCCAATGTCCAGAATGCGGCTCTCGTTTCTCGACTTTGGAGACCTCTAGCCTCTTGGTTGCAAAGCGCGGGGGAACCACCGAGCCATTCAGCCGGGACAAGATTGTCAACGGTGTTCGGAAGGCATGCCAGGGAAGACCTGTTACAGAGTCTGATCTGGCTATGTTGGCTCAAACAGTAGAGGAAACGATCAGGGCAACTGGATCAGCGCAAGTTGAGGCAAATGAGGTTGGTTTAGCCATCCTTGAGCCGCTTCGGAAGCTGGACGAAGTAGCTTTTATGAGATTTGCCAGTGTCTATCAGGGTTGGGAAAGCTTAGAGGATTTCGAAGTAGCAATAGCAGTGCTCAAAGTTGAGCGAGAAAATCAGGTTTCGCGCGCTTAACCGGGTGCGATTACAACATAAAAACTAAAAAATATAAAAGAAAGGCAACAAATGACCGACACATCGGCATACACCGACGCCGGTGCAGCTAGTCAGGGGCGTAAAGGGCTCAAGATTGAGCGCATCTACACAACTGAGGGAGTTCACCCATACGACCAGGTCACCTGGGAATATCGCGACGTAGTTCAGACCAACTGGAAGACGGGTGAGAACATCTTCGAACAGCGTGGTGTTGAATTCCCTGAATTCTGGAGCTTGAACGCATCCACAATCGTGACCACCAAATATTTCCGTGGTCCACTTGGAACTGCAGTTCGCGAATTTAGCCTTCGTCAGCTAATCAACCGAATTGTCCTTACTTACACCCAAGGTGGACGTGACCACGGTTACTTCGCATCTGAAGAAGACGCAACAATTTTTGAGCACGAACTAACCTTCATGTTGCTAAATCAGATCTTCGCCTTCAACTCACCAGTGTGGTTCAACGTAGGTACTTCAAGCCCACAGCAAGTTTCAGCTTGTTTCATCTTGTCGGTAGATGACTCAATGGAATCAATTCTTAACTGGTACCGCGAAGAGGGAATGATTTTCAAGGGTGGATCAGGTGCAGGTCTTAACCTGTCACGCATTCGTTCATCTAAGGAACTTCTTCGTTCATCAGGTGGTTCAGCTTCAGGTCCAGTTTCATTCATGCGCGGTGCTGATGCATCTGCAGGAACAATCAAGTCTGGTGGTGCGACTCGTCGTGCAGCGAAGATGGTTGTTCTTGATGTTGATCACCCAGACATCGAAGAATTCATTGATACCAAGGCTCGTGAAGAAGACAAGATTCGCGTACTACGCGATGCTGGTTACGACATGGAGCTTGGTGGCAAAGACATCAACTCAGTTCAGTACCAGAACGCAAACAACTCCGTCCGTGTAAACGAAGAGTTCATGCTTGCAGTTGAGAACGGCACTAACTTCGGTCTACGCGCGAGAACCAATGGCGAAGTAATCGAAGAAGTTGATGCACGTGAACTTTGGGACAAGTTCGCACAGGCTGCTTGGGCTTGTGCTGACCCTGGTATCCAGTATGACGACATCATCAACGACTGGCACACAACCCCAGAAGCAGGTCGAATCACTGCATCGAACCCATGTTCTGAGTACATGCACTTGGATAACTCATCATGTAACTTGGCAAGCTTGAACTTACTTAAGTTCCTCAACCCGTACGGAACATTTGACAGCGAGAAGTTTGTCAAGGCCTGTGAGTTGATCTTCACTGCAATGGATATCTCAATCTGTTTCGCAGATTTCCCAACCGAAAAGATTGGTGAAACAACCCGCGCCTTCCGTCAGCTAGGTATCGGTTATGCCAACCTAGGTGCGTTATTGATGGCTATCGGCCTGCCTTACGACAGCACTGAAGGCCAGGCTCTTGCCGCAGCAATCACATCTTTGATGACTGCTTCTTCATACCGTCGCTCAGCAGAACTTGCCGGTGTGGTTGGTAGCTATGACGGCTACGCGCAAAACAAGGCAGGGCACGATCGCATCATGCGCAAGCATGAAGCAGCGAACGCAACCGTTCGTCCAGTTGCCGAAGTTGACCGTTTAGTTCTAGAAGCTGCAACTCGAGAGTGGGCATTAAACACTTCAATCGGTGCAACTAATGGCTGGAGAAACTCACAGGCATCACTTCTAGCTCCTACTGGAACTATCGGTTTCATGATGGACTGTGACACCACAGGTATCGAACCAGACTTCTCACTGGTGAAATACAAGAAGCTTTCAACTGGTGGTTCGATGCAGATTGTCAACCAGACAATTCCATTCGCATTGCACCGTCTTGGTTACTCACAGGAGACAATCGAAGCAATTGTTGATCACATCAGCACCAACGGTCACGTAGTTGATGCTCCAGGACTCAAGCAGGAGCACTACGCAATCTTTGATACAGCAGTTGGTATTCGTGCAATTGAGCCAATGGGTCACGTTCGAATGATGGCAGCCGTTCAGCCATTCCTTTCAGGTGCTATCTCAAAGACTGTAAACATGCCAGAAACTGCAACTGTTGAAGAAGTCAAAGAGATTTACTTCGAGGGTTGGAAGATGGGCCTAAAGGCGCTTGCTATCTATCGCGACAACTGTAAGGTTGGCCAGCCACTTAGCGATGCAAAGGCTAAGACTGAAGAGAAGCCAGCGCCAGAGACTAAGTCTGATGTTGCACTATCTCACCCAGTACGTAAGCGTCTGCCAAAGTCACGTCCATCATCTACCACCTCATTCACTGTTGGTGGCGCTGAAGGTTACATGACTGCAGGCACATACCCTGATGGTGTTCTTGGTGAAGTATTCCTAAAGCTCGGTAAGCAGGGTTCTACTCTTGCCGGTGTAATGGATGCATTCTCAATCGCAGTGTCAATCGGTTTGCAGTACGGTGTTCCGCTAGAGACCTACGTGCAGAAGTTCACTAACGTGTCCTTCGAACCGGCAGGTCTTACCGATGACAAAGACATCCGTATGGCTAAGTCACTGATGGATTACATCTTCCGTCGCTTGGCTATTGACCACCTACCGGTTGAAACCCGTCAGGCACTTGGAATCAACACAGCAACTGAGCGATCAGCAGCACTTGATGCATCAAGTAGCTACCCAGCAATTGCTGAGTCACCTGTTGAGACAGTTGCGGCAGCTGAGCCTGTAGTTGAGTCAAAGCCAGTTGTAATTGAACTCAAGGTTGAGGAAGTTGCAGTAGCGCCTCGTCAGGTTCATTCATCAGCTGAGCTGTTTGAAATGTTGCAAGGCACCGAATCTGATGCTCCACTATGTTTCAACTGTGGAATCAAGATGAGACCTTCTGGTTCATGTCACGTCTGTGAAGGCTGTGGATCAACTAGCGGTTGTAGCTAAAGAAAAATTATGAGCAAGGGTCGGCTTTCGGGCCGACCCTTTTTCATAACCTCAGGACTTAACGACTAACGAAGGGTAACCTAGACGGGTGCTATACAAACTAATCTTTCGTTTGATCTTTTCAAGAATGGATCCGGAGAAAGCACATCACCTGGGGATCTTTGTCATCCGTTTTTCCTCTAAGTCGCAATTGACCAAATTACTTCCCAAAATCAATACACATAATGTAAATGTGCTTGGCGAGAGCTTCCGAGGCTACTTTGGGCTAGCTGCCGGTTTTGATAAGAACGCTATTGCTGTCAAAGCTTTCGGGGAATTGGGTTTTTCTCACGTCGAGATTGGCACTGTAACGGCTTTAGCTCAAGCAGGAAACCCGAGACCAAGGTTATTCCGCTTAAAAGAAGACAGAGCCCTCATCAACCGCATGGGCTTTAATAACGATGGCGCAGAGGTGGTCGCGAAGCGTCTGGAGAAACTTAGAAATAGCTCAGATATCCTCCCCGTAATTGGAGTGAACATCGGTAAAAGCAAAGTAGTTGAGTTGGCGGATGCTGCTAACGATTACCGGACAAGTGCTCGTTTATTAGCACCCTGGTCTGATTACCTCGCCGTTAATGTTTCATCACCAAATACTCCTGGACTTAGGGATCTTCAATCGGTAACTGCGCTCAGGCCGATACTGAATGCTGTTTTAGAGGAATCGTTAGATAAACCCGTGCTGGTAAAGATTGCTCCTGATCTGGCTGATGAAGACATTGTTGCTATTGCCGAGCTTGCTAAAGAGCTAAAACTTGCCGGAGTAATTGCGACGAACACGACAATTAGTCGCTCCGATCTCAAGGCAGCCGTCAGGGAAGTCGAAAGTTACGGTGCGGGTGGTTTATCAGGTGCTCCATTAGATTCGCGTTCACTCGAAGTTCTAAGACTTTTGCGAACTAAGTTGAGCAAAGAATTTGTGATTATCTCTGTCGGGGGAGTCGAGACCCAGGACCAGGTCTTAGAACGTATAAAAGCCGGTGCAAACCTTGTTCAGGGATACACCGGCTTCATATACTTTGGCCCACTCTGGGCTAGGAAACTAAACCGTATTTAGACAAGTCTGGTTTCAGGGGCTTTTGTTTCTCTAGGGTCAGTAACTGCGATGCTTGCAAATATCTCTGAGACCTTCGTCATTACATCTGCTGGAATCTCAACTCCAACGGCACCAAGGTTGCTAGTGATCTGAGCAGGAGTAGTTGCACCAACAATGGCGGCAGCAACATTCTTGTTTTGCAATACCCAAGCAAGCGAGAACTGAGCCATAGTAATTCCAAGGTCATCCGCAATCGGCTTAAGTTCTTGAACCTTGCTTAGAACTTCATCGGTAAGAAGTTTCTGGATAAAACTATTAACCTTTTCGTTAGCAGCTCTAGAGTTTTCTGGAACAGGTTGACCTGGCAAATACTTGCCTGTCAAAACTCCCTGGGCCATAGGGGACCAAACTATTTGGCTTAGTCCTAGCTCCTCACATGTTGGAATGACTTCTGCTTCAATTACTCGCCAAAGCATTGAGTACTGTGGCTGGCTGCTGATGAGTTGGAAACCAAGTTCTTTGGAGAGCTTGTGTCCAGCACGAATCTGTTCTGCGTCCCATTCTGAAACACCGATATATAGTGCTTTACCCTGACGAACAATGTCGGCGAAAGCCTGCATGGTTTCCTCGAGCGGAGTTTCTACGTCATAGCGGTGCGCTTGATATAGATCAACATAATCAGTTTGCAAACGCTTTAGGGAGCCGTTGATCGATTCCATGATGTGCTTACGTGAAAGACCAGTATCGTTTGGCTTGCGCTCAGCAACTGGCCAATAGACCTTGGTCAAGATCTCTAGTCCTTCACGACGCTGACCTTTTAGCGCTTCACCAAGAACAACTTCAGCAGCTTGGTTTGCGTAAACATCTGCAGTGTCAAACGTCGTTATTCCACCTTCAAGCGCAGCATGAACAGTCGCGTAAGCCGCTTCGTTTTCAATTTGGGTGGCGTGGGTAAGCCAGTTACCGTAAATTAGCTCGCTGACTTTGAAACCGCTGTTACCTAGATATCTGTATTTCATTCACTGCACCTATTCTTCTTTTTATTGATGATAACTGATTAGTTTGCCGGCTAATTCATCGAGTCTTTGATGAAGATGTGGAACCCAATCGACATGCTCTGGCTTCATAAGTACGCTGCGCAGAATACGGGCATGGTCGGCATCATTATCAAGGTTGATATTTCTAGCCGCTAACTGATCTGGTTTGACGCTGTATGTAGCAACGTGAATCTGATCTATTTTCGGTCCTTGGCTTGCTTGAACCATGATCTCATTTGAAATTAGATCCAATTTAGTCATTGATTTAGTTTTAGGTAGATAAGTCAGGATATCCAATTCAGGAACTTGGTAGGACAATAGATTTTCAGAATCGGAGATGAGTCTGTGCCAGTCAAGTGCAGCTTTTCTAGATTGGATAAGTCCTGCTCCTAGACCAGTTTCAGTCAGTGGGAATATTTTCAGTGTCGCCCAAATGGCGGCGGCAGACGCCCCTGCTCTAGAGCATTCCAATTGAATTTCACCAAAATGCAGATCGCTAGAAGTGAAGTATGTGTATGGTGAGTCGTGTTTATAGAACTTTCCAATTGAGAGATCTTTAAAAAATACAGCGCCGCTTCCATAAGGTTGCAAACCATGTTTATGCGGATCAACCACAATTGAGTCAGCGTGCTTCAATGCCGCAAAGTGTCTAGCTGTTTCTTGATCTAAGTGATTTTCAGCAATGAGCTTGAAGAACCCTCCATAGGCGGTATCAACATGGACTCTAGCGCCGTAGCGATTAGCCAGTTCAACTATGTCCGCTAATGGGTCAACAGCGCCTAGGCCAGTTGTACCCATGGTCGCAACTACGGTTCCGACAGAACCAGTCTTGAGTTGTTCCTCAAGCGCATTTAGATTCATGCGTCCGAAGGCATCTGTTGGAATAGTGAGATTAGTGGTGCCAAGAACTTCGGACATCCGGGAGTGGGTGTAGTGGGCATCTGCTGAATGCGCAATAAGTTTTGTCGGGTTTATCTCTCTGGCAATCCAAAGCGCTTCAAGATTTGCTGTTGTGCCACTCCAAGTTAAATGTCCTAAGAAGTCTTCCGGGTACTCAAACATTGCAGCCATTTGCTTAAGTACCTCGCGTTCCATTGCAGTGGTGGCAGGGGAAGCGTCGATTGAATGGTTATTTGGATTTAACATCATGGTTGCCAAGTAAGCAGCAACGGCTACAGGATGCGGAGCTTTTAGCATCTGTGCTGCGTAATTTGGATGGAAATATGGGAAGTTATTCTCCAGCAAACCGGTTAGCTCGCTTAGAACTTCTGACACGCGACTATTCGAAACTGTTTGGCTCGAGTGTCTTTCAAATGTTCCGTAGCTATCTTTTAGATTCTCAATCGATTCAACCACTTGGTTGACCAGCTTTGAAATATCTAACTTGTCATCATTGACCACAGTAAACTCCTTTGTGAACTCGTGGCTCAGGTGTTACTTTAAGTTTTCTTGAGGATTAGAACTTGAAACTTATGCTTTGTTTTTCTTTCGTGGAGCAGGCTTGGGAAGTCTAAGTGGCCTTGGTTGCATTCCACGGGTAAGGATATAGAAATAATTTCCTCTTTGCAGTTTGGTCTCTGATCCAAGTTTCTCTCGAATCGTTGCAGTGGCTTTGCGACTAATAAACAGAGCTTCGACAGACACGGCCAGTAATGCCAAAATCATCGCAATCGTAATTAGATTCTTTGCAACCTCGTTAGTTAGAGACGTTATTACCAAGAACAAAATCATCATCGGCATTAGACCTTCGATTAAGGTGTATCGATTATCTAAAACATCTCTGATGACCTTACGTTGAGGCCCTCTGTCACGAGCCAAAAGGTATCTATCATCACCGGCAATGGCTAGTTTTCTTGCCTTCTCACGTTCTGCCTTTTGACGATCACGGTCGGCTAATCTAGCTTCTTTGCTCTTATTCCCAACCAACGGACGCTTGTTAGCGGCTTCACGCTCTTTACGGGTGGGAGTTGGTCGACCTTTCCCAATAACAGTTGAATTATCAGGTTTTTCTTGGTCGCTCATTTATGTCCTTAGTTTTAGTGGAGTTGTGTTCTAGATTACTCTCATGACATTCACTCCGAAGCCAAGCAACATGCAAGCCTTAAATTCTGATAGTGAACTGGTGAAAACAGTTAGAGCCAGTGTTGAAGCGGAATTCAGCCAGCGAATAGCTGCGCTAGGTCAACTAGTCCGAATACCGGGCATTGCTTGGGATGCTTTCGATCCAAACGACTTGGATAGAAATGCAGAAGCAGTGGCTGAGTTATTTAGACAAACAGGCGTGTTTGAAACTGTAGAGATTAAGACAGCCACGGTCGATGGAAAGCCTGGAGCACCTGCTGTTTTGGCTTCGAGACCTGCCAAAAATGGCAGACCGCACATTTTGCTTTATGCCCACCACGATGTTCAACCACCGGGGGATGACTCGGTGTGGGAAACTCCTGCCTTTGAGCCGACGACTAAGGATGGCCGTATTTACGGTCGTGGGGCAGCTGATGACAAGGCCGGAGTAATTGCCCACTTAGCTGCCATCGAGGCACTCCAAGCCGTTGTTGGACCAGATTTTGATTTGGGCATCTCCATTTACATCGAAGGTGAGGAAGAGTCAGGATCTAGAACTTTTAGGGCGTTTTTGGACGAAAACAAGGCCAAATTGGCCGCTGATGTGATCATTGTTGCCGATTCGATGAACTGGTCGCCTGAGATTCCTGCTCTGACTGTGAGCCTAAGAGGCATGGTCAGCCAGGAAATTACGGTTAGAACCATGGAACACGCTGTTCACTCAGGTATGTTCGGTGGGGCAATCCCTGATGCAATGATCCCGATGCTGCGGGTTCTAGCATCACTGCATGATGAAAAGGGCAGTGTTGCCGTTCAAGGTCTAAAATCCTATAAATTCGAGGATTTGCCATACACAGACGCCAATTTGCGAGCTGATAGCAGCCTTTTGCCTGAGGTCAGCCAAATTGGTGAGGGAGGGATTATGGAGCGGATTTGGGGAAAGCCTTCCATCACTGTAATCGGACTGGACGTGCCTTCGGTCGCAATGTCCTCGAACACTCTTTTACCCCAGGTTTCTGCCAAAATTAGCCTAAGAATAGCCTCTGGGCAGGATCCAGATGAGGCCCTAGAGCTCCTCAGAGCTCATCTAAAGGCCAACATACCCTTCGGGGCAGTGTTGGAATTTGGGCCAATCGAGACCGGCAAGCCTTATATGGCTGATACTTCAGGCTGGGCCTCAGTTTTGGCCAAAGAAACGCTTGGAGCAGCCTTTGGGAACCCGGCAATAGAAATTGGTATTGGTGGATCTATTCCTTTCATTGCTGACCTGACTGAGGTCTTCCCAGCTGCTCAAATACTAGTAACTGGTGTGGAAGATGCTGATTCTAGAGCTCACAGTCCTAACGAGTCTGTTCACCTGATTGGTCTCAAGAACGCAATGGTTGCTGAAGCTCTATTTTTAGTTGCTGGCAATAATCTGCAGGGTTAGAAGCAATCTGCCTAATTTTCGAAACAAGGTTTAGAATTAGAACAAATGAGGAGTAAAAAATGACTGACACGCTTACCCACGGCCTAGAAATCACTGAAGCAGCTAAAGCTGAACTTCGTCGTCACATTGAAACAGCAGATGTTACTGATCTTGCCGAGGGGGAGAAGTTGCGACTTCGAGTTGAAGTTAAGGTTGGTGGCTGTGCTGGCTTCCAATACCTTCCATTTATTCTGACTCCGGAACTTCGTGAAGATGATTTGGTAAGAGACTTCGATGGTGTTGAAGTCGTCGTTGATGGCATGAGTGCACCATTCATTAACGGTGCAAAGTTTGATTTTGTTGACACATTCCAAAAGCGTGCTTTTGAGATCGAAAACCCAAATAGCCAAGGCACATGTGCTTGTGGCTCATCTTTCAACTAATTCTTCGCTAACCCTAGATATTGGGCTGTGTTTTGGCGTTCTCTCTGCTTGCTAACGCCTAAACTTGGAACATAACGATTTGAAATTGAAGGGTCGATTGTGCTTCCTAAGCGTCGATTGAGATGGGCAGTTCTGCCAATCTTTGCAATCCTCATAACCGCACTAACAGGGTGTAGTTCGTATGAATTTTCTAGAGGATGGCTTCCTGGTGTTCCCGGAGTAACTAACCACACTGACCGTATAGTCAGCCTTTGGGCTGGTTCCTGGATAGTGCTTTGGGCAGTTGGTTTTATAGCGTGGGGGCTAATGTTTTGGGCGATTATCGTCTACCGTCGCCGCAAAGGTGACACTGAGATCCCACCTCAGCTTCGTTACAACATGCCTATCGAGACCTTGTTCACAGTAGTTCCATTCATTTTGGTTCTAGGATTCTTTGCACTCACAGCTCGGGACATGGCTTCCATTGAGCAAAAAGTTGATAGCGACTATCGCATCGAAGTTATTGGTAAGCAATGGTCTTGGGACTTTAACTACACTGACAACAATGTCTTTGACAGCGGGATTCAGTATCAAGGAGATGGAACCGAAGCCGAACTTCCGACTCTTTACTTACCGGTAAACAAGACTGTTGAAATAGATCTTGTTTCTAGAGATGTCATCCACTCCTTCTGGGTAATCGACTTCCTATACAAGAAAGACGTTTTCCCAGGTCGAGTGAACAAGATGTATTTCACTCCTCAGGTTATTGGTGATTACAAGGGGAAGTGTGCTGAGCTCTGTGGCGAATTCCACTCAATGATGCTTTTCAACGTAAGAATTGTTTCGCAGTCAGACTTTGACACCCACATTGCCGATCTAGCTGCTCAAGGATTCTCAGGTCAGTTAACTGCAGATCCAAATGACCCTAATAACCTGAACAGAAACGGCAATCTGCCAGGTGACAACCCAGAGATTAGGGGATAGTTCGAATGTCTACTACCGTTAAAAAATCTAAAGGCCGCATTGTTGTTGATTGGTTAACCACAACCGATCACAAAAAGATTGGTTACCTTTACCTAATCACCGCATTCATTTACTTTATGATTGCCGGCGTCATGGCGCTTGTGATTAGAGCACAGTTGGCCATGCCAGGTTTGAGCATTGTTGAAACCAAAGAGCAATACAACCAGCTATTCACCATGCACGGAACCATCATGCTCTTGATGTTCGCAACACCTCTGTTTGCAGGGTTTGCCAACGTTCTTATGCCAGTTCAAATTGGTGCTCCGGATGTTGCGTTCCCTAGATTAAACGCAATCGCATACTGGTTCTACTTCTTCGGTTCATTTGTCGCAGTTGCTGGTTTCTTCACACCTCAAGGTGCTGCATCATTTGGTTGGTTTGCTTATGCGCCACTATCGAGCCCAACGTTCTCTCCGGGCTTAGGAGGTGATCTCTGGGTATTCGGTCTTGCTCTTAGCGGGTTTGGAACAATCATGGGTGGTGTGAACTTCATCACCACAATCATCACGATGCGTGCTCCTGGTATGACAATGTTCCGGATGCCGATCTTCACTTGGAACACTTTGGTTACCTCAATTCTTGTAATCATGTGTTTTCCTCCACTTGCTGCGGCGCTATTTGCACTTGGTGCCGACCGCAAGTTCGGTGCACATATCTTTGATCCAGCTAATGGCGGCCCGATGCTATGGCAGCACTTGTTCTGGTTCTTCGGTCACCCAGAGGTATACATTCTTGCGCTACCATTTTTTGGAATCGTGTCAGAAATCTTCCCAGTCTTTAGCCGCAAGCCTGTCTTCGGTTACCGCACTTTGGTTTATGCGACTATCGCTATTGCCGCGCTATCGATGACAGTGTGGGCTCACCACATGTATGTCACTGGTTCTGTCCTGCTTCCGTTCTTTGCCTTTACAACGATGCTGATTGCAGTTCCTACCGGTGTGAAGATCTTCAACTGGATCGGAACGATGTGGCGAGGGTCTGTGACCTTTGAGACACCTATGCTTTGGAGCTTGGGCTTCCTAACCACATTTATCTTCGGTGGACTTACCGGTGTTATTTTGGCTTCTCCGGCACTTGATTTTCACTTGAGTGATTCGTACTTTGTTGTAGCGCACTTCCACTACGTGGTATTCGGAACAGTAGTATTTGCAATGTTTGCAGGCTTCTACTTCTGGTGGCCAAAGATGACAGGAAAGATGCTCAACGAACGGCTAGGCAAGATCCACTTCTGGCTCTTGTTTATTGGTTTCCACATGACATTCCTGATTCAACACTGGTTGGGCGTAATTGGTATGCCTCGTCGCTACGCAACATATCTTGAGAGCGATGGTTTCACTTGGATGAACCAAGTCTCAACAGCAGGAGCTGTATTACTTGGTCTATCAATGTTGCCATTCCTCTGGAATGTTTGGATCACTCACCGCAATGGTGTCAAGGTTGAAGTTAATGACCCTTGGGGTTATGGACGTTCACTGGAGTGGGCAACCGGTTCACCATTCCCGAGACATAATTTCACAAGTATTCCAAGAATCAGAAGTGAGTCTCCTGCATTTGATCTGAACCACCCAGAGTTCGCAGACCCTGCTGCAGTTCCGGCTTCAAAGCCAAAGGTTGAGGTCAAGTAATGAAGACCAACACTCGAATCTTTACTCTGCTAACTTTCTTCTACCTACTTGTAGCTATTGTCTACGGTTACTGGTCCAACCTGGTTTACGGAAAGATCGAAATAATTGGCTTTGCAGCTATCGGCATGCTGGTATTCCTGTCAGGTTTCCTAGCTTTCTACCTAGGTAAGACGGCTAAGGGTTTCACTGGCCCTGAGGACATGCCTGATGCGAACATTGAAGATGGTGAAGCAGAAGTTGGTTTCTACGCTCCATGGTCATGGTGGCCACTAATGCTCGGTATCGGTGGCGCGCTGTGCTTTACTTCTCTTGCCGTCGGTTGGTGGATGTTTATGATTGGCTTCCCATTAGCGCTCGTTGCGCTAATTGGTTTCGTGTTCGAACATTCACGTGGATTGCACGCTCACTAAATTTAGATAAAAGGAAATCCCGCCAAAAAGAACTGGCGGGATTTTCTTTTTACTACTAATTCTTATCCTTCGATTGCTTTCTTTACTTCAGCTTCAATCTCGTGATTGTGATGTGCTGCTTCATCGATCTCAGTTTGAGTCGCAGGGGAGATGCGATCTTCGAAATAGAACTTTGACATTGCGGCTCGAACTCTGATACCAACAGTTATCTTGCCCTGAGCATTAGGTCTGGCCAAAGTTGGCTTATAGTCCTTGAAGTCAACAAGTTTGTATAGATCGTGTGGATCTAGCGGCTCGTGAACTTCAATGTATTCACCGTGCGGGAGACGTACAATACGTCCAGATTCTCTACCGTGAATAGCAATCTCACGATCTTTGCGCTGCAGAGCGAGGCAAAGTCGCTTAGTAACAAAGAATGCTACGAATGGAAGCACGATTAAGGAGATCTGCATTGAAACCAGAACCTGGTTCAACGACATCTTGAAGTTGGTGGCAATCAAGTCTGTGCTAGCGCCTGCCCACAGCACTGCGTAGAAGGTGACACCGGCAGCGCCTATAGCAGTTCTAGTTGGAGCGTTTCGTGGACGGTCAAGGACGTGGTGTTCACGCTTATCTCCAGTTACCCAGTTCTCAATGAATGGGTAGATCGCAACTGCAGCTAGGAAGACCAAGCTAATTACAAGTGGAAGCAAAATGTTTGTTGAAACTGTGTAGTCACCAATCATGAATTCGATACCAGTAGGAGCCAAACGTAGGGCACCGTCTAGCCAACCGATATACCAGTCAGGCTGAGTTCCAGCTGAAACAGGGGAGGGGTCATATCCTCCGTAGTTCCAGATTGGGTTGATGGTGAAGAAAGTAGAAATCAACATGATCACACCGAACACGATGAAGAAGAATCCACCAGCCTTAGCAACGTAAACAGGCATTAGCGGGTAACCAACTACGTTGGTGTCCTTGCGTCCTGGACCCGAGTAGTGGGTGTGCTTGTGAATGACGAGCATAAATAAGTGCAGTGCAAGGAAGACCAGAATAAAAGCAGGAACAAGCATGATATGGAGGCTGTAAAGCCTTCCTACTATGTTTGTGCCTGGGAACTCTCCACCGAACAGCCCAGATGAGATTGAAGTTCCGATGTATGGAATTCCCTTTATCATTCCATCGATGATGCGCAGGCCGTTACCTGAAAGCAAGTCATCTGGAAGTGAGTAACCAGTGAAACCAGCTGCCATGCCCAAAACGAAGAGCACAAAACCAACAACCCAGTTCAATTCACGAGGCTTACGGAATGCTCCGGTGAAGAAGACTCTGAGCATGTGTAGTCCAGCGGCGGCCACAAACAAGAGCGCTGACCAGTGGTGGACCTGACGCATTAACAATCCGCCACGGATTTCGAAGCTTATGTCCAAGCTGGAGGAGTATGCGACAGACATGTGTGCGCCCTTTAGGGGAGCGTAAGAACCTTCATAGACTGTCGGTGCCATGGATGGATCGAAGAAGAAGGTTAGGAAAGTTCCAGAAAGCAAAAGAACCAGGAATGAATAGAGCGCTACTTCACCCAACATAAATGACCAGTGGTCTGGGAAGATCTTGCGACCAAATTCTTTTAGAATTCCTGCAACGCCAACACGCTCATCAACATAGTTTGCTGTCCCAGTTAGGAAACCGTTTTTCTTAGTAGGTGCAGTAGACATTACTTCACGCTCCTATCCCAGAATGATGGTCCAACCGGTTCGAGGAAATCGCTTTGTGCAACCAGGTATCCATCCTTGTCAACAGTGATTGGAAGCTGCGGCAGTGCTCTAGTTGCAGGGCCAAAGATAACTTTGCAACCATCGACTAGATCAAAGGTTGATTGGTGACAAGGGCAGAGCAGATGATGAGTGTGCTGTTCGTATAGAGCAACTGGGCAACCCACATGTGTACAAATCTTTGAGTAGGCAACGATCCCTTGGTAAGACCAACCCTTGCGTTCTTCAGTTTCTATAAGTTCGCTTGGGTCAACTCGAACAAGAAGAACTGCAGCCTTAGATTTCTTCTCTAAGTATTCGGGATCATCAGGACTCAGGTCTTCTGGAATTACGTGGAACACAGACCCGATAGTGACATCTGCAGCTTTAATCGCTCGTTGACTTGGATCGCGAGCTAACTTTGTGCCCTTCTTCCACGTAGTGTGACGAAGTTTCTCGCTTACATTTGGACCTAAATCACCAAACAAAAAGAGTCCTGGTAGCGGGAAGAAAGCAAGCGCTCCGTAAAGAGTTCTGCGAATAAGTTTTCTTCTGCTAAAGCCAGATTCTTGGCTAGCTAGACTAATAATCTCAACGGCCGCTGCACGTTTTTCATCTGAACCACGAGTTAGGTGACGATCTTCGGTGACCTCGTTGTCTGGCATCAAAGTCTTAGCCCAGTGCACAGCTCCAATACCAATTCCCAATAGCCCGAGAGTGATACCCAGACCCAAGAACAAAGTGTTTGACCGAACGCTTGCCATGTTTCCCAATTCGATTGGGAAGGCAAAGTATGCATAAAGCGCAAATGCACTTCCTAGAATTGACAGAACAAATAGTGCAGTAACCTGGCGAACAGCGGTATTTTCGTGCTTGACGCTCTTATCTGTCATGCGAACTCGATGTGGTTCAAGCCCCGGATCAACGACGGCATCTTCATGCGTAACTCGAAGACCAAGTTCGTACTCATGCTCTGAGTAGCGAGTATCGCTAACTTTAGCTAGGTCTTTTGAATCTTCGCTCACTTTACTCTTTCTTCTTAGTTCGATTTAGCGCCAAGCCATACGGTGATGGCAACAATTAATCCGAGTAGTCCAAGCCAAGCCAAAAGACCTTCGGTTACAGGGCCAAGGTTGCCTAGTTCCTCACCGCCAACAGATCTGTTGGTCTGTAGGTATGAAAGATAAGTGATGATGTCGTTCTTTTCCTGTGGGGTGATATTTTCATCATTGAAAACTGGCATATTCTGCGGACCGGTAACCATAGCTTCGTAGATGGTTTTTGCAGATGAACCCATAAGGTTTGGTGCGTACTTACCCTGAGTAAGTGCACCGCCAGCACCAGCAGCATTGTGGCACATTGCGCAGTTGGTTCTGAATAGCTCGCCACCAGTATTCAAATCTCCAGATGGCTGAAGAATGCTTTGATCGGGAATTGCCGGTCCTTCTGAGATAGACCCAACGTAGGCAGCTAGAGCTGAAATTTGCTCTTCAGTGAACTGAACTGGCTTGACTTCAAGTTGAGGCCCGCTAGCGGCTCCTGGCATTCGTCCGGTTGAAACTTGGAAATCTACAGAAGCTTCACCAACACCGATTAAGCTAGGAGCATTTGCAGTTCCTTCTGCATTTTTACCATGACATGATGCACAGTTAGATAGAAAAAGCTTTTTACCCAGGGCTATCTCTTCGGCAGAATGTTGAGTCTGTGACTTAGGAGACACGGCAGCGTTTACCGCAGAGTAACCAGTGCCAACTGCAAGTAATCCAGCAAATAAAACTATGCCCAGCGCCATTGGGCGTCTGCGCATTCCGTTTAATTTTCTCGTGAACTTAGTCATTTCTGTTATGGCCCTCTGGTTACTTCAAAACGTAAATGATTAGGAAAAGGCCAATCCAGACAACGTCCACAAAGTGCCAGTAGTAAGACACGACAATGGCTGCAGTTGCTTCTTTGTGGCCAAACTTTTTGGCTGCAAAAGACCTACCAATAACGAATAGGAAGGCAATCAAACCGCCGGTTACGTGCAAGGCGTGGAAACCAGTAGTGATGTAGAAGGAAGAGCCGTAGCTGTTGCTAGACAGAGACACGCCTTCACTAATAAGCGTTGCGTACTCCCACACCTGACCCGAAACGAAGACTGCACCTAGCAAATAGCTCAGGATAAACCACTCGACCATACCCCACTTGAAAGGAGACTTGCCTGTAGCCCTAGGCTGCATTCTTTCTGCAGCAAAAACTCCAAATTGTGCTGTAAATGAAGAGGCCACAAGGATCAGAGTATTCACCAGGGCAAAAGGAATGTTCAACTTCTCAGTGTCCACCGACCAAATTTCAGGTGAGTTGGCACGAAGGCTGAAATACATGGCAAACAGCGCTGCGAAGAACATAACTTCACTGCCCAACCACACGATTGTGCCAACTGAAGTGGCACTTGGTCTGTGGATTTGACCGTGAGCTAGGGGAGCGGTTGTCATGTTCTAATCTTACAATCCCAAATCGTTACAATTGCTCTAATCGCCCTTAGTGGTGCGGATTTTATTGAGATTATTTCTGTGCACAGTGGCTAAACTGAAGCAATGAATGCTGAGCAAAGTTGGAAATTAATTTTCAACAAACTTGTCCAAAGAGTGGACCTAGATTTAACTGAAGCTCGCTGGGCGATGTCACAAATTATTTCTAACGAAACCACTCCTGCACAGGTCGGTGGATTCCTTCTCGCGATTCGAACTAAAGGTGAAAGTGTCACTGAACTCTCTGGTTTTGTTGATATCTTGCTTGAGCATTCAGTTAAACCAGCTCTGGCTTCAGATGCCATTGACATAGTAGGGACAGGGGGAGATCAGCTAGGAACCGTTAACATTTCGACTATGGCAGCCATACTGGTGGCCGCCTGCGGTTTTCCAGTGCTAAAGCACGGTTCACGCTCTGCATCGGGTAAAACTGGATCCTCGGAGATGCTCGAAGCCTTGGGGGTTAACCTCGATCTAAGCCCAGAACAAATTGGAGCAGTATTTGCCAAAACAGGCATTTCATTCTTCTTTGCCCCACTTTTTCATCCGGCATTGAAGAACGTCGTAGCAATTAGGCGGGAGTTGGGCATACCAACCACCTTCAACTACCTTGGCCCGCTGGCAAACCCTGTTCAACCAGTAGCAACCGCGCTGGGGGTCGCAAATGCTGATATTGCTCCACTTTTAGCCTCAGAAATGGCTTCAAGAGGCCGTACTGCCCTTGTTTTTAGGGGTTCTGATGGCCTAGACGAGCTCACCACTACTGGCCCGAGCACAATCTGGCTGGTTTCAGGCGGGAAAGTGACCGAATCGACCTTTGATCCTGAGCAACTAGGCATAGCCAGGGCCAAAGTTGAAGATCTAATTGGTGGAGATGCAATTGCCAATGCTGAGACAGCCAGACTGGTCTTAGCCCCAAATTCATCGCTTACGGGGGAGCAGGCTGCAATCCTAGACATTGTTGCCCTAAACGCAGCTGCCGGGATAGCTTCCTATGAACTCAGTAAGTCACCTGGAAACTTTGATCTAACTCTTGAGTTAGCAAAAGCTTACGAACTTGCCAGATCGGCAATCCAAGCTGGTGCAGCGATTTCAAAACTCAATGAATGGGTTTCAACAACCCAAAATACTGGGGAGTAGTGCTTGTAGGCCAGTAAAACATTACTTGACATAATGTTCATTATCGGCGAATATGTCTAGATCTTCCTAGACCGTGAATCTGGTCTTTAGCCACCCGATTAGTCCATGAGGTGCTACCAATTCTTCACTTACAAAAAGTTCTGACAGGTTCCACCAGCGATATTCCAGAACGTCACGCAATTCTTCTTCAGTAAATCCTGAAGTGTCCAGTTTGAAATTTTCAACTTTGAGTTCATAAATCGTGTCTGTATAGGTGTGGTAATTGATTCCATCAGCCCAGTCCCAACGTCCTTTAGCCTCCAAAACCGGTTCACCTAGATCTTCCGGACTAACAACTAATCCAGTTTCTTCGTATAGCTCTCGTATTGCTGCGTTGAGCGTAGCTTCCCCTTCATCTATTCCACCGCCTGGAACCAGCCACCTGGGTGGTAAACCAACTTCAGGATCAAAGTGAGTTTTGAGCATAAAGATTTGGTTTTGCTCGTTTATTAGCAAAACTCTTGCTGTGGCACGGTGCTTAACGTGGATTTTGTCTGTCATTTTGGAGATTTCGCTCCATTTTGACTCTTTTTGGGGTCAAAACCAAAAAGTTTCATGGTCATCTGGAGCATATAGCCAATTCCAACCGCAAATAGGGCAGTACCTATCCCCACAGTTCCGCCAAGTAACCATCCAGATAGGAGCACAGTCCCCTCTCCTAGGCTCCTAATGATCCAAAATGACCAACCAGTAGTCCTCGTTAAACCAACCATCAGACCGTCTCTAGGGCCTCCACCAAGGTTTGCCGAGATGTATAAACCTGAACCTAGGGCTACGAGGAGCAGACCGAGACAAACCCAAACTATGTTAAGGAACAGCCCATCGATTTCAGGCATGAATGGTTTGCTCATGTCAGCAAAAGGCCCAATTGAGATTGCGTTGATCAATGTACCAATCCCTGGTTTTTGTTTTATTGGGATCCAGAGCAAAAGTACCAGAGCGCTAATCAAAGTCGCAGATAGCGCAAAGCTCCAACCAGTTTGATGCTGAAGCCCCTGAGCCAGAACATCCCAGGGTGGCACTCCCAAGCCGGTGTGAATCATCATGGCTAAGCCCAAACCGACCAAATACAGTCCCAAGATAAGTCGAGTTAGCGACTTGGCTGTGGCTATAGTCGGAGTTGAGGGCACGTCCTCAAGCCTATCCCCCAAGATTTATCCAATGCCGCAGGAAGCCCATGCAGAAACATCCATACTTCGCCAATGACAATGTAAATGTGCTTGCTCACCGCGGAGGAACGACACCATTTGAGAACACCATTGAGGCGTTTCAGCTTGCTTTAGATGCAGGTGCAGATGTCATTGAAACTGACATCCAAGCAACAAAAGACGGTATTGCTGTTCTGTTTCATGATGAGTCCTTAGAACGTCTTACTGGACTAAAGAAAAAGGTATCTGACCTCAATTGGCTTGAACTAAGAGAGTTGAAACTACCTGAACGAACAAATATACCAACACTTAGACAGGCGCTTACCAAGTTCCCTCAAGCAAAATTCAACATCGACATCAAAACTGCATTAGCTATCCCCGATCTCATTTCAACCGTTGAAGCGCTTAAGGCCCATGAGCGTGTTCTGGTCTCGAGTTTTAGCAATAGGAGAAGATTGTTGGCACTGAGTCAGTTCAGTCAACCTGTTGCCACCTCAGCCAGCGCCTCGGTGGTTATCAAAGTTTGGTTTTATTCACTGATTGGCTTACCGCCATCAGTTCTGCTGAAAGCCCTCAAGGGCATCGGAGCGCTGCAGATACCTCGAAGAATGAAGTTCATTAAGCTCGACTCCCCCAAGTTCATGAAGAAAATTCTAAAGACTGGAACACAGTTGCACTACTGGACAATCAATGATCCTGAGGAGATTCTTGAACTCGCCTCATTAGGTGCAAGCGGAATAGTCACAGATGTGCCAGAGTTAGCAGTTCAAACCCTGAGAAAAGCCTGAGCCTGGGAATTATTCCGCAACCTTTTTGCTTCTATCTATTGAGTACCATTCGGCAATCCAAACTGTTAGGAACAAAATGTCGCAACAACCAATGCGCGGAACAAGACTAGGCTCTGAGAGCTTTGAAGTGGACACCAACAAGAACCTCTCCCCTAGAAAGGTTTGTCTATACCGTTGCGCAAACGATCACATCTCAGAAATGATTTTTTCTGCAGATGCTGAGATTCCTGTTGCCTGGAGTTGTAAGACTTGTTCGCTTGAAGGTGCTCTCTTAGACGAGACGGGTAAGCAAGCTTTCGAAACTGAGATTCCTAAAGCCGCTAGAACACATTTTGAAATGCTGCTTGAACGCAGATCACGTGAAGAACTAGAAGAACTTCTTACCGAACGCCTTGGTGAACTTAAAGCTCGCAGAGCTCGTGGTCAGGCTGACGCGACTAACAATTAGCCTCTACCAAAAATTCTCTTGATACCTAATTTGGTCATCAGGATTAGTGCTTCACGAACGATGTCAGAGCTCATCTTTGAATCGCCAATTTCTCTTTCCACAAATGTAATTGGAACTTCTGAAGCCCGTCCACCTGCTCGTATAGTTCTGTAAGCCATCTCAATTTGAAATGAGTAACCTCTCGCATTGATGGTATTTAGGTCAAGAGATTTTAGAAAACTCGTTCTGAACACTCTGAAACCAGCAGTCATATCGTTGAGTCTTCCACCAAGCATCAAACGCGCATAGCGGTTTCCACCCCTGGAAAGTATTTGCCTGTGCAGTGGCCAGTTCTGAGTCTTACCGCCACGAACATAGCGAGAACCAATTACTAGATCATTCTCGATAGCCGCTGCAAGAAGAAGTGGAAGGTCTTGTGCTCGGTGGCTGCCATCAGCGTCCATCTCAACGAGAAAGTCATAGTCTTTCGCAAAGGCCCATTTGAATCCAGCAATGTATGCCGCCCCCAAACCATCCTTGCCTAGACGATGAAGAACGCTCACTCGCTTATCGCTCTTAGCAATTGCATCGGCCATCTTCCCAGTCCCATCAGGGCTAGAGTCATCAACGATTAGTAGATGAACACCTGGATTGTGGGTAAATAAATTATGCACTGCGCTATCAATATTCCCAGCCTCATTGTAAGTTGGCATAATTACTAAAGTTTTCAAGCTTGTTTCTTTCTTCTGCGACGAAGGATGAAGTTGCCAATTACTGCGGTTGGGAAAAGCAAGAGCGTCATTGCAAAGGAGACAGGCTCGATGTATCGACCATAGGCAACAGCTGGCGTGATTTGAGTTCGCAGCGGAATATCTACAACCATCGCAGCAGGTGTGAATGTAGGAAGCTCATCAGCAATTGACCCATCTGGAAAATAGATACCAGATACACCCACTGTTGAGATAGAGACAACAGTCTTACCAGTTTCAATGGCTCGCATTCTTGACACAGCAGCTAACTGCACACCTTGTTCGCTCTTACCAAAGTCACTGCTGTTGGTTTGCACCATAATTGCCTTTGCACCGCTATCGGCTAGGTCATAGCTGAGTTGATCAATAGTTACTTCGAAGCAAATCAGAGAGCCGACGGAACCCTTATTCGGAATATCGAATATCCCATCGCGTTTTCCAAAGCTCATGTCCCAGCCAATGAGACCGATCATGTCTGGAGCTAAGGACATAAAGAATGAACGGTTAGGAACATACTCACCAAAAGGAACTGGACGTTTCTTGTCGTACCAATCCGTTAAACCTTTTTCCGGTAACCATAGATCAACTTCATTGAAGTAATCTGCGCCACGGAAAGTCTTATTGCCGAATAGAAGTGGAGCTTTTAGTTCGTTGTCGACAAAGTTAGAGATCTTTACCTTTTGGTCCAACATTGTTACCGGATCAAGATCGGCTGCGTTCTCTGGCCAAACCATCAGGTCAATTCCCTCAGCAAGCCCCTTATCGATGACTTTCTCTCTTGCAGTGGCGATGTGCTTATCCATGATTGAACCTGGTGGATTAACGGCAAACAAACCTGCGTTGGCGTTTCCCTGCACTGCGGCCACTTTCATGGTTCCTGATGTCGGAGTCGAATCCAGCACAATCGCTAACGGCATGACAAAGACAACTACCCCAACTCCAATTGCTGGTAACCAACTTCTAGTCCGCAGAACTAAACCTGAGCCCTGAGGCAAAGGTGCAACGAATTTGATTGTGACCATGGCACAGATAAAAGCGATTAGCCAGGTTAATCCTGAGATATCAACTGCCCAAACCCATTTGGCAAGATAGGTATCGGCTTGGCTAAGCCCTCCCCTGGCCCAAGGCAGACCACCAAACGGAAATTGTCCAGCGGCATATTCACGCGCGGTGTAAATAGTTGCGATAGCAAAGCTGATGAGAAACGACTTGATGGAGCCTAGGTTCAAGGCGGCTAACCAACGCCAAACCATCGCAGTAACTGCGACAGCTAGACCAAAGATAAGACCCTCTGCTACCGATAGTGCAACCCAGGGAATTGGACCTAGATAAGTTGTAAGCCATTTTAGGACTAGGCCGTAATAGGCCATTCCTGCAAAAGTGCCTATGGCCAGCGCCTTAAAGAACTCTGCTTGTCGAATGGCCAGCAAAATTAGGAAGATACCGATGAAAATACCTGGCGCAAAATTAAAGGCAGGGAATGTGATAGCAATACTCAGACCGCCGACAATAGCTACTAAAGCGCGACCCCAGAACGAGTTTGAGTGCCTTAGCCAGTTGAAAGTCATACGTATCATAACCATCT
>Ga0209084_1000161_pt1 | contig 64873 bp, 57 predicted proteins | sample C_130820_MF_Meta_FD_187309 | JGI IMG/M metagenome (GOLD analysis project Ga0209084, IMG submission 187309) | Freshwater microbial communities from Lake Croche, Canada to study carbon cycling - C_130820_MF_MetaG (SPAdes) (version 2) | ecosystem: Environmental > Aquatic > Freshwater > Lake...
GCGTTGTTAATTACCAGTTGGCCTGTCCAGTCACGACACTCAGAAATCGCAGCGTCTGGAATCTGTGCTGGATTTGGCTTTCCGCTTATCGAAGGCATTGGTGTTTGAGTGAAGTGAATACAGGCGTCCTTGGCAACACCTGGACCAAAGCTTGTATAGACATACTGAGAGGCAGCAGAAAGGAGTATCACAGCTGCAGTGATGATCACAGCGATTCTGTTGTCGCGAGCACGCACCTTGATCCGGTGATCGGTCACATTCTGTTTAGCCTCAAAGCTCTTTAAGCTCTTCTTTGCTGAGTCCAAAGTACTCTTGCTGCTCTTAGCCAATTTAGCCTCCGTAAATTTCTATCCTGTTTGATTTTAGAGTAGTCCCAGCGTGGTTTAGCCTTGAATGGTGGATACAGACGACCTATTTGATTTTCCTATCGGAATGCCTCTCGCTGCTCGGGTACGCCCTCGCAGTTTGGCCGAGGTTGTGGGCCAGAGGTCTGTTTTGAATGAGACCGGAGTCCTCGGGGCGTACCTAGGTGCCGAAACATCCCAATTGCCATCCTTGATTCTCTATGGGCCGCCCGGAACCGGCAAAACCACATTGGCCAGACTCCTGGCAAAGCAGTCATCCAGACGATTCATTGAAGTTAGCGCTATCAATAGCTCTATAGCCGATCTAAGAGCGGCAATGCAGGCGTCTCTGACTGAGGTAAACGCTGGCCATAAACCGGCCATCTTGTTCATTGACGAGATTCACAGGTTCTCGAAGGTCCAACAGGAATCGTTACTGAAGGCTTTGGAACACGGAGAAGTAGTGCTTATTGGGGCAACCACTGAAAATCCAGGCTTCGCCTTGACCTCTGCCTTGCTCTCCAGAGCTTCGGTCGTCGAACTCACGATTCTCGATGAACTTGATTTGGTGACGATATTGAAGAACGCTCTCGTTGATGAGCGCGGACTATCTAACCGTTTTGACGCCTCTGAGGAAGTTCTAGCTTTGCTAGCTAATCTGTCCGGTGGAGATGCAAGAAAGGCCCTCACTGTGCTCGAAACAGCTGCAATCAGGGCAGAGCGCGCTGGTTTGAAGGCAATCTCTCTTCAAGACATCGAGGCTGTCCTTGCCAAGGCGCTCAACAGGTATGACGCCACCGGTGATCAGCACTATGACATCATTAGTGCCTTCATCAAATCGGTTCGAGGTTCGGATGCCGACGCGGCCCTGCATTGGCTCTCTCGAATGATCGTTGGGGGAGAAGACCCGAGATTCATAGCTAGACGCCTCGTGATACTGGCATCTGAAGACATTGGTCTGGCAGACCCAAATGCGTTGGTAATTGCTAACGCGACAATGCAGGTAGTTGCTCAGATTGGTATGCCCGAAGGCCGTATTCCATTGGCGTCAACTACTATCTATCTCGCACTAGCGCCGAAATCAAATAGGGCATACGTAGCAATAAATAAGGCTATCTCGGATGTTGAAACTGGTCTAGCCCCAGCTGTGCCGAGACACCTGCGTTCAGCGGCCATCGGAAAAGACCCCGGCTATGAATACCCGCATGATTTGGACACTGGGATTTCAGGGCAAGAATACGTTCCAACTGAGGCTCAACGAAGCTACTACCAACCCAAGGGTGTTGGCTTCGAGGCGACACTGAGTGAGAGGCTAAAGAGGATTTTGGAGTTCCTAAGGAAGAAGTAGGCATCCTTGGTACTCAAGCCCTATAACTGATAAGATTTTCAGGTTGCCGACCTGGACAAAACTCATGGCTGCGAGTAGTCCAACCGGTGTGTGAATCTTATTTAGCCAAGATCCACCAGGCACAACTTTTAGTTAACTAACCAATTTCCCGAAAGGAATACGTGTCTAAAACCACACGCACAAGAAGCAAGACTCGTTTGTCTCGCGCACTGGGCATTGCCCTAACCCCAAAAGCAGCAAAGTATCTAGAGAAGCGCCCTTACGCTCCTGGCCAGCACGGTCGCACTAAGCGCAAGGCAGACAGCGACTTCGCGGTCCGTCTTCGTGAGAAGCAGCGTCTACGCGCACAGTATGGAATTCGTGAAGCTCAGCTTCGTAAGACATTTAACGACGCTAAGCGCCAAGAGGGTCTAACTGGTGAAAACCTAGTGGAGCTGCTAGAGATGCGTCTTGACGCACTGGTACTTCGTTCAGGTTTTGCTAGAACTATGGCTCAAGCTCGTCAGATGGTTGTTCACCGTCACATTTTGGTTGATGGTCTACGCGTTGACCGTCCATCTGCTCGTGTGAAGGTTGGACAGATGATCCACGTTCACGAGAAGAGTGAATCAACCGAGCCTTTCCAGGTTGCGGCTGCTGGTGGGCATGTTGATGTCCTTCCTCCAGTTCCTGGTTATCTGTCAGTAGAACTAGACAAGCTACAGGCAACACTCGTTCGTCGCCCAAAGCGCGCTGAAGTCCCAATCACTTGTGAAGTTCAGCTTGTGGTTGAGTACTACGCTGCTCGCTAATCAAAGAGATTCCTAAATCATGAATGGTGCAGATCTAGCAGCAATAATTTGTGCAAGTGCTTTTGTTCTACTTGTTGTGGCAATTGTTTTTGTTCTAGTAAAGCTTGCTAAATTTGTTGATGTTGCATCTGCAACCATTCGTGAAACAGGAGACAGCTTAGTTCCCCTTCTTGATGAACTAACTGAAGCCACTCAATCGGCAAACAAGCAACTTGAGAAGATCGACGTAATCACAGATAGCGTCGTTGAAACAACAACAAGCATTTCTTCCCTTATTAGCACTCTTTCTGAGACCATTGGTGGACCGCTTCTTCGAGTCGGCGAAATTGTTCGTGGCGTAACAGGTCTACTAGGTAAGAAAAAGAAGTAGTCGTGCGCAAGACCACTCTCTTGATCGCTGGAATAGCGATAGGTATGTTCTTGGCAAAACAAATTGAATCCAATCCTGAAACTAAGAAAACTTTGGATAACGCAGCCGCAAAAGTCAAGGACTTCGCTAACGCTGTTGCCGCAGGCTACAGAGAGCAAGAGACAAAGTCGACCACACCTATTAAAAAGCCTGTAAAGAGAGTTCCTAATAAACCAGCAACCTCGACAAAGCGTACGAGGTAAAGATGAAGACAGCTGAAATTCAGAGACGTTGGCTCAAATTCTTTGAGAGCAAAGATCACGTTGTTGTCCCAAGCGCATCGCTAATCAGCGAGGACCCGTCGCTGCTGTTCACGGTTGCAGGCATGGTGCCATTCATTCCATACATGACAGGTCTTATTCCAGCTCCATACAAAAGGGCCACCAGCGTGCAAAAGTGTGTGCGCACACTGGACATTGAAGAGGTCGGTAAGACGACCCGACACGGCACATTTTTCCAAATGAATGGAAACTTTTCCTTTGGTGATTACTTCAAAAAAGAAGCAATCGCTTATGCCTGGGAATTCCTAACATCTTCAGTTGAAGATGGTGGTCTAGGGCTCAACAAAGAATTGCTCTGGGTGACTGTGTTCCAAGATGACGAAGAGTCAATCGGAATCTGGCGAGAAGTCGCAGATATCCCTCTCGAGCGAATTCAAAAGCGTGGAATGAAAGATAACTATTGGTCAACCGGTCAACCAGGACCTGCAGGACCATGCAGCGAGATTTACTACGACCGAGGCCCAGCTTATGGTGTTGAAGGCGGTCCTGAAGCTGACGAAGATCGTTACATTGAAATTTGGAACCTTGTGTTCATGCAATACGAGCGTGGTCAAGGTGGCGGCAAAGAGAACTTTGAAATTCTTGGAGAGCTGCCAAAGAAGAACATCGATACCGGTATGGGGCTTGAACGCGTTGCATTCTTAATGCAGGGGGTTGAGAACCTCTACGAAATCGATCAGGTAAGACCCGTTCTAGATTTAGCCGCTGAACTCGCCGGCAAAACCTACGGTGTCGACGAGGCAGACGACGTACGTCTTCGTGTTGTCGCTGATCACGTCCGCAGCGCACTCATGCTTATTTCCGATGGAGTAAGTCCTGGTAACGACGGTCGAGGTTATGTACTGAGAAGACTTCTGAGAAGAACCGTCAGAGCAATGAGACTCTTGGGTGTAAATGAGCCAGTTTTTGCGCAACTATTCGAGACATCCAAGAATGCAATGGTGGATGCCTACCCAGACCTTGCAGACCAATATTCCAGAATCGATAAAACTGTTAGGGCAGAGGAAGAAGCTTTCCTAAGAACTCTTGTCTCGGGCACCAGTGTTCTAGACATTGCAATCACTGACGCTAAAGCTAGAGGATTTGAACTACTTGATGGAGCTATTACATTCCTTCTTCATGACACCTACGGATTCCCAATCGATCTAACGGTTGAAATTGCTGAGGAGTCTGGATTAGCAGTTGATAGAGAAGCATTCACCGCTCTGATGCTTGAACAAAAAACCAGAGCCAAGGCTGACGCGAAACTAAAGAAATCAGGCGCAACAGACCTTAGTGTCTATGGTGAATTCAGAACTTTGGGTGTCACTGAGTTTTCTGGTTATGAATCCCTATACGGGTCTGGAAAAGTTCTAGGTATCATCCAAGATGGAACTCCAGTCAAGGAAGCCGCTATTGGTGAAGTTGTCGAAGTAATACTCGACGAGACAAGCTTCTATGCAGAATCCGGTGGCCAAATTGCCGACGCGGGAATCATTTCCGGTGAGGGTTTTGAACTCGAAGTATTGGATGTTCAAAAACCAGTTAAGGGACTCGTCTCTCACAAGGTACTGATTAAATCGGGTGGAATCGCCGTTGATACACGTGTGCAGACTTTAGTTGATAGCAACTGGCGACTTGGTGCTGCGCAGGCACACTCCGGTACCCACATTGTTCACGCTGCACTGCGTCAAGTGTTGGGTCCAACAGCTCTGCAGTCAGGTTCATACAACAAACCTGGTTACCTACGACTCGATTTCTCCTGGACCTCAGCGCTTTCACCTGAGACTAGATCAGAAATCGAAGAAGTAAGCAACCTAGCGATACGTCAGGATCTTGCGGTGAGCGCTCAATACATGTCACTGCCAGAGGCAAAGACCTGGGGAGCTGTTGCACTGTTCGGTGAAACCTACGACGAGAGCGTTCGAGTGGTTCAGATTGGAGGACCTTGGTCAAGAGAGCTCTGTGGTGGAACGCACGTCTCTCGCAGTGCCCAGATTGGACTGGTCTCCATCACCAATGAGTCATCTGTGGGTTCTGGTTCAAGGAGACTAGAAGCACTAGTTGGCTTCGAAGCACTCAGCTCTCTAAACAAAGACAGACTTCTCTTACAGCAACTTTCAGAGAGCCTTAAGGTTCAGCCTGCAAGCGCAACTGAACGTCTAGCAGCAGTCCTGCAGGAGCTAAAGGATGCTCAACGCCAATTGAGTCTTTTCCAAAGTGCTGCGCTTAGCTCAAAGATTCCAGAGCTTCTTGCCGCAGGGAAACAACTTGAATCAACATACTTAGTTGCATCTCTGGTAACTGATGTTCTTTCTGGTGATTCTCTTCGTGATTTAGCAGTTCGAGTCCGTGATCAACTAAGTGATAGAGCCGCAGTTGTTGCACTGTTTGCGGCAATTGACGAGAGGCCTGTTGTCATCATCGTTACAAATGACTTGGCACAGGCAAAGGGAATAAAGGCTGGCGACTTAGTTAAGATTGCTAGCCAGGTACTTGGTGGTGGTGGCGGTGGTAAGGCTGACATCGCACAAGGTGGAGGAGTTTTAGTCTCCGAAATCCCGCAGGCAATCGCCGCAATCACTAAGAGTTTGAGATAATTGGTGCGACCTGGTCGTCGGCTTGCAATTGATGTGGGTAAGGCCCGTGTCGGTGTAGCCATCTCGGATCCACACGCTATTCTCGCGAGTCCAGTGACAACTCTCGATAGAGAATCATTAATCGATAATCTTGAACAGCTCTTTCAGAGTGTTGAGGATTTCAATACACTGCTCGAGATTTACGTGGGTTTACCACTGAACATGGCGGGGCTCATTACTTCATCAACACTTGATGCAGCCCAATTCGCACAACGATTGGCTGAGGCCACAGCAGTGCCGATTCTACTAGTAGACGAAAGACTCACTACGTCCCTGTCAAACGCTCACCTACGTGAGATTGGGAAATCTCAAAAAGACGCTAGAAGCACAATTGATCAGATGGCAGCAGTTGCAATTCTGGAATACGCTTTCCAAGTAGAGAGAAATGCCGGCGCAATTCCGGGTTTGAGTCTTGAGGAATGGAGGAGGACCAATGAGTGATTCATCCACTAAACCTAAGAGGTCGGCTCCAAGGATTCTTATTGCGATCGGTCTATGCCTGTTACTCGCACTAGGAATCGGATATCTGAATAGATCCGTAATCCGTGGAGTTCTTGATAACTTCAGCGCTCAGGAATTTTCAGGACAAGGAAATGGCTCAATTACCTTCACTGTTGCTAGGGGAGAATCTGGTGAAGAGATAGCCAAAGATTTGGCAGCTCAGGGTATTACCAAGGACTACAAATCAACTCTTCACCACATCGTGTCCGCGAACCCGACCTTTTTCCCAGGCTCTTACACCCTGCCACTAGGAATAAGTAGCGACAAGGCAATTTCTCTACTGACTGATCCGCAAAACCAAATCACTAACAAGGTGACTATTCCCGAAGGATTCCGCTTAGTTGATATTTTCAAGAGACTCTCGGCCAAAACTGGCATCAAAGTTTCTGATTTCAAAGCTGCTGCCGCTGACCTTTCCCAATTCGGAATTCCTAAGAGCGCGCCATCACTTGAGGGATACCTATTTCCAGCTACCTATGAATTCGACCCCTCTCTGAATGCAACAGACATCCTGACCACTATGGTCAATCGAATGAAGGATGAGCTTCGTTCCTATGGAATTGCAAAAAAGGACTGGCAGAAGACCCTTACCCTGGCTTCAATCATTCAGCGTGAAGCAAGACTGCACGATGATTTCTATAAAGTCTCTAGAGTCTTCACCAACCGCTTAGCAATTGGTATGCCACTGCAATCTTGCGCCACCGCATCCTATGGTGTCGGTTCGTTCTCAATTATTGTCACCAACAAAATTCTCAACGATGACAATCCCTACAACACATATAAGTACGCTGGCCTTCCGCTTGGTCCAATCGCATCTCCAGGATCACTCGCCCTAGATGCTGCCTTACATCCTGTGGATGGAACTTGGCTGTATTTCGTTACATGGAACCTCTCCACAGGAGAAACAATATTCAGCAATACATACAAAGAACACTTAGCCGGAGTAGCAAAGTGGGATAAGTGGATGGCTGAGAATCCAGGTTGGAATGGCTAACAAGAGTTTCGCTGTTTTAGGCGATCCCATCAGCCACAGTTTGAGTCCAAGAATCCATGCAGCTGCTTATTCATACTTAGGGCTCGACTATTCATACACTGCCATCCAAGTAAAGGAAGGGTCGCTTAAGGATTTCTTGTCTGGCTATGGCAGATCTCTCAGTGGTTTCTCAATCACAATGCCTCTGAAGGCAGAAGCAGCGGCAATCGCGCAACCCAGCTCGGATCTTCTTGGTACTGGAGTGTGTAATACATTGCTTGCAACGGAGGATGGCTACCAAGGGTTCAACACGGATGTCGCTGGCATATCATTCGCGCTCCGAGATTGCTTTAGTAGCAATCCGAAAGAAGTAGCCGTTCTAGGGTCAGGGGCGACGGCACGATCTGCCCTTGCTTGTTTAGCCTCAGAAGGATTCGAGAGCGCCAAAGTGTACGCAAGGGATCTAAAGAAAGCTGAAGAACTAAAGGGTCTTAACCTTCCGATCAATGTTCGCGTCTTCCATCTTGATGAATACAGCATCAATCAGGATCTAACAATGAACACATTGCCCGCTGGAGTAAGTGATTCCCTGCCCAATAAGGGAGCTCAGCCTGGTTGGCTCCTTTCAGCAAACTATGCTGAGGCAGATCTAGTTTTCAATTCCAGGTTTGCTGTAGACAGGACTGTGTCAGGGGTTGAGATGCTTCTTGGGCAGGCAATTGAGCAGGTACGGATCTTTTCAGGCCCAGATATAGATTTCAGCACTGTTGATCTCGATGAACTAACAAAAGCCATGAGGTCCGCCCTTTAGCAATCTCTTCATCATGTGAGAGAATAGTCAAATGTTACGTTGGCTTACCGCAGGTGAATCTCATGGACCACAGCTAACCGCTGTCCTCGAGGGATTACCTGCTGGTGTCCCACTACAAACCAGCGACATCCAAGAAGCGCTTGCCAGAAGAAGACTGGGTTATGGCCGCGGTGCTCGAATGAAGCTCGAACAAGATCAGGCAAGCATCACTGGGGGAGTTCGACATGGTTTGACCATGGGTGGACCAATTGCAATCAACATTGCCAACACCGAATGGCCTAAATGGGAGCAGGTGATGTCTGCTGACCCAGTGGACGAATCTCAGCTGACCGGGGCGAGAGCTGAGGCGCTAACTAGACCTAGACCTGGGCACGCTGATTTCACTGGGATGCAGAAATACGGCTTTCTCGACAGCCGACCTGTCCTAGAGCGAGCATCCGCCAGAGAAACTGCGGCTCGTGTTGCCCTTGGCGAGGTCGCTTCCGCATTCCTTAGAGCGCTTGGTATTCGGCTTGTTACCCACACAGTATCCATCGGCAAAGTGATGGCCGGTAGTGACATAGCTTTACCAAGACCAGATGACGTTGAGGCAATTGATTCCGATCCGCTTAGAGCCTTCAATTCTGAACTAAGCGCCGCGATGGTTGCAGAAGTTGATGCAGCACATAAAGACGGCGACACTCTTGGAGGGGTTGTCGAAACATTGATTTACGGAATGCCTCCAGGTGTTGGTTCCTTCGTGCACTGGGATAGAAGGCTTGATAGTCAATTGGCTGGAGCTTTGATGGGCATTCAGGCAATCAAGGGCGTCGAAATAGGTGGCGGTTTTGAGACTGCTACGCGACGCGGTAGCGAGGCACACGATGAAATCGAAGTTGGTTCCAGCGGGCTAGTCGAACGTCTTACAGATAGAGCTGGCGGCATTGAAGGTGGAATGAGCAACGGCGAAATCATTCGTGTCCGCGCTGCAATGAAACCTATCTCGACAGTGCCGAGGGCACTCAAGACCATCGACATCGAGACCGGAGAAGAAGCAAAGGCTCATCACCAAAGATCCGATGTCTGTGCAGTTCCTGCAGCCGGTGTTGTCGCAGAGGCAATGGTCGCACTGACAATTGCGAATGCTGCTTTGGAGAAGTTCGGTGGAGACTCGGTTGCAGAGACGCTACGCAATCTGAATTCATACCTCGATAACATCCCAGAGACTTTGCGCTCCAACATCGCTCGCTGATCATCATGGTTGCTAAAGCAGTTGTTCTTATTGGACCAATGGGTGTTGGTAAAACAACCATTGGAAAGAAGTTAGCTCGCAAATTGGGAATCCCATTCATTGATACAGATCAACTAATCGTCAAGACACATGGCTCTATTGCGGAAATCTTCGCAAACCAGGGTGAATCTACGTTTCGAAAATACGAAGAGCAGGCCCTCAAAGAAGCACTGGCTCAAATTGCTGTTGTTGCAACTGGAGGCGGCGCTGTTCTAAGTGGCGACAATCAGAGGGAACTTGAAAAGGCAATCGTTATCTATCTCTCTACTAATGGTCAACACATGAAATCAAGACTTTCAAATGGGAATCGGCCATTGCTTGAGAATGGGATTTCGGACTGGAAGCGTATCTATGATGAACGAAAACCCCTTTACGAGCGGCTATGCGATTTCGAGGTCGATTGTTCAGCGGCGAGTTTGTCTAAGACAATTGCGGATATCTGCATGAAACTTGAGACATTATGAATTTCGAGACAATCTTGGCCCCTGGCCAACCTGGCTATCCAATCCTCTTAGGTAGGGAACTACTGGATGAGATTGCGCCTGCAATTGGCTCAGCTGTTCGCAAAGTACTGGTTGTTTACCCAGAGGCTTTAGAAGCAACAGCGAATGTCATAGCGGACACTCTCAGAGCATCTAGTAAAGAGGCCTGGCTTTTCCCTGTTGCAGACGGTGAATCAGCCAAAACAGATCAATGGCTCTCAGCTGCTTGGTCTTATCTAGGACAAGCTGAATTCTCTAGATCGGATGCTGTTATTGGTTTAGGTGGAGGAGCAACAACAGATCTTGCAGGTTTCGTTGCTGCTACTTGGTTGCGTGGAATCTCAGTCATTCAAATACCGACAACTTTGCTTGGAATGGTTGATGCAGCCATTGGGGGCAAAACCGGAATCAACACTTTGGAAGGTAAGAACCTTGTCGGTGCATTCCATGAACCTAAAGCAGTCATAGCAGATCTTGATTCGCTTGAATCACTTCCTAAGATTGAGCTAATTTCGGGATTTGGAGAGATAGTCAAGTATGGCTTCATTGCTGACCCGAGAATACTCCAACTTATTGAAGAAGATGTCGACGATTCTAGAGATACAAAGTCAGAGCGCTTCGCAGAGTTAGTCAAAAGGTCAATAGCCATCAAGGCTGAGGTAGTTTCAGCGGATTTCAAAGAGAGTTCAAAGCGAGAGATTCTCAACTATGGGCACACTCTTGGTCACTCAATCGAATTGGCAGAGCATTACAAGTGGCGCCATGGCCACGCTGTGTCGGTGGGATTGGTATTCGCTGCTGAACTAGGCCGTCTCTCAGGACGCCTAGATGACGAAACAGCCGATAGACACAGAAACGTTCTCGAACTTTTGCAGCTTCCAACCACGTATCCAGGGGACCGCTGGGAAACTCTCTTCACTGGGATGCAGGTTGATAAGAAGAGCAGGGGTGGCATGCTGCGGTTTGTTGTTCTTGATGGACTGGCGAAGCCAGGCATTCTAGAGGCCCCGACCAAAGAGCTTCTTTTTGCCGCCTATCAAGAGATAGCAATGTAGCAGGATAGATTTGTTTCATGAATAAAGTGTTAGTTCTGAATGGACCAAACCTAAACCGGCTCGGATCAAGAGAGCCTGATGTCTACGGCTCAACTAGTTACACGGAGCTAGTGTCCAGCCTAGAAACTTTGGCAGGGGAACTGGGCCTAGATGTCTCTGTTAGACAAACCAATGATGAGTCAGAAATTATCAATTGGTTGCATGAGGCAACTGATAGTAAAGCTAATGTCATTCTGAATCCGGCTGCTTTCACCCATTACTCTTATGCGCTGCGAGATGCCTGCGCGATAGTGACTTCCTCTGGTCTAAAACTCATCGAAGTGCACATCTCAAATCCGCACGCTAGGGAAGAATTCAGACACAACTCAGTAATCTCAGGCGTCGCAAGCGGTGTTATCGCCGGATTCGGAATAGATTCTTACCGCCTAGCACTTAGCCAACTGGCACACTGATAAACTGCAATAGGCCGTTTGGCCCCACTAAATCCCAGCGAGGCAAAAATGGCAACAAGCAATGACCTTAAGAACGGAATGGTTCTTAGCATCGATAACCAACTCTGGACCGTTATCGAATTCCAACACGTAAAGCCTGGTAAAGGCCCAGCATTCGTTCGCACAAAGTTGAAGAATGTTATTACTGGCAAAGTAATCGATCGAACCCTCAACGCTGGCGTCAAGATTGAAACAGCCACCGTCGATAAGCGCGAGATGCAGTATCTATACAGCGATGGTGACGGCTTTGTCTTCATGGACACTCAGGATTATGACCAGATCACCCTCTCAAACACTTTGGTAGGCGATGCAGCTAACTATCTTCTTGAGAACCAACAAGCTATTGTGGCAATCCACGAAGGAAACCCAATCTACGTAGAACTACCAGCATCCGTAGTTTTGGAAATCACTTTCACAGAGCCAGGCCTGCAGGGCGACCGCTCTAGCGGAGGAACAAAGCCAGCAACTGTTGAAACAGGACTGCAGATTCAGGTTCCACTGTTTGTCGAACAAGGCACCAAGGTAAAAGTTGACACCAGAACTGGTGAATACCTTGGGCGAGTAACTGACTAACCTTGAGTTCCAGATCTAAATCAAGAAAGCGTGCGGTCGACGCGCTCTATGCAGCAGAGCTAAGAGATGGTATGGCAACCGAGCTGCTTGCTGAAACCAAGAGTCAAGTTGAGGATAGACAGAATCAAGACGAGATATTCGATTTCGCTCTTGAACTTGTTACCGGTGTCCTCGCTCACCAAATCGAGATAGATGAAACTCTCAGTGCAATGGCGCAGAACTGGTCATTGGACCGGATGCCAGCAGTAGATCGAGCAATTCTAAGACTTGGTATCTACGAAATTGCCTATGCTGGAATCGAACCGGCTGTCGCCATCAGCGAGGCTGTTGCCCTGGCAAGTGAGTTGAGCACCGACGATTCGGGCACCTTTGTGAATGGAATTTTGGCCGCTGTTGCTGCCACGCGCAAGCCAATCTAGGCAAAACCAGAGCTATCTACTAGACTCTAAGAAATTCATCCTTTAAAGGCGTCCTGTGAGGCGCAGAAGGAGGTGGGCGTGACTACACGCACCGTCTTAGACGCGCAAGACATTGAGCGAGCCATTGTTCGCATTTCTCATGAAATCGTTGAAGCCAATCAAGGCATTGACAACTTACTAATTCTCGGCATTCCAACGCGAGGTGTTTACCTAGCTGAACGCATTGCTCAATCAATCGCAAAGAACTATCCAGATTTCGAAATCCAGAACAGCGTCGGCAGACTAGATGTCACAATGCACCGTGATGATCTCTCACGCAACCCAGGCAAGCCTGTTACAGCGACTGAGATCCCAGTTTCAAACATATCAAACAGCACAGTGGTACTCGTCGATGATGTGCTCTTCAGCGGAAGAACCGTTCGTGCAGCTCTAGACGCGCTCGTTTCATATGGAAGACCAAAGGCTGTTCGTTTGGCAGTACTCATTGACAGAGGGCATCGAGAATTACCTATTCGGGCCGACTATGTTGGAAAAAACCTTCCTACCAACTTCTCTGAGCGAATCAGCGTCAGACTAGAGGAATCCGATGGCGAGCAGTCGGTGGTGATTGAACAATGAAGCACCTTTTGAGCATCAACGACATCACCAAGGATGATGCCATCGAATTGTTGAACTTGGCGATGGAGATGCAGAAGGTAAACACCAGAGATATCAAGAAGCTTCCTGCTCTAAATGGTAGAACGGTCGCGAACCTTTTCTTTGAGGATTCGACTCGTACCAGGATCTCATTTGAATTGGCCGCAAAGCGACTTTCAGCTGACGTAATCAATTTCACAGCCAAAGGATCATCGGTCAGCAAAGGAGAATCGCTAAAAGACACCGTCCAAACACTTGAAGCGATGGGCGTGGAAGCTCTTGTCGTTAGACACAACTTCAGCGGAGCGGTAAATACGATTGCGAACGCAAGTTGGTCTGATGCATCGGTGATTAACGCAGGGGATGGCACACACGAGCACCCAACTCAGGCACTCCTGGATTCATTAACAATCCGCCAGCGAATTATGGGGAGAGACAGCACAGGGGATCTCTCGGGTTTGAAAGTTCTGATTGTTGGGGACATTTTGCACTCAAGGGTGGCTAGATCAAATCTATTGCTGCTGCGAAAGCTCGGAGCTGAAGTCTCAGTGTCAGGACCATCGACACTTCTACCTGAGGGCATTTCAGAACTGTGCGACCAGGTCTACTACGACCTCGATGAAGCGCTGTCTAAGAGCTTCAACGCGGTAATGATGCTAAGAATTCAAGCTGAACGTATGAATTCCGCGTTTATGCCAAACCCCTCTGAATATTCATTCGGTTGGGGGATGGGCGACGCACGATTCGCAAGGCTTTCTAAGGAGACACTGATTATGCATCCAGGACCAATGAACAGAGGTCTCGAGATTTCTTCAGCAGCAGCTGATTCCAGCCAATCTGCGATTCTTGACCAGGTTACAAATGGGGTCGCCGTTCGAATGGCAGTTCTATACAAACTTCTAGCGCAGGAGAGAAACTAATGGCAGATCAACGACTAATCTTCAGGAACGCAAAGCTCTCAAACGGAGCACAAGTGGACATGGCTGTTCTAGGCAACGACATTGAGGCCGTCGGTGAAAACCTAGACCTAGTTGGTGAATCGATTGATTGCACGGGATTGATTGCACTACAGGGTTTCGTAGACTTACACACCCACCTTCGTGAACCTGGTTTTGAGCAGAGCGAAACGATTCTGACTGGCTCAAGAGCTGCAGCCAAGGGAGGCTTTACAGCAGTGCACGCAATGGCAAACACTTCTCCCGTCGCTGATAACGCAGCGGTTGTCGAACAAGTTTTTGCACTCGGACAAGCGGCTGGTTACGTGTTCGTCCAACCGGTTGGAGCTGTGACAACCAATCTTGAGGGTAGGCAGTTGGCCGATCTTCTCAAGATGAATAAATCAAGGGCTGCGGTATCTGTCTTCAGCGATGACGGCAAGTGTGTCTCCGATTCCTTATTAATGAGAAGAGCTCTTGAGTATGTGAAAGCATTCGATGGAGTAATTGCTCAGCACGCACAAGATCCAAATTTGACTGTTGATTCACAAATGAACGAAAGCAGCTTAGCGCTGGAACTTGGACTCACTGGTTGGCCGAGTGTTGCAGAGGAAGCCATTATCGCTAGAGATGTATTGCTAGCGGAACACGTGGGTTCAAGGCTTCACATCTGCCATGTGTCAACTTCTGGTTCGGTAGAGATCATTAGGTGGGCTAAAGCAAGAGGCATCAATGTAACTGCAGAAGTGACACCTCATCACTTGTTACTTACTGAAGAACTAGCTCGAGAATACAATCCTGTCTACAAAGTAAATCCTCCGCTAAGAGCAGCCTCTGACGTCCAGGCACTTCGCACAGCTGTCGCAGATGGAACCATAGACATTATTGCAACCGATCACGCACCACACACAGCAGACAGCAAAGATTGTGAGTGGGGTCAGGCAGCATTCGGAATGGTTGGTCTCGAAACCGCAGCAAGCGTTGCGCAATCAACACTTATTGACACTGGGCTCATCGACTGGGTACGTTTCGAGCAATTGCTTTCAACGAATCCAGCTCAGATAAGCGGATTAGCAAGGCACGGGAAACCACTTGCCGTTGGGAACCCAGCCAACATTACATTTGTGAACCCTAGCGTGCAGTTCAAAGTTTCTGATGTTTCGGAGAGCAAGAGTTCAAACAACCCGTACCTGGGAATGGAACTATCTGGCCAAATTGTTCATACGGTATTCGAGGGTGCATTGACTGTAAAAGATTCCAAAATTCAGGAGAAGATCAATGTCTAAATTTGAAAAGAATGCCGTTCTAGTTTTAGAAGATGGCAAGACCTTTAGTGGTCGATCTTTCGGATCAACGGATCAAACTCTGGGTGAGATTGTTTTTGCCACCGGCATGTCTGGCTATCAAGAGACCCTGACCGACCCTTCATATGCAGGGCAAATTGTTGTCCAGACCGCCCCACACATAGGTAACACAGGAATGAACTCCAGAGACGAGGAGTCGAACAGAATTTGGGTATCAGGTTACGTCGTGAGAGATCTCAGCAGAGTTGTCTCTAATCACCGAAGTGAGAGAAGTCTCGAAGAAGACCTGTCAAAGGACAACATCCCTGGCATCTCAGGGCTTGACACTCGAGCCCTTACTTTGCACCTGCGTGATAGGGGAGTTATGCGCGCTGGCATCTTCAGTGGAGACGATGCCAAAAAGCCTGTCGCTGAACTAATCAAAATAATCAAAGCCTCGGCTGAAATGAAGGGTAGATCACTCAGCGCCGTAGTCTCCACGAACTCTAGCTATGTCGTCGCAAATGAAGGCAAGCGCATTGGCAAAGTTGCCATCCTAGATCTCGGTATCAAGCGATCGACAATTGAGAACATGGTTGGTAGAGGTTTAGAGGTTGAAGTCTTACCTGCAACATCCAGCTTCGCTGAAATCACTGCAACGAACCCCGATGCAGTTTTCTACAGCAACGGTCCAGGTGACCCAGAGACAGCAACAGATCAAGTTGAAACACTGCGCGAGGTACTTAGTGCGGGGATTCCATTCTTCGGTATCTGTTTCGGTAATCAGTTACTCGGTAGAGCCCTCGGCTTTGACACATACAAACTTGCCTTCGGACATCGAGGAATTAATCAACCTGTGCTCGATAGAAGAACTGGACGAGTTGAAGTAACGGCGCACAACCATGGTTTCGCAGTTCGAGTTGAAGGTGGTGACGAGGTCCAATCTCCAACAGGCTACGGCTTGGTTAAGGTAAGTCACATCTGCCTCAACGATGACGTTGTTGAGGGGCTCGAATGCGTTGACATCCCAGCCTTTTCAGTTCAGTACCACCCAGAAGCGGCAGCTGGGCCACACGATGCCAATTACTTATTTGACCGTTTGGTCGAAATGATTCAAACAAGGAAAGCAAACTAATGCCACGTAGAGAAGACATCAAGAGCGTACTTGTAATTGGTTCAGGGCCAATTGTCATTGGTCAGGCCTGCGAATTCGATTACTCAGGAACACAGGCTTGCCGTGTATTGCGATCAGAGGGCATACGAGTAATTCTGGTTAACAGCAACCCAGCCACGATCATGACCGATCCGGACTTCGCAGATGCAACATACATCGAACCGATTACTCCTCAGGTAATTGAGGAAATTATCAAGAAGGAGAAGCCTGATGCTATTCTGCCAACCCTAGGTGGGCAGACAGCTCTAAACGCTGCAATGTCACTTCATGAATTGGGAATCCTTGAGAAGTATGGGGTAGAGCTCATCGGGGCTAAAGTTGAGGCAATCAAAGCTGGTGAGGATAGACAATCTTTCAAACAGTTGGTTCTAGATGCAGGAGCCGGTGTTGCGAAGTCAGTGATCGCACACAACATGGATGAGGTCCTAGCTGCAGTGGATGTTCTCGGGTATCCACTAGTTGTGCGACCATCTTTCACAATGGGCGGGTTGGGTTCAGGATTCGCATACAACGAAGCGGACCTTCGCCGCATCGCTGGTGCTGGTCTCCAGGCCAGCCCAACAACAGAAGTTCTTCTTGAAGAATCAATTCTCGGTTGGAAAGAATACGAGCTTGAATTGATGCGAGACACAGCTGATAACACAGTTGTTGTCTGTTCAATTGAGAACGTTGATCCAGTAGGAGTGCACACTGGAGATTCCATTACTGTTGCACCAGCGTTGACGCTAACCGACCGCGAGTATCAGAACTTGAGAGACATCGCTATTGACATCATTCGTGCGGTTGGAGTTGATACCGGCGGTTGCAATATCCAGTTTGCTGTCGAACCGGATACAGGTCGAGTTATCGTAATTGAGATGAACCCAAGAGTCAGTCGATCATCAGCTCTTGCATCGAAGGCAACTGGGTTCCCAATCGCCAAGATAGCAGCGAAGCTTGCAATTGGTTATCGACTTGATGAGATCCCAAATGACATCACTAGAGTCACCCCAGCATCATTCGAACCAACTCTTGATTATGTTGTTGTGAAGGTACCGAGATTTGCGTTTGAGAAGTTCCCAGCAGCTGATGCAACGTTGACTACAACCATGAAATCAGTTGGCGAGGCAATGGCAATTGGAAGAAACTACGCCCAGGCCTTGCAAAAGGCTTTGAGATCCCTTGAGAAGCGTGGCTCGTCATTCTTCTGGAGTGATGCCAAATTGGACAAGAGTGCGTTACTTGAGAAATCAAAGGTCCCAACCGATGGTCGAATTGTCACCGTTCAGCAGGCACTTCTAGCGGGAGCTACCGTTGCTGATGTATTTGAGGCAACCAAGATTGATCCATGGTTTATTGATCAAATTGTTTTGATCAACGAAGTAGCGCAAGAAATAGGAGAGGCCAAGGAGCTTACTTCCGAGGTACTTCGATATGCAAAAGAGTATGGTTTTAGCGACACCCAGATAGCCCAAATTCGAAATGTCTCTGAGCTTGAAGTTAGAACTCTTCGATACAAGCAGAACATTAGGCCTGTATACAAAACCGTTGATACCTGTGCTGGAGAATTCCCTGCCCTAACCCCATATCACTACAGCACCTATGAAGAAGAAACAGAAGTTGTTGCTTCAACTGCTAGGAAGGTAGTAATTCTAGGTTCAGGACCAAACCGTATTGGTCAAGGAGTTGAGTTCGATTACTCCTGCGTGCACGCTTCATTCGCATTACATGATGCAGGATTCGAAACCATCATGATCAACTGCAACCCAGAGACAGTATCGACCGACTACGACACTAGCGACAGACTCTATTTCGAACCCCTTACTTTAGAGGATGTTTTAGAAGTAATTCATGCCGAATCCGCAAGCGGAGAACTTGTCGGTGTTGTTGTTCAACTTGGTGGGCAAACTGCTCTAGGCCTTGCCCAAGGCTTGAAGGAGAACGGAATCCAAATTCTGGGAACTACTCCAGATGCAATTGATTTAGCTGAAGAACGTGGTGCCTTTTCAAGAATCTTGGACGAGGCGAAACTGATTTCCCCTGCCAATGGAACAGCCACAGATTTAAAAGGTGCCATCGAGATAGCCGAGCGGATTGGATTCCCGGTTCTGGTTAGGCCATCATTCGTCCTCGGTGGACGTGGAATGGAAATTGTTTACGACTCTGCTGCATTGAAGGATTACTTTGCACGCATCGCTGATCAGGCGATCGTTGGGCCAGATCACCCATTACTGGTAGATCGCTTCCTCGATGATGCAATCGAGATTGACATCGATGCGATCTTCGATGGCACTGAACTCTACGTCGGCGGTGTCATGGAGCACATTGAAGAGGCCGGTATCCACTCGGGAGACTCGTCTTGTACGCTGCCACCAATCACATTGAGTGAAGCGCAGATTGATCGAGTTAGAGATGCGACTTTGAAGATTGCTCAGGGTATCGGTGTGGTCGGTCTGCTTAACGTCCAGTTCGCCCTTGCGCACGATGTTCTTTATGTCCTGGAAGCAAACCCAAGAGCATCTAGAACCGTCCCATTTGTCTCTAAGGCGCTTGGGATCACACTGGCTAAGGCCGCAGCGTTAGTAATGGTTGGTAGAACAGTTCGAGAACTAGTTGCGGATGGACACCTTCCCGAGAAGGATGGAACACACATTCCAGCCAACTCAGCGATTTCTGTCAAGGAAGCTGTTTTACCATTCAAGCGTTTCGCAACCAAGGATGGAAGATTCGTTGATTCACTGCTAGGACCTGAGATGCGTTCAACCGGTGAAGTCATGGGAATTGATGTCGATTTCCCAACTGCTTTCGCTAAGAGCCAATCTGCCGCTGGCAGCGCACTGCCCACTTCGGGACGGATCTTTATTTCTGTTGCCGACCGCGATAAGCACCAGGTGGTCTTACCGGTGAGACGGCTATGGCAATTGGGTTACGAAATACTAGCAACCTCTGGAACCGCAGCAATTCTAAACAGGCACGGAATCCCAAACCGCATTGTCCGTAAACACAGCGCTGACGACAACGCACCAGCGGGACCTTCAATTGTTGAGCTCATTCTGGCTGGAGAAGTTGATGTCGTTGTCAACACTCCATCCGGAACAGATGCTAGAAAGGATGGCTACGAGATTAGAGCCGCGACTACAGCTGCCGATGCTCCAATCTTCACCACAATCGCCCAGCTCTCTGCTGCGATTGGATCATTTGAAACTGTCATTGCTGGACCATTCAATGTTCGTTCCCTTCAGGAACATGCAAAGGATAGGAGAGCAGCCATTGCCTGATTCCTTCTCCAGACGTTTAGAGACAGCCTTTAGTGGACATGGTCAACTATGCGTTGGCATAGACCCACACGATCAACTATTGGAAGAATCTGGATTCACAACTAACCCCCAAGGGCTGGCTGACTTTTGCAACAGCATGCTCGATGCACTAACCGAAACTGTTGGGATTATCAAACCTCAAGTTTCCTTTTTCGAGCGTTATGGGTCACTAGGATTCAAGATTCTAGAGGACCTTTGCAAAGAGGCTAGTTCCAGAGGATTTCTTGTGATAGCTGATGCTAAGCGAGGGGACATCGGAACAACCATGTCGGCATATGCCGATGCCTGGCTTGCAAAGGATGCTCCCTTCGTAGTCGATGCACTAACAGTTAGCCCATACCTTGGAGTGGGTGCCCTAGCACCAGCGGTTGCCTTAGCTTCTGAGCGAGGTAAAGGACTATTTGTGTTGTGCGCTACTTCAAACTCAGAAGGTCGAGAGCTGCAGTCTGCGATCGGCAAACAGGGAAGTGTTGCCAGTATGGTCGCTCAAGAAGTGCAAGTGCTGAATGGTGTTTCGGCCCAAAGCAAAACAAGATTTGGAACTGTTGGGTTAGTCGTGGGTGCAACTGTGAAACTTGATGCGCTAGGGCTATCAGATGTAAACCTGGCGGAGGGCATACCTAATTCAGCCATCCTCGCTCCCGGCTTCGGGGCGCAGGGAGCCAAGTTGTCCGATGCCAAACACATCTTCGGGGCAAATGCTGACAACGTCATCTACACAATTTCAAGAAGCGCTCTTCGCGACGGAATCGCATCAGTGAGCGCTGTGGTAAAGGCTGATCAACTTGAGCTCGCTGAAGCACTAAGTGAATAGGCTAGGACTGTGAACCGCTTAACTGTCATTGCTGGCCCAACAGCTGTTGGGAAGGGAACTGTTGTTCGCTGGATCTTGGAGCAGCACCCTGAAATACAGGTTTCTGTATCTGCGACAACAAGGGATCCTAGACCAGGCGAGATTGAAGGTAAGTCATACTTTTTTGTCTCGGAGGAGAAATTCCAGCAAATGGTTCAGAATGACGAATTGCTTGAATATGCCACCGTGCATGGGAGTAACCGCTATGGAACGCCCAGAAAGCCCGTTGTTGAAGCACTGGCTGCGGGGAAGCAAGTAATACTTGAGATCGATCTCCAGGGGGCAAGGCAAATCCGAAAGAGCATGCCCGAGGCTAATTTGATCTTCATTTCACCGCCAAGCTGGGAAGAATTAGAACGAAGGCTTGCCCAGCGAGGAACAGAGTCAGAGGCCCAAATCGCAGTTCGCTTGGCCACGGCAAGAGACGAAATGGCTGCAATCGGCGAGTTTGACCATGTCGTGACTAACAGCGAGGTAGCGCAATGTGGCCAAGAGGTCTTAGACTTAATGCAAGCTTCGTAATCCGCTGAAGGATTCACCCCTAATAACCAACTGAAAGCAAGTAATCCATGTCTGAAAAGCTAGAAGGAATCGTTTCTCCATCAATTGACTCTCTGATGTCAAAGCACGCATCAAAGTATGGTTTGGTGATCTTCGCCGCTAAGCGCGCACGCCAGATCAACGATTACTACTCTGCTCTGCACGAAGGTTCACTTTTTACAAACGTTGGACCACTTGTGGATGCTGCCGTCGATGACAAGCCTCTCTCGATCGCAATGCGCGAAATCGTTGCAGGAGCTATCACCGCTGAAGAATCAGCTAACTAGTAGAAGCAACAAGCTTGCGAATTATCGTTGGCATCACCGGTGGCATCGCTGCCTACAAAGCGCCAGCCGTAATTCGTGGGCTTAGCGAACTAGGGCATGATGTCAAAGTAATCCCAACCCAAAATGCTCTTAGGTTCATTGGGGCAACCACTCTCGAGGCTATCTCTCACAACAGCGTAGACGCTGAACTCTTTAACGATGTCGAAGATGTGAAGCACATCGCATTAGCCCAAGAAGCTGACTTGATTCTTGTTGCTCCTGCAACAGCAAGTTTCATTGCTCGATATGCTGCGGGTATCGCTGATGACCTACTCTCAAACGTTCTTCTTGCCACTAAAGCACAGGTCGTGATTGCCCCAGCAATGCACACTGAGATGTGGGAACATCAGGCTACCCAAGCCAACATTTCCACTTTGAAATCTAGAGGTGTGACTGTTGTTGACCCCGGGGTTGGCAGGCTTACCGGCTCAGATAATGGCGTTGGTCGTCTTGCCGAGACGCAAGACATAGTCGCCGCAGTGCTCGGTCTATCTTCGAAACAGGATTTTCGTGGCCGTTCAGTTCTCGTTGTAACAGGCGGGACTCATGAACCAATTGACTCAGTTCGATACATCGCGAATAGATCTTCAGGTAAGCAAGGTCTTGCTCTAGCTAGAGCTGCAAAATCCAGAGGCGCAGATGTTCGATTGCTTGCTATCAATCTTGATAGCAAGGCAACAGACTTTCAGGATGTAAAGACAGCTGAAACAGCAGCTGATGTGCTCGAGATTCTCTCTTCTGACTGGGCATTGGTGGATGTCATACTTATGCCTGCCGCTATCGGTGATTTCAGAGTTGAAGAAATCGAGCCAGGTAAATTGCATAGAAAGTCTGCGGGCGGGTTCGATCTACACCTAATCCCAAACCCAGACATTCTTGCTACTCTAGCTGAACGGTTTAGTTCTCTGACCTCAAAACCTTTCGTTGTTGGTTTCTCGGCACACGCATCGCAGTTTGAGACTGAGAAAATCGAAGAATCCGCCCGTCATAAACTCAATTCAAAATCCTTAGATGCGATAGTCGCAAATGACATATCGAACGGGCAGGTATTCAACAGCGATAGCAACAAGGTTCTAATTCTCAGCAAACAGGGCCAGGAAATCGCTGAAGGTACCAAAGACTTCGTGGCCAATAGGATTCTGGATTTCATATTTCCTGAAGTCCAAATCAGGCCTTAGGGCTCGTCTAAGTCATTGTCAGCGCTAAAGGATATACTTGGCAACTATGAACGAGACTAGATATTTCACCTCTGAATCTGTCACCGAGGGACACCCCGACAAGATTTGCGATCAAATTAGCGACGCAATTCTCGATGACTTGCTAGCTCAGGATAAGAACTCCCGCGTGGCTGTTGAAACACTAGTCACCACCGGACTTGTACACGTAGCTGGTGAAATCACCACCGAAGGTTACGCCGAAATCCCTGACATCGTTAGGGGAAAACTTCTCGAGATCGGCTACAACTCTTCTGAGATTGGATTCGACGGGAACTCTTGCGGAGTCTCGGTTTCGATCGGAAAGCAATCCCCAGATATCGCACGGGGAGTTGACGCTGCACTTGAAACACGCGAAACAAAGGAAGCTGATGCCTATGACAGGCAAGGAGCTGGTGACCAGGGTTTGATGTTTGGATTCGCTTGCAATGAAACTGCCGAATACATGCCTCTCCCTATTTCACTTGCACATGCCTTAGCCGAGCGTTTAGCGGAGGTAAGGCACCAAGGAATCGTTGACTTCCTAAGACCCGACGGTAAGACACAGGCAACTATTGGCTATGAGAATGGGATCGCCAAGAGGGTAAGCACCCTTGTAGTGAGCACACAACACAACCCAGGAGTCTCGCACGCTCAGATTTCTGGAGCAGTACAGGAGTTTGTCATTGCTCCAGTTCTTGCTCGGTTTAATTTTGACGCAATGGACACCCAGATACTTGTGAACCCGACCTCACAGTTCATTGTGGGTGGACCTCAAGCCGACGCAGGTTTGACGGGGAGGAAGATAATCGTTGACACATACGGTGGATATAGCAGACATGGCGGTGGAGCCTTCAGCGGTAAAGACCCATCAAAGGTTGATCGATCAGCTGCCTATGCGACCAGATGGGTCGCTAAAAACGTTGTTGCCGCAGGGCTTGCAGACAAGGTTGAGATTCAGGTTTCGTACGCAATTGGAAGAGCGCGTCCACTTGCAATTTATGTCGAAACATTCGGGACCGAAAAGCTTGATCCGAAAACCATTGAAAAGGCCATCTCTGAAGTCTTCGACCTAAGGCCGGCAGCAATCATTTCAGATCTTGATTTACTGAGACCCATCTACGGTAAAACTTCAACCTACGGCCACTTCGGTCGTTCCCTTCCCGAATTCACCTGGGAGAATCTGGACAAGGTCGAAGAACTGAGATCTGCCGTCGGACTATAGACATGCCCATAGCATCCGTAGTCTTCGCTTCGCCACTTCCTCAGTTAGACAGAGTCTTTGATTACCTAGTTCCTGATGCTTTGTTAGGGAAGCTGCAATTTGGAATGGCTGTCAAAGTTCCATTTGGCAATTCGAAGGCCGGCAAAACTGGAATCGTTGTCGCATTAGCAGAATCATCCGCGTTCGAAGGAAAACTCCAAGAGATTGAAGCGCTCGCTTCCAATCATAAAGTTCTAACTAAAGAGCAATACGAGTTAGTCCTAGCGGTATCGAGTAGGCAGGCGGCTATTCCTGGTGAATTGCTAAACGTTTGTTTGCCTAAGCGTTCAGCGAGAGCAGAGGCAAACTTCAAACAGTCCATTCAGCAGTCTGAAGATTCCGGAACTATGCGAAGCGAACTACCTGTACTACGCCAATACATCACACCAGGCCTTCTTGACATCGACGTTGAGAATCACTGGTGTCGAATCTTCGTTTCTGCATGTGAGAAACAGATCGAGTCAGGCCGATCGGTTTTGGTGGTGTTGCCAGATTTCAGAGACTTGGCAATCTTCGAAGAAGCTCTCGCCATTAAGGGCTTGCAATCCATCGCACTTCGCCAAACAAGCGGGGACTCCGTTGTCGTACGTTGGAACAATCATCTTCGAGCTGTCTCGGAGCCAGCGAGAATTGTTTACGGTACACGAAACGTCGCATTCTCGCCTGCCAAAGACTTGGGTCTGATACTTGTCTGGGATGACGGCGATGATTCCCACCACGAGCAGAGCTCACCATACTGGAATACTCGAGATGTCTTGCTTCAACGAAGTGAACTTGAAGGTGTCTCAATAACCTTTAGTTCGCACTCACCAAGTTCTGAAATTTCGAGGCTAGTTGAAATTGGATATTTACAAGCATCATCAGTAAATTCCACAAAGGCAATTATCCGCGTTACAAATTCGACTGAGAGACTTGACTCAGAATCATTCGCTCTGATCTCTCGGACGTTAGCGGAGAACAGACCAGTCCTAGTTCAGATAGCGAATCTAGGTTTCGCATCCGCTTTAGCTTGTGTTAGTTGCAAGGAGATAAAGCGCTGTGATGTATGCCAAACTCCGCTCTGGTTGGATCCAAAGAAGGAACTTCGCTGCCGAGGCTGCAAAACCTCTTATCCGCAGCTCTGTTCCTGTGGCGGAAAAACCTTTAGAAACATTTCTCAGGGTAGTCATGCGCTCTCAGAACAGTTAGCGCGGAGCTTCCCAAAGGCTCATGTAGTGCACAGCACTGGTAGCGATGCTCTCACGCAGGTTGAGACCGGGGGAGTTCTGGTTATCGCAACACCTGGAGCAGAACCAAGCATCAAAGGCGGCTACGCCGTCATTCTTCTTGCTGATGCTCAGACCATGGTGGGACTTCCAAGGCTTAGAGCCTTGGAACAGGCTTGCCGAAAGTGGGCCAACGCCATTGCACATCTATCAAATGACGGGATTGCTATCGCTGTCGGGCTCAGTGGAAACTTGGCAATAGATCTAAAGGCCTCCGACTTTTCGGCAATCGTAAAGGCTGATATGCTCGAGCGATCCGAGCTTGGACTTCCTCCAGCATCGAGAATTGTTTCAATATCAGGCAAGAACAAGAACGACCTAATCGAGCTTGCGGAAGACCTAAATGGGATGCCGGAATTGGCTCAGTTGCCGACTTCTGAACAGTCCACGGTTGCTTACTCCTACAGCATTGCAAACGGGGCAATGGTGGCGGCAGAAATCAGGCGTATCACTGCTCTAGTCGCTCGACGAAGTAAGAACAAACTTCCTGGACAAAGGGTCTTATTCATAAATATGGATGACAACAAAGTAATCTAGCCAAGAAGGGAGTTCGACATGAAGTTGCTATTCGCCGGAACTCCTGAGGTTGCCGCAGATGTTCTTAAAGGCCTAGTTTCGGCTGGCCACGAGGTGGTTCTTGTGTTGACCAGAGAGGACGCAGTTGTCGGGAGAAGCAAAACTCCTTCTCCCTCTGCTGTTGCCTTAGTCTCCTCTCAACTTCAAATTGCAACGTTGAAATCAAACAGACTAACGAACGACGACCTAGCCAAAATCTCAAAGTCAGGTGCTGAGCTTGGAATTGTTGTTGCCTACGGCTCGATTCTAAAACTGGATGCGCTCGATTCACTTACTGAGGGCTGGTTCAATCTTCATTTCAGTGTTCTTCCCAAATATCGAGGGGCAGCTCCTGTGCAGCGAGCACTAATGGCAGGGGAAAATGAAACCGGCGTCACGATGTTCAAACTTGACGAAGGTATGGACACCGGTCCGATCGTTGCTCAACTTCAAACTGCGATTGGTCCAAGGGAAAACGCAGGGAATCTTCTCACTCGGCTTGGAAGCCTTGCAGTTAGTCTGCTTCTGGAAACACTGCCAAAAATTTATTCTGGTACACACGTCTTAGTAAGCCAAGTTGGACAACCAAGTTTCGCATCCAAGCCAACTCGTGAAGATGCGCGTATCGATTTCTCAAATTCTGCACAGACGATCCAACACCAAGTTTTGGGGCTTAATCCTGAGCCGATGGCCTGGTGCCTTGCGGCCGAAGCGCCGATGAGAGTTATTGACGCAATGGAGACCCAAAGCACTCTGATTCTGGATTTGATGAACGAGAACAACCCTGGTGAAATCGTTTTAACCGAGGGCAGGGTTTTCGTAAAGTGTGGTGAAGGTTCTGTTCTAGAACTTCTAGAAGTCCAACCCAGCTCCAAGCGATCGATGTCAGCTAAAGACTGGTTCAATGGCAATCGCAAGTTGGAAAAGCTGACATGAGAATTCCGATAACCGCTAGAAGCGTCGCGTTGCAACTGTTGAACAAAGTGTATGGGGATGGAGCCTACGCCAATCTAGCTATGCCGACGCTTCTCACAGAAGCCAAACTCCCCGATCGGGACTCGGCATTTGCTCAAGAGATTGGTTTTTCCACTATTCGCTGGCAACTTACCTACGACCGGATTATCGGTCAAGTTAGTTCACGCGAGGTTGCTGAAATCGAACCCACCTTGCTTAACGGCATTCGACTTGGAGTACATCAACTGCTGCAGATGCGAGTTCCCGCACACGCCGCAATCAACGAAACTGTCAACCTAATTCGGCAGTCCTGCGGTGAGAAGGTTGTTGGATTTGCAAACGGTGTGTTACGAAGGGTCAGCGAAAAGACATTTGAAAATTGGTTGGATTCTCTCGAGAGTAATCTCTCCTCTGAAATTGAAGTGCTGGCCTTACGATATTCGCACCCTGAGTGGATAGTGAGAGCACTTCAACAAAGTCTGAAGAGTGATGGCATTGAAGAATCTTTGCCTGAGTTACTAGCGTCGAACAACGCACCTGCACTAGTGACAATGGTTGCCTTGCCTGGTCTTGCGGATCGTTCCGATTTCTTAGATGAAGGTGCATTGCCGACTTATCTCAGCCCTTACGGATTCCTCTTGGACTCTGGAAGCCCAAGTGAGATCCCTGAAGTTCGAAACGGGGAAGTAAGGGTGCAGGATGAAGGTTCGCAGATAGCTGCATTAGCTTTGCTCACAACAAGACCTGTCCATGCTGGTGAAACTTGGTTGGACATGTGTGCCGGTCCTGGCGGAAAGGCTGCTCTGCTTGCAGCCCTAGCTAGAGAGAATGGCGCAAAACTCTACGCCAATGAATCGCAGGAACATCGCACCGAACTTCTGCGCAAAGCACTGAGGCCATTCCCAGAGGTGGAGATTCGCACTGGTGATGGCCGTGAAATCGGAACAGCGAACCCTGATTCGTTTGACCGAATTCTTTTAGATGCACCTTGCACAGGTTTGGGGGCATTGAGGCGACGCCCAGAAGCTAGATGGCGAAAGAGCGCTGAGGATCTAAAGGGATTGACCGAACTTCAGTTCCAACTCCTGAAAAGCGCCTACCAAGCTCTCAAACCAGGCGGGCTCTTGCTATACGTAACTTGTTCGCCACACCTGTCGGAGACCACCGCAGTTATCAGCCGGGCTATAAAGGAGCTAAGTGCTCAGGCTTTGGATCTCACTGAGAGCCTAAATGAAACCTATTTCGGCGGAACCCTTCCAAAAGGTCGCAAGACAGTGCAGCTATACACCCACCGGGATGGGACTGATTGCATGTTTATGGCCTTGCTCACAAAGTAATGGTGAGAAGTTAGGCTTAACGTTATGAGCGTCAGAATCCAACCAAGCATACTCAGCGCTGACTTCGCCAACCTTGAGAGCGAGTTTGAAAGTATATCTGCCGCAGACGGTGTTCACGTTGACGTCATGGATGGCCATTTCGTTCCAAATCTAACTTTCGGAATTCCTGTTGTGAAGAGAATGCAGGAATTCTCGAAATTACCCCTCGACGTACATTTGATGATTGAGGATCTAGATCGTTGGGCTGTCGAATACGCGCGCCTCGGTGTTTTCTCTCTAACTCTTCATTTCGAGGCTTGCAAAGACGTTGCTGGAACTATTGCACAGGTAAAGTCCACCGGTACACGTGTCGGCTTAGCTATAAAGCCAAACACCTCGATAGAGGTGCTTGAGCCATACCTCGATGACATTGATCAGATATTGGTTATGTCTGTTGAACCAGGCTTTGGTGGACAGTCATTTATTCCATCTAGCTTGGAAAAGATTCGTAGGGTTAGAACTCTCATCGACCAATCCTCTAGAGACATATGGCTTCAGGTAGATGGCGGCATCAACAAAGAGAGCATCAGCTCAGTTGTTGAAGCCGGCGCTGACACTATTGTTGCTGGGTCTGCGGTATTCGGAAGTTCAGATCGTGCGTTCGCTATTTCAGAATTAAGAGCACAGGCTTTGGCTGTGCAAAGAGGCAGCGATGCCTAAGTTCAATCTGACATTCGAAGAATTCTTGAAGCACTCAAAAGTTGGTAATGTCGTCCCACTAATCCAGGAGATCTTTGCTGGTGATGAAACGCCAGTCGGCCTATATGAAAAGCTTTCACGTGGTCGCTCCGGAACCTTTCTCCTTGAATCAGCTGAACACGGCGTATGGTCACGTTATAGCTTCATTGGAGTTCAGTCGAGAGCAGTGGTGAGACAACTCGATGACATCCTAAGAATAGATAGTTCTTCACTTGTATTACCGAACGCGGATAGTCTCCCTAATGATTCCCTCGCGGCAATCCAAGCAATTCAGAACTCTTGGAAGACTGCGGAACTAGGCAATTTGCCGCCCCTTACTTCAGGTTTAGTTGGTTTCTTCGGTTGGGATATCATCCGTCAAATTGAGAAGCTTGATGTGGCTCCAAGAAAAACCTATAGCTCTCCGACGATTCAACTTGAGCTTGTGCAAGACCTAGTCGTAGTCGATCATTTGACCAGCAATCTTCTTCTGGTCTCGAATATCTACATCGGTGAAGACACGGATCCAGAAAGCGAATTTACTCTGGCTTCAACCCGTATTGAAGAAATGTTTTCATGCATATCCGAACCAACTGTTCCAAACCTCGCAATCGAGTCAAGTGAGACTGTGACTAAGGTTTCTGCACTGAGCACACAGGCCGAATTTGTTGCAATGGTCGAACGTGCAAAGGAGCACGTTGTTGCGGGAGATGTATTCCAGGTCGTTCTCTCTCAACGCTACGAGTTGGAATTAATGGCAAGACCAATTGATGTTTACAAGGTGCTTCGATCTCTAAATCCAAGCCCATACATGTACCTGTTGAACTTTGCTGACGAATCAGGTGAATACGCCATTGTCGGCTCTTCACCCGAAGCCTTGGTGAAGGTCAATGGCAAACATGTTGTGATGCATCCAATCGCTGGGTCAAGACCTAGGGGAGCAACCACTGAACAAGACCTCAGCAATGAGGAGTCCCTACTTGCTGATGCCAAAGAGCGAGCTGAGCATCTCATGCTCGTTGACTTGGCAAGAAACGACCTTCTCAAGGTATGCCAACCCCAATCCATCGAAGTGTCTGAATTCATGAAGATCGAACGATTTAGCCACATCATGCACCTTGTTTCGACTGTTGAGGGTGATTTGTCTGAGAACAGCTCAGCACTGGATGTCTTCAGCGCCACGTTCCCGGCAGGAACTCTCTCTGGCGCCCCAAAACCAAGAGCGCTTGAGATCATTGACGACCTTGAGCCGGTTGGGCGAGGTGTCTTTGGTGGGGTAGTTGGCTATCTGGATTTCAGTGGAAATGCAGATCTTGCGATATGCATTAGAACTGCCTTCATGCGTGACGGGCTAGCCCATGTTCAGGCGGGAGCTGGAATAGTCCTAGATTCAGTTCCAGAGTTGGAATACGAGGAAACAATACACAAAATGGGTGCTGTGACCGCTGCAGTCAAACGTGCCAACCAACTCTTCGGCTAATGCGCTTCTGGCTTTGCATTAAGCAGTTAAGATTAGAGAGTTGAAAGGTAGAACAATGGCTCACGGAACTGAAGAACTAGGACACGGTCACTCAATTGCTGCATGGACAGCTGTTTTGGTGGCGATTCTAGGTGTGAGTGTCCTCACCCTCGGCGTTTGCCTAGAGGTTTCAGCTCTAACTATTGTTGGCTCGGCAATCACCGTTATCTCAATTTTCGTTGGCCCTGTGCTTGCGCGGCTTGGTTACGGCGTAGCCGGCAAAAAGTAGTTTAGAAACTAATGCTGGCTGACTTATACGCGGGGGCATTAGCCGATGCACAGTCCAGACTGGAGACAGTATCTATTGCTCAACTTGAAAAACTAATTGCACAGCAGCCCGAAGCGTTAGACGCAAAGTCGATACTTAGTTCCACTAACCACATTCAGGTCATCGCTGAGATAAAGAGAGCCAGCCCATCCAAGGGTGATTTGGCAGAAATCCCAGATCCTGGAGCGCTTGCCAAAGTTTATGCAAGTAATGGTGCAGCTGCAATCAGTGTTCTCACAGAAGAGCGCAAGTTCAAGGGCTCGTTGAATGACCTCATTGCAGTTAGGTCGGCCGTGCAGGCTCCGATCCTTCGTAAGGATTTCATCGCGATAGAACAGCAGGTCCTCGAGGCTAGAGCGTATGGGGCTGACCTTGTGCTACTCATCGTTGCGGGCCTCGAGCAGAGCAAGTTGCAGTCACTATTCCGATTCGTCACATCATTGGGAATGACACCTTTCGTTGAAACTCATAACGCGGAAGAGATCCTGCGAGCAATTGATGTTGGAGCCGAGCTAATTGGAATCAACGCTAGAGACCTGTCGACCTTTGACACCGATAGAGAGCTTTTCGCTGAACTGATAGACCTTCTGCCCAGAAACAGCATTACTGTTGCCGAATCAGCTGTGCGCAACCTGGAAGATGTGCAGAACTATGCCAAAGCAGGAGCCGATTGTGTGCTTATTGGGGAAGCCCTGGTTACAGGCGATGCTGCCGATCTTCTGAAGCAAATCCAACAGGTTCCTAAGATTAGACTTTAGACATGACTGAACAAACAAATCTCCGGGCTCAAGAAGGGCCATACTTTGGTGAATACGGTGGTCGTTTTGTTCCTGAGTCACTTATTGCAGCTCTTGATGAGTTAGACCATACCTATAAAGCTGCCAAGGCCGATCCAAGTTTCGCCGCAGAGCTAGCCGAACTGAACAAGACCTATGTTGGGCGACCATCGATTATTACTGAGGTGCCTAAGTTCGCAGCACTCGCAGGCGATATCCGTGTATTCCTGAAGCGTGAGGATCTGAACCACACTGGTTCACACAAGATAAATAATGTTATTGGTCAGGCCCTTTTAGCAAAGCGAATGGGTAAGCGAAGAATCATTGCGGAAACTGGCGCAGGCCAGCATGGAGTTGCGAGCGCAACAGCAGCAGCTCTCTTCGGACTCGATTGTGTCGTATACATGGGTGAAGTTGATACTCAGAGACAAGCTTTGAACGTAGCCAGAATGAAACTCCTCGGAGCTGAGGTAATTCCAGTCACCACTGGATCAAGAACTCTAAAGGACGCCATCAATGAAGCTTTGCGAGATTGGGTAACCAATGTTGACGACACTCACTATTTGCTCGGAACAGTTGCAGGACCTCATCCATTCCCAACCATGGTCAGAGACTTCCATTCAATAATTGGTGTTGAATCTAGAGCGCAAATGCTTGCGGATTATGGTTTCTTGCCAGATGTCCTAGCTGCCTGTGTTGGTGGTGGTTCTAACGCAATCGGTTTGTTCCATGCCTTCCTTGATGATTCATCGGTAAAACTTTGGGGATTCGAAGCAGCCGGCGAAGGTATCAATACTCCAAGGCACGCGGCAACGCTATCTAAAGGCAAAGTTGGAGTTCTGCACGGAGCCAAGAGTTATATGCTTCAAGATGAGGACGGTCAGACTGTCGAATCGCATTCAATTTCAGCAGGACTTGATTACCCAGGTGTTGGTCCCGAACATGCTTGGTTGAAAGACATTTCGAGAGCTGAGTATTTTGGAATTACTGATGATCAAGCAATGCAGGCACTGAAGGCGCTCTCGCAGACTGAAGGCATCATTCCAGCAATCGAAACGGCACATGCATTAGCTGGTGTGATTGAACATGGTCATAAGCTTCCAGCAGGCTCTTCAATTCTGATCAACCTCAGCGGTCGCGGTGATAAGGACATGGAAACTGTCGGTAAGTATTTCGGCTTCTTAGGGGATAACTAATGAGTCGCACAGCCGATGTCCTAAATGACTTACACGAAAGCAACAGCCCCGCACTTGTTGGGTATTTTCCTGCAGGCTTCCCTAACCTTCAGGATTCCGTTGCAGCCTCAATCGCAATGTGTGAATCAGGGGTGGATGTCTTAGAGTTCGGCGTTCCATACAGTGATCCTGTGATGGATGGTTTGGTGATTCAGGAAGCAACTGAAGAGGCATTGGCAAATGGCTTTAAGTTAAAGGACCTTTTCGCAGCTCTAAAGGAAATCACCTCAGCAGTGAAGACTCCGGTACTTGTTATGAGTTACTGGAACCCAGTCATGCAATACGGAGTTGAACGATTCGCTAGGGACCTAAAAGAAGCTGGTGGTGCTGGTCTAATTACGCCTGACCTTATTCCAGACGAGGCAGCAGACTGGCTAGCAATCTCTGAGGAACTGGATTTAGACAGAGTGTTCCTAGCAACTCCATCATCTTCACCTGAACGCTTGGCCGAAAGTGCAGCTCAGAGTCGAGGTTTCGTTTATGCAGTCTCAACAATGGGAATCACAGGTGCTAGAGAGGATCTAGACCGCAAGGCTAGGGATGTCGTCTCAGGAGTAAAGGCATCGGGGACTACAACGCCAGTGTGCGTTGGTATCGGAATCTCATCAGCTTCACAGGTGGCAGAGGTTAACTCCTACGCTGATGGTGCGATTGTTGGATCTCTGTTTATTAAGGCCTACAAATCCGGTGGTATCCAGAAGCTTCGCGAAACTGTAATCGAACTTAAGGCAGGAAGTAGTAAATGAATCTAATCAGCTCAATCCCATCTCCAACAGTCAGTTCCTTCACCCTGGGACCCGTCACAGTGCACTACTACGCTCTGTTCATCCTCGCGGGAATTATTGTTGCGACCGTGGTTACAGCAGGACGCATGAAGGCACGAGGAATGGAAGCTGGTGCAGCAATTGACATTGCCATCTGGGCAGTTCCTTTTGGAATTATCGGAGGAAGGCTATTCCACGTCTTTACCCACTACAACGACTACTTTGGAGATGGCAAGGATTGGACATCTATGTTCAAGCTTTGGGAAGGTGGCCTTGCAATCTACGGTGCTTTGATTTTTGGAGCCATCGGAGCATACATCGGTTCCCAAATAGACATCAAGATCGGGGGACGAGTGCTCATCCCTTCTGCCGGTATTCGATTCCTAAGCTTTGCTGACGCTCTGGTACCTGGTTTACTCGCGGCACAGGCGTTAGGTCGTTGGGGTAACTATTTCAATGTTGAACTCTTTGGACAACCAACAGATTTACCTTGGGGGCTTGAGGTTCCTTACGCTAACCAGGCTTATCCAGTCGGTCTTCCTGAAGGTATTCTGTTCACACCAACTTTTCTATATGAGTCGCTTTGGTCTCTGCTCGGCATTGGAGTGCTACTTCTGCTAGAAACCCGCCTGAATCTTCGCTGGGGACGCATGTTTGGTCTTTACCTGATTTGGTACTCAACCGGAAGATTCTTCATTGAAGGCATCCGCCTTGACCCAAGCGATGTCTATTTCGGGCTTAGAACCAATCAATGGTCTGCCATATTCGGCTTCCTGATCGGTCTTGGAGTGATTATGTATCAAAACTCTAGACACTCCGGCATTGAGGTTTCTGGCTATCTAGAGGGCAGGGGTCCGAAGTCAAAGACCTCAAACCTTGACTCTGAGGTAGAATTGGCGGAGTCTGAGGATCTTCCTCAATAGTTCGTTTTAGTTTCTAGGGCCATCGTCGTCCCCGTTTATTTTCTATCTGTGAATGGAGTTCGGCATGTCTGGTTTGTCGCCGTTTGAGCGGTTCAATACTGCTCCTGACGCGTCAGGCTTATACGACCCTAGCCGCGACAAGGATGCCTGTGGTCTTGCCATGGTTGCCACCCTCAGGGGTACTCCAGGCCACGACATTATCGACACAGCACTAGATGCGCTAAGAAACCTTGAACACCGTGGAGCCGTTGGTTCTGACGCTGGAACCGGTGATGGCGCAGGCATCATCACTCAAATTCCAGATCGCTTTCTACGAAGCGTCGTTGATTTTGAACTTCCGAACAAGGGAAATTATGGCGCCGGATTGGTTTTCCTAGAAAGCGATGCCGATTCAAGAACTTTCCTTGCCGCCTTCGAGAAACTTTCAACCGAGCAGGGTTTGACCTTTCTAGGTGCGCGTGAGGTGCCAGTCGACCCAAGCGTCTTAGGAGACCTGGCAAGAGAAGCTATGCCTCAGATATTGCAGGTATTTGTATCTGGAGGAGAGCAAGACTCAGATGGCTTAGAGCGAGCGTTGTTCAGATTAAGAAAGCAATCTGAAAAGCAACTTGGCGTCTACCACCCATCGCTCTCAGCAAAAACCATCGTCTACAAAGGAATGGTTACTACCTTACAACTCGAGCCATTCTTCCCAGACCTCTCTGATGAAAAGTTTGAGTCGACACTAGCTTTAGTTCACTCACGTTTCTCAACAAACACTTTCCCGTCGTGGCCGCTCGCTCACCCATTCAGAATGATTGCTCACAATGGAGAGATCAACACCGTTAAGGGAAACCGCAACTGGATGCGAGCTCGTGAAGCAAGATTGCAATCCGATCTTCTAGGTGAGCTTGATTCCCTGAAGCCAATTTTGACTCCAGGCGCTAGCGACTCAGCATCTTTCGATGAAGTGCTTGAACTACTGGTTCTCTCCGGCAGATCATTGCCTCACGCAATGATGATGATGATTCCAGAGGCTTGGGAAAAGCAGTCAGATATCTCATCTCAGTTGCGTGATTTCTATGAGTATCACTCAATGCTCATGGAGCCTTGGGATGGACCAGCTGCTGTTATCTTCACAGATGGCTCACTTGTTGGAGCAACTCTAGATAGAAATGGTCTTCGTCCAGGCCGGTACATTGTGACCGAAGACGGTTTAGTGATCTTGGCATCTGAAATCGGTGTGGTGAACATTGATCCATCTCGAATTGTTCGCAAGGGAAGATTACAGCCAGGACGTATGTTCCTCGCCGACACCGTTTCAGGGCGTCTAATCGACGACGACGAAATCAAGGCAGAAATTGCAGCATCCGAACCTTGGGGAACTTGGCTTGCTGAAAACAGAATCAATCTCAAAGACCTTCCCGACCGCGAGCATGTTGCGTACACGAAGAACTCAGTTAGCCGCAGACAACGGACCTTCGGATATACCGAGGAAGAGCTACGAATATTGCTTGCACCAATGGCTAGAACTGGAGCCGAACCGCTTGGAGCAATGGGTTCGGACACTCCAATTGCAGCGCTGAGTGATAAGCCAAGACTTCTATTTGATTACTTCGTGCAACAGTTCGCGCAGGTAACTAACCCACCACTTGATTCAATTCGAGAAGAGATTGTTACTTCTCTAAGTGTTGGTATCGGTCCTGAACAAAACCTACTCACAGCAACACCCGAGCACGCCAACATGGTAATCCTAGATTTCCCAGTAATTTCCAATGACGAGATTGCCAAGATCAAATACAGTGAAGACTCCGGTATCGGTAAATCCCACATTGTCAAAGGTGTCTATCGCGTTGACGATGGGGAAGAGGCACTAGCTGAGAGAATTCAAGAGATTTACTTAGAACTTGATGAAGCAGTCGCATCTGGAGTCAGATACGTCGTCGTATCAGACCGTGATAGCAACAGAGAACTAGCACCAATCCCAAGTTTGTTGCTCACCTCTGCTGTTCACCATCATTTGATTCGCACCGGTAACAGAACTCGCGTAGGTCTTGTTGTCGAGGCCGGAGACGTTAGAGAAGTTCACCATGTTGCTGCATTGATAGGTTATGGAGCTGCGGCTATTAATCCATACCTTGCAATGGAAACTGTTGAGTTGATGGTCCGCAATGGAACCATCCAAGGTGTCAGTGTCGAGCAGGCCACCAAGAACTTGATAAAGGCTCTAGGTAAAGGCGTTCTTAAGATCATGTCCAAGATGGGCATTTCTACAGTTGCGTCTTACTCTGGAGCTCAATGTTTCGAAGCCATCGGCCTATCTCAAGAGTTTGTCGATGCATACTTCACCGGCACTACCAGCCAACTTGGCGGCATCGGCCTTTCGGTTATCGCGGAAGAAGTTCAACGCAGACACTCCAGCGCTTATCCAGTTGAACGAGCTACTCGTCCGCACGAGGAGTTGGAAGTTGGCGGTGAGTATCAATGGCGTCGCGAAGGACCACCGCACCTGTTCAACCCTGAGACGATCTTCAAATTGCAGCATGCAACGAAGACCAAGAGCTACGAAATCTTCCGTGAATACACCAAACTAGTCGACGACCAAGCGGAACGTCTTATGACCCTTCGAGGTTTATTCAATCTCCGCGAAGGTATCCGCCCTGCAGTGTCAATCAACGAGGTTGAACCGGCTTCAGCAATTGTGAAGCGATTCTCCACCGGTGCAATGTCCTATGGGTCGATATCCCCAGAAGCACACGAAGTTCTAGCCATAGCAATGAACCAAATTGGAGCGAAATCAAACACTGGTGAAGGTGGCGAGAATGTCGAGAGACTTCTAGACCCTGCTCGTCGGAGTGCCATCAAGCAAGTTGCTTCAGGACGTTTTGGTGTGACCAGCATGTATTTGACTCACGCTGATGACATTCAAATCAAGATGGCTCAAGGTGCTAAGCCAGGCGAAGGTGGTCAACTACCGCCAAACAAGGTTTACCCGTGGATCGCGAGCACTCGACACTCAACTCCTGGAGTTGGTCTAATTTCTCCGCCGCCACATCACGACATCTATTCGATTGAAGACCTCAAGCAGTTGATATTCGATCTAAAGCGCGCTAACCAGCAAGCGCGTGTCCACGTCAAGCTTGTCAGCCAAGTCGGTATCGGAACTGTTGCGGCTGGGGTTGCTAAAGCTAAGGCCGATGTCATCCTAGTTTCAGGTCACGATGGTGGAACCGGAGCATCCCCACTGAATTCACTTAAGCACGCTGGAACTCCTTGGGAACTGGGTCTAGCAGAGACTCAGCAAACCCTTATGGTGAATGGCTTGCGCGATCGAGTATCAGTTCAGGTAGATGGACAGATGAAGACTGGCAGAGATGTTGTTATCGCAGCACTACTAGGTGCAGAAGAGTTTGGTTTTGCAACTGCACCATTGGTTGTCTCCGGTTGCGTGATGATGCGTGTTTGCCATCTAGATACATGCCCTGTTGGTGTCGCAACGCAGAACCCGATCCTTCGTGAGAGATTCACCGGACAGGCTCAACACGTTGTCAATTTCTTCATGTTCCTAGCCGAAGAGGTTCGTGAATATTTAGCCGCTCTAGGTTTTAGATCGTTAGATGAAGCCATCGGTCACAGTGAATTACTTGACGCGAACCGTGCGATAAACCACTGGAAGGCTGATGGCTTGGACCTAAGTCCGATTCTCTCTGCTCCAGCGCCGAGTTCTGGTCCACTTCGTCGTTTCACCTTCCAGGATCATGAACTCGACAAGCATTTTGACCATCAACTAATCAGCCTTGCCACAAATGCGCTGGAGGATGCTCAATCTGTTGTCATCGAATTGCCGATTTCAAACACTGCCCAGGCGGTTGGCACAATGTTGGGTCATGAAGTTACAAAGCGCTACGCAGCAGAGGGTCTTCCGGCAGGAACCATCGACATCAGAGTGTCAGGTTCAGCGGGTCAATCATTTGGAGCCTTCATACCTAAGGGCATAAAGCTCACTTTGGCAGGGGATTCAAACGACTATGTCGGAAAGGGCCTTTCTGGAGGGACTATTGTTGTCAAACCAAACGAGCAGTCGGTATTCCCATCTGATCAGAACGTCATTGCTGGAAACGTAATTGGATATGGCGCTACCAGCGGTGAATTGTTCATCAGTGGAATTGTTGGGGAACGTTTCTTAGTTAGAAACTCAGGCGCTACTGCTGTCGTCGAAGGTGTTGGAGATCACGCGCTCGAATACATGACTGGCGGAACAGCTTTGATTCTAGGTAAAACAGGAAGAAACATTGCCGCTGGTATGTCAGGTGGTGTCGCCTACGTTTACAAACTGCGGGCTGATCTGGTTAACGCATCAGCATTAGCGGAATCCGAAATTGATTTGCTTGAACTAAATGATAAAGACATTGAGACAGTCAAATCTCTACTTGAAAAGCATGCGACCGAAACAGGCTCGAAGTTAGCTAAACGTTTGTTGGGATCTATTGAATCTGAAGCCACTGATTTCACAAAACTACTGCCAAGAGACTACGCCAAGGTGCTCGAGATTCAAGCGACAGCAATTGCTGCTGGCGAGGATCTAGACTCCGCAGTTGTGTGGAACCGAATTCTGGAGGTGAATACCCGTGGCTGATCCAAGAGGTTTTCTAAAGGTTACAGAACGTGAGAGCGCGCCACGGCGTGAGATCGAAGTTCGCATCAAAGATTGGAAAGAGGTTTACGAACCTTTCGACCAAGGCGTTCTCAAGTCGCAAGCTAGTCGTTGCATGGATTGTGGCATCGCATTCTGTCACCACGGTTGCCCACTTGGGAATCTAATTCCTGAATGGAATGATTTGACCTGGCGACAAGATGGCAAGGGCGCAATCGAAAGATTGCACGCTACAAACAACTTTCCAGAATTTACCGGCAAGCTCTGTCCTGCACCTTGCGAATCATCTTGTGTTCTTGGTATAAATCAACCTGCAGTTACTATCAAACAAATTGAAGCTTCGATTATCGACCAGGCCTTCGACCGTGGCTGGGTCCAGGCCCATGCTCCAGAACGCATGACCGGCAAGACCGTTGCCATTGTCGGATCAGGACCTGCTGGTCTTGCCGCAGCTCAACAACTAACCAGAGCAGGACATACTGTTGCTGTCTATGAACGTGATGACCGCATCGGGGGATTGCTTCGCTACGGCATCCCTGATTTCAAGATGGAAAAGTATCACCTTGATCGCAGACTTGCCCAGATGGAAGCAGAGGGAACTCGCTTCCGACCAGGTGTGTCAATCGGTAAAGACATCACTTGGGAAGACCTGCTAAAGCGCTACGAGGCAGTGTTGATTGCAACAGGAGCCTCAAAACCTCGCGACCTCAACTTACCTGGTCGAGACCAGACTGGCATTCACTTCGCGATGGATTACCTTACTCAAGCGAACAGAGTTGTTGCTGGCGATGTTGTCCCAAATCAAATCTCGGCTAAGGGCAAGCATGTAGTAATCCTCGGTGGCGGCGACACCGGAGCTGACTGCCTCGGAACTGCAACCCGTCAAGGTGCACTATCTGTCACTACGCTTGCCATTGGAGCACAGCCGCCAACTGAACGCAGAGCAGACCAGCCCTGGCCGACTTTCCCTAACCTCTTTGAAGTGGCAAGCGCGCACGAGGAATTTGGTGAGCGTAAGTATTTAGCCAACACCGTCAGATTCCTAGGCGATGGAGAAGTATCAGGCATCGAAGTTGCTGAAACTGAATTCGTTGATGGAGCAAGAAGGCCAAAGGCTGGGACTGAACAGACTATTGAGGCAGATCTCGTTCTAATCGCCCTTGGTTTCACAGGACCTCAGAGCGAGATAGCAATCGGGGAGACCCAGCTAGAAGAGGATGCCAAAACCAATTTAGCTAGAGCAGATGATTACTCAACCAACATTGATGGCGTATTTGTTGCCGGGGACGCTGGACGTGGCCAGTCATTAATTGTTTGGGCAATCGCTGAAGGACGAGCAGCAGCTTCTGCAATAGATAAGTATTTGGAAGGCACAACTGAACTACCTGCTCCAGTAAAAGCATCAGATAAAGGAATTCACGCCTAACCACTCGGTAGGCTGATAATCAGATAAACACACAAAGGAAATTATGAGACGGGCAAAAATCGTCGCGACCCTAGGGCCAGCAGTATCAACTTATGACTCAATCAAGGCAATCATCGAGGCAGGTGTCGATGTCGCCAGAATGAACCTTAGTCACGGTAGCTACGATGTCCACGAAGGTATCTATGCAACTGTCCGTAAAGTTGCGGCAGATCTTGGTAAGCCAGTTGGAATCTTTGTGGACCTTCAGGGTCCAAAGATTCGTTTGGGCAGATTTACCGACGGCCCAGTAATGCTTGAAAAAGGCGCTACTTTCAAAATCACTATCGATGACATCCAAGGTGATGTGAACATCTGTTCAACAACTCACAAAGGGCTACCAGGAGATGTGAATGTCGGTGACGTTCTACTAATCGACGATGGCAAGGTTGGCCTTCGTGCCACAGCAGTTGATGACACCACGGTTACAACCGTCGTTGAAGTTCCAGGACCAGTAAGCAACAACAAGGGCATCAATCTTCCTGGCGTTGCTGTTAACGTACCAGCGCTTAGTGATAAGGACGAAGATGACCTTCGTTGGGGTATTCGCCTGGGTGTTGACATGATTGCTCTGTCATTCGTCCGTAACGCATCTGACATTGTCCGTGTACATGAGATCATGCGTGAAGAAGGAAAATTCCTTCCGGTTATCGCCAAGATCGAAAAGCCACAGGCAGTTGACGCTCTTGAGGAGATCATTGACGCATTTGACGCTGTCATGGTGGCAAGAGGCGATTTGGGTGTTGAACTTCCGTTCTGGCAAGTCCCGCTTGTGCAGAAGCGAGCAATTGAACTTTCACGCCGTTGGGCAAAGCCGGTTATCGTGGCTACACAGATGCTTGAATCGATGATCACTGCTTCTCGTCCGACAAGAGCTGAAGCTAGCGACGTTGCAAATGCTGTTCTTGACGGTGCAGATTGCTTGATGCTCTCTGGTGAAACATCGGTTGGAGAATTCCCAGTTGAAACTGTTGCAGCGATGGCTAGCATCATCAAATCAACTGAGGAAAATGGTTTGAACCGCATTCCACCACTAGGAACCAAGCCGCACACCCATGGTGGAGCAGTTACTTTAGCTGCAGCTGAGATTGCAGAACTACTTGGTTCTAAATTCATCTGCGTCTTCACTGAGAGCGGAGATTCACTAAGAAGAGTTTCAAGACTCCGTCACGAAATTCCGACCATTGCCTTCACACCAAGCGAAGACACCCAAAGAAGACTATCGATGGTATGGGGTTCAGATGTTTACCTAGTTGATCCTGTTAAGCACACAGACGACATGATGCACCAGGTTGATGAAATTCTGTTGGGTAAGAACATTGCCAAGATTGGTGATGAGGTTGTTGTGGTTGCTGGAACACCTCCAGGTATCCCTGGCTCGACTAACTCCTTGAGAGTCCACCGAGTCGGCGACGCCATCAATGGAGCTGCTCCGGCCTACGCCAAGTAGTAGAAAACCCCCGATTATTCGGGGGTTTTTACTTGGTGCCGAAGGTGGGAGTCGAACCCACACGCCTTTCGGCAAAGCATTTTGAGTGCTCCGCGTCTGCCATTTCGCCACTTCGGCTAGCAATGAAAAGTCTAAACCATACGAGAATACTCTGAATGCCCCGCTATGGTAATGCTATGGATAGCAAAACCGAGGCAAAACCTAGGGTTGTCGTCGCAGAAGACGAGGCCATCATTCGCCTTGACATAGTTGAGACACTCACCGAAGGTGGCTTCGATGTCGTGGGCCAAGCTGGTGATGGGGCTAGAGCCATCGAGCTCGCAATGGAATTGAAACCAGATCTTCTACTGACTGATATCAAGATGCCGGGTACTGATGGATTGCAGGCAGCAGAGGCTATGGCTGCACTGAAGATTCCTGTCGTGCTGCTAACAGCATTCAGTTCTCCAGATTTGGTTGACCGAGCAAGCGCTGCCGGAGTTTACAGCTATGTTGTGAAACCATTCAATCCGAGCAATTTACTCCCAGCGCTGCACATCGCACTCAGCCTGCACACCAGAATGGCTGAGGCAGAGCAAGCGATTGAAGATGCTCAAGAGAAACTAGAAACGAGAAAACTTGTTGACAGGGCCAAGGGATTGCTTACAGAGAAGATGAAACTTAATGAACCTGAAGCGTTCCGCTGGATTCAAAAGGCTTCAATGGATCGCAGGCTTTCAATGAAACAAGTTGCACTAACTGTCATTGAACAGCTCGCCGATAAACCTGACTAGCGATTATCGCGCAAGTAGTTGGTTATCCGTACTGTTGATAACCGGTTGCCTTCTTCATCATCAACAGCAATTTCGTGGGTTGCTATTGTTCTACCAATGTTTACAGCTTTCGCCGTCGCAATCACTTTCCCAGTCTTAGCGCTCTTTGAGTGCGATGCGTTGATTTCAATTCCAACAGCGTGACGGCCAACTCCCGCAGCAAGTGTGGCGCACATACTTCCCAATGTTTCAGCAAGAACCACATAAGCTCCGCCGTGCACGATCCCAAGTGGCTGACGATTACCTTCAGCGGGCATAACTGCCACACCGTAGGCAGGTGTTAGCTCAAGGATCTCAATGCCCATCTTTTCAGCTAGCTCGCCAAGACCACGCTCTTGAATCCAAGCCATAATTTCGGCTGAGGTGTGTTCTGCCATGAAGTTTCCTTGCTGTTGCTTCCCAATTGTTCAGTGTTGCCCAAGTTAGGCTTAGGACATGTCCAAGCCTACTCTTCTGCTTATTGATGGTCACTCATTGGCATTTAGGGCTTTTTACGCTCTTAGCCCAGACTCATTCAGAATCCCAAGTGGACAACACACTAACGCGGTGCACGGCTTTATCTCAATGATGTTGAACATCCTGCAGAACGAAAAGCCAACTCACTTAGCTGTTGCATTTGATCTTTCAAGATCATCATTTAGAACTGATGAATACCCAGAATACAAAGGCACCAGAGGTGAAACACCGCCAGAGTTCAATGGCCAAACAGAGTTGCTGCAAGAAGCTCTGGAAGCTATGGGAATCATCACGCTCACGAAGGTGAATTATGAAGCCGACGATATCATTGCTTCCCTTGCAGACCAAGGCTCTGCAGCGGGTTACCGGGTGCTCATAGTTTCGGGAGACAGAGATACCTTTCAACTAATCCAAGATGATGTCACGATTCTTTATCCGGTCAAGGGTGTCATGAACCTGAACCGCATGACCGATGAAGCAGTTCTAGAGAAGTACGGAATTCACGCGAAACAGTATCCAGATCTAGCCGCTCTCGTTGGCGAAACATCAGATAACCTTCCCGGAGTTCCAGGAGTCGGTCCAAAGACAGCGGCTAAGTGGCTTGTGCAGTATGGAAACCTTCAAGGAGTATTAGACGCAGCAGGTGAGATTCCAGGCAAGGTCGGAGAGAGCCTAAGGGAACACCAAGGATTAGCCGTTCGGAATCGACGACTAAACCACTTGGTTAGAGATCTAGACATTGGCTATAGCTTCGATGCATTCGTGCTCAAACCTGTTGAAGAAGATAAGGTTCGAGAGACTTTTGCCAAACTTCACTTCAGATCATTGCTTGAGCGAGTTCTAAAGGCAAGAGGAACCACAGGCACTAAATCGAGCGTTGAAGTTGTTGAAGTGTCAGATGAATCACCAACGAAGAAAAGCGCCGCTCCAACAGGGGAGTTGCCAGCAAAGGAACTTAACGATCCAAAAGATCTGCTTTCCGGAAAGCAGGCTGTTTCGGTTTACCTCCGATTCGAAGAAGAGGGAGACAAATCCCTCCTAGAAGTTGGGCTTGCTACTAAGTCAGATCGCATCTCATTAACTGGAAAAGCAATAACTCAAGGTGTTCTTGATTTCCTAGGATCAGCCTCTGAAAAGATTGTTTACGACTCCAAAAAAGCAGAGCGCTCAATGCTAGAACTTGGGCTGACTCTTTCAGGCGTTTCCGATGATCCTCTGCTGGCTGCATACATCGATAACCCTCTACGCAAGGGGTACGAGATTGAATCTCTTGCAGAAGAATACTTGGGAGTGGAAATCGCCTCTCAGAGCGATGAATTAGCTGCACAACTTCCAAACGCTTCAGAGCTTTCCTGGTACCTCTTCCAAATCAACGAGGCGTTAGCAACCCGTCTTACTGAATCTAAGCAGGTTGTGGTCTACCAGGACATCGAGCTACCGAGTAGTCAGACTCTGGCAAAGATGGAAACTGCTGGTATCACACTCGATGTAAAGACTCTTAACGGCATGATTTCGGAACTTGATTCTGAAATCGCAGGTATTGCTAGTGATTGCTACAAAATCATTGGCAAGGAAATCAACCTCGCCTCACCTAAGCAATTGCAAACAGTTCTCTTCGAAGATCTTGGAATGAAGGGAACTAGCAAAGTAAAGACTGGCTTCTCTACTAACGCAGAAGCACTAACGACCCTCTTCGAGCAGACTGCGCACCCATTCTTAGAAAAGCTCTTGCAACACCGAGAACTTACCAAGATTAGACAAATTGTTGAAACAATCATCAAATCGGTTGCTACCGATGGCAGGATTCATACCAGTTACGTCCAAACCGGCACCTCAACAGGACGACTTTCTTCGGAAAACCCAAACCTTCAGAACATTCCAATTCGAAGCGATCGCGGTAGAAAGATTCGAGATTCATTCATCGTCGGTAAGGGTTTTGATCAGATTCTCACTGCTGACTATTCACAAATCGAAATGCGCATTTTGGCGCATCTTTCTGGAGATGCTGGACTTATTGAAGCATTCAGAAGTGGCGAAGATCTCCACAAGTTTGTTGGTTCAAGAATCTACGGTGTCAAGCCAGAAGAAGTGACAGCCGCAATGCGTTCCAAGGTAAAGGCAATGTCTTACGGTTTGGTTTATGGCCTTAGCGAATACGGCTTAGCCAAACAGCTGCGAATTTCCAACGCTGATGCCAAACAACTCATGGCTGATTACTTCGAACGGTTCGGTGGGGTCAAGCGCTACCTAGCCCAGGTTGTTGATGAAGCCAAACTGGATGGCTTCACTAGGACAACTTACGGGCGAAGAAGGCCATTTGACGATCTAAACAGCAAGATCTTTGCTCTCAAGGAGAATGCCAGAAGAGCAGCGCTAAACGCTCCAATCCAGGGAACTGCTGCCGACATCATGAAGCTAGCCATGATCAATGTCGATAAAGCATTGGTTAAGGCAGGTGTCCAAAGTCGAATTTTGCTTCAGGTGCATGACGAATTAGTGCTTGAAGTCGCTAAAGGCGAGCTTGAGCAGGTCAAAGCGATCGTTATTCAGGAAATGACCAGCGCAAGCAAGCTAGATGTCCCGCTCGAAGTCAACGTTGGTGTTGGCAAGAGCTGGGGAGAGGCAGCTCACTAATGGCTAAGGCTGTGGTGAGAGTGCAGACCGAAGTAGGTTTGCATGCCAGACCAGCAGCTGAATTCGTCAAAGCAGTTGCCGCCAGTGGTCACCTCGTGCAAATCAGCAATCGGACTGGCAAAAAGGTTCTCGGCAACAGCATTCTGGGCATTCTTAGCCTTGGGGTGAAGCATGGGGAAGAGATTACTATCGAGGTCACAGGTCTTGACGAGCAAGCGGTTCTGGATACGTTAATTGCTGTTGTTTCAGGTCTTTAGTAGGCATTAGACTAGCGAAGGTCCAGTTTCTGGGCCAAAATCCTATCCACGTTCACATTGGGTATGTCTATGTCTCAAGACATTGGCTTCTTGGTGTGGCCCGAGTAAAAACAAGATCGAGATATCATCTCTATGACAAGTACCGAAAAAGCTCCTGCACAAGTAGCAATCAATGACATTGGCTCTGCAGAAGAATTACTAGCAGCAATCGAACTAACCCTAAAATCTTTCAACGATGGTGACCTAATTGAGGGAATCGTTGTCAAGATTGACCGCGACGAAGTACTACTAGACGTCGGTTACAAGACTGAAGGTGTAATCCCTTCACGTGAACTTTCAATCCGCCACGATGCAGACCCAAGTGACATCGTCACTGTGGGTGACACCATTGAGGCTCTTGTTCTTCAGAAGGAAGACAAAGAAGGCCGCCTAATTCTTTCCAAGAAGCGTGCACAGTACGAGCGCGCATGGGGCGATGTTGAGAAGATCAAGGAAACCGATGGCGTTGTCCAAGGTTTGGTTATCGAAGTCGTTAAGGGTGGACTAATCGTAGACATCGGTCTTCGTGGATTCCTTCCGGCATCTCTTATTGAGCTACGTCGTGTTCGTGACCTAACTCCATACCTAGGTCAGACCATCGATGCAAAGATTCTTGAACTAGACAAGAACCGTAATAACGTTGTTCTTTCTCGTCGTGCTCTTCTTGAAGAGTCACAGTCAGCAAACCGTACAACCTTCCTAGCGGATCTTGCTAAGGGACAGATCCGTACCGGTGTTGTTTCTTCTATCGTGAACTTCGGTGCGTTCATCGACCTAGGTGGCGTAGACGGTCTTGTTCACGTGAGCGAGCTTTCATGGAAGCACATCGAACACGCTTCTGAAGTTGTTGAAATCGGCCAGGAAGTTACTGTCGAAGTTCTTGAAATTGATGCAGAGCGCGAGCGCGTTTCACTTTCATTGAAGTCAACTCAGGAAGACCCATGGCAGGTATTCGCAAGGACTCACGCAATCGGTCAGTATGCGCCAGGTAAGGTCACCAAGATCGTTCCATTCGGTGCATTCGTTCGTGTTGCAGATGGAATCGAAGGTCTAGTTCACATCAGTGAGCTATCAGCTAAGCACATTGACCTAGCGAGCCAGGTTGTAACTGTAAACCAAGACGTTTTCGTTAAGGTAATCGACATCGATCTTGACCGTCGACGTATCTCACTCTCACTGAAGCAGGCAACTGAAGAAGTGAACCCAGAGAGCGCAGACTTCAACCCAGCTCTATACGGCTTGGCAACTGACTTCGATGACCAGGGTAACTACAAGTACCCTGAGGGCTTCGATGCAGCAACAAGCGAATGGAAGCCTGGCTTCGAAGACGCTAAGGCCAAATGGGAGAAGGAATACTCAGAGGCACAGGCACGTTGGGAAGAGCACAAGAAGCAGGTTAAGGCTTTCCACGAGCTAGAGGCATCTTTGCCTGATGCAAAGCCAGAGGATGCTCCTGGAGCCACTTCAACATCATCTGAAGGTGTTACTGCTTCTGCAGGAACTCTCTCAGCTGACGAGTCACTTAGCGCACTTCGCGACAAGTTGAACGAAGCAGAATAGTTGTATTTATTCTGAAGGGCTGAGAGCAATCTCAGCCCTTCAGTCATTTAATAGTTAGGCTTAATGCGTGTATTTAGTAGGACTAACCGGAGGCATCGCAGCAGGTAAATCAACTGTCGCCAAGCATTGGGTTAGCCTTGGGGCAATTGAAATAGATGCTGACGTGCTAGCAAGGGAAGTTGTGGCTCCGCATTCCTCGGGCGCAAAGATGATCCTCGAAGCATTTGGTCCCGAATTTTTTGACGCCGAGGAGAACCTAGACCGCAAGAAGCTTGGCGGATTGGTTTTTGAATCCAAGTCTGACTTAGAGAAACTCGAGTCGATAGTTCATCCTTTGGTACGTGCGAGAACTAGAGAACTGCTTGAGTCATTGCCTAAGGATTCAGTCGTCATATACACGGTCCCTCTATTAGTTGAGGCAAATGTTGATCTTGATTTTGACTACGTGGTTACTGTTGAAGCTCCAGAGATCGAACGGATAAATCGGTTGATCGAGCATAGAGGCTTCAGCACTGAAGATGCCAAAGCCCGAATCGCCAACCAGGCCACACCAATCGAGCGCGCGGCGAGAGCAGACTCGATTCTGAACTCGAATCAGGACATATTCTTGCTTTTACGGGACGCCGATGCTCTCTGGCATAAATTCGTATCGGCCAATGAGGCAAAGCGATGAAAGGGCCAACCAGGACATTCGCACCCTTTGAAGTAATCAGCGAATATGTGCCTTCCGGTGATCAACCACAAGCAATCGCTGAACTCAGCCAACGCATTCTTGCAGGGGAGAAAGACGTTGTTTTACTTGGTGCAACTGGAACGGGTAAATCTGCGACTACAGCATGGCTAATTGAAAAGCTACAACGCCCGACATTGGTACTTGCTCACAACAAAACTCTTGCTGCGCAACTAGTCAACGAGTTCCGAGAACTGCTTCCGAATAACGCCGTGGAATATTTCGTTAGCTATTACGACTACTACCAACCAGAGGCTTATGTTCCACAGACCGACACCTTCATCGAAAAGGACTCTTCGATAAACGAAGAAGTTGAGCGACTCAGGTACTCGGCGACTATGAGCCTTTTGAGTCGTCGAGATGTCGTGGTGGTGAGTACTGTCTCTTGTATCTATGGTCTAGGTGCTCCAAGTGAGTATTTGGACATGTCGATACCACTACATAAGGGTCAAAACATCGACAGAGACGAACTAATCAGGGAGTTCGTCGCGATGCAATACCAACGAAACGACTACGACTTCTCTAGAGGTAATTTCCGCGTCAAAGGTGACACCATCGAGATCATTCCCGTTTACGACGAACTAGCAATTCGATTGGAGCTATTCGGTGATGAGATAGAAAACATTTACCAACTTCATCCGCTCACCGGTGAAGTGGTCCGGGCCATCGATACCATTTCTGTATTTCCGGCCAGTTACTACGTAACCTCACCTGAACGCATGGGTGTTGCCCTTGAAGCTATCGAAGAAGAGATGGTTGCTCGTGTTAAGGAATTTGAAGTTCAGGGCAAACTCTTGGAAGCCCAACGAATCAAAATGCGCACCACGTTTGATCTTGAGATGATCAGGGAGCTCGGGTTCTGCAGTGGAATCGAGAACTACTCTAGGCACCTTGACGGGCGCGCAGTCGGATCTTCACCGTCTTGCCTACTGGATTACTTCCCAGAGGGCTTCCTAACTGTCATTGATGAGTCTCACGTGACTGTTCCACAGATTGGCGCGATGTATGAGGGGGACTCATCCAGAAAGAGAACACTGGTAGAACATGGTTTCCGCTTACCATCAGCGATGGACAACAGACCACTTAAGTGGGCTGAATTCCTAGAGAGAGTCGGGCAGACTGTTTACCTTTCGGCTACGCCAGGAAAATATGAACTTGGAGTCAGCGACGGTGTTGTTGAACAGATTATTCGTCCAACTGGTCTCATCGATCCGAAGATAGTAATCAAGCAATCAAAGGGCCAAATCGATGATCTGCTTGAAGAGATAAAAGTGCGAGCTGCCAAGGATGAAAGAGTTCTTGTTACGACTTTGACTAAGAAGATGTCTGAGGAGTTAACTGACTTTCTCACCGAAGCAGGGGTAAGAGTGCGATACCTTCACAGCGATGTGGACACCCTCAGAAGAGTTGAACTGCTTAGAGAGTTGCGTTCTGGAATCTATGACGTTCTAGTTGGAATTAACCTCTTGCGTGAAGGTCTTGACCTCCCTGAAGTATCACTTGTGAGCATCCTAGATGCGGATAAGGAAGGATTCCTGCGTTCCACTACTTCTCTGATTCAGACGATTGGACGTGCTGCTCGAAACGTTAGCGGTGAAGTTCACATGTATGCAGACAAGATCACAGACTCTATGGCGAGGGCAATTGATGAAACCAATAGAAGACGACAAAAGCAGGTTGATTACAACACCGCCCACGGAGTAGATCCACAACCGCTGAGAAAGAAGATCGCTGACATCACCGACAGCATTCTTCGGGAGGAACAAGACACTGCAAAGCTTGTTGAACAGAGCAAGAACAAGCGTGGCAAGGACACTAAACAGGCAGTTGGCACCCGGAATAGACCTAACCAGAACGCCAGCTACGACGAATTGTTAGCACTTGTGGTAGATCTTGATCAACAGATGAAGGCGGCAGCAACCGAACTCAAATTCGAGCTAGCAGCCCGTCTCAGGGACGAAATCAGCGAGCTCAAATACACCATCAGGCAGATAGACAAGGTCTAGAGCGCAAGCGGAGCTTACCTGTTCGGTTAAACTATAGGGATGCCGAACATCTCAATCCCAACCAAGGACAAGCTCGTCATCAAGGGCGCCAGGGTTCACAACCTAAAGAACGTGACTCTTGAAATCCCTAAGAACTCGATGGTTGTTTTTACCGGTCTGAGTGGGTCTGGCAAGTCTTCCTTGGCATTCGACACCATCTTCGCTGAAGGACAGCGTAGATATGTTGAATCTTTGTCGGCTTATGCGAGACAGTTCCTTGGTCAAGTCGATAGACCCGATGTTGACTTCATCGAAGGTTTGTCACCTGCAGTCTCGATTGACCAGAAATCTACCAACCGTAACCCGCGGTCAACAGTTGGCACAATCACCGAGGTTCATGATTATCTAAGGTTGCTCTGGGCTCGAATTGGCGTTCCACACTGTGCTCAGTGTGGCGAGAAGATAACGAAGCAAACAACTCAACAAATTGTTGACCAGATTATGCAGCTACCAGCTGGAACGAAGTTTCAAGTACTCGCACAAATCGTTGACCAGAAAAAGGGTGAATTCTCAGACCTATTTAGAGATCTGATTTCACAGGGTTTCGCTCGAGCAGTCGTTGACGGTGAAGTGGTTCAGCTGGCTGAAGCTAAACCACTGAAGAAAACTTTCAAACATGACATTTCGGTCGTAGTTGACCGATTGGTCGCAAAAGCGGACATTTTGCAAAGACTTACTGACTCAGTTGAAACCGCACTAAAGCTTGCCAATGGCAGGCTCACCTTGGATCTCATTGACGTGAAGGGTGATGGCAGATTCAGGAACTTCAGCGAGAAGATGTCCTGCCCGAATGAGCACCCACTTGCACTTACCGAGATTGAACCTAGAACCTTTTCCTTCAATGCTCCATTCGGCGCTTGCCCTACTTGTTCTGGACTTGGCACCAAGATGGCTGTCGATAAAGAGTTAGTCATCGGAGATGTTTCAGAGTCAATTAATGGTGGAGTTATCAGACCATGGTCCACTCAAGGTAAAGGATTATTCACCTATTACACTCGTCTCCTCACCGGCTTAGCCAAAGACATGGACTTCTCTTTAGACACTCGTTGGATGGATCTTCCAGACGAGATCCAGGAAGCTGTGCTCTACGGAAATAACTTCGATGTGCAGATGAAGTGGAAGAACAAGTATGGGCGCGAACTTCGCTACACGACAGGCTTTGAAGGTGCACTTAACTACATCGAACGTAAATACCTTGAAGCTGAGAACGACTACGGTCGAGCTCGTTGGTCTGAATATTTGAGAGAGACCCCTTGCCCAGATTGCAAGGGATCAAGATTGCGTCCTGAAGTCCTCGCTGTCAAAGTAGCCAACACTTCCATCGCGGATGTTTGCTTTATGTCATTGGCTAATTGCCTCCAGTTCTTCGAGAAAATCAAACTCGATAAGCGTGATGAGAAGATTGCCGCCCAAGTTCTTCGAGAGATCAAGGCTCGCCTCGAATTCTTGGTTGCAGTCGGGTTGGAATATCTAAGCCTAGAAAGAGCAGCAGCGACTCTATCTGGTGGTGAAGCGCAGCGCATTCGCTTGGCCACTCAAATCGGTGCTGGACTAACTGGAGTTCTTTACGTTTTGGATGAGCCAAGCATCGGTTTGCACCAGAGGGACAACAGAAAGCTCATTGAAACTTTGGTGAAGCTACGTGATTTGGGAAACACCTTGATTGTGGTTGAACACGATGAGGACACCATCAAGGCAGCTGACTGGTTGGTGGACATTGGACCAGGTGCTGGTGTCCATGGTGGTGAAGTAGTTCACAGCGGAAGCTACAAGGCAATTCTCGGCAACAAGGAATCAATAACTGGTGCATTCCTAAGTGGAAGAGAAGCAATCACAACCCCAACCAAGAGAAGAAAAGCAGACCTAAAGAGAGTAATCAAGGTTGTTGGTGCCAAGGAAAACAACCTAAAGAACGTTGACGCAGTATTCCCGCTAGGCACACTCACCGCGGTGACCGGAGTTAGTGGCTCAGGTAAGTCTTCATTGGTTAATGATGTTCTCTACGAGGTTCTAGCTAACAAACTAAACGGTGCTAAGGGTGTTGCTGGTAAACACACCAGAGTTGAGGGTTTGGATCAGTTAGATAAAGTCGTGCACGTAGACCAGAATCCGATTGGACGAACACCACGTTCTAACCCAGCAACATACACCGGTGTATTTGACAACATTCGGAAGCTCTTTGCTGATACCCCAGAATCTAAGGCAAGGGGATATCAACAAGGTAGGTTCTCATTCAACGTAAAGGGTGGTCGTTGCGAAGCTTGCAGTGGAGACGGAACTCTAAAAATTGAGATGAACTTCTTACCCGATGTCTATGTTTCCTGTGAGGTATGCCATGGAGCCAGATATAACCGTGAGACACTTCAGGTTCGATACAAAGGCAAGTCAATCTCTGAAGTTCTTGAGATGCCGATTTCAGAGGCAGCTGAGTTCTTTGCTGCAATCAATTCAATTGCAAGGTATCTAGATACCCTCGTTGAAGTTGGACTTGGTTATGTGAGACTTGGACAAAGCGCCACGACACTATCTGGTGGAGAAGCTCAACGTGTGAAGTTGGCAACAGAGTTGCAGAAGCGATCTAACGGCAGGAGCATCTACGTTCTCGATGAACCAACAACTGGTTTGCATTTCGAAGACGTTAGAAAATTGTTGCTAGTTCTCAACGGACTGGTTGATAAGGGAAACACTGTGGTTGTCATTGAGCACAACCTAGATGTAATCAAGTGTGCTGACTGGCTGATCGATATCGGCCCTGAAGGAGGATCAGGTGGTGGTGAGATTGTCGCAACCGGAACACCTGAAGATGTCGCCAAGGTAACAAAATCTCACACTGGTAAATTCCTAAAGGAAATACTAGGTTCCTAAATGGCCAACGACGTCGACTTTCGACCAAAGACGGGTGAGATACCTACTAACCCTGGCGTCTATCGGTTTATCGACGAAAATGGGCGAGTTCTATATGTTGGCAAGGCAAAAAACCTCAGAGCGCGGCTGAGTTCATACTTCGCGCCACTAGATTCGCTTCAAGAAAAAACCAGACGGATGGTGCAGACTGCCAGAGATGTCAACTGGACAATTGTAAAGACCGAGTTTGAAGCTCTTCAGCTCGAATTTACCTGGATCAAAGAGTTCGATCCGCCTTTCAACGTCCGTTTCAAAGATGACAAGAGTTACCCCTATCTAGCGGTAACCATGGGCGATGAAGTGCCACGAGCATTCATCACTAGAAACAAGGACATCAAGAACGCCAAGTATTTTGGCCCTTATACCCAGGCATGGGCAGTTCGAGAGACATTAGACACTCTGCTAAAGGTCTATCCAGTTAGATCCTGCACATCAGGAACATATCAACGGGCTAAGCGAACCAATCGCCCTTGCTTGCTTGCCGACATTGGCAAATGTGCGGCTCCTTGTGTTGGTCGAGTTTCAGTTACCGAACACAAGGCGAAGGCAAAAGAATTCGTCGATTTCATGAACCACGGCGACGAGAAACACATTGAGTCACTAAAGCTACGTATGCATGAGGCGTCCGAAACTCAGCAGTATGAGTTGGCGGCAAGCCTAAGAGATGATGTATCAGCATTAGAGACAGTGCTTGAGAAAAGCACAGTAGTGTTTACTGACAACACAGACGCAGATCTGTTTGGCATTGCCGACGACGAACTTACTGCAGCTGTCAGTTTGTTTAGGGTTCGCGGTGGCCGTATTCGCGGTGTGCGAGCCTGGGTAGTTGATAAGGAACTAGAGCGGGACACAGCAGAGCTCGTTGAGTATCTATTGCAAAATGTGTATGGAATTGATTCAACATTCGCATCCGATGTACCAAAAGAAGTTTTGGTTCCGCTTCTACCCGAGGATTCCCAGTCACTAAGTAGCTGGCTTTCTGAGATTCGCGGCAGCAAAGTTGATTTGAGAGTTCCGCAACGAGGCGACAAGAGGGCGTTGGCTGAGACTGCTGCAACAAATGCGAAACATGCTCTTGGCCTATACAAACTTCGAAGAACTGCTGACTTCACAGCAAGAACCGAGGCTTTGGGAGAAATCCAAAGGTACCTAAACCTATCTGCTGCACCACTTCGAATTGAATGTTTCGATGTTTCCCATTTAGGTGGAACTGGAGTCGTTGCTTCCATGGTGGTCTTCGAAGATGGACTGCCAAAGAAAGATCAGTACCGAAAGTTCAACATTGATGAAACTACAGATGACACTGAGTCCATTTACCAAGTGCTAACTCGTAGATTGAAGTATTTGGTTGAGCCAGGGGATGAACCAAGCAGTAAGTTCAGCTACAGACCGGGACTCCTGATCGTTGATGGTGGTCAACCCCAAGTGAATGCTGCTCAAAGAGCCCTCAATGATTTAGGGATCAATGACATCCACATAGTTGGTCTGGCTAAGCGCTTGGAGGAGATTTGGTTACCGAATAACCCATTCCCGACCATCTTGCCTAGAGGAACAGAGGCACTATTCCTATTGCAGAGAGTGCGGGATGAAGCGCATAGATTCGCTATTACGGCCCAGCGACAAAAGCGCAAGTCCTCGATAGCCACCGAGTTGCTAAACGTGGATGGCTTAGGGGAGAAGCGGGTAACTGCACTGCTGCGAAGGTTTGGTTCAGCGAAGCGATTGCGGGCTGCCACAGTGGAGGAAATTGCTGAGGTTGCGGGCATCGGTAGATCATTAGCGGAGTCCATAATCGCACAGGTGGGCCAAGAAGAAAGCCTCTAGCAAAGGTTGAACCTTTTGCAACTCGGGCGTGTCGCAAAAGCACTAGAGTTAGAGCAACTTATTCGGGAAAGAGCCAAATTGAGCGACAAGAGCTATGAACTACTCATAGTTACCGGCATGTCCGGTGCTGGTCGCTCGACTGTTGGTAAGGCCCTAGAAGACCTTGATTGGTATGTGGTCGATAACCTCCCACCACAGTTGATTCAACCGATGGCTGAATTGTTTTCACATACCGACAGAGCACTGCCGAAGCTCGCGGTTGTCGTTGATGCTAGAGGAGGAGAGCTCTTCGATGATCTGAGTGCTCATCTAAAGGAACTACTGGAAAGAAACATCGCTGCCCAGATTCTTTTCTTAGAAGCCAATGATGCAACACTGGTGAAAAGGTATGAGCAGGTTAGACGGCCACATCCACTTCAAGGTGATGGAACAATCAGCGATGGCATCGCCAGTGAACGAAAGACTTTGCTTCCACTTAGAGAGCAAGCCGACGTCATCATTGATAGTTCAGATATGAATGTCTATCAACTGGCAGCAAAGATCTCCGAAAACTTCGCAACCGAGGACACCAGAAAACTGAATCTGCTGGTGCAGAGCTTTGGCTTTAAGTACGGTGCACCGAGCGATGCCGATTTGATTGCCGACATGCGCTTTCTACCCAATCCATATTGGGATGAAGCTCTTCGCCCATACACCGGAGAAGATTCCCAAGTAGCTGACTATGTTCTATCTCAAGAGGGAGCAGAAGAGTTCATCACCAATTACATTGCTGCATTGCAGCCGGTAATCAGGGGATACCTCAAAGAGAATCGCAAGCACGCTTCAATAGCCTTGGGTTGCACTGGAGGTAAACATCGCTCAGTTGCAACTGCAATAGAGATTGCTAAGCGACTCTCTGAAAATTTGGATATCACCGTTCGAGTAAAGCACCGCGATTTAGGGAAAGAGTAACTAATGGCTTTGACAGCAGAACTAAAGGATGAGCTCGCCAGAGTTGAGGTCAGCAAAAGCAACATCAAAGCTGCTGAGATGTCGACAATACTTCGCTTCTGCGGAGGCTTACATCTAGTAGGTGGAAAGATTGTCGTTGAAATTGAGGTTGATACCGCAGCTCTAGCCAGAAGAGTCAAGAAGGACCTGACTGATGTTTACGGGGTCAACAGTGAACTAGCTATGATCTCAGCTGGCGGAATTCGTAAGACAACTAAGTATCAGGTGCGCGTAACTCAAAACGCTGAGACACTTGCTCGTCAAACTGGACTGATTGACACCAAGAATCGTCCTGTTCGTGGATTACCTGCTGCATTGGTCTCTGGAAGTAAAGCTGAGGCCGCTGCGGTTTGGCGAGGAGCAATCCTGGCGCATGGATCACTTACCGATCCAGGTCGATCAGCCACTTTGGAAATTACCGCCCCTGGCAATGAGGCGGCTATGGCGCTGGTTGGTATTGCTAGAAGGCTTGACGTTATTGCTAAGGTTCGAGAGGCAAGAGGCGTCTATCGCGTAGTAGTTCGTGAAGGCGATGCAATTGTTGAAATCTTGAAGCACATTGGTGCTCACGGCGTAGTTCTCAAATATGAGGAGCTTAGAGTTCGGCGCGAAGTTAGAGGCAAGCAGAATCGCCTTGCCAACTTTGATAATGCCAATCTGATGCGCTCGGCTCAGGCGGCAGTAGCATCGGGAATGAGAGTTCGTAGAGCGATGGAGATTCTGGGGGACAACATTCCCGATCACCTCAAACTTGCTGGGGATCTTCGACTCCAACATAGAGATGCAAGTTTGGACGATTTGGGCAGACTTGCCTCTCCACCACTTACCAAGGATGCTATCGCTGGCCGAATCAGAAGATTGTTGGCACTAGCCGACAAGGTTGCTGCAGAGCAGGGCATTCCTGGTACAGAATTAGACCAAGACCAGGATTAACACCAGATAGGGAAAAGAATGACCAAATACGTATTGCCTGACCTCTCATATGACTATGGAGCTCTAGAACCTAACATCTCTGGACGAATCATGGAATTGCACCATGATAAACACCACCTGGCCTATGTCAATGGAGCCAACACCGCCATCGACGCTCTAGCCGAGGCTCGTGAGAAGAACGATTTGACCATGGTCAATAAGTTCCAAAAGGATTTGGCTTTCAATCTAGCTGGACACGTAAACCACACCGTTTTCTGGCGTAACATGTCCCCAGATGGCGGGGATAAGCCAACCGGTGAATTGGCAGCTGCTATCGACAACTTCTTTGGTTCATTTGATGCGTTCAGAGCACATTTCACAGCAAGCGCACTCGGCATCCAGGGTTCTGGCTGGTCAATCCTGGTTTGGGACATTCTGGGCCAGAAACTGCTAATCGAACAGCTTTACGATCACCAGGGAAACCTATCAGTTGGCTCAATTCCACTCTTGATGCTGGACATGTGGGAGCACGCCTTCTACTTGGATTACCAGAACGTAAAGCCTGAGTATGTGAAGGCCTTTTGGAACATCGTGAATTGGGAAGATGTTCAAGCCAGGTTCGCCGAGGCTAGCCAGAACACAAGCACTCTTCTGCTACCCTAGAGATAGGTAATCCACCCGGTGCTGAGTGGAATAAATCCCCAAAAACCCCCTCAAATGAGCGTCGTTAGCGACGCCTGGAAATAATGGAGTCAAAATGACCACTCGTGTCGGAATCAACGGTTTTGGACGTATCGGACGTAACTTCCTACGTGCGGAACTCGCAAAGGGCACTGATCTTGAGATCGTTGCCGTAAATGACTTGAGCGACCCTAAGGGACTAGCTCACCTTTTGAAGTATGACTCCGTGACTGGTCGCCTAAATCAGGATGTTACCGTCGATGGTCAGAACATCATCGTTGGTGGACAGGTTATCAAGGTACTTGCAGAGCGTGACCCAGCGAATCTAGGTTGGGGTGATCTTGGTGTTGACATCGTTATCGAATCAACCGGTCGCTTCACCGATGCTAAGGATGCCATCAAGCACATCGAAGCAGGTGCAAAGAAGGTAATCATCTCTGCTCCAGCAACTGGCGATGACGCTACTTTCGTTATTGGTGTGAATGAGCATCTGTATGACCCAGCAAACCATCACATCATCTCAAACGCATCTTGCACCACTAACTGTCTAGCTCCATTGGCTAAGGTGTTCAACGATGCTTTCGGTATCGTAAACGGACTTATGACCACTGTGCACGCATACACTGCAGACCAGAACCTGCAGGATGGCCCGCACTCTGACCTACGCCGTGCTCGCGCAGCTGCAATCAACATCGTTCCATCTTCTACCGGTGCTGCTAAAGCAATCGGACTTGTCCTACCTGAACTAAAGGGTAAGTTGGATGGTTTCGCACTGCGTGTTCCTGTACCAACCGGTTCTATCACCGACCTAACCATTGTTTCCGCCAAGGAAGTAACAGTTGAAGAGATCAAAGCTGCATACAAGGCAGCAGCAGCTTCTGGTCCTCTAAAGGGCATCCTGAAGTACACAGAAGACGAACTGGTTTCAAGCGACATCGTGACTGACCCACACTCATCAATCTTTGATGCGGGTCTAGTTCGTGTAATTGGTGGAACAACTGTGAAGCTTTCATCATGGTATGACAACGAGTGGGGTTACTCAAACCGCCTAGTTGACCTAACTGAACTTGTTGCAAGCAAGCTCTAAACACTTATGCACACACTGAAAGATCTGCCTGACATCTCCGGCAAACGAGTAATCCTTCGCTGCGATCTCAACGTTCCACTTGATGGTTCGAAGATTACTGACGACGGAAGAATCGTTGCTTCTGTTCCAACAATCCAGGCTCTTGTTTCAAAAGGTGCAAAAGTAATTATCGTTAGCCACTTGGGCAGACCTGATGGCGCAGTTGTTGCCAAGTATTCTCTAGAGCCTGTTGCCAAAAGACTTGGTGAACTTCTGAATGTTGATGTTGCCTTTGCGACGGATACAGTGGGCGAAAGCGCAGCCAGTTCAGTTGCTAATTTGAATGCAGGTCAGGTGCTTGTGCTTGAAAACTTGCGCTTCAATCCTGGTGAGACAGCCAAGAGCGATGACGAAAGACTCGCCTTCGCTAAATCACTCGCTGAGTTTGGTGACTTGGTTGTTAGCGATGGCTTCGGTGTTGTTCACCGCAAACAAGCATCGGTTTACGATCTAGAGCATTTGCTACCAAGCTTTGCAGGATTACTTATTGAGCGTGAACTTCATGTTCTGCAGGGGCTAACTACAAACCCAGAACGTCCATACAGTGTCGTTCTCGGCGGATCAAAAGTTTCTGACAAACTCGGAGTAATTGATCACCTTTTGCCTCGTGTCGACTCAATTCTGATTGGTGGGGGAATGGTCTTTACTTTCCTAGCAGCACTTGGATACAAAGTTGGCGCGAGTCTTCTTGAGATAGACCAAATCGACACCTGCAAGGGATATCTAGCCAAGGCAGAAGAACTTGGTGTCAAGGTTGTTCTACCGACAGATATCGTGGTTGCTGCCAAGTTCTCTGCCGATGCTGCATTCGCTGTTACAGCCGCCGATGCCATCGAGAGCAGTCCATTCGGAGCCTCTGGTTTGGGGTTAGACATAGGACCAGTAAGCGCAAAAGCATTTGCTGAAGTTATTTCCGCTTCGAAGACTGTTTTCTGGAATGGACCAATGGGAGTCTTTGAATTTGAAAACTTTGCTAACGGAACACGCGTTGTTGCGGAGGCACTGTCTCAGGTAGATGGTCTTTCAGTTGTTGGTGGTGGAGACTCAGCCGCTGCTGTTCGTGCGCTTGGCTTCCCTGATGAGCACTTCTCACACATCTCAACAGGTGGTGGCGCAAGTCTTGAGTTTTTAGAAGGTAAAGCTATGCCAGGTTTGGAGGTACTGCAGTGAGTCAAGAACGAGTTCCATTCATCGCCGGTAACTGGAAGATGAACTTAGATCACCAACAGGGCATCGCTTTAGTGCAGAAGCTTGCCTGGACACTAAGTGATGCTAACCATGACTATGCCAAGACTGAGGTAGCCGTATTCCCTCCCTTTACCGATCTGCGGAGCATTCAGACCCTAGTCGATGCAGAGAAGTTTGAAATCAAATTAGGTGCCCAAGACCTGAGCAAGTTTGATTCAGGGGCATACACAGGAGAGATTTCGGGAGCTTTCTTGAAGAAGCTCGATGTCAAATATGTGCTTATTGGACATAGTGAACGTCGCTCCTATCACTTCGAATCTGACGAAGTCGTCCAGGCTAAGGTTGCTGCAGCTTTCAAGCATGGTCTTATCCCGGTAATCTGCGTTGGTGAAACTCTGGAGGAGCTAGAAGCTGAAGGTCCTTCTGCTGTTCCGGTGCGACAGATCCTTGCTGCTTTGGCTGGACATGAAGCCCTTGGAGAATTCATCGTGGCGTATGAGCCTGTTTGGGCCATCGGAACAGGTCAGATTGCTACTCCAGAGCAGGCTGCCAATGTTGCTTTAAAGATCAGGGATGCCATTTCAGAGGCATTTGGAGCAGATATCGCCCAGAATACAAGGATCCTCTACGGTGGCTCGGTCAAGGCGGCTAACGTCGCTGGGTTCCTTAGAAGCCCTGAAGTAGACGGAGTTTTGGTGGGCGGAGCCAGCCTTGATGTTGCTGAGTTCTCTGGCATCGCAAGATTCTTGAAGCACCTAGCCTTATAATTGCCTAAGTAGGGTTTTCTAGCCCCCTAAATGACGAAAGTTCAGAATAATGACCGGAATCTTTATCGCTCTAAGAATCCTTCTTGGAGTTACCAGCCTTCTGCTGACCTTGCTAATCCTTCTTCACAAAGGACGCGGTGGCGGCCTTAGCGACATGTTTGGTGGCGGCATCAACACAACAATGTCTTCTTCAGGTGTTGCAGAGCGCAACTTGAACAGAATCACAGTCATTCTTGGACTGGTATGGGTAGTTACCATCATCATTCTCGGACTAGCTTCAACTTATTCTTGGGCGTAACTCTTGAGCGGTAACGGAGCAGCAATCAGAGGATCCCGTGTTGGCGCTGGCCCAATGGGAGAGCAAGACAATGGATTCCAAGCCGAGAAAATCACTCGCACTTTCTACTGCTTCAACAATCACTCATTCAGCCCATCATTCGCCGCTAGCGTCGATGCTGCTGAATTGCCAAATGAGCTTGATTGCCCGCACTGTGGTCTTCCATCTGGGCTAGACAAAGACAATCCACCTCAGATTGCTAAGCACGAACCATACAAAACTCACTTGGCTTACGTGAAAGAACGTAGAACTGAGGCAGAAGCAAAAGCACTGCTCGAAGAAGCAGTGGCAACTGTTCGTGAGCGCCGTGAGCGCCTATTGGCAGAAGCCAAAGCAGAAGCTAAACGCGCAGCAGCAAAAGCCAAAAAGGCTTAGCAACTCCAGAATTCGGCACCGGCTGCCTGATCGATAAACCAAATAGTCTCGCCAAGCGCTAAAACTTTGGCTGCTGGAAGGGCACAGTTCTCATTGGTGTGAACTTCTTTCACAGCATTCGCCTTATCAATTCCTGAAACAACAAAGATTATCTTTTGCGAATTATTCAATGCGTCAAACCCAAAGCTCAAACGCTCGCTCGGAGGTTTAGGGGAGTTTGGCTCAGCAACAACGATTGCTTCAACCGATAGTTCCTCATGGCCAGGGAATAACGAAGCAATGTGCCCATCTGGCCCCATACCTAAGATAGTTAGGTCGAACAAAGGAACTCCTTCACCGAAGTGAGTATTTACTAACCCTTCAAAAGATGATCTGGCAGTAGATAGCGATAGCCCTTGATTCGAAGCTGGAAACTCGTGGATGTTGGATTCAGGAATGTTGATCTTCTTTAGAAACGCATCTCTAGCTTGAACTGCGTTTCTATCAGGGCTGTTAACTTCCACGAACCTCTCGTCACCCCACCAAATGTGAACTCTCGTGAAATCGATGCGTTCAAGATCTGGCTGCTCAGCTAAGACCGAGAGGGTGAGGATTCCAACTGTGCCCCCGGTTATGGAGAGATTTATCTGTGATTTGTTTGCTAGAGCCTGTTCTAAGGTTTCTATTATTTCTCTGGAGGCAAGTTGCGCAACGTCGGCAGCATTGATTGCCCGCCTAATCTCGGTGACATGCTCCATTGCTATTTAGCCTTGTTAGAAACTTTTGGAGCTTGGCGCTTAGTTCCAAAACCCTTAGTGATTAGTTTTCCGAAAGCATCGTCAGAGTCTAGTCTTCGAAGATCTTCGATGAGACAGTCCCTTAGAGATCTTCGAGGAAGGCTGATGTCTCGGGTTGGTTGTGCTGGCTGAATCAAGGTAGCGACATCTGGAACGTTACGAACGATCTCGACATCTCCTGATTTGCGAATCAGTTTGACTCCCTTGATACCAGCAACTGCCTTACCTCGAACAGTTCTTACCAACTGAACGTCCACCTTAAGTTTCAGCTCAAGCCAAGCAGCCAGCAGGTCGGTGCTAGGGGAGTCAACTGCACCAGTAACAACGACACTGGTAACAGGGTCATATGGTGGCTGATCTAGGATTGCGGCTAGTTGTGCTCGCCAAAGAGTGAGCCTTGTCCATGCAAAATCACTATCTCCAGGTGCATAGTTCTTCGCTAGGTTAGATAACCAACCGTGCGGGTCTTTCTGAGCTGCAGCATCAGTAATTCTCCTTTGAGCGATACGGCCTAGTGCTGATGCCGAAGGCTTCTCCGGTGCCGCTCCTGGCCACCACGCAACAACTGGAGCGTCAGGAAGTAATAGTCCAGTAACTAGTGACTCTGGATCGCTTGCTACCTCACCATACGCTTTGAGCACGATTACCTCTGAAGCTCCTGCATCCCCACCAACTCGAATCTCAGCATCTAGCTTGGAAGTCTTTGCTGCCTTCGCATCGTTGGCCAGCACGATGATTCGACATGGGTGCGCTCTAGATGCCTCATTAGCCGCCAGGATTGACTCTTCTAATTCCTTGAAATCTGTTTGGATAAGCAAGGTAAGTACACGACCGAGTGCAACTGCTCCACCTTCTTCGCGAATCTGAACAAGCTCTTTCGAAACTTTTGAAATGGTTGTGTTCGGTAGATCTTTGATCATGGTCGTCTCCAAGCTCTGCCATCAATTTCCATCATTCGGTCAGCCGATGCTGGACCCCAAGTGCCAGGACGGTAAGGTTCAGGTTTACCTGACTTAGCCCAGAACTCTTCAATCGGGTCAAGAATCTTCCAGGAGAGTTCCACTTCCTCGTGACGGGGGAATAGCGGAGGATCGCCAAGTAAGACATCCAAGATTAGGCGTTCGTACGCCTCTGGCGAAGCCTCAGTAAAGGCATGGCCATAACCGAAGTCCATGGTCACATCTCTTACCTGCATGCCAACGCCTGGAACCTTAGAACCAAATCTGATTGTCACTCCTTCATCAGGCTGAACTCTGATAACCAGAGCGTTTTGACCCAGTGCTGGAGTTTGCGATTCACCAAAGATTTGCTGTGGTGCACGCTTAAATACAACAGCGATTTCAGTAACCCGTCGTCCTAGACGTTTACCTGCCCGAAGATAGAAAGGAACACCGGCCCAGCGGCGAGTGTTGATGTCCAATCTCATAGCGGCAAAGGTTTCAGTAACAGACTTCGGGTTCATGCCCTCTTCTTCTAAGAAGCCTTCGACCTTTTCGCCACCCTGCCAACCGCCAGTGTACTGACCACGGGCAGTGAACTTTCCGAGATCGCTGGGTAACCTAACCGCAGAGAGCACCTTTTCCTTTTCGGCACGAAGGTCAGCTGCGTCAAATGAAACTGGCTCTTCCATTGCAGTCAGAGCTAGAAGTTGAAGCAAATGGTTTTGAATGACATCCCGAGCCGCACCAATACCGTCATAGTATCCTGCACGGCCACCTACGCCAATGTCTTCTGCCATAGTGATCTGAACATGGTCAATGTAGTTGTTGTTCCAGAGTGGTTCATAGAGTTGGTTCGCAAAGCGAAGTGCAAGTATGTTCTGGACTGTTTCTTTACCGAGGTAGTGATCGATACGGAATATCGAATCAGCAGGAAACACAGATTCAACTACTTCGTTTAGCTCTCGTGCTGACTGTAAGTCGTGGCCAAAAGGCTTTTCGATAACTACTCTGCGGAACTGATTCGGTTTAGGGTCAGCCAGCCCTGAACGGGACAGTTGTTGAGTAACAAGGGGAAAAGCCTTCGGCGGAATACTCAAATAGAAAGCGTGATTTCCGTTGGTACCTCGTTCTGCATCCAAGGTCTCGATTGTCTCTCGCAGTTTGTCGAATGCTGCGTCATCGCCGAATTCACCAGAAACAAATCGAATTCCTTGCGAAAGCTGAGCCCACACTTCTTCACTCCAAGGAGTTCTCGCATACTGTCGAACTGCATCGTGCACGACCTTGCCGAAGTCCTGATCTTCCCAATCGCGACGAGCAAAACCAACCAGAGAGAAACCAGGAGGTAGCAGACCGCGGTTTGCTAGGTCATACACAGCCGGCATCAGCTTTTTACGGCTAAGGTCACCAGTGACGCCGAAGATGATTAGACCGGATGGACCGGCGATACGGTTTAGCCTTCTGTCCGCTGGATCTCTGAGCGGGTTTTGGCCGGGACCAATCTTTACAGGGCTCAATTGTGTTCCTTACGCTAGAGCTTGCAGAATGTCTGCGAAGTTTGATTCCGGATTAGTCAATGTCAAACTCAGCACTGGCCTACCTAGGTCAGCGAGCACCTGGGCATCACCTGCTGCTTGGGACGCAATAAGTTGACCAAGTGTGAAATCGCGACCAGGGACCTGAACATCTGTGCTTGAATGAGCGATCAGTTGAAGGAATACTCCTTGCTTTGGACCACCCTTGTGATACTGACCAGTTGAGTGCAAGAACCTTGGAGCCCAACCAAATGTAGTTG
>Ga0209084_1000162_pt1 | contig 64808 bp, 78 predicted proteins | sample C_130820_MF_Meta_FD_187309 | JGI IMG/M metagenome (GOLD analysis project Ga0209084, IMG submission 187309) | Freshwater microbial communities from Lake Croche, Canada to study carbon cycling - C_130820_MF_MetaG (SPAdes) (version 2) | ecosystem: Environmental > Aquatic > Freshwater > Lake...
TGCTATGGCGCCCACTCCAGCACCTGTAGCTGCTATGGCGCCCACTCCAGCACCTGTAGCTGCTATGGCGCCCACTCCAGCACCTGTAGCTGCCATGGTGCCCACTCCAGCACCTGTAGCTGCCATGGTGCCCACTCCAGCACCTGTAGTTGCTACAGCGCCCACTCTAGTTGCTGCTGCAGCAACCCCTAGAGTATCTACTGTATTTGCAGGAAGTGGTGCACCCTCCAGAAGGGCTTCTGGCGCACCCTCCAGAAGAGGAGCGAATCTATCTGCATCTGCATCTGCATCTGCATCTGCATCTGCATCTGCATTTGGAATGGCGGGAAAGCCTCCTGCAGATAACTCTCCTCTTAATAGAGGAGGCGCAGCATCAGAAGAAAACAAAAACGAAGCTAGGCCAAGTCAGGCAAACGGCGGCAAATGGCATACGCGAAGACAGCGCCGGCATAAACGTCGCGCCCCTAAGTAAGGAATGAGCTGGGTTGTCTATCTCCTTGTCTCCACCGACGGTTCCACCTATGTCGGTGCCACCGTTGACCGCGACCGTCGTCTGAAACAGCACAATGGGCTTCTAAAGGGAGGTGCCAAAGCCACATCCAGAAAGCCAGGCGCCTGGATCCGCCACTGCTATGTCCAGGGCTTCCCCGACAACCATGCCGCCCTCTCCTTCGAATGGCGCTGGAAGAGCCTGAGCCGCAAGAAGACATACGCCGTCCTGGAACCCTTGGAGCGCCGCCTAGAAGCCTTGCAAGAACTCATGGCGCTCGACCGCCCCACCTCCACCGCGCAACCCTATTCGTCCTATCTGGAACCGTTAGAGGTCATTCATGCATAAATCGTCAATTCTAAATTTGATGATTTATACCGTTAAAAAATAGGCAACTACCATGTTCCGCAGATCAAGCGCTGTAAAACCCATTCAAACAGTGGAAGCGAATCCCCTTCTGCTCTTTAAAGACCCTATTAAGGTCTCCATGTATGGCGTACGCGATGCCATTATAGCCAAGATCAAGGAGCTCGCACCGAACGCTCCGATGACCAAGCCGTTCACAGACCATTTGCTGAAAATGGGAAAAGAGAAGCTCAATAAATACAATACACTAGACTTTGTGCTGCAAGAGTTCCATTTGACTGTTCAGATCTTTACGCCGTTGGTGGGCGGGGAGACGCTGACATATACACTTCCTGCCGATGCAGGCGATCCGCCGCCGGATCTTTTGAGAACGAAGTTCTTAGGACTGTTTTGACTGTTTTAGGGAACATAAACAATTTAATTATCTCTTTTTTAGAATGCCCACCTTCCATATTTTAATCGCGACAATCGGCCGCCCTTCCCTGAATCGTCAGCTCGAATCCCTCTGCAAACAACTGACAGCAGAGGACTGCCTCACCGTTGTGTTTGATGGCACGACTCGTAAGAATACAGATGCATTGGATAAGTTTGTATGCCCCGTTCATGTCTTCGAAGAACCCGTGGCACTTGGCTTCTGGGGACACGGAATACGCAATAAGTATGCATCTCTTCTGGAACCACGGGACTTTGTGATGCACGGTGATGATGATGACATCTATGTGGAGGGGGCACTCGACTTACTACGACAGTCCTGCGTGAATTCATCCGCTCTCTATATTGCAAAAATGATTATGGAGAATGGCCGTATTATGCGCCCCATGCAGCCTGCAATTACGCTCGGTGATATTGGAACTCCTTGTGGAGTTGTACCCTATGAATTGAATAAACAGGGTACTTGGGGAAATTATTGTGGCGGAGATTTTGGATTCTATAACTCTATTCGCGTCCATGCACCCTCTATTCAGTTTTTGGAGTATCCTATCTATTATGTACGACCTTAACATAATCTAACAGTTATAGTGTACAAGTTTCTTTTCAATATCCGAGAAATTGGCATACTGATAGCCGAGTGCGGGGACAAAGAGATACCAGTTATTCTGGGGCTGCAACCGCTTCCAGTATTGATCATTCATATTTGTATCTGGATCACCGAATTTAGATAGGGCTATAAACGATTCTCGTAAATTTTCAAGAAGTACAGGGGCAAATGTCCGCGTAATACAGTACCCGCTTGCCGTTTGAGTGGAAATCGCTTTCTTAATTGATTCTATTTGCGTCTCTTTATAGGTAACACGAATAGGGTTGTAGGCGAGGCAGGCGCAGTCCAGGGCAGGGAATTCGCGGAACAGAGTTGCCAGCGCTTGTTGATTCGCGCTCACATCCTGATTTCGAAAGGTGAAATCATCCTCGAAGATTAGGCAAGTCTTCCAACTAGGATTGGCCAAAAATGTCTCCAGGGCTTTTATATGGCTCTGTGTGCAGCCGAGGGCTCCTTTTGTATGATGAACAGCATTGATCCGATGAACTTTGGATAGATCCGCTGTTAAGTGCTGGATCTCGCTTAGAAAATGGTCTCGGCGATCCGGTCTGGATGCAAGATTAATATACAAGATGGCATCAATCTGGTTCATTCTAAAATGAATCAGATAAGCAGAGCTTAAACTCACACAGGCTTATTCTGTAGAATGCTGATCAAACAGGAGACAGTTATTGCGGCACTCGGCGCAGCCCCTATTCGTTGCAAGGGAGTTCTCCATGTGGGCGCCCATGAATGTGAAGAGCTGCCCTTTTATCAGCGCCTTGGAATTGCCAAGGAGAACTGTGTCTGGCTCGATGCGGTGCAGTCCAAGGTGGATCAGGCGTTGGCGAAGGGCATTCCCAATGTATTTAAGGCCGTGGTCACGGATAAGGACGACGACACGGTCACGTTCCGTCTCACCAACAATGTGCAGAGCAGTTCGGTTCTCGAGTTCGGTACGCATGCGAAGCACCATCCCCATGTCCATTTTGTCAGTGAAACCCAGGAAACCACGGTGACGCTGGACACTTTTTTTAAGCGTCAGAACCTGGATCCGAGCCACTACGACTTCTGGAACTTCGATATCCAGGGGGCGGAGATGCTGGCACTGAAAGGCGCGACAAATGCTCTCAAGTACGCAAAGGCTCTGTATCTGGAAGTGAATACGGAGGAGGTGTACAAGGGCTGCGCCAAGATGGACGAGCTTGACGCATTCTTGTCTGGCCTAGGATTTCGGCGTGTCCTAACGGATATTACAGAGTATGGTTGGGGCGATGCGCTCTATGTGCGTGACACACCAAAGCTCAGTCTCTGTATTCCCACTATGAATCGCTGGTCATTTTTGCAAGAAAATCTGCCCAAGTATCTGAACAATCCGCATATCGATGAGATTGTGATTTCAGATGAGAATGGCGCGGATGTCGAAAAGATCCGCGAGACCTTTTCGAATCCAAAACTAAAGCTCTTTGTGAATGAGGAGCGGCTCGGCGCGTTCTTCAATAAGGAGATTGCTGTTCGCCGAGCATCCAACAAATGGGTTGCGCTCATTGATTCTGACAACTTTGCCCCTATCCCCTATTTCGAACAATGGATTCAATTTATTCAGAACAACCCTTTGGCACCACATACAGTATACGCCCCTTCTCGGACAATTCCCACGAAAGGTCATAATGGCTTTGATTACCGCAGTTTTATTGGAAAGCAATTGACCAAGAGCACATACAATGCACTGAAGTCTGACAACTGGATGGAGTGTGTTATTAATACGGGCAACTATATTGTGAATCGTGACTTCTATTTGCAATCATTCGACCCTGATTATTCTGATCTTTGTAAAATAACGAATGCATGGGAGGCTAAGTTGCGGACGTGGCTTCTTCTTAACAAAGGGGCGAACTTCGTATTTCCTGCAAATTTTGAGTATTATCATAGTGTACACGACGGAAGCCTGTACATCAATACCGAAAAGGAGATTGACGCTTACAGGTCTAGAATGACGGATATGTATAATTCACTTCATTGAATGCCGTTAAAAATATAATTACGCCCTGACCCGGGCGTAATTATATTTTTAGACCAGTGCTTTATAGTATGCGGTAATATAAAGCACCCATATATAGAAGTGCTATAGAATGAATTCTATGACACTTGTATCTTGGCAGCAAACGGAGAAGTCGAGAGCAGAACTCTTGTACAACTGTTCTGAATTCGATCGTCAGAACGATGAATGGGTTCCCTTCTCGATTGGAATGGGCTGGTCACTTATACAGAATCCTATGCCTCTCAACTCTCTGCAACGGGGATCGCATGAACAACTCGTTCTGTGTGCTATCAACGCGAATACCGATCAGCGCCGCCGAGGATCTGGATCCCTGAACCGCCGATCCATTCTTGCAACGCTCGCCAAGAATGGAATTTCAAACCAGTATTATTCCAGCGCCACCTATTTTGCCTCCCTTCCTACCTATAAGTTTGTTGTCTCGCCCGAGGGGAACGGGATTGACTGTCATCGGCACTATGAAGCGCTCATGGCAGGCTGCATTCCCATTATTGAGGAACATGAAGGGATTCGAGAGAAGTACAAGGGGTGCCCTATTCTGTGGACAAAGGACTATAGTGAGATTACACCGACCTATTTGGAAGCCATCTATGCGGATATGAAAGATCGGGTCTATGACTTTAGCAAACTTGTAGTCAGTTCCTATTCTTCAGAGGAACAGGCGCAGATCAGGGCGAATGGTAATTACTGGTCTGAGAGGCTATCGGGGAGAAAGTGGTATGGTTAAGAAACTCTATACACATTTTCTAGCAAGAATCCAGCACTGCGCTACATTTCGGCGTTCATTTGTGACTATACCATCATGTTGTATCATATCATAGCCAGGCCACATATGTGTTTGGAACAGCCGACTAATATATTCATAATTGCCCCACTGCCCAATCTCCAAAATCTCGAAATTAGCTTCTTTAAACATCATAGCAAGACCCATAGGGTTGTATCCTCCGTAATGAATGGGCGTTGAATGTGGAATATTAATGGTAGGGACACTTGCAAATACATAACCGCCTGGTGTAAGTGTTTCATAAATTGATTTAATGGCCGTAAAGGGATTATAAAGGTGTTCAATTGTCTGGTTGACTATGAAAAAATCAAATTCATTCTTATATGTGTTTCCAATCGTATGAAGATCGTGAGGAGGGTATTCCAATTTTGTTTTCTTGGAGGCTGTAATAAATTCTAGTTCAGGATCTGTATCACATGTATAGGCCAAGTGACCAGTCGTTCGGGTCCCATATTTATTGGCCCATTCAATAAAATCAAGAACACACCAATTACGAGGGAAATCAAAATTCTGCCACGAATAGTTCCACGAGGGAACAGGGCATGCAGGGAGTTTCTCATATTTGCGAAAGTATGAATCTGGAAGATTCACATGGTTTGCATAGATAGCCTGAATCTGCTTCTCTGAGAACATATATATGTATATACATATATATGTTTAAACTCGTATCGCCTAATATAAATTTATACTAAGCACTAGTGTTAAGAATATAATTAAGCCCCCTTCTATGGAGGGGGCTTAATTATATTCTTAATGGTACAAATTATTGCGGAATTAAAGACGAATAGAGGCCAGACAGAGATCCCTGTTTGAATAGTTCAGGAAGTGACCAACAACATAGGAGATCTGGTCGTGTTTTAAAAAATATGTTATAATCTGCGTCAATTACAGTATGATTCTCTGTTGAATTAAAAAAATCAAGATAAGCCTTCATACCTCTAGGGCTTATAATATGTGCCTCTGTGCATCTTGATGTGGTAGACTTATATAGGTCATGTACAATATGTGTATAATTTTTAGTATCTACTGAGGCAAAACACCCTTTCCCAAGAAATACAAAATCAATCGCGTGCGTATTCATATCCGCAATAATCTGTTTTAATTTACTGTCAATTGTAGTCAAGTCGTACAAACATAATACATCTGATTCAAAAATCAGTAAAGGAAATTCGGAATCCTTATACTTTTCCATTAATGTAATGTGATTAATTGTGAGACTCGTTGCATTTAATTTACAAATAAATTTAGAATAATAGGGATGGCTTTTTGCTTCCTCGCCATACGCTATGCATCCTGGGCTAACAGCATAGTGATCTGTAATAATATTGAGTGTTTTTAAACGATCTGCTTCTTTAACAGTATTGCAAATTACCTCTATGTTACAAATAGCTTTTATATCCATTTTATAACTAAATAGAGTTATACCGTATAATATCTTTAGGCTATGAATGTCCTAAAGAAGCGGCTATAGTCCAGTCCATATTTGCGCAAAAATGTATTGCATTCGCTGTAGTATACAGCTCTTTCGCATATTCTGTTTTGTCCTTTTGCCCAATATGAAATCCGTGGGATACAATAGGCCAAATCATATTCCATGAATTCTCCAGTAGTGCATAGAGATTTTGTGTTTGTAATTCATAACCAAACATGCCCTGTTCATAATGGAATGGTATTGTCTTGCATGTAAATGTTCCATCAACATGTTTATCAAATATAGATTTAAAAAATGATCCATGAAGCGAAGGACTGCAAATATATAATCCTCCATTAAATACGCGTGTAGTATTCAATTTAAATCCTATATGTCTTTCATAATATTCTACAGCGGATGTCTCATATCCATAGTTTTTTTGTATATCAATTCGTAATGATGGAGTTGGCTGCGAATATTCATCGACAACGCCAATTTTTCCATTCAATTCAATATCATGAAATGATGGGCATGCAGGTGTCAAAATAATATCGGCATCTACAATCATAATTCGCTCATACTGCTGCAGATCCTCTCTATACGGTAATGTCCATTTCATGATATTAACAAAGGGATTGATTGGATATTTTGCAGGAAGTGAATACTCGGATATTACTATAAAATCATATCCATACTTTTTACAGTAATTTTCAGTATGTTTGCGAAAAATACGATTATAATTGGATATATACGAAGTGCCGATTGCAATTGTTACAACTGCACATTTCATTTATAGTACACAATATAAATGAAATGTTTAGACTGCTGATTAAGCTATATTTCTATTCTTGAATAGAACATTTCCCATATCTTTCCAGGGCAAATCTTCACTTATAACATCAAATCCAGCGCCATGCAAAAACTGCTTAAACGTGGAATATTGTTCCACATTCTCGTATGTTTCAATGAGCGATACTTCTGTAAATAGATATTTTGTTTTACTTAGAATACCAGGAGCATTTTTAAGGACAAATGGTTCTGCGCCCTGCATATCTAACCACATTAGATCAACAGTCTCAATGGATGGACGTTTAGCTATAAACCATTCATCTAAATTAATTGTATTAACTGTAATTTCTTTTTTGAATGTTATTTGTGGGTGCACAAATATATGATCTTTAGGTTTTAATAGGGAAGATGAACCCCAGTCCTTCCCAAATCGATCACTTATATAAAAAGTAGCTGTTCCTGTTTTATCTGAAAGGGCTATATTTTCAACCTGTACATTATTCCTATTCAATATCTTACTTTGTGTTTCAGCAAATAGGTTTGGATCAGGTTCAAATCCATATACAAATCCGCGATTGCAATGATCTGAAAAAAACACTGTATCATTGCCATCTGCTGTACCTGCTTCTACAATCGTGCTATTTGCAGGTATATTGCGTTGAATCCAATTTTTAATATCCATGCTATGTGTATTTATGGCTGTATGTTTAAGTACCATTAAGTGGTAGTTAGTATCTCCCCGGTTAAATTTATACTAACGCACGTATAATTAGTTTTTTAACGGCATGTAGTATAGTATGCCTTCGATAGATCTTGCATTTTTACTAACATTGAAAGATGATATTACACAATATCACTGTTTTATTGAAACAGGTACCTATAACGGAGATACAACATTTTCAATTGAACCATATTTCAATACCGTATATACAATTGAATTTAGTGAAAAATATTATAGAAATACAAAAAATAGATACAATGGTAATAAGATACAATTTATACTAGGGGATAGCAGTATTGTATTTAATACGTTATTGCCAACCCTAACAGACCGATGTATATTCTTCTTAGATGGCCATTGGAGTTGTGGTGATACGGGGCGAAGTGAAAAAGATTGCCCTCTTGTTGAAGAAATTACACATATTAATAATTTATTTAGAAATGATGCTATTATCATTATAGATGATTATAGAGTCTTTGGAACAGATACATGGCAAAATATTAATAAAGAGCATTTATTAAGTATTTTAGAGAAACGAATTACAAATATGTATCATTTAGATAGTGAATGTGCAAAAGATGATCGATTAATTATTCACATAAAGAAAATAAGTGAATAAGGTATATAATGAAACTACTCTATACTGAATATTCTTTGTGGGAATTAGATTTTATAAAGAATGAACTATTTGATACAATACAATTAGATATTGAAATACTTAATCGTATACTGTTTAAACAGTTATTGGAGAGATCCGATATTATAAATAACGCAATACTTGTTGTAAATGATCAATACCAATTTAATGATATAGTAGATGTAGTAAAACATATAAAACCCATCGCAATTTTCTATTTATCGGATGAAGTAGGACAACAACCCAGAATAACCGAATTGGATCAATATACGAAAGTGTTTTTTAGACAATATAATCATAAACACTATATGTATTCACACAATAATTTTCAAATACCACTGGGATATGCAGCAACATTTATGAGCGGTAAAAAATCATTAACCATTCCGCGTAAACTCATAAAAGATAGAGAAATTCATTGCTCTTTCATTGGATCTATGAAATCGGATAGGAGTCATATGGCGACTATTATTAAAAAACATATAACACATACAAATATACTATTTGTTAATAATAACTGGAATATCGATACATTACCCTATTCTCCTGAAAGCTGTTTTACTCTATATACCAATTCCATTTTTGTTACAAATGGCCGAGGTAACTGTAGCTTAGATTGTTTCCGAATTTATGAAGCAATTGTAGCAGGGGCAATTCCCGTTATTGTTGGATCTGTTGATGAAATAAATGCAACCTTTCAGTATAATAATGATGTTCCTCCACTTATTCACGATACTAGTTGGGAAAAAGTAATTATGAAATGCAGGGTTTTATTGCTGGATAAAGATATATTACAAAAAATACAAGATGATTTATTTATATGGTGGAAACGACAGATAGAATTTGTACAATCTAGAATTTTAGAAGCTTCTTCATAGCGATTATGATGTCTTCTATAATCGCTGTAATTGGTTTTATAAAAAGGGGCTCATTCACTTTTTTAAGCCAATATGCATCATCTGTTAGCAGTTTGTGTATCTCTTCTAAGCATCCATTAAAATTATTCGTATCCACTTTAATAATTCGCTGTTCATTTATATAAGATCCTATTTTATCAGAGCCTAAATAGAGTGGTATTGTACCAGCTCTCAATGGATTAATAACTTTTTCAGTAATATAATCATCTATGCAACAATTTTCAAGCGCACATACAATTCTGTACTGTTTTTGAAATTCTAGTATGGGTTGTTCAAAATAGTGTCCTTGTACTTTAAATCCAATATTATTCCTATAAGAACCTCCAAAATCAATAGAAATATGTTGGGATGTTAAATACTCTAAAAATTGGATTCGTTCATTTATCCTTGTTTGAAATGCCTCCGATGAAATAATAGAACATATCGATTTTGGAGGAATCGTTATAGGTATGGTATAGCTAGTTGGTTTACAATATTCATATGTAATATAAAGAGGGCATGAAATATATCGCAATCCTAATGATGCAATGATATCCTTATTTGGAAGAGTCCCTATAATATAGGAATAGTTCTGTATGTGATTAGGAATCGCAAGTGTTCCTTCTGCTGAAAAGAATATACTACATGCCCATTGTTTCCTAAACAGGAGTGATGATTGAAAAAATGTTTCTAAAAGAATATCTGCTCGCCCCATATCTGTTGTAATACAAATCTCTGTCTCAAAAACAGCAGTCAATATATTTTTAAAAAATCCAAAATGAACACCATCTGTTTCTTCTGTAAATCCTGGCCAGAATCCATTTATATATATTAGTTTCATTCTACATACACTACTATAATAACTTTAGGTAAGATTGCATACCATTAGACCGATGCGGAATTTAATAGAGCTGGTTTCCTATTCCTCCCGCTAGTTCACAGGTGATCATTATACTAAGCGGTATATGGATCCTATGTATGTAAGCTCTACGCAGACCCATTTAAGTCAATCATGTCATGAATAATCTGTTGCCTTACCGCTTGTTGCTCCTCTACATCTTCCTGTGTCGGAACATGACTGGATGAGAGCTGCACAAGGGTTCCAGGACTTGTGCCAAAGGGTTCGATAAATCGGCCGGCGACAATGACAAATAGGAATGCGGCTGCGACCAGGAGAACAATCGCAAGTGTTCTCATCTCTACTCTGTCCTTCGATATTTCTTGATTCGCTGAGCAGCCATGAATTTACTACACAACCCTTTGAGTGTTTCTTCACTAGTGCGATTCAATTCGAGCGTTTCCACAAACTGTGTCCACCGCTTATTCCATTTCGGATCCTCTGGTAACTCTTTAGAGGCTGCTTCTGTGAATGCCTTGAAGGCATCCAGTTTTCCTTCTAAGAATGCCTTTACGACCGTGATAGATGGCCACTGCTGCCTCCCTTCACGTTCAAGTGGATCTTTTGCACACAGTGCATTGTGTCGCAAACGCCGAAGATTTTCAACAAAGGCCTTAATGATTGGCTCGGATTGTTCAAACGCCTTCCCTTTCACAGCAAGCACAAACGTTGTCCATTGCCCCATCCAGTCATTTGGAACTGTGTTGTGTTCTTCGCAGAACGCTTTGTACTGGTTTTCTTCATTTGCTTGAATCGTTTTATAAATCTGTTTGGATTTCCATTGTTTGACTGGAATGAGTTCCTTCGGAGCCTCGAGGATTGCTCTAATCTCCTCTGACATCCCTTCTTTTGGAACAATAACTTCATTGGTCGGTTTATAGTCAAATGAGATCGGTTCTTGTACACGGGGCTCGTCTACTTTGACCCGTGCAGCCGTTTTTGAACTACGAATAGGGATGTTCTTTGTGGCGATTGCTGCAACGAGTTCTGTAGAGCGATCTGCAATTATGGATGCCTTCTCAATAATTGTTTCATATGGAATATCCCGTTTCATAAGATTGCAGTGACCGCAGCAGGGGCGACAGTTATCGAGTCGATATCCCTTTCTATTCTCAAAGCGATCAATTCCGTTCTTATTTGTATCATCGGTCGCAATTCCGCACAAGTAGCAGGGCTGCTTCACAATTGCTGCAAACTCTTCCTCTGAGATTGCCCATTCGATATTGCGACTGTTCGCAGACTTCGCATAGGTTTTGTAGTGAGGTACTGACAGAGACGAATAGGTGGTATTCCACATTTTGACGAGGTCGGATGCAATTGGCTCCTTTGCTGTTCGAAACCGATGAATTGTGCCTAGTTTGTCTAGGAACTCCTGAGGATGCTGACTCCCTTTCAAGAAGTTGCAGGTTGTACAGCAGCTTGTTACATTCTCATCGACATAGCCCTTATTATTATCTATACGATCAAGGCCATTTACTTCTCCGTCTTTTTGATAGGCACAGAAGAAACAGGGTTCCAGAATTAGTGCAAGGAATCGTGCTTTCGATAGTGCAAAGTCGAGGCCGCGTTTTTGAGCACTCTTGACATAGTGATTCCATAGCACGTGCTTATTCGTGAAAGCTTCGGCCTTATAATTTCGTTCACGAGGGGCGCGCTGACTCTCATAGATCTGCAACTTCTTGTAACATGGAATACATCGCCTCAAAGATTTGTCATGCTTTCCCTTTGCCCTTGATTCCTCTGTGAGCTTTGTCCCGCAATCGAGGCACAGGGTCGGATCTTGTCGCTTCTGATCGTTCCGCTTGCGATCATGGATGCGTGCTTTGTGAAGGCAGTGTGTGCACTTGGATTGATGATCTTCCAGAACGGTAAAGCACCCCCGTGCAATGTCACAGAGTCGTGTGCCGTCTTTTTGAGCCTTATCGATGATGGCTTGGCGAGCATGTTTGGAACAGTAGGTCTCCGTTGTTTCATTGCCGCAGAGGGCACCCTTTCGAACACCTTGCTGAATGGCGGCTTGACAGGAGGGCATTCTTGTATATGCCGGAGAAGATAAAATGCGTGGTCGGTCAATTTTAGACAATCGCATTTGGAATACGTACCACTTCGTAATTAGATTCTTAACGGTACCGCCTATGGTTTCATTGCTATTTTGAATATATACATATACTCGAAATAGAATTCTTTAATTTTATGCAATTTGTAAAAATATGTAATATAAAAACCAAGCAATACTGCTTAGTTCGAATATGCAAGGCCGCCCCAAGCGGCTCCTTCCTTGTTTCCAAGAAGGCTGGACTGTACCTTAAGCATTCTCAGGTTGATTAGACCCTCATTGAACACCGATGCCTTTGCAGTCTCTGAAACGGTTCCATTGCCTATCATATCGGCTTTAGGAACTCGCCTGCGGATTGCCCAATCCTTCACGTTTTTACTATGTCCGAGGTCATTACCCTGGATTCCTGTTCGTGTTTCCACGGTCAGGTAGTAGTGAAGGCTGTAAGGGGTTTCCCGCAACCAGGTCATCTTGCGACAGTTGCTTTCGCAACCATCACTAGCTAGTCACACTGTTTGTCCAAGTGCCTGTTTAAGGGGCACAAGGCAGCTAGCTGTTTGGCACAGGCGGTTTGCAATTGCAACCGAGCAGATGTTCATCATCGTGAGATAGATGTTCATCAAGCAGTTAATGCCAGACATAATACGAAGTACGTTGTAGTTGGTAGCATACACGCGAACTGTGGATGACAAGTTCAGGCCGACCGCGTTGTTGGACACCGTGAGGAGGAGCGTGGTGTTATCAATACGACTCAAGTTGCACGTGCCAGAGGGCTGGTGCTGCTCGGGCTGGAGGGCAAACGAGTAGACGTTGATGCCGACCGCGGGGCAGTTGGTGTGGTGCTGGTAGGGCTGCACCAAGTTGAAGTAGGCACCCTCACGAACCGAGAAGCGGTCGTGGCCGTTGAGCTGGAGGAGCGCCGTGATGACGGGGTTCTTGCCCGCCATGCCCTCGACACGCGTGACGGAGTAACCAGACTCCAGCACGGAGCGATCCCACCAGTCGGAGTAGTTGAAGGGCTGCTGACCCTTGTAGGGGCCCACGACCGTGTCATCGCAAGACACGAAGGAATCACGCTGGACAACCCAGATGAGCTCCTTGCAGGGGTGGTTGAAGTTGAGCTTGAGCTTGTTGGAAGAGCTCGTGATGGACTCACCGCCCGTGAACTGGAGGACATCGATGAGGTACTCGTGGCTGACCTGGGCGAACTTGCGGCGCTCATCCGTGTCGAGGTAGATGTAGTCGATGTAGAGAGAGGCCGCGGCAAGACCCGTGTTGGCGACACGGTTGCGGACGGAGTGGGGGTCAGAGCCCGTGGCCTGATCCCAGCAGAGGTTGTTGAGCGCATTGAACTCGAGGTTGATGCGCACCTCGTGGTACTGGAGGGCAATGAGGGGGAGAGAGAGACCCGGGTTGCGGCAGAACCAGAACTGGAGGGGCACGTACAGGGTGTACATGGGCGTGCAGCTACCGACGACCTCGGAGGTGTTGGGCTCACCGCCATAGCAGTAGTTGTCGCAGCCCGCACCGCCGGCGTAGATCAGGTTGGTGAGCTCGGGGACGTTGCCCACCATCTTGGCGTAGCCGGCCTGCTTGCCCGCCTCCTGCGTGAGCTCGTTCCAGATGTGGAGCCAGTCGCCATAGTGCTTGTCGATGCGCTGGCCGCCGATCTCGAGCTCGACGTAGGAGATAAGGTTCTCGCCAACCCAGTTGAGCCAGCGGAACTGGCCGCCGCTGCCGTCCGTGGCCGTGTTGATGACGACCTGGGGGAGCGTGGCCTGGAGGTAGATGCGGTGGATGAGATCGCCGTTGCGCTGGATCGTGCAAGTGACCTTCTTGCCGAAGTTAGGCGCACCGTTGAAGGGATTCTCAATAGACTCCATCGCGAAGTTCGTGTAGCGACGGTAGATCACCTTAAAAAAAGTGATCTGGGGGTTCCCCGTAAGGTAAACGTCCTGGGCGCCATAGGCAACGAGCTGCATCAAACCACCACCTGTCATTTGTTATACCCTCTGGTAACAAAATAATTTTGGAAAACTCTCACTTTTTCAAAACGCACCCCTGTAAAAAAGACAGGTCACCTAAACAATCCCGTTATTGGATGGGAAAGACGAAGAAATGGGCGAGACCTCTCAAACAAAACCGAAATTAAAAGTCGGGGGGCCGGAGACTCGTACCACTTTGGATGCGCTCCATGGCCAGAAAATGAACCAGATGTTGGAAGAGCAAACCAACATCTCGCAATACAAAGAACAGCTAAATGTGCTGGAGACGAAGATAAAGTCCTGTACAAACGTGACGGAGCTCTGGGCTCTGGAGCAGCAGCAGGAGCGTCTGCAGAAGAAGATCAAGTCCATTGAGAGCGGTGATGCAATGAACGAGTATTACTTGCGAACGGGCAACATCCTCTTTTCGTATTACGATATTCAGGCCAAGATCCATAGCGGCGCTACAGTGTCCACTGGCACAAATAAGTCAAAACCGGGCTCGATTCTGGCGATTTTAAATACACTTCACAAAGACGAAGAGGGACAGAAGAAGACTCATTGGAAATCGGAGGAATCGAGGCCGCAGCGCAACGATCTCTTGAATCAGTATTTGCAGATCGAAGATCCGATGCATGCGAAGCCCCTGGAAGGCACGGAAGACGACTGGACAGAGTGTGAACTGTGTGGTTCTGAAATGATCATGTGCATGAACGAGGCCACCATGACCTGTTCCAAGTGTGGCAACAAGGACTTTATTCTGATCGATTCGGACAAGCCCTCCTACAAGGATCCCCCACGAGAACTCTCGTACTATGCGTATAAGAAGATCAACCACTTTAATGAATGGCTTGCCCAGTTCCAGGCCAAGGAGTCCACGGAAATTCCGGCCGCCATCTACGATCAGATTCTGTTGCAGCTCAAGAAGGAGCGGATTAGCAACTTTGGTTCTCTGAAGCGCACAAAACTCCGTGAGATTCTACGGCACATGGGCGAGACCAAGTACTATGAGCATATCCCGCATATTATCAATCGACTCAGCGGTCAGAACGCGCCGTTCATGAGCCGCGAAGACGAAGAGAAGCTGCGCCATATGTTTCGTGAAATCCAGCCGGCGTTCAAGAAGCATATTCCGAAGGGTCGCCGCAACTTCTTGAGTTACGGTTATATTTTGTACAAGTTCTGTGAGCTGTTGGAGATGGATGAGCATCTGGCCTGCTTCCCCCTTCTCAAGAACAGGGACAAGTTGTACATTCAGGATCAGGCGTGGAAGGGGATCTGTTCGGATATGCAGTGGCAGTATATTCGCACGGTTTAGTAGAAATGGCATCATCCTTATCATCGGCTTCTTATGCTCAAATAATTGTAGAAGATAAGGATACATTTAAAGTAAAAAAGCCAATTCCCCGGGAAGGAAGATCAACAATAGAAGTTGGTATAATTCTTAAAGCTAAAGTCCCTGAAGACTATGATGATTTGGCATTTAATGTATACAAAGGCAACGACTATATAGATCAGGTAACTCTAGATCAGAGATATATTACTACAGAATATTTAGAAATAATTAAAACTGCTGGAGGTAGGCGTAGAACTCGCAAATACAAGCGACGCCATACAAAGAAACGCAAACAGAGTCGTCGCCGCAAGAATTAGTTTCCACAATTAATCCTTCATATAGATAAAATAAGGAGCTAAATAGACACTTATAATCAAGAATACTATATTTGTATTAAAGCTCTGTGTATTCAAGAGGGCACTTGCAATTACACCAAAAATAACTAACGCGCTATCGGATGCCAATGCATTCAGTCCAACCTCTTTGGCATATCCCTTAAAATGATCGAACATATGGTTGGATCCTTTGGGAACTATACTAAACACTATATAGAACAGGTAATCGAATACTAATTGAACTCCAACGCATATTGCAGCAAAGGCTGTCAAGCCCACCTGTATTCCTGTTACGCTCACGATGTATCTACCGAGTACTATGTACAAAACGCCGATCAATATGTCGGCAATCATCGCCGACAATCTATATTTTTTATACCATTCTATGATAGTCGGGGCGTAATAGAATACTTGAGTAAATGTAAGAAAAATAATGATTAGATCCGCATAGATATTTGCGGTAAGAATCGGTACGTACTCAAATGCATTTGAAAAATTTGTGGTAGGCTTCACGTTCATTGTTTTTTCAACACCATAGGCCGCTAGAAAGGAAAGTGTGACGGCAACGACTCCTCTTGTGTCGGTAAGAATTCCGTTCATTTCTATTATTAATTGGTATTAAAACTCCAACACCTTTCCGAAATAGAAGTATAGGACAACGCCAAACAGTGCCTTGGAAATCACATCCAACACATTGTAGCCGATGTTCTTCCTCTCTTCGTCCAAGAGATAGACGAATCCGTAGCCTGACCAGATAATTGCAAAGAGATAGAAGACGGCATGGTTGGCTTTGCCAGGGATGCAGCAGGTATACAATAGTACAAGAACAGCTGCAAAGAACGCAAAGCCGCCGCCAAATCCAAGCCATTTGCTGATAACTCCTTCTTCCCCCAAATACCCCATCAACAACATCCCCCAGTTCATCAGAACAATCTGACCATAGGTCTCGAAGGACGAATGGCCAGGATTGTAGAACAGCATAATGACTAATAGGATGAGCGGGGTCGTGATTGACCAGTCGATGTAGCGGATCTTTGTGATCTCATGCAGATCGACCGTGGGCTGCTTTAACATCTCATTGAAGAGGCCATAGACTAAGCCGGCCACTAAGGACACCGTGGTTTCAATGTTCATTACATGGCGCACATTCACATCATTTGTTCGTAGCGCTTCAATGAGTGTTAAGCCCGTATATCCCATTAACACAAGATACGACCCCATGAAGGTCGTTTTGAGCATTGGCGATACAACACTCATTCTTACTCTAGGACGTGTTTATATTTAGAGGGACTTTTCAACAATCTTAATGCATCGCAACACCGTGTCATCTGTCGTAAGCCACTTGAGCGTGCAGCTCAGAGTCCCTGATGCTAAACCGGTCTGAAATGGGCTTGCGTCCTCATGGAGCCCTTCGACAATAGGACACACGGTCTCCTGGCACAACGCCACCTGTTCGTTGATCACGGGAAAGCCGTTCAGAAGGCAGGAATAGGTTGCCAAACCGTCTGTAACGGGTGCGGGCACCGAATAGATGACATGGAGCGTTGAATTGAGAGGGGGTGCCTCGTAGTCCACGCGTACAGACTCCACGTGAAACACCGACTGTACATTGCAATCCGTAGCAATGGGTTGTGCGGCAGCGAATACACCAAGAAACACGAAAAGGGTGTGAAGGAGCATCTACCAGGGTCTGCAGATTCTATTCGAAGGCCGGTGGCTCGTTCTTTAAGTCCTCGGAGGCCGTGAGAATGATCTCATTCTGGGGCGGTTCTTTGGCTCGGATCTCGGCCAGTGTCTGCTGCAGCCGCGCCTCCTCCTCCTCTTTCTTCCGTTTCGTGTCCTTGTACATCTTGACAACCTTGTATTCTTCGAAATCGTCGAAGCCCTCCAGGAACTCATCCAAGAAATCGAAGTGTCCGTTGGGATCGTACGAGAACAGGCAATCACCACTACTGATCTTGCTGCTATCATAGTGCTTGATACTCATATCGATACGACCCCCTTCCTTTTGCACCTTGTCGAGAACAGGAAGGGCTTCTTTCAACACTTCTTTAAATGGGCTGCGATCTTCGGCTCTCCAGAATCGCTCACAGAAGTCGATCAGAAGTGCATCGGTGTTTTTATTGAGATCGACGTACAGCTCCTCCAGAATATGCTTGTAGGCCGATACTGTCTTTAAGTGCCGCCGGTGCAACTTGAGACGGTGGTGTTCGAAGAGACGGTCGAGATTGCGTTCTTCACGCTCATGTTCGGCATTTAGACGTCGGATGAAGGCGTCGAAGACGGTTGTGAGTTTCTGTTTGGGGTTCTCAATGAGATCGACTAATTCGGTCATGGTGTATGTGCCTACAGGCATATACACCATCAGGCTTTAAGAACGAAAAGCGTTCTTAAAGCGTCATACGCTATTTATTCTATTATGCCAACCTTAGATCACAGTATAAGCATCCAGTCCAGGGCACACGGCTATTCCTAGTGTTCGCACCTTGTGCTCCTGTTCTGCAGGAATGCTCAAGGCCACATCCGCCCAGTGCCACTCAATGCAGCCATTGAACTCCACAGGCTGAATGCGTTTTATATGCTTGCACTTCATTCCTATCAGTCCTGTTACACAGTCGCGAACACGTTTATACTGGGGGCCATAGAAGTATCCATACATCAGAATAGTATCCTTCGTGTCCCTGTACAGCTGGAGTGCATCCATGAATTCGCTCTGTTCTTGGATGATATAGCGACCCGAGAGTTTAATAATAAAGTCCTCGTCCTGAATCTTATAGTGCTTAATACACTGACGTAGATCAATAAGTTCTTTATTGCCAATATTGGTGGGTATTTGATTGTTGTTCGTATAGAAGACGTCCATTCCAAAGTCATCCAAGAAGGTGGATCGAGATCCATTGTTCTCAAGAATAATGATCTTACAATTCGCAACCTCTTTAAAGCGACGAAGAGCCGTAGTAATGCCGTTCAGGTAGCGCCGTTTGCGTTCTTCAAAATTCCGTTCTACAAGGGAGGTTGTAATCAGAAGGTAGATCATTCTGATTAGAATCATGGATCGGATTTAGATTGCTATTCGGGTTTCTTTGTTTCTGCAACTATAACGGCTACATCTGCAGGCACCAACGCTTGCACCTGTGCTTGGACAAGAGCCTGAACATGCGCCTTGAGAGATTCGGGATTTTGAACTGCTGCTAGCAAGGCGTCGGGGCTGACGGCCTCTTTGATAGCATCGGGCACCTTCTCCATAAGGGTATGCACCTGTGCCTGCGCCAAGGCCTGCACCTGTGCCTTCAAGGCTGCAGGATCCTGCACAGCTGCCAACAGAGCTTCAGGGCTTGACGGCACTACCTGATGGATCTGTTCTTTCAACGCGTCCGATACCGGTAGCTTGTCCACTAAACTCTGGGGATTCTGAAGCGCTTCAGGCAACAGGCTCGTCGGATTATGGAGCGCCGCCTTCTGTGCTGCGGTCAAGGGCAGTTGATCGGTCATGGCCAGCAACTTGCCCTGATTATCCTTCGCCTTCTGCACCAACCCTTTTAGTGTTCCTCCGTTCCGCATGTAATGCACGGCAAAGGCAATGCCTCCTAGGCCGGCCAAGCCGACGGCCACGCCCCCCAGAATCGTCGCTGTATTGGAGCTCACAGGAAGATTGGCAATGATTGAGGCGAGGGCATCCTCTTTTGTTTCATTGTTAGGATTATAAGACGGATAGGCGGTCATGTAATAGAGGGGGGTTGAGGTCGCAGAGACATTTACGGGGCTCGGGGTCGGATAGGCCGTGATCATGAACAGGGGCGTCGAGGTTGCGGTTACCGTCTGAGTGCTCGTGGTAGACGGAAAGGGGGTGTAGAAGATTTGGTACAGAGGGGTGGAGGTCGCAGTGGAGGTATTGGAGCCGGTGATTGTTGTGGAGGCCGTCATCGTGACGGAGGAGGTGTTCGAGCCAGTCGGTGTGGACGTGGACGTAGGAGGTGCGGCCGTGGGGCTCACGGAAGCGATCTCATTACCGACCGTCATGTCTACGCCGCAGACCTGGGGCAGCGACAGAGTGGCCGAATAGGTGCAGACGGGATTCTCATTCACGCCGCTCATCTGGAGGGTGGCACCGCAGGCCAGGGTTAGATGGAACTCGCGGCAGCAGGATCCCGAGCAGGTGGCGGGGCCATACTGCTGATAGGTGTATTGGCCGTTGGAGGATAGATAATTGGTGAAAGTGCCGCAGGGATTGCCCTGATTCTGGTTCTGCACGCAACTCTGGTAGGCTACAATCGTGTACCCGGGGGGATTAAAGGTCATGCCGTTCAGAAGGGAATAGAGGGAAGAGGGGCCATTGGTTGCAACTGTAGTCGCTGCTAAAAGGCTAAATAAACTCAGAAGCAGACGCATTCTACTAACTAATCATACAACTGTTTCAGTCGTTATGATTAGTAAGTTGCCTGAATTCCTCTTGCGAGTTGCTATAATGGATTGAAAAGGCTACAAAAGTCCTGAAGTTGGAGGGGAGTTAGGAGGTATGTTGGGGGTACATTCTTTGGGGTAAATGCACGAGCGATGGTCGCCCTTCGGGCGACCCTTTCCATTCGCCTTAAGGCGAATGGAAAGCATGGCTCTCAGCTGCCAAAGGCAGCTGAGAGCGACCATCCATCATTTTACCTCAGAGCTGTGCTATAAGGTGTTGCTGAGCAACACCTTACATGAGCACAGCTCTTTAGAGACCACGAGGGAACCCAACCAGGTTGGCGCCAATACCGAAGGAGGCGCCCTGCCGTGCCGTAACGCCCATGGACGGGCTGACGGCATCGAGAATCGCGAAGACAACGGCGGCGAGAACGGCGAGCGTGGCGATCTCATCCATCGGCAGCGCCTTGCGGGGGATGAGCAGAGCCGCGGCAGCGACAACAAGACCCTCAATGAGATACTTAATCACACGATTGACAATCTCGGCAACTCCGTAGTCCATTTCTATACTCCTTGCGCAGGAAAAAAATCCGCATGATCTAAAGTGCGGATCTAAAGCATCCTTTGGATTCTTCCGGAAGAAGAGACATGTCCAAGGAACCGATTGAAGATTATCTGGATGAGGACGAGCCCATCAACGGACAGAAGTATGCCCTTGTCAGTTTCCTGAGCCCCGATAACGTCCTGGAGAAGAAGGATCTCTTCTTCTTTGAACGCTTCCTGCAGACCTATGAGGTCGAATGGAAGGTCAAGGGCATGGAGACCTTTCTGGCCGATCAGGCGAATACCATTAACCGGGGGTTGGACGAAAAGGCGAATGCAGCCGATGCGAGCGGCGCCACGGAGCTGGCCGATCTCTGCCGTAGCAGCCGGGTTCGTGTCGAGACCCTCATGGAGGACTACCAGACCTATGTTCGGAAGCAGCAGAAGGATATTAATAAGACAAAGATTGGGGCGGCTTGGGAGGACTTCCTGTTCAAGGAGCAGGCCAAGCTGGAGGAGGAGTTCCATGCCAAGAACAGTTTTCGCACGAGCATTCGGGGCTTCAAGGTGCGTGGCGTCGCGAGGGACGAAAAGGAGGCCGAGATGCGTGCCAAGAAGCTCCAGAAGGGGGACAAGTACCACAACATCTACTGCTCGGAGATCGGCAAGTGGACGCCGTGGGATCCCAAGCCCCATCTGGTGGCCGATCAGGAGTATGCCCAGGAGGAGCTCAACCAGCTCATGAAGAAGTACAAGGAGAATGAGGACAGCAAGAGCGCATTCTTTGAGGAACAGCGGAAGGCAGGGAAGGGCACGGGGGACAAGAAGCTCTTTGGCCCCTCGGAGTCCTCCAAGCCTGCCCCCACGATGACGGTGACAGCAGATGTGTCAGGCGCCGAACCGCCTGTCAACACGCTCTTCGGAGACGCGCCGGATCTCTTTTTGCAGAAGAAGAAGGCAGAGGCGGAGGCAGTCAATTCGGTTGTGAATGATGCATAAATGATAGAATCTATATTATTAATAGAATGAGCAATCGCTCTTTGTATTAATACATTGTCATGTACTTACGAAAAGTAGCCAGGGAGAATACTGGACATGGATCCAAACACACTAACGGGCAAGCAGTTCTGCGTCTTTCCATCACAGAACTGGCCTTCGGGGCACGGGTTCCCTGAGCCGTTCGGTGATCGGCACAAGAATGCCGTATTGCGGTCGGGCGTCGGCGTCTGATCGGAGGCCATGACCGTGCCTGGAATCTGAATCGGATTTCCTGAGATGAGATCCTCGAACCCACTCAGATTACGATAGACATAGCGCATAGCGATGGTACTCAGCGCGACAACGACCACAAGAACTGCAATCATAGATGCAATTCCCATTGCGTGGGACTTTCCTTTGGACATTCTCCTCTATATGGATAAAATTAGTAATCAAGATCGGAAGTAAACTGCCTCGGGCGGATCGGAAGGCTTGTAATCTCAGGCAGAACAGGAGGGCTGTCGTCCTTGCAATAGCCATTGATGCAGCGGCCGGATTGACAGGTCGCATACGCACCGTTGGATCCGAGTCCGCGTTGATCCGTTCCGCACCCATTCAGATCTACAAACGCATCTACAACAGGATTGTAGGTCACTGCCACAATCAAGAAGATAAGAAACACAAAAAGGGTTGTGGCTGTTACACGTATGTAGAGCGGTGTGCACTTCATTGCCTCTACTGGTTAGACGGATTTCTTCACCTGGATCTTGGGGCCCCGTAACTTCAACATAGACGCAGGGTCGTAGGTGTTCATGGCGTCCTCGTCGCGCTCCTTGTACATGGCCGCCGAGTGTGCCCAGAACTCGGGCGCACCGATCTTAAAGTCCGTATGCATCTCGGCCTTGTACCAGAAGATCGCATCCTCAAGCTTGTTCGACTGCGTATTGTTATTGATCACCAGGCACTCATAGTTCTGGGTGCACTGATCCATGATCTGACAGAAGAATTCGAAGGACGGAAAGGCGGAGCCATAGTTCTCGTAGATACGTTTACGATTGGACATGTAGGGTTCGCGCAGAATGAAGACATAGTCCACATTTGTACGCAGGGACGGCTGGATACCGAGCGGGAACTGCATGGTGATGAGGAAGAACACCTTGAGCCAACGGCCGTTCATGAACAGGTAGCGAATGTTCTTGTCGTGCGTCCAGGAGTCATCGTACATGCAGTCGTCAAGAATCAAGAACGAGCGGGGATCCAGCTTCGAGACCACGCCCCGATCCTGATCCTGCATAATTCGCTGCATGACAAGCTTCTGCCGCTTGACGAAGTTTGCCAGGATCACGGCATTGTATTCGCCATGAATAAAGATCGGCGGAATCATCTTCTTGAAGAAGCCGTTCGACTCCTCTGTCCCGGAAATCACCGTGCCCAGCGGCATGTTCTGGTGATGAAACAGCAGGTCTTTGACCAAGGTCGACTTGCCCGTGCGCCGGCGGCCGATAAAAATAGCAACCGCGTCTTGAGGAATATCTTTCATCTGAAACTTCCGGAGGTTCACATTCATTGCAGCGGCAGCCATAGTCTCTACTCCCTCTACAAACGAAAAAGAGTCACTGTCGCAGCCGCGTCCTATCGCGCTCCGCCAATCTATCCCGACGCAAAAGAGCGATATGAAGAGAGCGATCGCATCCATTCTTCAGGAACCGTGCCGTATAGAACCCGTTACAGAACAGGATCGTGCTGCCTTTCCCAAGTGCGATCATCTACAGCGCTACCATCCTGGCATTGATCGATTCCAGCTACCCGCCGAACGAATCCACGCCTCCCTTCCACACCCTTTCCGTATTACGGAATGGAAAGGCGCTTCACCAACAGACAGTCGCATCTATGATGCGACTGTCGAGGATGCATCGGGAACTCAACAGGCTGCCAAAGTCTTTGTGAAAACGGTGCATCTGCTGGATCCGATTGCCATGCTTCACGATGAATATATGATGCCGACGCATCCGCTTCTGCCCGTGGGGGACAAGGCCTGGAAGACAACGCTGCTCAAGCTCCATGGCAGCAGCAATCAGGCCTATGTCGATGCAGTGGCCAGCTATATCCTCGGCCAGCTTCGGCATAAAGGGCTTATACCGCACGCCGTTCTCTCCTATGGGTCTATGACGGGGATTGCAAAGATCTATCAGTATCGGATTACAGACGAATATGAGAGCTTTCGCCAGTGCAGATGGTTCTGGAAGGGATTAAAAACGCACAATGCATCGTTGGCCGTTGACAAGGAAGAATTGTCAAAGCATATCAATACGTGTCCATTTGATGACATTGATCGGGGCATTGTCGAAGAGGAGGTGCTAATTGTGGAAGAGCAGACGGCCGACGAGTGTGCAAGTCTGCATTCCTTTGATGCCTTTGAAGAAGAGAAAGAGGACGAAGAGGAAGAGGCAGAAGCAGAAGCAGAAGCAGAAGAGGAAGAGCCTGAACTTGAAGAGGAAGAGGAAGATAGCAGCAGTAACGGATCAGAAGATTCTGCAATCGATATCAACCTTATTCTTCCCTCCATGCCCGTGATTCTTATTTGCCAAGAAGCCCAGGAGGGTACCGTGGACGCATTACTGGATCTGGACGAAATTGACGGAATTGAGCGAGATACGAAGGCCTGGGATCAGATGTGGCTGGCCTGGATCTTCCAGTTTATTGCAACGCTGTCTTTTTTGCAAAAGAACCTTGCCTTTACGCATAATGATCTGCACACAAACAATATTGTCTGGCGTCGCACCGAGGAGACACATCTCTATTATCGAGCCCAAGACGGAACTGTTTGGCGCGTCCCCACCTATGGCCGCATTTTCAGTTTGATTGACTTTGGCCGTGCCATCTTCAAGTTTCAGGGAACACTCTGGATCTCGGATGATCACTGGCCGGATCATGATGCGGGAGGGCAGTATAACTTTGGCCCCTTCTATTCGATCGAGAGCCCCAAGGTCACGCCCAATACCTCCTTTGATCTCTGCCGCCTCGCTATTTCCATGCTGGAAGGGCTCTACGAGGAACATCCTGAGAAAAAACGGGGAAATACACTGTTAAGCCAGGAGGGCGATTGGAAAGTCTATGAGACAGTGTCGCCGTTGTTCAACCTTTTGTGGAAATGGACGCTGGACGACGATGGTCAAACCGTCTATGAGGACAAAGACGGAGAGGAGAAGTATCCGGGATTTGATCTCTATGCGGCCATTGCGCGATCGGTTCATGATGCAGTTCCGCGTGAACAGGTGCGGAAGCCGGTTTTTGAGCAGTTTATATGGAAAGGGAAGGTAACGACGCCCGTTTATTCCTTGGGCTGCTAATCATTAAAATAACATCTAATTAAGCCTTTCACAAAGGGCTTAATTAGATTCTTATACTGATTGTAGTAGTATGGTGAGTTGCAGGCGACTCTTTATGGGTCTGGTCTTTTTAGTGGGGCTGGTATGCCCTGCAGATCCCGTCCCCGCGGCAGGGCGCCAATTAGCGGCATCTGTAAGTCCAACGGTGACTCCTAGTCGAACGCCGACGGCAACCAGAACACCCAGTAACACCCCTACCAAAACACCTACATCCACTCGAACCCCTTCTAGGACAGGAACGGGCACAAGAACCCCTACTGCCACTCGAACACCCAGTAACACCCCTACCAAAACACCTACCAAAACACCTACACCCACTCGAACCCCTTCTAGAACAGGAACGGGCACAGGGACACCCACGAAAACCCCTACTGCAACCAGGACACCCAGTAACACCCCCACAAAAACGGGGACAAGTACAAGAACCCCGTCTAGGACAGGAACGGGCACAGGGACAAGTACCAGAACCCCGTCTAGGACAGGAACAGGCACAGGGACACCGACAAAAACCCCTACTGCAACCAGGACACCCAGTAACACCCCCACAAAAACGGGGACAAGTACAAGAACCCCGTCTAGGACAGGAACGGGCACAGGGACACCGACAAAAACCCCTACTGCAACTCGAACATCCAGTAACACCCCCACAAAAACGGGGACAAGTACAAGAACCCCTTCTAGGACAGGAACAGGCACAGGGACACCCAGTAACACCCCCACAAAAACGGGGACAAGTACCAGAACCCCTTCTAGGACAGGAACAGGCACAGGGACACCGACAAAAACCCCTACTGCAACCAGGACACCCACTAACACCCCTACCAAAACACCTACGCCCACTCGAACCCCGTCTAGGACAGGAACAGGCACAGGGACACCGACAAAAACCCCTACTGCCACTCGAACACCCAGCAACACCCCTACTAAAACGGGGACAAGTACCAGAACCCCTTCTAGGACAGGAACGGGCACAGGAACAAGCACCAACACCCCTACTGCCACCAGAACACCCAGCAACACCCCTACTAAAACGGGGACGAGTACAAGAACCCCTTCTAGGACAGGGACGGGCACAGGGACAAGTACCAACACCCCTACTGCCACCAGGACACCCACTAACACCCCTACTAAAACGGGGACAAGTACGAGAACCCCTTCTAGGACAGGAACGGGCACAGGGACAAGTACCAACACCCCTACAGGAACGCAAACCCCCTCGTCTACCCCCACAAATACGGGCACAAGGACGAGAACTCCGTCTAGGACAGGAACGGGGACAGGGACAAGTACCAACACTCCTACCCAAACGGGGACAAGTACAAGAACCCCCACAAAAACCCCTACAGGAACGCAAACCCCCTCGTCTACCCCCACGAATACGGGCACAAGGACGAGTACCTCTACACAAACCCCTACAGGGACACGAACACCGAGTGCAACAGGGACGCAAACCCCTACACAGACTCCCTCTCAAACCCCTACCAACACCCCTACAAGAACAGGTACGGCCAGCACAAGTCTCATTCCAACCCTCTCCGCAACCACCACAGCCAGTCAGACCGTTACACGATCCAGTACACAGACACGAACAGCCTCTCTTACAGGAACGCAATCAAAAACCAGCTCCAGTTCCAATACTCCCTCTTTCACAGTCACGTCGTCCCATACGCCTTCGTTTACACAGACTCTTACACAAACTCAAACACAGACCCGTTCTAAAACCAGTACTCCCTCTAATACGCAGAGTCAGACGGCGAGTCACACCCCTTCTGCAACCCGTTCTATGACGCAGACCAGCACACAAACAGTGACCGCCAGTTTCACGAGGTCACCCAGTCAAACCAGTTCCACAGGTATCACGCCGAGCCAGACGCCGACACAAACAGGAACCCTTACAACAACCCCCAGTTATACGGGGTCTAGTACGATTACCCAGACACCCAGTGTCACCGGTTCTGCAATAGGCACCGGCTCTATGACACAGACATCTTCTTTAACACCTTCGAAGTCATCCACTGAATCAAGTACGGGAACCTCTTCTATATCAAACACTCAAACCAGTACAACAACCTCCACAGGCACCCCTTCGAGCGCCTCGACACAGACAGGATCAATCACCCGATCCCTCTCCGTCACTCGCAGTCCTTCGAATACGGCCTCCCTCTCCCTCACAGGAACACGAACAGGATCTGGATCCAGTACCAGCTCTTACTCAGGGACGTTCAGCCCCTCTCAGTCCTCAAGTCCTTCTGTCACATCTACGCAGGGAAGCACGCAAACTCCATCCTCCACACAGACCTCTACGCAATCCCGCTCAACCACGTCCTCTATCACCATGGAGAGCACCGCCTTGAAAACAGTATCCTCGACGAATACAGGATCGCAGGTATCGACCAGCTCTCCTTCGTCAACGCAGAGTTCCACGGCCTCCGTCACACAAAGTCAAACAGGGTCAACCACATCCACCTATACAGACTCCATCACACCCTCGTCCAGTCGCACTTCGACACGAACCATGACGGGCAGTCGCACCGCCTCCGCCACCCTCACTCCCTCCTCCTTCCAGACACCCTCGAGTACCGCATCCCTTACTGCAAATTCGACCGGCACTGCGACCCAGTCGCCTTCTTTAAGTCCTCTGGGCACGAGCACCCTGACAGGGTCTGGATCCGCAACGGCAGTCGCCACGCCGACCGCCACGCTCTCCCGATTCTCGACGCCGAGCGGCACGGGTACAAGGAGTGAGACAGGTACCGCCGCTGAAACGCAGTCTGGAACGGGCACGGGCACGGGAACGGCTACGGCTACCCTGACAAGAACTGGCTCGGGCACCCAGACATCTACGAATACAGGCTCTGGAACACTGACAGGGACGGCGAGTCTGACTAGGGCGGCCACATCTTCGAACACTATGACGGGCTCGAGTTCCATCACTCTGAGTGACACAGGGACGAGCACAGGAACGCCTACCGCCACGTTTACCGGCACAGTGACCGCCTCCAGCACCTCTTCGCCCCTTCTAAGTTCTACCAGTACTGGTTCTGGTTCTGGTTCTGGCACCGGCATCGGTACAGGCACCGGATCTGCAGCGATCACCTCCTCCAGTACTCTTAGTGGCACACTTACAGGCACGCAAAGTAGTACATCCAGTCAAACAGCAAGCCCCACCGTTACGGCAAGCCAGACGCGGACACAGACAGCCTCTAGTACGGCCAGTCCCAGTCGAACCACGAGTCAGACGATCACCTCTTCCCTTACAGCTTCACCATCCAGGACGGCCAGTCCCTCCCAGACGGCAAGCCCCTTTCCCACGCAAACAATCTCACCTACCAACTCCCGCACCGTAACACCAAGTCGCACAACAACAATGACCGGATTGAACACAGAGACATCCTCTGTCACGATAACAAGCACCCGTACGCCCAGTATTACACGAACAGGGTCTGGTTTGCCGACAACAACAAGATCGCCGACGGGAACGGTCACGAGCGGTCTTACACCCACCGCCACATCTACCACATCAGGCACCGTAACCGGTACGCCTTCTACCACTCTATCCATCAGTGCAACCGTCACGACCAGTGTAACTGCATCAGGAACAGGACAGATCACGCAGACACAGACAAGTACGACAAGCCCGTCCACCACAGCGAGTCTGGCGACTCGTTCTTCCACGGCTCTGGCCACAGCTCTCTCGACGTTCACGCCAAGTTCGACCGCCTCTACAACAGCCTCTCGTACAGCAATCAGTACGGCCAGTCAGACGTCTACAAGGACGCAGACATTGACGCAGACGTTGACACCGAGTGCCGCGAACACGGCGAGTCCAACGGTCACCGCCTCCACAAGTCCCTCCAGCACCTTCAGCCCTTCCATTACAGGAACAGGAACACTCAGTCAGACCAGTTCCGGATTTCAAACACCAAGTCCGACCAGATCAAGGTCAGGAACGGAATCTCCTTCTCAACTGCAAACACAGACCCCCTCCTTCACTCCCTCCTTGACCGGCTCCATCACATCCTCTTCGAGCCCCTCCCAAACACAAACAGGGTCTGGAACGATGTCCCCCAGCGCCACGCAATCAATAACAGGAACCGTATCGGGATCCGCGGGTAAAACCCCTTCACCAACTCTGAGCGCCTCTTCTTCCCCCACCCTCACCCTCACCAGTTCTCAAACCCTGTCGAATACTCGCACACCCTCTTCGTCTAGTACAACCACTGCAACCGGCACGGCCTCTCCCAGTCAGACGACAACCACTACAGGGCTGGTCACAAATTCCTTAACCTCCACTGCCAGCCGTACAAAGACGCCTAGTCGCACAGTCACAGGGAGCCCCTTGGGAACTGCAACTAGAACCGGCACTTCCTCTGGCTCAGAAAGTGGCTCCCCTCTGCAGACACCGAGTGTCACAGGATCGGAAACCGTATCGCCCTCTGCGCTTAAAACACCTAGTGCAACCGGCACAGCAACCGCTGTAAGTACTGCCGGCGCAACAGGGATCGCAACAAGCAGTCGTACCATCACTTCCTCCATCACTTCCTCGCCCTCTCTGAGTTCGATGGCCACCCGAACACAAACGGGTTCCATCACATCGAGTCTATCGAGCACCAGTACTCCTTCCAGAACCGCGGCTATCACGAATACGAGGTCAGGGACTACTCTGGCCACAGGATCCGGATCTGAATCCGGATCTGGAAGTTCCAGTCTGTCTCGAACGGGCACTGCAAGTTCGAGCGATTCAAGCACCTCTACAATAACCCCTACTCGTACACCCACTGTGACTGCATCCTTGACCGGCACATCCACACAGACACCGTCATTTACACAAACTGGCACAGGCACCTCCAGTTCCACAATTACCGCAACCGGCTCTGATTCTTCCACGCAAACACCCAGTGCTCTTGCCACACGCTCCAAGACTATCACACGCTCAGGCACTCGTAGTTCAACAAGTTCTCGAACAGCGACCATGACAATCACAGCCTTCTCCACGGTCACCGCCTCCAACACCCAAACGCCGAGCAATTATGCCACAATCACTCCAACCCGCTCTTCATCCGCACTCCCTACAAGCACCCGTACAACAACCCAGACGATTTCTGTGACAGGAACTGCAACCGACACAAGCACTCTTTCACAGACTCCCTCCGTCTCGAGCACCGTCAGTGCTCTAAGCACAGGAACCCCGAGCCGCACAAGTTCGGGCAGTCGCACCGCCTCCTTGACGATCACCCAAACGACCACCCAGACGCCTTCCGCCCTTTCCACTCGGAGCCAGACGGCCACGGTGACGTCCTCGATCACAGCAAGTCGCACCAACACGGCGTCCAGTACCGCCTCGACCAGTCAGACACCGAGCCCCTGGTCAAGAACCTCAACAACCACTCTGACGGCCAGTCCCACGGTCACGCCAAGCAGCAGCTTCAGTGCGCAGCCCACGCCATCGATGACGAGTAGTGGTACACAGACGGTCAGTGGGTCAGGAACTAGCCAGGCTACCCCCTCGAAAACAGCGACCACAACAGAATCCCCTACGAAGAGCCGATCCGATACAAGTTCTTGGACACCTTCCATGACCGTCACGAGCTCAGAAACACAGACCCTCACTCGCACATCCAGTCGCACACGATCTGGCTCCGTCACAGCGAGTCTGACAGCACAAGCCACCGTGTCCACCACGGCCGCCGCCACGGTGACTCAGACTCCAAGCGCGACCTACAGCTACACCTATTCGTCCACGTCAACCGTGAGCCCTTCTCGAAGTGCATTCAGTACGGTGTCTGAGACACCGTCGCAAACATCGAGCCAAACGTTCACATCAACCCAGACCAGTACAAGCAGTCAAACCCTGAGTGCAACGAACACGGGCTCTAGTACAAGTACCGGTACGGGCTCAGGCACAACTACATCTAGTACGACTAGCTCATGGACTGGCACGGGCACAGGTACACCTTCTTCAACGAATACGGGATCCGGATCCGGATCCGGATCTGCGTCCCAATCAGCGACAGCTACGCAGACCGTCACGGCCTCTTCGACCCAAACGGCCTCTTTCACGCGTTCGGGCACAACAAGTGCATCCATGACCACTACGAATACGGGTGCACAGACACCCTCTTCTAGCAGCACAAGCAGCCCCACCCTCACCCCCACCAAATCCTCCACGGCCACCCTTTCCAAGGGCGCAAGTCAGACAGGAAGCCGCACCCCCTCTGTCACGGGCACGGTAAGTCCCTGGCGCTTAGCGATAGCATCTGCGACAGCCTCTTCAACAACATCCATTTAGAATCTGTGTCTTATATAAAGACACTCTATGAAATCCATTGCTCTCAAGTATCTTCCCCGACGATTGACAGCAAAGGACAAGCAACTGCAGAAGCGCATGCTTCTGAAGTCCAGGCGGCTCTATCGACAGGGCAAGTACTATACGCGAAAGCGGATCCAGTCATACCCTGTTCGAGAGAGCCCCCATGTACAGAAAGCCCGCCGTCTCTATGGCGTGGAAACGCTGGCGCCCTCCAAGGCCTTGGCCACCGCAACAGGCTGCTCTTTAAGTGCCCAGAAGGCGATTGTGGCGAAGGGCGAGGGCGCCTATTTCAGTTCAGGGTCAAGGCCGAGCCAGACGGCACAGAGCTGGGGCTATGCCCGTTTGGCGTCGGCTGTAACAGGGGGCAAGGCGGCCGCCGTGGATTACGCCATTTTGGAAAAGGGGTGCAAATCTGAGGGGAAGGCGATGCAACTGGCCAAACAAGCCAAGAAGAAGCATGGACATGGTACTCGCCGAGTTGCACATACCGCTACAGCCTAAAAAATCGGTGAATAGGACGAACAGGAATGGCAGCTCCCATCATTGTCACGGGACCACCCGGATCAGGCAAGAGCTATTGGATTCAGGCCTATGCCAAGGAGAAGCGCAAGCAGCTGCTGACCTGTTCGTGTCGCAAGGATCGTACCTTGCGGGAAGGCCGCCAGAAGCTCCATGTCTGGGGACGCCGCCGAGAACCCACGGTTCTGTGGCTCGAAGGGGCGGACGATTTGACGCCCGAAGCCCAGGCGTTTTTGCGGCGAATTCTGGAGACCCATTCGGCGGACGTCCAGTTCGTCCTGGAGTGCCGCGATCCTGCCAAACTCCAGGAGCCCATTCGCAGTCGCTGCACAGTGCAGCGAATTCCCATGCCCACACGAGAAGAACTGACAGAATGGCTGAAGCGCAGCTATGCCTCAGTGGCCATCGACGAGATCTTTGACTATATGCAGCCGAACGAATACAGCTATCGCCGTGTTCTGCACTGCATTCATTTGCAGAAGGAGCCCCTGCTCTGGCAGACAGTTCTGAATGGCCGTCGCCAAGAGTTGCAACAGCAACTTGTTGCAGATGACCTCCTCACCTATCAGTCAAAGGGGCTCAATCCAGAGACGCTACTGTCGTCACTGCTCGATAATCCGGATCTTCTAACGGACTATGGAACTTGCCTGGAGGCCTCGGGCTCTCTATGGGCATTTTTAGGATACGCCATGCGTTCTACGGGCGTTGCAGAATCAATCTGATTTCATAAGAATGGGGGATTCGATCGCGAATGTCTACTCCGACGCGCGCTCCGAATATACGAAGCAGCTCTGTGGAATCCTGATTCCCTCGTACTTTCAGTTCTATTTGTCCATTCTGGAGAAGGCGAGAGCCGAGGCGACGAAGACCAATGATCCCAAGAAGCTGTTATGGCATTTTCAGACCTTTCTGAATGAGATTCCCGATTGGAATATGGAAAAGGTCAACATGGAGAGCGGACTGATTCAAAGTGGCTGTGGCTGCGACTATCTGGAGGATCTCCTTACGGCGGTCTTTATTGCCCATACAAAGGTTCTGACGGCGATCCGTGTCTCTGGGAAGCAGAAGAAGGTGCAGATTACGGTGCCCAAAGTCGAGCACTTTCTCTTTAAGGTGTTGTGTGAGACTTCCAAGCTGCTATGGGGAAGCAGTTTCCTGTTCCGTGAGAACATTACGGCCATTGAAAAGCAGCAGAACTATCGTTCTGTGGAGGCCTTGTTGGGGGAGGGGATTCTGCAGGCCGTTCGTTCGATGGTACCGGTCAAGAACATTCTGCGTGACTTCGTTTCGATGGATGACGATGAGGATACACCGAAGGTCGAGGAGGAGACGCCGAAGGTTGAGGAGATACCGAAGGTTGAGGAGACGCCGAAGAGTAAGGAGGAGATAGTGAAGGTTGAAGAACCCGTTGCACTCATTGATCTCTCGGGAGCGATCCAGCCGATTTCGACCCCTTCTGAAACACCCCCCTCTGAAACTGTCTCGGATCTCTCCGGTGGTGCGCCTATCATTAATCTGAGCAAAGGGGAACACCGTGTAGGATTTGCGGACTATAATTCGATGTTTGATGCCGATGAGCATGGTACGGATATGGTGAAGAGTTTGGAAGAACAGGAGGGGGGAGGACTTGAAATTCTGGAAGAGCAGGGGACGCCGCTCACGATGGACGATATTCAAGACATCGATGCGTTGGACGGAAAGGATGAGGCGATTAAGGATGAGGACTATGATGTTCTGGAGTAGCTGTGCTGTGCTGAGGGCTTCAGCTGTGCTGAAGCCCATTGTCTTTTTTCCAACCCTCCTCAATAATGCCTCCGTGGTTGCCCTGGGTTCTGGTCGGCGGAATCGCATTCATGCTTCTCTCCCTTCTGGCCTCCAAATACCAACAGAAGCAGCACAAGCCCATTACGTTTGCCCAGGATTTCATTAGTGGCGGAATAGTGGTGGCTCTCTTAGGCGTTCTTGTCCCCGATGCGTTTCCGGCCTTCCCCCTTTCCGTCCCCAATTTTACGAATCTGATGCAGGGCTCTCACGAAGGGGATATTGATGTTCAAGTGGGGCCTTTGAGGCGTTAAAATCTTCTTTCCTACTAGAACCAAATGCAACTTTTGATGTTCCTTTACACTGCATTTCTCTTCTTTGTTCTGACACCCGGCATTGTCCTCTCCCTTCCTCCGAAGGGCTCGAAGGTTGTCGTTGCGCTTACGCACGCCGTCGTCTTCGCCCTAGTCTACTGCCTTACGCACAAGGTAGTCTACCGTTTCGTCTATGAGGGCTTTGATGCTGCATCAGATAAGGCGGCGGCAGATAAGGCGAAGGCAAAATGAGACGGTTGTTGGTGACGCTGCGAAGCGTGCTGCCTTTAGGGCAGAGCACCATGGACGCTGACCTATGTTCTTAACGGTACTTAAACACCCATATATCTACACATCTAGGGAATTCCCTCTGCTCTTCTAGCTCAGGGGTAGAGCGCATGTCTTGTAAACATGAGGTCTCAGGTTCGATTCCTGGGTGGAGCAAACATTTGTGATCTATTTTCAATAGATCACAAATATTGTTGTGACTTAGCAGAATCACATGCAGCACCTGATGTGTATCTTTCTCGCTGTGCTCTTTTTTGTCCTTACGCCTGGCATCCTCGTGACACTTCCTCCGAAGGGCTCCAAGGTCACGGTTGCACTTACCCATGCTGTCGTCTTTGCCATTATCTATTGCCTCACGTACAAGGCGGTCTACTCGTATCTGTACGAAGGATTTGAAAGCCCTATGTGCACTGATGCGAAAGAGTCAGGAGATAAGGCGAAAATAAAGGCAGCATGCACCAGCCCGAATCCCCCCGTTGGACAGCGCTAGAAGGCCTTCAATTCTATTCATGATCTACCGCACTAGTTCATGAATCTAAACAAGAATCCCTTTGAACGGATAGGAAGGATGAGTGAAGCAGATTGTCAACTGGTCAGCAGTCGCGGTTTAATGAAATGCTGCGATGTCTATCCGCCGAACCCGGTCAGTTCAACACGTCTCTGCTACGACTACCAGTGGTCAACCTTGAAACCCGGTGCCTCCGTCTATGTGATTGGTTCTGCTCTGCCCCATTTTCTCATGATCGCCTGGAACAAGATCCAGGTGCCCTTTGTTCTCGTAACCGGCGACTGCGACCTGACCATGCCCGACGATCTCTTTACGACGGAGTCGCTGGCTCTGTTCCTGGAAGAGCCCAAGCTGCTGGCCTGGTTCAGCCAGAATCTGACAACGACTGTGCATCCAAAGCTGCATCGGATTCCCATCGGCATGGATTATCATACACTGGCCGAGAACAAGAACCATCCCTGGGGACTCCAGCAACCTCCAATTGATCAGGAACAGATCTTGTTCGCCCTACGAGACCGCGCCAAAGAACGCCGCCCGATCGCCTACGCCAACTTTCAGTTCTCCATGACCACCCGGTATGCCGACGATCGTAGAACAGCCATCGCCCAGGTGCCCTCCGCCCTCGTGCACTACGAATCCATCCCTGTCAATCGCTTCGTAACCTGGGCGCATCAAACAAAATTCGAGTTGGTTGTGTCACCTCATGGGGGCGGCCTGGACTGCCACCGCACCTGGGAAGCCCTGGCACTCGGTTGCTATCCCATTGTCAAGAGTTCTCCCTTGGATCCCCTCTTTGAGAAGCTGCCCGTTCTAATTGTAAAGGAATGGTCAGACGTCACGCAGGAACGATTGCTGTCGTTCTTGCGCGAAGAGAGAGTTGTAGAAAAGGAGCGGCTCACTTTAAAGTGGTGGACGCAGCAATTCAAAGATGTTCCTGCTGCGTCTTCACCAGCAGCGACGAGCAGATAAAGAGCTTTGCACCGTTTGCCACCATATCCTTATGGAACGACACATGCTCGCAGGTCTCGGAAGCACACAGTGCCTGATTGAAGGCCACAAATCGCTGGCAGCTACAGTCCCGTGTAATACCCACATAGGTGCAGCCTCTGGTAGCGGCCAGTCTATAGAGGCCTAGGCCGCCAAACGCCGACTCCACAGGAATCAGCCGGCTCGGACTCGGCTCAATGACCTTCTGAAACTGCGTCACGCACACCGCTTTCGCATCCGCCCGTGAAACGCCCCCCTCGAGTCGCAGATGTAGAATCATATCCCAACAGTCGTACGTAATTCCCATTTCGGCCGATCGCAGAGCCCAGATATCATAGTACTTCCCCGCTACATTTGCGAACACGGCATCCCAGGTGTCGACCGGAAAGGACTTAAAGAGCTCAGTGAGTCCAGAGGACTTAAAGCCATCCAGAATTCCGTCCAGATCCACGGAAAGGATGTAGTCGAAGTGGGAATAGGTCTCGTGCACGAAGTCCAGGAGCCGGTTCCGAACGAGGGCGAGCCGCTCCGTTCTCAACGGAATCGAATTGGCCTCGTCCAACGTGAGAATATGGGTGTGGGATTTTGTGGCGGCATACTCGGCCAGCAACTGTTTCGTGGAGTCCGTGGAGCCATTCTCCGCAATCACAACAGCGGCGTCGAGCCACAACGATCGAATCACGTCGATCTGGGCGAGCGTGGAGGGTAGATGGGCGGCAACGTTCTTGGCACAGCCAATGATCACACACCTATAGGTGTTCATGAGTGTCTAGTATAGAATGTAGTTTAAGCTACTGTAAGGATTTTAGATAGATTCCATAGCTCACAATCGCTGATATGTGCAAATGAATGAGACCGTGGTAGACAAGGCCAGTCATGAGCATTGACAGCATGGTTCCATAGATAGTGCTTAGTATAAAATTACGCCCCCCCCTGCAAATTGCAGGGGGGGGCGTAATTTTATACTAAGCACTAGTGTTAAGAATATAATTAAGCCCCCTCTTGTGGAGGGGGCTTAATTATATTCTTAACGGTATGCCAGAACTGATGATAGGCCGCATAGGTGAGAGGGATACCGAGTGTTGTAATCGTAGCCACAAGAATAGGTTCTTTCAATGCCATTAAGACTAGCATTGAAAGACTCTATAAGTTAAATTCCTCTACTTCAGCATCATCATCCGTTCTGCAATCATTCGCTCATCCTTCTCGGCGTTCTGGCGCAAACTCTGCATCAAAGGATTGTTGTCCACCTGATCGACCACATCGTACTGATTCCGTTCCCTGGACACATCGAGCTTCAGAGGCACACGGTACTCCATGCGCCCCACATCGCCCACGCCACTCGTCATGCCCTCGCCGCCGCCGACCGTGCGATTGAGCGCCAGAGGCCGGTCGTTCAGGAAGTCCGCGTCCAACTTCTTCGAGGTCTGCTTGCCCGGATCGCCGGTGAAGATCGCCTCCTGGCCAGAGCCGGCAATGGGCTTGCGCCCCCTCGCAATCTGTTCCTTGTTGGGATTGGTGCGCATATTGTAGGCAAAGGTCTCGTCCATCTGATCCTGTGAGGCGGATAAGCCGGGACCCGTCCAGGCCAGATTTGCGGAGAGCTGCTGCTTCTGGGTGGGGCGCGCAATGTCATCGGGATCGTAGACCTTGAGGCGTGCAGGGGCTGAATCGGGCGCGGCAATGCCTGGGCGATCCAAGTAGATTGTGGTCTCTTTGACCGTGGTACGCGCCACATCCATGGGATCCCAGACGGTGACCATCGGAGCACCCCCTTCGTAACGAACAGGGGTGCCGGTGCCGCGGATGTTGCCGACCGTCTCGGCTCGGCGAGTAGGCCGTGCGATATCCTCGAAGGGCTGGATAACATTGCCCGTATCGGCCGGCACAATGTTGGTCGCCATGACGCGCTCCGATGTCTCATTGCGCTCATTGGGGCGGATCTCGATACTGGATTTGCCATAGTCGGCCATCTCATTGCCGACGGCCTTCGTGTAATAGGTCTGCATATCGGCGTTACGGAACCCGGCGCCGCCATACTGTTGCGCCATGGGGGTTCGGTACGATCCCGTCACATAGGACTCCCCGAAGTCCTGCGAGGCACCGGCGGGCGTATAGGCCACGGAGGTCTCGGGGCGGCTCGTGAACGGCAAGACCTGCACGGGGCGCGTGGACTCCTTGATGAGTTCTCCGTTCGTGACGAAGAAGCGCTCGCCGGTCTCGTCAATATAGAAGCGATCCGGCTTGTACTTGCGCACCTCACCCGGATCATTCGCATTTGTGGCTACAAAGTGACTTCCGGGTACAATGGGCGTCTTGAAGGTCTGCTTGGGATTCGTGGCCACACGGAGCTGGTCGGTGTCCTTGGGGCGCATGATCTCGTTAATCTCCAGCTGCTGGAAGCCGCCCTCGCCGAGCAGACCGAACTTCTCGCCTAATCCAGCGCCGACGTGAATCTGCTCGAAGGGCTTCTCGCCGTTCCTCGCAATGGGATCCTGAATGCGGCTCTGGAAGAAGTCCGTATTGTCCTCCATGCCATAGGGATTGCCATACGGCGCCCTATTCGTCTCAAACATGTTCTCGACTTCGCGCTTCTTGATCTGCGTGGAGCCAGCGCCACTGTACATGTCGAGAGTGGCCTGGTTCTGGCTCGCAATCGTGTTCTGCTTCATGCGGCCGCCAAAGAAGGGCTGCATGTTGTTGTGTTTGTAGTCCTGAGAGGAGATGCGCTGCCCGGACAGGGGGCTCACAACATAGTCCCCGTCCATGTAGACGGGGCTCTCTTCCACACCGTCGTTGCGAAACTCCACTTGAGGCTGATTGTTCTCGGAGGCCACGGGAGTTGGATAGAACTGACCGGATAGGCCTGGGGCAAGCGGGGGCTTGTTTGTGGCGTAGCCGAGGGCTGTTCCGTAGGGGCCAGGATTGGGCTCAGACGGATAGGTTTGGCCGTTGGGGGTTTGGTACATCATATCGAGTTCGGCACCGAACCCGATGGCGGAGGCACCCTTGGGAGTCTGGGTGAGGGCTTGATTGTCGGGGCCGCGCTGGGCGGGATAGAATCCTTCGCGAACTTTCTGCTGCTGCAAGCCACCCCCCGTCACATCTTCAGGAGCGGAGGGCTTAGCGCCCTTCTTGCCTAAAAAGCGGCTTACGAGGAAGCCGGCGCTCAATAGGCCACCGAGTACTGCGACCTCCATCTCTATCGTGGTTCCGCAAAATATATAACCAAATGAACATGTTGAATGTTCATTTGGGTTTGAGAATACAATGCACGAGCGATGGCCAGCTTTGCTGGCCATCCATCATTTTATTTTCAAAGCTGGACGAGGAGTCCAGCTTTAGTGCATAGTCCCACACCTCTTCCCCCGATGCGTGTTATAGACCTCCTTGTCCAACGTTCTACTCGGAATGAAAAAGTCGAACGGGGTCTCGAAGTGTTCCTGGGGCTGATGGAACACCGTATCGAAGCGATTCCAGCCGGTCGCCCTCAGAGTGCACGGGGGATCTACTAAGCGAGCGAAGGTCAAGGGCACGACTTCATCGGGCGCATTGACCAGGGGCACCTGATTCATGCTGTTCGTATTCGGATTGTAGAGATCCTTGTCATCACGAATCTTGCTGCTGAAACGCCCGATGCCGCGCAGATCGGTCTCCACATCCGTGCGCCACTGGCCTTCTGGCCAACTCGCTCCGCTCATCTGAAGACGAACCGTGGCATTGGACGGAAAGGTTGTGGGGCAACGAGCTGCCGGGGCATTCAGAGCATAGCGGCCGGCATACGTGCTGATGCGGTTGTCGTCCACCTGGTGAAAGTCATCGTACTTGTTGCGTGTGGTCGACTGCTGTTTTGTAGGGCAGCTCATTCTCACCTACCAATACTGAATCTTTCTAAATTTCTAGCAAGTACACTAGCCGCATTCTCTTCAGGGACTGCAGGGAGCACTCGTGCGACCGGCCTTTGTGCAACCGGTAATCCCGCCATACCTGCCGTCAGTGCATTTACACTTGCATTATTTACAGGGTTATCCGCCAGATCTGAAAGCTCTTGCTGCAGAGTTGCGATTGCAGCAACAAATGCCAATTCACGTGCTTGTCGCTGCTTAGCAAGTTTTGCTGCATCGACAATTCCCCTTCTATATCCGTCCGCAAGTTTCTTCATACCACGAGCCAACTTTCTAATACGCAGTGTCTCCTGCACACGTTTGTAATTCGTCGCTTTTGCTGAAAGGGGAACGACGCGCCGGCTGCGCGTGCCGGCCAGTGTCATGGATACTTTCCGCGAGGCTTTCCGCGTTCTTCCCATCTCTACTATTCCCCTCAGTATTTTTCAGGATTCCTGCAGACTTCATTGCGAATCGGAGCGGGCGTCGGCATGCCCGGGTACGCCCACATCTGATAGGCCGGCAGATGCTGCGGCGCCGTGTCGATCTTCAGCGTGATCTTCGTATTATTACGCGTAATCTCCTTTGCATTCGGATCCGTCGGAGCCTGGTACTGGCGCCACGGGGCGAACGTGTTCGGAATATTGATTCCCTTTAAGTCCGATTCGAGATCCACGAGGTTCCCTTCGGCAACACTGACTTCGTTGCCGCCGATCAAGCCGAGCATATGCCTCTGAGGTTTAGGTGAAATGTACTCCGAAGCCAAATACGTATACTTCTGAGGATTCTCCTTATTCTCCCACGGATGCTTTTCTGTTGTAAACGCCTCTGCGATGCTGGCCATTCTTCCTAGTGTCTGGGTATAAAAATTTGATTTGTGGCGTCTGTGCAATGCACAGACAACAGACAACAGACATGGGCATCTATAACTCTAAATCGGTATCGGAGGAGATCATTGCGGGAATTGTGCCGCGTCGTTCCGATACGCCTCGAATCATCTCTCTCGATGGCAACATCGGAGTGGGCAAGACCACCCTTCTGAACGCCATACGTTTACGCTTTCCCGACGTCCTGATTGTTCCGGAACCCGTCGATACCTGGACGTCACTCAAAGAGGAGTCGGGGAAGAACTTGCTGGAACTGTTCTACGAAGATAAGAAGCGGTGGGCGTACACGTTTCAGAATGCGGCCATTCTGAGCCGCTTACGCCTGTTGCAAGAAGCCGTGGCATCTGCCAAGCCCGGGCAGATCATTCTTACCGAACGATCCGTTCTGACGGACAAGTTCGTCTTTGCGGAGATGTTGCGCCAATCAGGCGATATGAATGTGCTGGAAGGATCCTTGTACAATATGTGGTACAATGCCTTTGCGTCGAGTCTGCCGATGGCCGGGATCCTCTACGTAACGACGGGTGTTGGCGTGGCACAAGAACGAATTCAGAAGAGAGGGCGGCAGGGCGAAGCCTCCATCTCCGTGGACTATCTAGAGGCTCTTGATCGCCAGCATCGAGCCTGGATTGCAACAACTACACTCCCTGTTCTCAAGATCTCGACGGAAGAGTCAGTGCCGTTGGCAACCACTCTGGATTCGATTGAGGCCTTCTTTACGCGATTGGATTAAAGTTGTAGACTCGTTCCAATCCTAGATGAGATAAACCATGGATTCCAATTGCGATAGACGCAAGAAGAGCGAGTGCGACAAGAATAATACCATTCGTTTTTTTGATAAGTGCATAGTTCTTGAAGAACAGAACAGCGGCCACTAGAAGCAACAGGCCATTCCCAATATGCGCTAAAAACGAAGGCGTCATATCTAATTAAAATTTATATTAAGCGGTATAGTCAGAATCAGATGTCGTCCGTCCAGTCCGCCCTTGCCAAGCAGCCCGCGCGCCAGTTTACGACGGCCGCCCCATTCCAGAACGACATCTTTTCGTATTCCGTGTCTACCAATCCAACTACGCTCCAGACGACAGGTGTTCTTACGGCTCTCGCAAGTGCAACCGTGACCGCTTCGACCTGCCCGGCGGGTCGTATTCTGCGGGAAAGTGGTCTGAAGTTATATCCGGGTGTCAATGCAAATGTGACCACCTTCATGGTCGGTGTGGTGGATACGGTGACGCTGCTGGCGGGCTACATTGACCCCAACTCCCCCATCTATGCCGTCTATTCTACACAGCTCCCCTTTTCGCCGTCCTATGCAGCGTACCCCAATAACACTCTGAACGGCGTGGATCCGGGACCGGGCGGCCTCCCCGATGAGGGGCCTCCCGTCTACACGAACGGCAACATCATCTGCGTGTCGGGCAATATTCTGACGCAGACAGGGTCGATTACCTCTGCAACCTATATTCGGGCGACAACCGATATATCCGCTGGAAATGCTGTTCAGGCAGGGACATCTATTACATCCTTGTTGGGCAATATTACAGCATTATCCGGTGAAGTGATTGCAACCACTGGGTTAGGGTACAGCTATACGGTATATGGTGGAAATGTTACACAGGGTACTAACAAGTCGACGACCGTTATTCTGAATGCGCCTACAGGAACTATTACGATGAATGGTGCATTACTGAATGCACAGAATGGTGTAGTATTTACATTCACAAATAGTTTCATTGGAGGAAACGATATGCTTCTTTTAGCACATACATCTGTCGGAGCGATTGGAGGATATACTTTGAATGCTGTATGTTCAGCCGGCTCTGCAGCGATCACTGTAAGAAATGTTACGACAAGTAACTTGTCAGAAGCGATTGTAATTCAGTTTATGGTCTTTCGGGCTTAAATTTATACTAGGGTATACTATGTTTTAATACAATTCTATTAAAACATAGTAGACAATACTAATGCTATATGGATAGGGCGCTGCTAGGCACTTCGTGCCTAGCAGTTCACATCGCGCAAGTACGACCGAGTCGGGATCCCCCCATGGATCCACCCCGCCGCCGCCACCTCAGGCACCAAGTTGCTCGGCTTCTGCACGTTCTCCTTCAGAATCGGAATCAGGGGATCGTACTGCTGAGAGAAGAACTGCTCCGTGACCGTACCGCACTCCTTGCCCATGCGCACCTGTTCGGAGTGCTGGAGCAGCGTCTCGAGATCCTGGTTGCCACGCCCCCCCGCCATGTAGGGCACGGACAGGAAGGGGCGAGCCTGCGCCCTCGTCTGGCACCTATTCGTCTTAAAACCCGGCTGGTTGCGGATATACGAGTCCGCATCGATGGCGGCGTTGTTGTAGCCGTAGCCCTCCCTCGGGTAGACAAGGAGCTCATTGACCGCCGCAGGGTTCACGCCTGAGGCGTTGGGAACAAGATTGGTAGTCATATACCTTCCTACGCCAACAGACTGACCATAATATGACTTAATACCACATAAGTCATCACGGGCATGTGTCATTCGGTTCAAGCCTAGTTCCATAGCTCTGGAGACTGAAAAGAAAAGAATCAGAGCAATTGTAGATAGCATGATCGGGGATCGCCGCCGAAAACACACTAAGACCAGCCAGACCGCTCGGTTCTGTCGCTGCATCAAGCATGTCCGCCGGACGATCAAGGCACGAAAAGGGAGCAGCAAAGAATCCGGGGCGATTGCGGTCTGCGTGAAATCCGTTCTGCAACGGAAGCTTGAGCCGACTCAACGTACTCTCTTTAAGTTCCATTGTAAGACGAGGAAGGGCAAGAGAGGCTATGTGGTCACGCAGCCATCTTTTAAATAGATAACAGCATATTCTTAACGGTAGATCTATTCTACGAGGTCGTATCTATTTTATTGTAAATAACTAGAGGATGAGTGCACCAAATGAAGAACCATTTGAAAATGCAAAAAATATTACGCATTTTAGAAAAGAGACACAGGAGGCTATTCAGTTAGTCCCGGGCAATCTTGTGAAGGGAATTGCCTATTATGGCGTAGAGACCGTCTGCATGTATGTCGGATTTCGGAAAGGGGAGAGTTCTGAGGGGAATACAATCGGAGGTATTTCCGCGCTGGCCTTTGTCTCCACCGTACAGCTACTTCCTATACACGACAAGTGGCCGTACCCGGTTCCAAATCCTAGCGGCTCAAAATTCCCATTTACGCTGAAAGAAACACGATTCTATAAACTTCCCAAACTCCCCTATAAGAATTTTAATGACCTCAATGATATTGAAATACTTGATACAACGCCTTTGGCAAAACGAACGGATCTGTTTGAATAAGCGGTAGGCGCTACTCATAGGCTCTACTCGCCCATTGGTAGGCTCTACTCGCCCATTGGTAGGCTCTACTCGCCCATTGGTAGGCGCTACTCGCCCATTGGTAGGCGCTACTCGCCCATCCAAGGATACTGCACGCCCGCAGACCCCTGATCCGTACAGTATTGTCCGCCTTCTTTGCAGGTCTTGCCTGGGATCTTGTACAGCCAGTCCTGGAATGACTTGCGATCATTCGGCACGGACGTGGAGGGCTGTGTCACAAACTGACGCTGGCTCTGGCTCTTGCCAAACACATCCGTCGGATCGGAAAACCACTGCACCTTAAAATAGTCATCAAACACCTGCTTCACATTGGGATTTGTCACAGGCGCAGCCGCCGGCCGATCCGGATTGTACTTGTATTCATCCAGCAACACATTCATAAAGAGATTCTTGGAGGTGGGGGGTGTAGAATCCGGAAGCGCGGGGCCCGAATAGGGGGCTGCATTATTATAGGGAAGCGCCGCCTCGATCCCCACAATGCGACTCACTACATCAGGCGAATAGCTTACGAATCCCTCGTCCATGCGTCCTGGAGACACGTAGCCTGGCGACAGCTGCACCTCGTGTTCAAACTCGACATCGACCTTACGACCCGTCGCATACTCCGCTTTCAGTTCTTGCCCCTGTACCACAATGATCGCACCGATCACAGAGGCCAATACGACGCAAAGCACAAGTGACATGGAGCCGCAGACGGGCATTCCGAGAAGCCCCACGGCGATCGCAAGAAGAAAGAGCCGCGCCGCAAAATTATAGCGCTGTGTCGGACACGTAATATCATAGCTTAGACTGAAATGCGTGAGCAGACCAACCGGATCTTTCCAAAATGGCAGTTCGCACGATGCCATATCAAATCCCTAGTTAGACTGGCGAATTAACTATTTCTTCTGCGCCTTCTTGGCCTCCAATTTCTTCCGAAGCCGCTCCTTGACAAGGGATAAGCGTGCCGATCCATCTTTGCCGGCCGCCTTGGCCATATCCATGTCTTCAAAGCCGAAGGTAGATTTAAGCGACTCCATCATCGACACGAGATCGGCATTCCCTGCAAACTCCTTCATGAGCTCCTCGGCCTCCTTCGCGATCTCCTGGGGGCGAATCGCCCCCGACTGAATCTTCTGCTGCAGACGCTTGCCAATCTTCTTGACCATAGACTGAATTGCATCCGGGTTCTTCGTAAAGAGCTGTACCAGCAGATCAAATGCCCGGGACGGACTCTTCTCACATTCCGCCATGGCCTCCGCTGTCAATCCGAGATCCTCGGGCTTGATGTCCTTCACGATCTCCTCGGCCAGCTTGGCCAGCTGCCCCTTCAAGAACCGCTCGGGCAGCTTCGGCATCTTGAAACCGCCACCCGATGCATCCGTTGCCTTCTCATCGCCAAACGAAAAGATGCCTGAGAACTTCTTCAAGAGCCCCTCGAAGTCGATCTTGCCGAGCTTCTCCTTCCAATTGCCCATGACCTCGTCCATCCATCCCTTTCCGTCTGCAGAGTCAGCAGAGCCGAAGCCCTCCAGGAAGCAGCACATCGAAAGGAGGCGGACATACTCCCAGATGACCGTCTGATTGGATGTACTCAAGGAAGCCCAGGTGACAGGATCCAAGACAACACCGGGGAGCACTGCACCAATGGGATCCGTGGCGGCCGCGGTAACCTTCACAGAGGCCTGGAACCGCTGCAAGCGTTCCAAGGGGGTCAGGGCGATCGCCGACCGGATAGACTCAGCCAGCTCAGGAAAGGTCTCCAGCAACTCCTTGGCGAATTCATCGTATTTAGTTTGAAAGACAGAAGCCGTATCCGGTACAACTGTATTTGCTGATTTCTCAGATCCACTCATTTATTGAGGAGATCTAAGAATAATTAGGTGTATATTACACACATTCTTATAATAAACGGCAGTGCCTGCGTTTGCGTTTGCGTTTACGAGTGTTCCTAGATCCAGCACTCTGCAAGTCATCTGGACAACGAACCACAAGCCCAGCAAATTGACCCGATGCTCTCGTAATTGCACCACTTGCAAGGATTTGACATTTTCTAGGGGTCGCTTCTGCATCTGTGGTCTTGTTGCGTACATTTAAAACAATATATTCCCCCTCCTTCCATGTGAGTTTCATGACATCTGTGTGTATATAAATACTGTTATGCGATTTTGATCGAGGACGCTTGGCCTCAGGGGACTCGGCAGTATCGGATGGCCTTCCCCGTTTCGCCCCCGATGTCTCGGCCTGCCTTCCTCGCTTGGTACCTGTTAGTGATTTGGCTGGACTTTTTCGTCCTCTCGGAAGTTTAGTAAACAGGGTTGGATTATCTTCTAGGAGTGCAACATGGGTATCCTCTCTCGTAGCGAGCGTCTGAAACGCGGGAGCCGGTGCCTCCCCTGTCGCCCGCGTAATCAATTCCAAATCAAACCCCATCTACTTGTGTGATGGATTCTCTATCCCCTTCAGTCTCTCACAGAGGACGCACAAGACCTTCAAGTACTTCCAGATGGCGTCCTGGGTGTTGGACGAGAGAGTCGGCCAGTGCGTATCAAAGATTGTGATCGCGGGCATGATTTCATTGAACTGCCCCTGAATCTTCACACGCCCGTAGACATTGATGGCATTCACATCCTTTGCATCAATTGCCGAGTGCAGATCCTTGTAGATATGGTCGTAGAAGAGATCCAGGATCAGCTTGGGATTGATCTTCTTGGCGCCCCGAATGGCCTCCGCCGCCATCTGAATGGATTTCTCCTCGGGGATGGTGTCGGCCAAGGCCTCAAAAAAGGCCACCATCTGGTTTGTAAACGCTCCTAGAACTGACATGAAGATCCCTGACTATAGACAGTCAGGGATCTTTAAGATGATTGTAGAGCGCATACCGGCTAATATAAATTTAAGTGTTTTATTGAAATCATAAAGGTAAATGCCATCTATCATTTTACCTTCAGGGTTTGATGAGGGGCATCAAACCCTACTCTACATCCGACTGGGCCCCTTCGGCAGCCCCGTATCACGGCTCTCCATATAGTTCTTCATCTGATTATCAAACATCTGCTCCTTCTTGCTCATCTGTCCCACCTTTTCAATGGTATTCATGGATCCACCATCCTTTGTTCCGAAGGCGGAGGAACCGTTCAAAAAGCTAAAGTTCTTCTCCGCCCCCTGCAAGCCGCCGTTCCCCTGTGCCATGGTATCCTGATCCAAGAACGTATAGGGATCGGAAAAGAGATCATTGCTGCTGCCCATTAAACCAAATGGCTCGGGTTCTGCGGGCCCCACCGGCTTTGCGTTCAATATCATACCGCCACCGCCTTTGTTGCCCTCTTTGAGTTTCCGTTCGTAGAGCCAATTCATGACTTCCGAATCTGTCCGGGGGTTGGGTTCTCCCGAAATGACGAGCGTCGGAACCTTTTTGAGCCAGCTCGGAAGCTGGGGTCTTGTCGGAGAGGGATCCACGCACACATATTTGAAATCGCCCTTGTAAGGGGTCGCAGCCACTTCTGTAATGAACGCTTTGCACCAGGTACATTTATTGGAATAAAAACAGATGTGAACTGGCTGCCTGCTCATCCTACCGCTGTAGGCCAACTTTTAGAGATCGTAGAGATCGCATGAAAATTTGATGACTGGAACTTAACAACGAACCACTAAGAGTAGATAGCCATGAATTTCGAAAAAGTTGTTCCTGTGAATCCAACCACCTATACCTTTACATTAGCGCCGATTCATGTGGCCTATGCCAATACCTTGCGTCGCCTTCTCATGACGGGTGTGGAGACCCTTGGATTTCGTGCCGACATGAAGAATGGAACAACGACGGATGTGGTGGTGAAGGAGAACGATACACCCATGACGAATGAGATGCTCGCCCATCGAATTGGCCTCCTTCCAATTCATGTGGACGCCCCCCTCTCCTTTCAGTATAGTAACTACACATTCAAACTCAATGTGACGGCCAACAAAGACTCGATTCGCGATGTCACCTGTGCCGATTTCGTCATCGAGGAGGCACAGGGAGAGGGCAAGGAGCCCCGTCTTCACGACTGGATGGATTTCTTCCCTCCTCATCCCGTTACCCGTGACACCTATCTGATTGCAACGCTGGCACCGGGACTTGGAAAGATCGAGTTGGAGGCAGTTGCCTCCGTTGGCACAGGCCGTGAAAATGCCCGATTCCAGCCCACCAGTCAGTGCAGTTACACGTATACGCTGGATTCGGATCCGGCAGCCAGGAAAGCCTACTTTCTGGCCTGGCTTCGAGATGCAAAGAAGCAGGACATTGCGTCTCTGGAGGATGCAAAGCGTCAAATGTATGAGCGCGAGTTCAATACAATGGAGATTGCCAAGGTCTATCTGAAGGATGCAAAGGGAGAGCCCTATAGCTACGACTTTGTAGTCGAATCGGTGGGCCCCCTCAAAGTGCCCTATATGATTCGCCGTGCCTGCGATGTAGGTGAATCGATGATGGGCAAGTATGTAAATCTCGATACGGAAACAGGGATGCCTGAGGGACTTACAGTGATTCCATCGGAGAGCCGTGTGATCGGGTTCGACTTCATCCTATCAGGGCACGATCACACCTTCGGCAATATGATTCAGACCTTTCTTGAACAGAATCATATTGATGTGGCAGAGGGATCTGATACAGTACCCGTTACCTATGCCGGCTATGCGGTTCCTCACCCTCTGCGGGATGAACTCGTGGTTCGCATCGGCATCGGCTCGAAGGCCTTGGCGCTCAAAGCCTTCGCACAGGCCTGCAAGGGATGCGTCAAGATCTTTCGTCAACTCAGACAACAGTGGATTAAGCAATTTCCTGAAGTGGCAGAAGCCGCCATTGTCGCAAATCAGCTTGGAGTCAGGGCAAATGCCATTGCAGCCATTGCCAAGGCTGAGTCGAATATACTGGGTATCACTCTCAATAGAAGGGCAGCAGGGATCGCAGCACAAGCGAAAGCCGAATCAAATGCTCTGGGAACTCTCCTTGCCGAAAAGGCGGCGGGCATTGCAGCACAAGGGGCGCAAGCAAAAGCCAACTCAAATGCAGTGGGCGCTCTCCTGAGTGAAAGGGCGGCGGCACTTGGTGCAAAGCCCATTCTGTTGGCTGAATCAAAGCCCATTCTGTTGGCTGAATCAAAGCCCATTCTGTTGGCCGAGTCCTCTGCCAAGCCCTCTGCTGAGTCGTCTGCCAAGCCCTCTGCTGAGTCGTCTGCCAAGCCCTCTGCTGAGTCGTCTGCCAAGCCCTCTGCTGAGTCGTCTGCCAAGCCCTCTGCCGAGTCGTCTGCCGAGTCAAAGCCCAGGCGCTCTCTTATTCGCAAGAAGTGATTAGACAAACTTCAGCAAATGAAGAATGCGCGGAATTGGCAGCGTGTTCACATACTGAATGACCTCCTGTTTACGAATAAAATAGCCTCGCGCCTTCAAGGAACTCATGTAGAAACTGTGCAGTGACCAGACATGTGTTTTTAGTGGGGCAGGGAGTTCTGCAAAGGGGATCAGATGCTTAATATGACAATCCACGTAGGCCATGTAGAGCATATGGGTGATATGGCGAATCTTCTGCTCTAGTAAGCGCATAGGCGCCTGGTCTTCAGGATAATAGTAGAAATAGGTCTCCAAGAGGTGCTTCTCGCGCAACTTCAAATATCGAACATCCAGACGGGGCGAATCCGATCGCAGAGTCCGCACCATAGTATAGGCGCTTGAGCGCACACGAGCCCTCAATCCCTTTCCGTCCTTTAGTACCAGTCCCTGCCACTGCCAGCCATTTTTTTCAGAAAGCTGTTTAAACCACTGATCAAAGGATAGATCCGCCGGCTTTTCAAGAGTCGGTACATGCTCTGTAAAGTGCACTGTACCGTCTGCATCGACTGTGCCCGTATGAATCACATGCACCATCGGTTTTGCGATAAGACTCACAATACGATGTTCTGGATGTTGTAGCAGCAGACTCGCAAAGGTCGCAGATCCTAGAAGCGATTTCAGATCGGTAGACCCAAGTGCTTCTGTCAATAACTCACGGAAGGAACGAGACGAATAGAAGGTTCCGGTTGCATCGAGTTTTGACCGAGTGGCATAGCGCACGGCTCCCTCACGGTCGAGAAAGACATTGATCATCACGCCCTCTAGGAATTCTTCATATCGATTCGAAATGAAATCAGCAATTGCCTCAGAGGCCTTCGGCGGGGCAATCGACAGAGGGCGGTTGCTAGGGAGATCCCATACGACCGATCGAAACCATGACACGACTGGATTTGAAAATTGGGACGAGCCCTTCTCATATCGAATAATAGCATATCCATTGCTGCAATCAATAATGCGCAGATGAAGTGATTCTAGATAAGGACGGAGATCAGCCCACGTAGGATACCTGTGTATCAGGTCTTTTAAAATAGACAGATCATAGCTCATCGTCTCGTTATACCTATAGAATTGGCCGCGAGGCTTAAGCTCTGAATAAAATTACTTATAACCACTAGAGGATGAGTGATCAATCAAATCCTGATCCAGTTGTTGAAGAAGCCATAGAAGTTGAAGATATTGAAGAGGCGCCCGTGGACGCTTATGATAGACATCAGGTTCTTGAACTCGGAGATCGGGCGATTATTGATTCAGAACGGTATGGCGTTGTCTGGGGTACCATCTATTATCGCTCAAACGATATGCTTCGCCTGAGACCTGATGGAGCCGGCAATATTCTCTATGATTTCCCCCGCCTCTACACGGAGGACGAAGATTCATTTGCACCCGATCTGGGGGTCAAAGAGAGCTATATTCTGCTCAAACGGAACAAGGACAGAACCGATTTTATACAACAACAGGATTTCCGTGTAGGGCTTCTCGTGGATGGCATTGACAAGGAGGGACTTGTCACGGCCACGTACCAGATAACGGCCGTGAACGAAGAGGAGGATTCGATTCAAATTGTCAATTTGGAAGACGAATCTGATGTGCAAGATCTTGCATTTGGAGCCGTCGGAATTCCTGAAGAGGCACCCTTTCGTATTCTCCGAATCTCCACAAAGCCGAAACCTGTGAAGGAAGAGGAGAAGGGACTCGAATTGGAAGAGGAGGGAGAGGAGGGAGAGGAAGAGGAAGAGGGAGAGGACGAGGAAGACGAAGATCTCGAGATTCTCGATACCGATGATTTCGAAGTGGAACTCGAAGGCCAAGTGCTGCTGCCCCAGCAGACAATCTACAAGGAGGCCACGATGAGCCGCAAAATCATTCCTGAAAACATTCAGAAGAGTGAAGCCCTCAAGGATTTCTTGAATATGTTGGATCCGAATCAACAAAAGGATCCCAAGGCCATCCGTGAGTTTCGGATTCTCGTGGAAACGATGACCCATATGAAACGCGCTATTATGGAACTCAATCCAGACGGATCGTTCAAGGGATTGCAGAGCCCAAGTGCATCTACGCTCGTAGATCTTCTTCAGAAAACCACGGTTCCCATGGGGAAGCCCGTCCTTGATGTGAAAAAGAGGCTCTATGCGCTGTACAAACAACAGACGGCCGAAGACGCGCCCTATCAATTTGAAAATGACGGAATTCCTACGATCTCTACGACGCCTTCGACCACCACATTCGTAGAAACAGGCGCCACGAATCAGATCAATTTCTATGCAACAGATCAGTCTCATTACGAACGTTGGGAACGCCCCTGGAAGACAGGCAATGATTCGGGTCTCTTAATGGACTTGGATCAGGATACGCTGTTCTTTCGCAATGTGATCCCTGATATGGATGAATCGACCCTGGAGGCCTATGAACGGGCGCCGCCCAAGGACAAAGATGATCTAATTCAGCCCTATCCTTCCGTCGGATTGCTCCACTATGGCTTGGAAACGGCGCTCAGTCGAACGTATCGAAAGGGACGGAAAGGGGACAGGCATGTACTATTGGCCTCTGAAATGGCACCTATTCGTGCATACCTGCTCTTTCCACAGGCGGTGGCGGCTCATATGGGCACCAAGCGATCCGGATCGCTTGCACTCGATATGACACGAGCCTCTACGACACCTCTGAACATGGTGAATATTCTGAATGAACAGGCCTTAGTCCCAGATTCGAATAAAACCGATCAGATTGTTGCACTCAGTATATCGGGCAATACACTCGCCAATATTCCATTGGCGGACTATTTGGAGGGGATGACCATTCCTGGCACAGGCATTGGCGATATGATGAACACTCTTGTAGACTATGGAATTCCCAATCTCGAATTGACTCCTGAGATTCTGGCGGTTCTGCAAGTGAAAATCACAAATTATCAGAACCAACTCATCACGTCTTTGAATCTGGCTCGTGAAGCGATCAAAGAACTGGAGCCACCGATTCCGAATCCGATATTGCCGATCGAGTCGACACCCGTTCTGGACACCCTGTTTCGAAGTGAAATGATTCTCGTGAAGATTCTTCAAGCCTTTACAGAACAGAATCCCGTTCTGAAGAACTCGGACGTTGCCCGTGTCGCCCATTTTCTTCGTATCAACGGGGACTATTACCAGACTGCCATTGGCAAACAGGATCTCCTTTTGATTCCTGAACGTGACAAGGCCATTAAAACGATTCAACTGACCATGATTCACGAGGATGAACAGATTAAGCGAAACAAGAGAGAAGAGGGGGAGGTGCCCGTGCCCAATTTGTGCAAGCACGTGGCCGAACTCAAAGCCGTTCGGAAAGTTCGGGAGGAGGTCGATCGCTATGTGCTGCTGATCGCATTCCTGCGCACCTATCAGGGCAAGCGTTCTGAGAACTGGATCGACTGCAACCTCTGCAAGAAAGAGCTCTTGTGTGTCCACGATCGCCTTCTGATCAAAGCCTTTTTATCCCCCAAGGAACGGGAAACGATCTTTAAAGAACTCCATCTCCATTTTTCGGGGGGTGTCTTCGCCGGCCACTATATCTGTAGGAACTGCGGCCAGCCCATTCAAGAGATCGGCTATGATACGAATATTCAGTTTGATGACAGTGGAAAACCCATGATTGGCAGGGCAGAACTGAAAGACAAGGATGCCTTGAGGGCAAGCGATCTGGAGGCCATTCTGGGGCTCCCTCTCGAAGCCGAAGACGAGTTCGAATTCGAGGATGTAACACACCGCAAATATTACAAAATTATACGGGAAATTGCAGAGCGTGTCGGCATTTTTATGGATCAGATGCAATACGAATCCGTGATCAAGAAGATGGTGCTGCTCAGCAATAGCTGGCCGGATCGTGAGGAGTTCGTGGCCATGCAAGAGGCTCGGGCAAAGAAGAAGCGCGCGGCCGGCCAGCCCTTTGAAATGCCCGACTACGACGCACTGATTGCCAAGAACACGATTGGTTCTGCGGCGCTCCATCTGCTCTTAGAGATTCAGACGCGCATTCCCGATTATAAGCCCCAGTTCTCATTGCCGAACTGCGAAGCCGGATTCGGCGGCTATCCTCTGGACGACGACGAAGAGCAGGTGGAAGGACTCCAGTACATGGCCTGTGCAATTGCATCCATCCAACGCGAAGACGAGCCCTGGGCGTTAGCCCGATTCTATAAGATTCCGAGCGGCAAGAAACGCGAGGATCAGATTGCCGCGATCCTCTCCTATATAAAACCGATTCTGGGCGATATTCTGGACGAACAGGGTGCATCGCTGACGCAGAAACTCTCCGAAAAACGCGTCTATCTCGAGGCACAGCAAAAAGACCAGATTCAACGACTGACAAAGCCCACGGAAGAGGTTCCGTCCTCCTTTCTGCCCGAGCTTGTGCTGCCCCCCGTTGTAGAGGCCGCGGCCGAAAAAGAGACGGAGCCCAGTCAGGATCCTCGCAGCAATGCTCGCGCCTGGATCCGCAACGCCCATGAACTCGCCAAGCGCACCTCCAACCCTATTCGTGGTTCCTTTGTCTCCGATATCACCTGCTGCCGAATAGGGGTGCAAACCCCAGGTGCCTTCTGGCAGTCCAAGGCCGATCTTGCCCCCCTTCCGTTTGCTAGTCGTCAATTGACCCCTGCCAAACGGGGTTCCTTCCAGCAGTTCAACTTCGAAGCTCGGAATCATGATCCAATGGTGGTCGACATTCCGAAAGACCTCACCTATCGTCTCTTTTTACATACCTGTGCAAAGGGTGATACCAAGGGAAGTCCTCATGAGATCGGCGCAACGAATCAGTGCCGCCTCTGTCACTTTCAGTTGCCCGAGCACCCCTCTCTTATTACACCTGACAAGGCGAAGACGGCCGTCACGGAGGCAGAGATCGATGAATCACAAGAGGCCTTCCAAGAACTGCTAGATCTTGTGCATCGAAAGAACAGTATTGCGGCGACGGTGGAAGAGTCCGAGGCACGGACATGGGTGCAGGTACTGGAAGAGTTGCGCGATCTTACACCGATGCCTCTGCCGAACTGGCCGACCCTCTTTAGTGACACCATCAAAGCACTGAATCGACTGAAAGGGAATAATGGAATGGAGGTGAACAGCGGGGACGTGGCGGAGGCCACTGCTGAACTGTCCAATGCGGTCAGTGCAGCTGAGACATTTGTGCAAGAGATCATTGTGTCCAAGGGTAAGTACAAGAATCCTGTCAAGAAGCACGAGATTCTGGAGAAGCTTGGCACTCTTCCGTGGCACAATTTTGTTCAGGCCATGGAGACCTATTTGATCACCCCTGCCAAAACGCTTCTCAATCAGTACGATACAGAACGTTTGGAATTCTTTTTTGATCCCCAGACAATTCCCAACCATGTAAAGAAGTATGCACCGAGCCATATGCAAGACTTGCGAAATGTGCTGGACGAGGATCATGCGGTGCTGAACACATTCGTGGAGGATTTGAATACGGACGAGAAACAGTTTGCAAGGGATAAACTGGCACAGTACGTGAAGCAGATGTCCGCGATTGCACTGCTAAAGAACCGTCTGCGGCCGATCTATTTCATCGGGGGGGCGGATACATTCCAGCATATTCAGCAGGCCTTTCTCTATGGCCCCTTGGCCGACCTCTTTAATAGCTCCAAGCTTCCTGATGTCGAACGGGAAGAGGAGGACGTCCCTCTCACGAAAAAGGGATTGGCGCTCTTCGATACCTCTGTCGGCATGCTGATTAAGATTATGGGGGCGAATCTCGATCAGTTCAGCAAGCATCGTCTGGGCTATAGCGACGATGAACTCCGAGAAATTATTCAGGAGCGAGCGGAACGAGAAAAACAGAACATTCTGTCCAAACTCGACAAGATGTCCGATGAAGAGCGGCGCGCGGCGACCCTCAATATGCGCCTCGGCTTAGGGCGCTACAATGTCGACAAGTTGAAGAGTATTATTAAGTATTCTGCAGAACAGATTGAATTGGAGCGCAGAGAGGGAGAAGAGGCTGGCATTATTATGAGTCTGTCCCGGTCACGTATAGGGGAGGATGATATGGACGTAGAAGGAATATTTGGAGAGGAGGAGGAGGAGGGCGGTTTCGATGAAGAGGCCGCCGAGGCCGCCGAGGGCTTTGATGATCACCACGGGTCGGGCGAAGCCGCCGAATTTGATGAGTGATCAATCACTCATCAAACGGATTTGGCGAAGCCGATGAGTTTGCGAACGATGAGTAAACTTTCTAAGAGACTACTAGGGTTCCCATGAAGCTGTTGTTGTACGCCGGCCTTCTCTATCTAGCCGGAGTCTCTCTCCTCATTCTCTTGCAACCGTCCCTCGTATTCCGAGAGGACGGATCCTGGAAGGAGTTCGGCGTCGGCCGTGATTCTGAACACTACACCTGGATGCCCTTCTGGCTCTTCGCCATTCTCTGGGCGCTTCTGAGCTATATGATCGTTCTCATGGTGGCCGGCTCCAATCTCTTGCCAGGTGTTCAAACCATTGAGGACATCACCGTGAACAGCGAAGAGGCACTGGATTCTTTAAGTCCTCGAATGAAAAAGAGGGTGTCGGCCTCCATGACGGAGGAGGGATACTATATGTTGGACACGGAAGCCAAGGGCACTCCTAAGTATGTGTATCTGGGCCCCGCGCCGCCGAATCTGGTCTACAATGGGCGACCTGAATAGTTTCAATCCAATGATGAATCGAATCAGCACCAGTATACTGCTGATTCAAATAGTCCACCCAGGCACTGGCATCTGCATAGGAGATGGAGTCGCCATATCCCTCAAACCCCGTTCCTGTCTTCCAAGCAATACGATACAAAGGCATCTATGCCCTTGTATTGGATAGCGATTCCATCAAATTTTCTGGGCAATAAATAAGGCCGGCAAATGACACAGACACGAAAGGCCACGAATCCAAAGCCGTTTCGCACCGGCTTCCTATCCGTGTCCAAGAATCATCGAATCTATTATGAAGAGTTCGGGTTGGAAGGGGGAGTTCCAGCGACCATGCTGCATGGGGGGCCAGGAGGAGGACTCAATCGAACCTTTGCGACTCTCTTTGATCTGCGCAAGTGGCACCTCGTTCTCTTTGATCAACGGGGGTGTGGCAAATCCATTCCAAGTAGTGTCGACAGTCTTGCCTATAATACCACCTGGGATCTGGTTGCCGATATGGAACAGTTGAGAACGCATCTGAGCTTTCAAAAGTGGTTCGTAGGGGGCGGCAGCTGGGGCACCACGCTCGCCTTGGCCTATGCCGAACGCCATCCGAGCCGTGTCTCGGGCATTCTGTTGCGCGGCGTCTGTGTTCTGGAACCGTATGAGTTTGAATGGCTCTATGAGCAAGGAGGAGCCAGTGAAGTCTTCCCCGACACATGGAGTGGGTTCTTAGAACCCTTGCCCCCCTCTGTGCGCCTAAAAGGCTACAAGGAGATCATGAAGACCTATCAGCGGCTCTTAACCGATCCGAAGACACAGAAAGCCGCGGTAAAGGGCTGGTGGAATTGGGAATCCTCCGTTTCCTTCTTGATTCCTAAGGTTGATGATACGCCACCAAACCAGGCGACCTCCCTGGCCATTCTCGAGAACCACTATTTCCGTCACAACGGCTGGCTCCAGCCGCAACAACTTATCAAGAACGCCTATCGACTAAAAGGGATCCCGATGACGATTGTCCATGGGCGCTACGACATGGTGTGCCCCGTACGTTCGGCATGGCGGCTCCATTTAGCGGTGCCCGAGTCCAAGCTTGTGATTGTGCCGAATGCAGGCCATGGCATGAAAGAACCCAAGACATTTGAAATAATGAAACAGGCTCTACGACGGATGTATCGTAGCCTCGCCTAGTGCGGCTGTCTGCGAAATGACGAGAAACCACCAGACCCAATAGGCCACGCCCAGTCCTTCGATCGCAGGATTGTAGCGTTCAATCTCTAAAATATCGTCAATGCCTTTCAGACTATTCAGAATAGGAAAGGCACTGGCCACGGGCGCCCGCACATAGGCACTTTTTCCAAGAACAAGACCGACAAATCCGACCGCCATGGGTTTTACAGAGGACGAGGCGGCCAAACTGATATCAATTGTCTTGGCAGTGGTCAACTGATTCATAATCGTTATACTAAGTGAGATGGCATAGATAATTAATGGAAGGATGAACCAATAGACAATAGGCATATATCCGCCAATCATATCCTTAAAGGCAAAGGCCATTACAATCACAAAGGCGGTGCAGAAGGCACCACCGACTACAAGTACTATTTTCATAGGGATGTAATTCAGAAAATCAAAGGCTCCGCCGATATTGATTTTATCGCGATAATAGACGGCGGCTCCGATTGCAGCCAGTGCAAAGAGCCCTAGCAATCCTTGGAAGAGATAGCTGGTTTGAACCAGTTCCATGCCAACGGCATACCCTTTGGTTACCATTTGCATAGTGCCAAGGACTGGATCCGTAGTTTGCATCCCTGCATTTGCACCAGATATAAGAATTCGTTCGAATTGCGCAAATAATTTGGGCTTGTCCAAATAGGATGTCCGACGAAGAAGGACAACAAGAAAACGAAGGCCAGGACGAAGTCGTCCTGGAGGAGCAGGTGACGGGGGAAGAGGTTGTCGCCGATGAAGACCTAGGAGCCCTCGGAATGGTTCCCGAGAAGCAGGGTGAACCAACAAAAAAGGCAGAAGCGGAGGAGGACAAGAATGAAGAAGAGGGGGGAGAGGAAGAGGAAGTTCCCGTGGATCCCAACGATCCCGCCCTTGCAGAACGAGTTATCTATATTCGCCAACTACGGGAGTTTTTTAAGGAATTATCATTGTATTACAGGGGCAAGCGTTTGCCAAAGGGGGGCAAAGAACTCGCAGCGATCAAGAGGGCATTTCAAGAGGAGGGACAAGAACAAGTTGCCAATGCTACCTATTCTGCCAATGGAAAGACACTGACACTGTTAAACCGGAATGGCAAATTGAAATATACTATGCAAATGCAACCCTATCGCCCTCCGACACGGGAAGAACAGGAGGCGGCCTTGGAGAAACAGAAACGACAGATCGCAAAGGCAGAAGGTGTCTATGAAATGGCGATTGCAGAGCTACACCGCGTTTCCAAGACAGCTATACACGGGGATATCAAGACCGCGCAGCGAAGAGTAGCGGAAGCCGACCGGCTCATTCAGAGTCTGAAGCACCCTGAACGAGCCATCACGACCTATGAGTCTATTGAAATTCGTGAAATAGATTTTGATAGGCCGTTCGATGTACATAAAATACTGGCCTATGCACTCCATGTAGGCAGTCAAAAACTACAAAAGACCTATGCAGTCCCTTCTGAAGAGGAGGCCGAGGAGGCGCCACCTCCCGAGGAAGTGTTGGGCGCAAAGAAGCGTGTCGTTATCTTTGCTGGTAAACCGCTGGGCACCTACGATTTCTTGAGTAGCTTCTATGTGAGCCCCTTTGAATACAAGGGACACGAGTATACAACGGCCTATCAGGCCATTATGGCCACGATGGCGGGCAAGTTTGGAGAGGATGAAACGGCAGAGGAGATTCAGAATACAGAAGACCCCGAGGCCATTGACCTCACCTGGGACAAAGTGGAGGGGGCGACGCAAAAAACATGGAATATGCAGTTGGAGAGCACCATTATAAAGATCAATCGTGCCAAATTTGCAAAGAATCCGAAGTTGGCCGCCCGCCTTTTGAAAACCGGGGAGGCACGGATTGCCGCTGTGCCTCCTGAAAATGAGACCGATGCCTTTCAGGGGATCGGTCTTACCGAAGAGAATCCAAATGCATTGAAGAAGTCGAGATGGAAGGGCAAAAACATATATGGAATGGCCTTGGAGCAGATTCGGGAGGAGTTGGCGGCTGTAGCAGTAGCAGAACCAACAACAAAGCCCAGACAATTAGTAAGACGCGTAGCAGCTACTACAACAGAAACAACCACTGCTGCACCCGTACCCACTACAGAACCAACAGCAACACAGCCCAGGCGATTACTGAGGCGTTTCGTTCCACTTTCAGCCACCGAAACAGCATCAGCGGTTGCTAGTAAAACAGTAGCCGTCGCTACACAGGGCGTACGTAATGCAGCTACCGCTGCCACTGCTGCAGTCGCGCAGGGTGCTAGTAATGCTACCGCTGCAGTCGCGCAGGGTGCTAGTAATGCTACCGCTGCAGTCGCGCAGGGTGCTACTGCTGCCACCGCTGCAGTCGCGCAGGGTGCCAGTACCGCAGCTGAAGTAGTCGCGCAGGGTGCCAGTGTAGTCGCGCAGGGTGCCAGTGCTGCCGCCAAAGTAGTCGCACAGGGTGTAAGCAATGCAGCAACAGCAGTTGTAAAGAAACTCTAATTCAGCGGATAGTTCTTAGGAACAATATCCCTTGCATCACAATCCACTTCTTTGCTATTATATTTATAACAGACCTTATTCTTGTCCCGATAGGTCAGTTCTCCAACATTATCGGGAGTGGGATATTTAAATAGAACCGTCATTTCAGGCTTGAGCAGATAGATGCCAACAATGCCGAGTGTCAACCCTCCTAAGAATGGCAGCAAAAGAAAGTGCTTGAACATCGCCTCTACCTGTGAATAGAATTTATATTACTTAAAGTAGGGATGTTGACAGACTTATTGAAAAGTAAGATGTTTAATGTAATATTCAGTGTTGTACTAGGGGTCGGTCTCGTATGCCTGTTTCGACCCCAGTGCAAAGGGGACAGCTGCACGCAGGTAAAGGCACCTCCCCTTCAAGAATGGGATAAATCAACCTATCGCATGGGCTCTAAATGTTATACCTACACATCGGAAATCGTGGACTGTGCCGGCCACGAGGAGTTCGTCGAAGCCTTTCGAAATCGCCAATCGCGGATATCCAGAGATGAATGATTTCTGACCTACAGCGAGAAATGTCTAGCGCAGGTACGATGTTGTCTGATCTCGGCGATTCCGGTGGCGGCGATAGTGATTTCGTTCAGCGCATTCTAGCAGATCTAAATACTACGGGGAGCAATTCGAACCCTGTCATGCAGCAGATGCCGCCCCCGGCTGGAAACGGGCGCATGATCAACTCTCCAAACCCAAATACCACGGCTCCATTAGCTATGGATCCCTCGACCGCTACTGCCCACATGATCGGCAAAGCCTATCCCACGCCCGCCGACTTCGCAACTATGATGAACCAGGGCGGTTATTCCGCCAGCCCCCAGCTCCAGCAGCAGTTCCAGCAGCCCCCGCAACCCATGCTGACCCAGCTGAGCCAGGGCAAGGGCTTCCTGGCCGATGCTCTTGTCCAGCTCAAGCAGCCCCTATTAGTCGCCATCATCTTCTGCATTATAAGCCTGCCTGTCGTAAATATCATGCTGGGGTACTATATGCCGAGCCTCTTGCGGGCAAGCGGTGATCTCACGACAATCGGTCTGCTTGCAAAATCCCTTCTAGCCGGTGGTCTCTATTGGGTCATCCTTCATGTACTTGCGCCCCTTGTTAGTATGTCTGCAACGTAGTTTTTTTGGCACTAGACTATAGGAATGGTATCAAATACATTTACATTTATATTGGCACTAGTTGCCCTCGGCATCTACAGTTTATATGTTCTTAGTTCACAGGGCGTTCTAGGCCTCCTGGTCTCCTTTGCTATTGCACTCATTACGGCAGCCTTTGTCGATAAGTTCGAGTACATTGTGATCAGTGTTCTCGTAATCGGTCTCACCTATATATTGGCCATGCACAAACTCAATTGCAGACTCGAAGGATTTGGAACGGATCAGGACGATGTGGGCACCATTCTGAAGTTGAACAACCGGCTTACGCAAAACTCTGTAAAACCGACGCTGTCTACACTCAATCGATCCATTGAAGGATTTGCACCTGCTGACAATTCGACGGAGGACGAAGAGGAAGAGGATGCAGATTCCTCAACCTCTACGGCTGCCCCTGTTGCGGAACTGAGTAACACCACAAAGCAGATTGACCAGGATGCCTCTGCTATTGCAAATGCAAATATAAATACAAATGCAACTATGAACTCAAGTACCGCCAGTCCTGTAGCACAGCCAAGTGCCGCCTCGACTGCCGCGGCCGATGTGGACACCACGGCGACACAACGGGAATCCTTCCAAGACGAGGAGAACTCGGGGCTCTTTAAGCTCGGGCAGCTCCCTTCCGAATCGAAGGCGGGGCCCTTCGTGGATGTGGCCTCGACCATGAGCAAAGCCATGGGGAATCTGAAGCCGGATCAGATTGCGGCCATGACGGCCGAATCCAAGAGTCTTCTGGAGACGCAGCAGCAGCTGATGGGGATGCTGGAGTCGATGCGGCCTGTTTTACAGGATGGTCGGCAACTGCTGGACACCTTTGGGTCGATTTTTGGGGGCATGGGGGGCATGGGTATGAAGATGTAATTAGACAAATTTTATTTAATAATTGCTGTTTTAGCAGCAATTATTAATCACGAGTGTGAGCAGAGGCATGACAAAACGGTGTCCGCCAGGACTCTGGTGTTTTAATGATTTTTTTATGGGACTGATAGGTGTGATTATGGCCATTGTAATCGGTGGATTGGCGCTCAGGGGTCTGCATTCCTTGCAGCAACCACAGCCACAGCCACAGCCACAGCCACAGTCACAATCCGTAGTGATTGCAAATCAGAGCGATGGTCGTTTCAATCGAGCGCCGCAACCCTTGCGAGACTGGATGGCGCCTCCCGAACTCCCTCCGAGAGGAGGATTGGCGACCATTCCGATCAATATTGCCACACAGGGTTTGCCCGAATCCTTTCAGGCCATGGGCAATATTAACACGGGGAATGGGAAGATTCTGCCGCTCTACGGCAGGCGCACGATGAGGGGGTCTTCGGATCGCTGGAACTACTATACGCGCACGGACACCTACAATCCGGTTCCCCTCCCGCTTCGGTACAAGAACAGGGATTGCATGGATGACATTGGGTGCCCTGAACTCTTTTCGGGCGAATTAGTGCAGATGGAGGGAACGGGGGAGTCAGGACATGTTCGGGTCTTTCGATACGATGGGCCCAAATATATCCCTGGTTTGCTTTTGTAGGTACAGGATCGAAAGCTCTTTTGCTGTGTAGCAAAAGCAATAATAATCAATAGAGTTAGCAAGGATGGCAACCTGCCCCGCTGGATCAATCCATGCATTTTTAACCACAACAACACCTGTAACAGAGGCTGTTAACACGTCAATTACAGCCAAAACCTATCCGTTTATATCCTCTTTTGCAGACAATGCCGCCTTCTCTCTTGACACCAATCTAATCACTACGAGCTCCTATAATAGTATTGCATTCAAAGGAAATCCATACGGGCTATACAATATACAGCTGTGCCAGGGATCCAGCCGAGCGATTAGCACGATGGGATCACCGCTTGGAGATCTCATACTCACATTCACAAATACAACTGTAGTGAATGGTGCAAATGTCATTATCGTTATTCTGCCTATTTATGTCAGTGCACCCGCTTCTCTGTTTTTGTCCCAGCTTCTTACAAATAGAAGTACAAATGTAGGCTTAGGATCACTTTTTATAGGCCAACGATCCTATGGATACTATCAATGTATTTCAACAGGAAACGGTAGAATTGTAACAAACTCTATTTCAACCTATATTATCAGTTTTCCCAATGGTTGTTTCATAAATGCAGACCCTGATTCTACATCACTTAATGCAGCTATCACAAATACGAACTATATCTTTTATTCTCCGTACCATGGCGGGTTTGAATATTATCCAAATAATGATAATATTGCCCTCGCCTACACCTACGATACGAATAATGTTATGATTACCCCTACACAGTGGAGCGGTGCGAATCGAAATATACTATCTAAGGGGATCGATCCTGCCGGCGACGATTTCAAGAACAATGTCCTCTATTATACAACTGCATCTCCTCCTTCGAATCAAGGCAATCAGTCCGCCCTATTTACACTAGATCAGTACAAGTGCTATCCGTTCAGTAAAATTAATAATGTAGATGCAGAAAATCATGTGATCTCACTGTCCAAAATTACACAGGCCATGGCAGAGGGCGGCAATGCGGGGCCAAGTACAAATACTGTATGGGGGCTTATTGGATTCTTCATTGGACTTTTATTACTAGCAGGAGTCTTTTTCATTGTCTACCGCTCTGTCACGACAAAACCCACGATTCCTCCTGCAGCCTTTGCCACGATGAATACGGCTAATAATACGAAATAAAGCAAATCCCTACTAGAGTAGTATGAATCTTCTATATATGCTGCTATGTCTTGTCCTGATCGTAATTGCTGCGCTAGCCTATCAGAAAATGACATATATACAGGAGATTCGGGAAGGATTTGATGTAACAACAAATGGCCTTGGGGATATTGTAGCCTGTCCTACCAATTGGAATCTCGTTGCCGAACTCTCCTCCAAGGGAATTACAACCTGCAACGAAAAGGGAAAGCCGGTCTGTGCCCTTGTATCGGGTGATGCAACAAAAGACGGAATCCCTTCTTGCACAAAAATGTTCCATGACTATTTAGCAACCCAAGGAACGGAGTTCTGCCCTTCGACTATGCCAAACTACTTTGAAAATCCCGTTACGGCTGCTTCCGGATGTACCAGTGGAGCCATCGCATCGGACATGTCCTCCGCCAAAGACACTTCTGTACCCGCCTGTACTATTTATAAGTCGAGCCAGAATTTCACAGAAATGAACAGTTGTTACAATCAGAAGGAGCTTGCTTCTACAATCCTATTCGGCAATGATGCAACAAAGCAGCTTGTTCCTTTGGGAGGAAGCCCCCTGGTCTATACGACGCAAATGACCTATCATGTCCCAGGCCAAACGGGACTTACACACACGTGTTATCCGGATAAGCAGACAATGGCGGCCATCAATACGATTCAACAGCAGGGCAGTACCGATCCGAAGCTACTTGCCCTATCCTCCAGTATTTCTACCGGCACTTCGAAGAGTTCCTGTGAAGCCCAGTACAAAGTCTATATTGCAAAGTCCATGAATGAATCGGATCTGACAGACTAAGCCAAATAGTCTTTAAAGAGCGGCGCAGACTTGTTCCCGATTGGAATGGTCGGCAATGCCCGTTTATCGTTCAGGCTATAGTCGGGATCGAGTTCCTGGAACTCATTGTTGCCGACCTGGGCGCCTGGCAGATAGATGGACTGTCCCGCCTGCGCCTCCCGAAATTCACGAACAGGGACGGTGTCTTGCGCCAACGATTCCTCAGCCACCGTCATTTCAGCCGGATCATTCGCTTCCTGGAGCTGTTCGAACTTCAGGCGTGCCTGCACGACCTTGTTGCGGTTACGTTCCATGTACAGCATGCAGATCGCGATTAACGCTGCGATCCCGACAAGGGGCGACAGATGGGCGGCATAGATCAGACCGATCACAAGAAGGATTCGCATCACGAGTGTATCCAAGAGCCAGAGAATTCCTGTAGGAATGGCGGGCGCAGCAAAGGCAAGCACCAGTGCAATCCCTATCAAAATAGTATCCTGTTGTTTGATACCGAACATACTCTAGTGTTAAATTTGATATTATTTATGCCTGTAAGAG
>Ga0209084_1000164_pt1 | contig 64537 bp, 112 predicted proteins | sample C_130820_MF_Meta_FD_187309 | JGI IMG/M metagenome (GOLD analysis project Ga0209084, IMG submission 187309) | Freshwater microbial communities from Lake Croche, Canada to study carbon cycling - C_130820_MF_MetaG (SPAdes) (version 2) | ecosystem: Environmental > Aquatic > Freshwater > Lake...
GCACAAAAGTTAGAATTTCATATAGTATTCTTCAAAGTGCATCTAAGTATAGATATTTTAGACCTACTCTTAAAAAATATTTAAGATCGCATGTGCGTTCACAGTTTTTAGAAATACAAGTACAAGAATGGGACATTGCTTTGTTTTTACCAACAGAGTCATTCAAAAAAGCAGACACTGGTCGTGTTTGGGAAGAATCACGTAAGAAATTAGGAAGAACATAAAATGGCAATAACACCAGCTTTAGAAAGAGTCGTAGTGCAAGGATCGCCAGATAATCCATTTAGCATATCTGCATTTAAAGATGCTATAGGTAAGCCTGTTCGTCCCAATTTATTTCGTGCTAGATTAGCTGGATGGGAAGATAATGAAGTTTTATCTGGAACGATGGCGCAGTATAACGTGTCCGATATTGACGATTTTGTTTTTAGATGTGAAAAAGCTGAGTTACCCGGTCGTTCTATTGCTACATCAGATGATACTGGTGGCGGTGGTCCTGCATTAAAACTCCCATACGATGTTACGTATAATGATATACAAATTTCCATTATATGTTCAGCAGACATGAAAGAACGTGTATTCTTTGAATCTTGGATAGATTCTATTATAGGTCCTGCTGGAGAAGCAGACGGCGCATCAAATGGTGGTTTAGTTTCATATTTTCAAGACTATGCCAGAGGCATCACACTAACGATTGAACAAATGGATGAAGCTGGTAAGATTCTTATGTCATATCAATTGAATGATGTTTATCCTATAGTCATATCACCCATGAATGCGACATGGGAAGAAGTAAATTCGTATCAACGTTTTGGCGTTACATTATTCTATCGCTATTACAAATTTAAACTCGGAAAATTTTAATCATTAACACCTTTGGAGGTACATCATGGCTTTGCCTAAAATTAACACACCTATCTTTGAATTGACTTTATCATCAACTGGAGAGTCAGTAAAATATCGCCCTTTCTTAATGAAAGAGCAAAAGATTCTTTTACTTGCATTAGAAAGTGGAGAAACAAAATCCATTATGACGGCAGTAAAGCAAATTATTAACAATTGCGTTGTTGGAGACATTGACGTAGAAAAATTACCAATATTTGATTTAGAATATTTCTTTATGAGACTACGTGGTAAATCTATTGGTGAAACAGTAGACTTACAATTGCGTCATCCAACTGGATTAAATTCTAAAGATGAAGAGTGTCAGCATGTGACTAAGTTTCCATTCAACATCATGGAAGTTGAAGTTGAAAAAACTATTACTCACACAGACAAAATCATCATCGATGAAGAGACAGGCTTAGGTATTAAATTAAAATATCCAACAGCAGATTTTACTGAAATTGATACCGACAATTTGAGTCAATTAGATGTTGCAGTTAAAATGTTAATTTCATGTATTGATTACATCTACGATAAAGAAGAAATCTATAAAAAAGAAGATTCTACATTACTTGAATTGCAAGAATTTGTAGATAGTCTTTCACAAGAACAATTCAAAACTGTAATGAACTTCTTTGAAACAATGCCAAAATTGAAGCACACAATTAATTGGAAATGTACAGGTTGCGGTTGTGACGATGAAGTTACCTTGGAGGGAATGGGAAATTTTTTCGCATTGTGATGGGGCATGATAGTTTAGCAAACTATTATAAGACTAATTTTGCATTAATGCAACATCATAAATACAGTTTGAGTGATTTGGAAGACATGATTCCTTTTGAGCGTGATATTTACATAATGTTATTAAGTCAACATATAGAAGAAGAAAATGACAGAATACAACAACAAAATCAAGCGCAAAGAAGGGGCTGATAGTAATGACTACACAAAAAGAGTATATTAAATTAAGTGAAAGTGAACAGAAAAAAGAAGATTGGATGAATTCAAAATGGCGTCCAATGATGGGTTGGATTTATATGTTAACATGCGTAACAGACTTCATTCTCTTTCCTATATTATGGTCTATACTACAAGCCGCATTGAAACAACCTGTGACTGCATGGCAACCAATCACCTTGCAGGGCGCAGGTTTATTTCACCTCTCTATGGGTGCTATTATTGGTGTTGCGGCTTTCGGACGTACACAAGAAAAACTAGCCGGAGCAAACAATGGCGGAATGCAACCCGTGGCACAAAGCGTCACAACAACATTTGGCTCACCTTCAGCAGGAGGATTCGGAGCATCAAGCAGTTTTGGTTCACCAGCATCAACGGGCGGCTTTAATAGCAGTTCAGGCTTTGGAGCGCCAACGTCTAGCTTTAACTCAAAACCAGCAACTGGAAAATCAGCAAAATTTGCTGAACCCGATCCAGACTCTGTATTCGACAGAGGGTAATCAATAATGGCAACAATAGGCAACTACAGAGCCGCACTAGGAGACACGCTTAAGCAAACTGCTGGCGGTATAGTCAAAGGCTTTGGTTATGGACTCAAGGGTGCCGCACTCTCTGAGATGCCAGGACTTGTTGCCGCTACCGGCGCATTTTCTGCGCTAAGTAAAAAAGCAAATAGTATTGAACAAGCTAAAGCGGCTCTTGCACAGGAGCCATCAAAAACTCCTGTTGAAACTCCTGTTGTGTCTTCACCATTAGGAGGGAATCCATTTCCACATATGATTCACCTGTTAGCACAAATAAATGCTAATACTGCTACTGCGGCTAATGTTGCAAGCGCATCTGCTCAAGCTGAAAAATATAAAATGATGTTTGACGAAGAAAAGGCTAGAGAACAAGCACAACAGAATCAAGCACTCATTGATGCAATTAAAAATTCAGGAATGGGTGGAGGACCAAAGGCTGGCGCAGATGCGGCCGCCGGCGCCGGCGGTGGACTAGGTGGACTATTATCTAACATACTTGGTAATGCTTTAGGTGGAATGTTAGGCACAGTTGTTATGGGTGCATTACTAGGAATTAAAAACAAATTAAAAGCATTCATTGCGGAGTTAGTATTATCTGCGGCTTTGCTATTTGGTGGACCAGGAGGTACGCTAGGAAAAATTGGAGGCGTACTTGGAACAGGTGCAAGAATTGCAGGTAAGATTGGTTCAAGATTTATACCTTACGTTGGTTGGGCATTATTAGCCGCAGACGTTGCTGAAGCCGGTAGTAGTTTGATAGATTTGGGTGAAAAGTCTTGGAAGAAAAACGCAAAGAAAAACGCAAACAAACCACCTAATGCTCCTATGGAGTATGACGCAATGGGCAATGCTACAGGTGTTGGTCCAGATACATCTGAAAATACAAAAGGTAATGCAAACTCACCAAAATCAGAAACTGCACAAACTGGCGCAAATAAAACTTCAGGACTTTTATGGAGAGTTCCTCTTACTGTTCCTTATAGAGTTAGTAGCGAATTTGGAGAAAAAAGTTCATTAAGAAGTGCCAAGCATGATGGTATCGACTTAGCAGTCGGTATGGGTAATTACGTTGTTGCGGCCGCTGATGGTATTCTTGTACAAGTGAGTGAAAATAAAACTGCTGGTACATTTGCAATAGTAGACCATCGCAACGGAATGACTTCAGCATATTGTCATCTATCCGCTGGCTTAACACAAAAAGTTGGTCAGAACGTAAAGATTGGTGATGTTATTGGTTTTGTTGGTAGCACTGGACATTCAACAGGACCACACTTACACTTCTCATTAAAACGTGGTGGAAGTCCAGTCAACCCTAGAACGTTTATTAAATTTGGAGAAGCAAACAAAGAAACTACTCCTGAGGCTCCAGCTAAAGCGCCTAGCGGTGCACCCCAAGGCGATGCTAAACGTGGAAATTTTGATCCAACAAAAGCACAACGTGTTCCTGGTTTTGCCGCACAAGCAAATAAAAAATTAACTGACAATGCAGTAACAGCGTATTACAAAGCATTGAAAGAAGGTAAAACTGAAGAAGAAGCAAAAGCAATTGCAACTAAAGTCGCAGGAGAAAATCCTGAAGCAAAAGCCGCATTAGAAAAAGTCAGCGCAACTGCAAAGTCGATAGAAATAAAACCTGTAACTCCTGTTGTAGCTGATGATACCTCGGCCGTAAAAACTTCAACAACACCATTGATTGAAATGGGTGATGCATCTGTAGCAGAGTCAATGCAGGACAAAACTCCAGTATGGGTAGAGTCATATTTGCGTAAAGTATCGGCTAAAGGATACTATACAGAACGTGAGACTAATAAACGCACTCAAGAAGTTCTTAAAGAATTAGGCGGTATCAAAGAGAACACTCGTCTTACTGCCAATGAAGTTAAGAGTAATCGAATTACAATGTCTAAAGGTAAATTTAAAACACCTGAAGATATTCTAGCTAGAACAAATAAAACATTCACTGATAGTTTACAGAGACAGTTAACTAAAACTATTTCTGGAACATTAATGAATGCATTGTATCCAGGTGGATATAAGAATGTTAGTCAACGAACAGCATCAGGACAATTGTACAGAGGTGAACAACTTAACAAAATGTTGGGTCTAACACCAGCACTTACTAAACTCGGAACATCAATATTTGGTAAGCAGTATGGTCCTGCATTCGGACAAATCTTCAGTAAAGCCGCAACAGGCTATATGGAAGTTGGTGCTAGGTCTGTAGCACAAGGTATTTTTGGTTCGATGGGAATGAATTCTGACCAAGCAAATATTCTTGGTGGACAGATTTTAGGCAACCTTGCTAAAGGAACACAACAAGGTAAGTTAACTGCGCTTGAACAAATTATCTATGGTGTGAGTGGAGGTCAAGTTGCACTTGGACCTGAAACTATATTTGCGAAATATGGTTTCGCATCTCCACAAGAAGGTATCAGCTACATGGCGAATGTATTGGGTTCATCGATGATGGCGCCCATTGATAGTGCATTAGGAACTAGTCCACTTAACATGCCTAACATGGATCCACGAATGAAAACGATGGGTGCGTTCGGTGGATTCAATGGACAGTATGGCGGTATGCCCACAGGAATGTCGGGACCCGGAATGCCTTCAACAGGTACATTGCAGGCGGCCGCACAGAATAATCCATACTTGCAATTGAACAAAGATGGCATGGTTGTTATTAAAGATAACATGCCCGAACAAACAAAAACTATTGCAGAACAACTTAATGTTGCAAAACAATCAGAGATAGATTCAAGACAAAGATTTTTAGATGCAGAAAAAGGTAGTGAAGAAAGAGCCATTGCACAGAAAATGGTTAGTGAATCACAATATGAACAGCAGATATTAACTAACAGGCTTCTAGAATCTAGAGCAACAACTGGTAGCGGAACAAATATTTCTATTGGCGGTGGTGGAGGTAGCGGAGGATTCTTTAGCGGAGGTGGACCTCTTGCTGAGGTTGGTAACATGGCTCTCGATTTAGGTAAGTCTGCCGTCACGTCCAAAATTGTTCAGTCCCTTGGAATTAAAAATCCATACATGGGTATGCTTGCATCTTTTGCAGTTAATAAAGGACTATCATATGTTGGTGGTAAAGCATTTGATTTATTCAAAGGTACAGAAATAGGTCAAAGTTTTAGCGGTGGATTATCTAGTTTACAAAACAGTTATCAAATGGCCGCACCATCATGGGCTGGTGGATATACTGAAGGACAGAAAGCATATTTTAATGCTATTGATGCGGCTGATGCCGATCTGGGCGCCGCCATGACGGGTGGTGAAGTTGTCAAAAAAGGTGCCGAGAGTGCAACATCACTTCTTCCAGGATTTGAATTCATAAGTGAAGCATTGCCTTATGCAGGTGCTGTTATAAAATTATTTAAAGGCGACATAGCAGGTGCCGCCACAACAGCCGCTGGTGTTTACATTGGTCAAGCAATTGGTAATATGATTCTTCCTGGTATTGGGGGAATCGTTGGTGGATTCTTAGGTGGTTTTGTTGGAGGACTATTTGGTGGTGGTGGCAGTTCTCCTCCACAACCAAATCCTCAAATCTGGCGTATCATTCGTGTTAGAGGAAATAACAACATTGGTGCTATCACAGATTTACAAGCGCCAAGAGAAGCGACTCCACAAGGATGGGTTGATTTTGCAGACTCTATGATTAGGGTTGGATTTAATGCGGCTAAAGAAGCAGAAGTTCAAACAAAAGAACAATCTCCATTTGATTTTATTATGTGTACGATTGATAAGAATAATGTAACGATTAGTTTACGAACAGGTGATCCAACATCTTCCGGAAATGATTTAGCATTGGGCGCACCAGGAAAAGATTTCTCAGCAGGAAAAGCGGCATCACAAATTGTTAAACATGTTGCAGATGCTTTCAAAACCGCCTATGCGGCTAAAACAGATGCTATTGATAAAGCATCTAAGATATTAAATTCTAAAACTTATGGTACAGTATCAAAAGGTTTAATTAAAGAATTGAGTACTGGTACTAATAAAATTGATGTTACGAAAGAACAAGGTGTGTTTGGCGCTACTCCCGCACAAGATGCGCTTATCTTAGAAGGCAGGGCGCATACACCTCAAGCCGCAGTTGGTGCAGATGAATATAATGCGGCAACTCCGCCAATGATTTGGAGTGCAAAAGAAGGCAAGTATGTTGAGGCTCCATTTACAGAAAAAATGGTAAGTGTTACTGATGATACTGGTTTCACAACTCAAGTCAAACAAAAAGTCTATGATGCTAATGCATTAATGATTGATAAGAATGGTAAAGTAATTTACGATACTAACAATAATGGTATTGACTTAGCTGATATAGTAACACCAACATTGTCAACAACTTCAGGAACTATCACTGGTGGCACATCTGTTGCCGCAACAACAGGTACAACAGGAACAACAGGTAACGTGAATGTTGTTACGAATGCAGATAACAGCCAGACAAACAATCAATCTGTTAACACATACTACACAAGTCTGTTAAGCAAATCTAGAAACGCTATTAGAGATGCTGATGTGAATACTGCATTGCCTGCATAAAAAAAGGGAAGCATTTTATTGCTTCCCCAAAGTCACAAAGGAGATTACGAAATATTAATCTTCAGCGAGTTTTTCAAAATAACTCAAATCTTCATCATCATCAACTAAGTCTGCTACTGTAGTTTTCTTAGCAGGTGATGATGCAGGTTTTTCTGAAGCAGTAACTGGTACATTAGGTTTAGTAGAGTAATAATTATCTCCAGCAGAACCATCTTCAAGCCCAAGCACTTTGTTCAAACGTGCTTTCAATTCATCATAAGACTTGAAATTCTTTTCGCTTAAGAATTCAGACAAACTAAACTCTTGCTTCCAGATACGTTCTAAGTCATCTTCATCGCCAGACAATGGTGCTGGTGATTCAAATTCAGACTTATCATAGTTCTGATAACCTTCAACTTTACGAATCTTCAATTTGAAGTTCGCACCTTCCCAAAGGTCGAATGGGTTGACAGGAGTTTCATCTTCAAACTCAGGATTCATCAAGTCATTCAACTTGTCGAAAATCTTCTTACCGAATTTGAACAATTTAACTGTTCCGTCATTATCAGGATTTGCAGGATCCTTGATAACATAGATGTTTGCGATATACTGCAACTTACGCTTTTGTTTACGTGCAATATCTTTGTTAGCATCAGAACCAGAGTTCCAAAGGATGCTATTGTGTTCAGACACAGGGTCTTTCTTGTTGAGTGTAGTCAACGAATTTTCAATGTACCATCCACCAGGACCTTGGAATGAATGATTGAAAACTTGAACCCAAGGTACATCTTCGCCTGCGGGTGCGGGAAGAAAACGGATCGTTGCGAAACCATTACCTGCTTTGTCTACTGTGGGTTTCCAGAATCGGGTGTCTTCATAAGACTTCTTACCTTCTTCTTTGTTTGTGAGTTTGGAAACTGCGTCTGTGAGTTTTTCCAAATCTTTGGTGCGTGACTTTTTCAAATCTGCAAATGATGTTGATGCCATATTAGTATATTCCTCGTATGTTAAGTATTAAATGTATGTTTTGCTTGTCCACTTTTATCATAATCTACTATAGTATATAGTCTATCATAATTCTCTAAAGGTGTCAATAGTCGGCAAACCTTACTAGGTTTACGCATTACTGCCGACACCACTACGTCACTACTAATTCTCTGAGTGACTTTTTCATCCTTGCCGTATCGTAATTTAAAAAGGGCTGGTACTTTTTGCATAACTTGCTTACCTCTTTGTAGATTGGATCATGTATCATTGTATCATACCTTTTGACAAAATGCAATAGTGAATTCAATATTGCTAGTGTCTCCAGACTGATTTCTCCTCTTAAATATTTCTTGATGATTGGTGGATGATCGACACCTTTAGCATTAAAAAATTCATTCAGTTCGTCTGGCTTCCAACCAGAGATAAAATCCATCTCATTTTTAAATACATACGTTAAAGATTCTTGTTTACGTTTCCATTCTTTGTAGCGTTCTTCACACTCTTCAGATAGAAGTTCGCCAACCCAAATTTTTGTGTCGTGCAAGAAGTTAGAAACTAAAAATTCTTCTAAGTAAGCATCCTTACGATTACCGAGTTTAGCAAAAAAGATTTTGTCTTTACGTTTCAAAAAAGAATCGTATGTGACATTGACTTTCTTGTTGTACTTGAACCAATCGTAGCTATCTTGCGTGAAGTGATTTTTAACTCCCAAATAAACTTTGTATGCGTCTATAGCATCCATTTTCATTAATCATCCACCTCAATAGGCAATCTTGCTTTTGGTGCAATCATCTTTAGCTTCATCGCTTCACCTTCAATAGCAGATTTCATGCGAGGCGTAATTAAAGATGCGGCAGTTTCAACTTCAACATTTTTGATTGTGCAATATTCAAGAATAGCATCAATCATTGTAATAGGATGTTTATCACGTTGTATCTGTTTAATCTCTGCCTCAAATTCTTTTTGAGTTATGATTTTAAGACTCATCAATTAGAACTCTCATTGAAGTAATTCGCCCATTTCGAAATGTTCCAGATGCGTTTGGAGTACTTGCAGGCTTTGCGGTACGAAACATAGGATTTTTCATATCACTCTCTGATGCATAGTAATTTGGTGGATATCCATTTTTGCGTTGGTAAGTTTTAACGTTAACTTGTTTTTTCACGATACTCATTTCAAAATTCCTTTTACATTCTATAAAAAATATGACCTTCAATAGTCGCAACTTTTGTTACTCTGCCACGCCATGATGGTTTAATATCAATAGCATGAAAGTGTGTTGCGCCTTCTAATAGTTTAATTATATCAGTTCCAGCAGTCTTTGTCAATAGCATCTTTGCAACTTCATAAGATTCTTTCCATCGTTTGCTATTTGCTGGTGGTGTACTTGCAATTTTGGTGTTATACCAAGAAAATTGTTGTGGTTCTGTCACAACATCACGGATGCTTTTTGGAAATCTGCTATCATGTAATCTGTTGAGTGTGACTGCGCCAACTGCCATTTTACCGATTAGGGGTTCGCTACCTGCTTCATAATAGATGTTCATTGCCATCCAATACAAGTCGGATTTACTTGAATTTTTTGGTGCTCCAGCGGCATCTGAAATTTCTTTTAGTGATGGCAATTCAGTAGCAATCACATTTGTAGAAAATAGTGCCGATACAAATACTACAGCCGCTAATAGTGCTTTCATATTTTTCCTTTCTTTTTTGACCCACTAAATTTTAGTGGGTCTTTTATTTAGCATTTGACTAATGTGCTTAGTAAATGTGGTCCATCCCATGTTTGGCTTTCGATTCTGAATTGACCTTTGAAGCCATAAACTTCTTTAGCCCACATCTTTTCATTATCGAAATAAAATGGAAATGTTTGTTCTGTGATTATATTCACATGTGTTGGATCCCAAAAGGCGGCCGCATGTGGAAATGCAGGTGTTTTGGAATAAAATTTTCCGCCAACTTTAAGTACTCGCCAAATCTCACTCATCAATTCTACGAATGGATATCTACGATTTGGGTTATACATTAGTCTAGGAATGTGTTCGATGAAATCATGTGCAGTCACATAGTCAAAGAAATTATCAATGAATGGAATTGGTTCAATAACTAAATCTGCTTTTGTGATTTTATTCTTAGTATCATCTCTTACGTCAATGCCATATAGATGTTTTGCTTTGAATGGATTCTTAGGATACTCACCGCATCCTAAATCTAATGCGTATGTTTCATCAGGCTCTTTAGTGTATCGAATAATATCTTCGCTACAGTCTGTCACTTTAGGTAAATCTTTACTCCACAATTCTTTTAAAGTATCAGCAGTCATTACACCATTTGGTCCATGATAGTGATGACTTCCCCATCCCCGAACCCTATCGTGTTCTGGCACTTTAGTTTGAATCTGCAATCTACGTTCAAGCATACCTCTACTAGCAATACAGTTTGCATAATGAAAAATAATCATCTCTTCATTATTGTGTGTAGGAAAATGACGACCAACATCATATTCCATCGTCTTCACATTATGCAAACTTCTAGCACGGCGAGCCATGAAGTCTGTCTTATAGTGAATACCTTGTTTCTTCTGTGCCCACAAAGGTTTAGTTCTGTCTAACTCACCGTTTGGATTCCAATCCCAAAATGTAATTGTAGGAATTAAATGTTGTGTAGACCTAATGGTGTCTACTAAAAACTTTTTGTAATCACCAACTAAGAATTCTGTGACATTTAAACAAATGCGCCAGCCTTCAATCTTACGTTCATATTCTAATACTTCAACGTCAACAAGTCTAGCATTAAATTCTGAATTTTTAGATTGTACAACTTCCCATGTTGGACAAATCTCTTTGATGATTTCACGGGACCTGTCTGTAGATGCATAGTCGATAATGATACCATGATCAAAAATTTTCTTATGATGTTCTAGCCACCAAGGTAGAATATATTCTTCATTATAAATGTGTGCAATTACTGTTGATGCCATTGTGTCCTCAATTTTCAATTAAACTTGTATCTATCAAAATCGGTACTGTGCTTGTTTTTAATAAATTCTCAACTGATCCAGGTTTTACATTTGGGTTTCTCAATTGTCCAAACTCATAGAATGAACGTCTAGGTCCACCAACATGACAAATGCCTGTTTGTTCACTTAAACATTTCTCTGCAATCTTAGGTGCAATGATATCTATGTACTCTTTAGATGAATACTTATCTGTAAATGCTGTGTTAAATGGAAAATCAACATCGCAAAATTCTGTTCGTATCACTAAAGATTTTTCATAAATTAGAGTAGCCATCTCACCAGCAACTTTAGATTTTGCATATCGTGTTAATGGATTAGGCAAATCTGTATGTGTGTAGTTTCCTTTTTGTCCATCGAATACATGTGACGATGAAATAAAAACAAATCTAGCATTCTTACTCATCGCATGTTTTAATGCGTTACATGTGCCTTGAATGTTTGTTTCAATTGTGTCAATAGGATTTTTTTCCGCATCAGCAAATTTTGCAATAGCCGCACAATGAATAACCAAATCACAATCAAATAGTATAAAGAAGAGTGGATCAGTAATGTCTAACTCACTACTATTGGGCGCAATGATTTCATGTCCTTTTACTCTTAAATGACGAATTAAATTTCTACCAAGAAGTCCTGACCCACCAGTTAACAAAATTTTCATTTGCCTAAAACTTTCTGAAATGTTGTTATGTTAGAATATTCATCACTATCGAAATTATAGCTTAACGGATCCATATTGTCAAGTATTTCAGCCAAAGAATCTAGAGGGGTAAACTGTGCTTTGAATCCTAACTCATCCTCAATCTTTTCCGTACTCACTTTGTAGTTACGAACATCATTGTTTTCATTGATAACTAAGTCAACAACATATCCTCTTTTTCTCAACTCTCCGTGAATTGCTTCACCCAACTGACCAATCGTCATATTGCCGCCAGAAAGATTATAAACACCAGACACATTCAAGTCTGCTTCTAACGCTTTTTGATATCCCTGAATCACATCACGAATATCTACAAGTGGGCGCCAAATCTTTGGATTATTAACTACAATCTTTTGTGTAGTGAATGCACTCTTCAACATAGTGTTTACAACTAAATCATAGCGCATTTTTTGTGACCATCCACCAACTGTGCCTTTACGGAATACAATCGGTTTAAAGTTATCATCTTCTAAAGTTTCTAAACCACGTTCACATTGTAGTTTAGAAATACCATATGCATATGCAGGTTTAACAAGACTGCTTTCATTTAATGTCTTGTTTTTTGTGAATCCATATACGCTACAAGAACTTGCACAAATGAAACGTTTCACACCAGCTTCTTTAGCAATGAATGCAAGATACATTGGTGCAGAAGAATTCTCAATAAAGTTTAAGTCTGGTCTGAACATTGCCATCGGATCATTAGACAATCCAGCAAGAAACAAAACAGCATCATATGTTGTCAAGTCTTCCGGTTTAATATCCCATAAACTTTTCTTTTCTTTTGAAATGCTTTTAGTTAAGTTATCACCAAACCAAAAGTTATCAATAACATGCACTTTGTATCCCATGCGGGTACTCAAGTGATTAGAGAGTCTTGTGCCAATGTAGCCTGCGCCACCAACGATAAGAATATTTTTCATAATTAGAATTTTGGATTTAGTTTATAATCTGCGAAAGAACCTGCGGCTCTATCTTTGTCTGATAGAATGAAGTCTTCAATTTTATCAATTGTTTGCCAATCGATATTCAAATCTTTATCAAATGGATTAATTGCGGCTTCTGCTTTGGAATTATGTACTGCTGTGCATTTGTACATTAGATGCGTATATTCTCCTAATGAAAGAAACGCATGACCAAAACCTGCTGGTACCCATAACTGATTGTTTGATTCTGGTCCTAATAACTCAGCATGATACTGTCCGTATGTTGGAGAGTCTTTTCGTAAATCAATTGCAACATCAAGTCCATATCCATGAGTGACACGAACCAATTTACCCATTGGTTTGTCCCATTGGAAATGAATACCTCTTAGAACATGTTTTTTTGATACGGATTGATTGTCTTGAAGAAATTTTACGCCAAGTGCGTCTTCAACTTCTGGTCTGAATGTCTCTGTAAAGAAACCACGATTGTCTCTATAGACAGGTAGATTGATGATTTTAACATCAGGGATTATTTTCGAATCAGTTATTTTCATTATTACTCCATAAATTGGTGACAGGTTATTCTGTTACGAGGAAACCTGTCGAAACCCTAAGCCGAGTTTAGGCGGCTAATGCGAACTGTGAGTCGTTTGCGTTTACTTTTTTTTAGTTTTAACATCTACTCTGATGTGCTGTCCACTCTGTTACTCTTTGCCCTGTCGAATCTATGTCACCCCCATCAAAAGCATTCTTAATCTCCAGCATACTTGTGGCGATCAATCCACTTTCAACTTTCTTCGATCCTGCGTCCAGTTTAGAATACTTTTGGTGGAGGTGGGGGGATTCGCACCCCCGTCCAGAACACTTTTCTCTTTGCTTCATACAGCAATATCAATCATAAGGTGGCCAACCAGTGTCCGCCTTACTATCCTCTTCAAAGTTATTCCAATCGTAGGTTGCAACTTTGTAAATCCAAAATGCATGTAGTCCTACAACAAGAATAAATAATATTATATCACTATATATCATGTTAGTCAATCAGCACGGCATCATATGCTTCACGGTAAGAAATAAAATCTTTAATGTAGTCGTTGCGTTTTTTAATGAACACTTGTGGATGTTCAGAGTCAACTGCTATCATAATTACAATTTGTGATACTGGTATACCAGTTCGTTCTTCATACATGACTGCATAGGCAGAACATTGCATAAAGTATCCTTTAATCCAACTCTCTTCTTTTAACTTGCTTGAAGTCTTGAAGTCAATGATAGATAACTTACCATCATATTCTGCAATACAGTCAACTCTACCCGCAACTTTTAAGTGATGCGAATACAAAGGAATCTCTAGTGCATGAATGTTGTTTACATGTTCATCCAATAAAGGTTGCAAAGACTTAAACATAGCAACAGAATCTGGCATCGTCTTACGTGCATAATCTTCTTCGTTGTTCAAATAATTTTCACAAATCTTATGCACTCTAGTACCACGGCTGGATGCTTTAGTTGAAATACGATTGGCTTCTTCTTCGCCTACACGCTTTCGCCACTCTATGATTTTATCTTTACCATGCTGAGATGTGATAGTAGTCACGGAAGGATATAGATTGCCTTCAGGCGTCTTGTAAAAACGCTTGCCGTTTATTGTTTCGGTTTCTAGGTCATAATCAATATCACAACCAACATGTTTAAAGTTCACTTTGTTTTATCCTGTAATTATAATGATATTTTATTTAGCAGTCTCTACTCCGTCTTCATGTTGTAACTTCGCTAAAATATAATCTTTTACCAATGAAGAACGAACAATGTCATCTACAGTAAATTCAATCTTTGTGAATGCATTCATATGATATGCAATATCAAAGAATTTGAGAATACCTGATACATCATTTTTCTTTTTATTCAAATCTGTTTGGCGATAGTCACCACACCAAATAATCTTAGAGCGATAGCCAACCCTTGTCATAACTGTATCTATCTCTTCAAATGTCATGTTCTGCATTTCATCAACAATAATGATAGCATCATCGAATGACATACCACGAATGAATGATGTGGAGATAAATTCAATGTGTCCTTGTTCTTCTAATCTATCCCATGCATCTTTACGTCCAAACAATGTATCACAGATTTGGCGATATGGTTGTTGATAGATTTCCATCTTCTCATTTACGTCACCTGGCAAATGTCCAATCTCTCTTGATTGAACAGCAGAACGTACTACAATAATTTTATTAAATGGATTTGCTTTATCCATTACTTCTTCGATTGCTTTGTATAGCGCACAGAATGTTTTACCTGTACCTGCTACACCATGAAGTGCTACAAAATAGTCTCCACGTTTGTATGCATCAAAAAAGATTTTTTGATTGTCTGTTAATGGATCAAAAGTTTTTAAATCATCTAATCTGAGTCTGAGTGTATTATTGACAGATTTAGTTCTTGGTGTTGATGATGATGGAATATCGGGTTCGGTATTTGCAGTTTTAGTTGTACCTGATTTTCTTGCCATTGGAGCCCTTTTACTTGTTGTTGTATAGTGTATCCCCATTATTAGAACGTGTTAACATTTCCTAAAGGATGTGCTTCTTTAGCTTTTGCAAGGACTTCTCTAAATCCATTGTCTGGCTTTCGTAAACCTAACCTAACAGGATCGCCTAATGATGGGGCGCCTAGCATAACAGATTCATAGTGAGGATTTTTTTCTAAAAATTCCTCTCTATCAGCAATTTTAAAAAGTCTTTCGATTATTTCGCCTGTCTCACGATGGCGAAAGTTGTATGTTGGCATTCTTTACTCCGTGTGAGAACCACTCTGGTGTTTCTCTGTTTTTCCATTTTGCAAATCTACTCTTATCATGTATATAGTAGTTTTGGTACGAACGTATAGAATCATTCGTCACTTTGTAGATATCAGGCATCGCAGGCGTAGGTTCAGTAAATTCACCTATAGGAATATTTACTGGATCCAACCAAAGTACATGCATCAATTTTTCACATGCATGATTTCTATTATATCTATATGCATATTCTTGCAAAAGACATTGCCACATGCGATAAAGCCAACGATAATTTTCATTTGACTTTCTAACCCAAATAGCAGATGGATGATTAAAATGACTTGCTTTATATAGCGTATATTCAAACAATTCATCTTTCATACGCCAACGTTGAATGCTACGATTATTAGCAGTCTTATCAGTATACGGTTCACCATCAAGAACTCGGTGTGCAGTAGACATGAGTTGTGCATACTCAATAATCATTTTTACAACGTGTTTGTCTAAATGCATTTTAGCGCACGTTGATGGATCAGGATCAAGATAAAAAATATTCAATCTAATTTCTCCACAAGTACTTGGTCGCCTAGGTCTGTACCAAACGACATATTCTCATAGTATACACGAACAAGACCTTTACGTGCAAGTGAAACACATGTCACACATGCACCAAAATAATTTACATTTTCTGTAACGTCTTCAATAGATTGACTTGGAACACCTTCAGCACGGGACAACATTTCTGTCATCAATACAATGTCTTCTATGCCATCATTGAATTCGCTATCGCCCTCATCGATGATTTCGAGTAATGTTTGTAAATTTTCATCAGACAATTTTTTAAAGAATTTACCTAATGTGAGATATGGATTTCTAATTAGCATTTTTGCTATTGATTTTGTAATCGGTAAAAGATTTTCAGCGTTGACAATCTGTTCCATATTTGGATGAGAATTTTCAAAGTCAATATTGTCTTCCATTAAATCTCCACGTATTTTAGTTTAAAGTCATCGGCACGATTTTCATAATTAATGTATCCACGTGGATTGCAAACAACCCTAGTAGTGCCAATCATGTAGTCAAAGTCTTCGTGCGTATGCCCGTGAGTCCACAATTTGATTTGTGGGTTGTCAAGAATGAATTGATCCAAACGGCTACTATATGCGCCATTCATAATCACTTCGGTTTTGTATCGTGGATGAGTAGATGCCTTGCTAGGTGCATGATGCCCAACAACAACATACTTGTTTGTATTCTCACCAAGCATTGCAGTAGTCACTTGAATGTATTCTAACATTTTTTTGTGATCTTGTACAGTATCTTCTGGTGTGAATCTAGCAGGACGCTTATGAAATTCTGCTTGTTGAATTGCATGTCCATTTTCATCTAGTTTAACATTACCATCAGCATCGTATGCATTGACCATAGTCTTGTACGACACCATCTCGGTACTGTTTTGAATAATACGAAAATCATTCATCACACCACGAATGTGTGCAAGTGTAACAGGGTCTTGTGCATTCATGTCAGTCCACAATGTACCACCAATGAACGTTACATCGCCGAGTGTAACATGCTCTTTGTCGAGAATGTGTAGATTTGGAATGTGTCCAAGAAAGTTTCGCAGAATATTAAACGTTTCTGCATAGTCGCCATTATAGTGTTCGTGATTACCTGCAACGTAAATTACTGAAGGAAATTGAAACGCACAGCGAGAAAAGAAGTCAATATAACGTTGACTTTTACCATGCTCTACAAGCCCATATGGATCAGACTTACGGAAATCTGCGGCAACACAAATATCGCCAGACAGTATTAATACTTCAGCGTTCTCTTCGTTCTTTAAAATCAAATCACCAAACTCAAGGTGAACATCGGATGCAATAGCAATTTTCATTCTAGCAATTCCTTTAATCTATTTATTGTTGCATTCACGTTTTCGCCTTTATGTAGTATTCCAATACCACCAGCTTTGACAAATCCATCAATAACATAATCGGTATCATCCACCAATACGGTTGTGGATGTTGCATATTCGGCTTTCAATCTGCTACCTGGGCATACATTTGGTTTGTATTCAAATCCATGTTCGCAAAGCCATTGTGTTTTTTGAATTGTCACTTCTGCATGGTACTTTTGTCCGCCGCTAGAAGTCAACATTTCAATAGGAATGCCACGAATGGTTCTTACATATGCAAGCAATTCTTCTCCGCCTTCATGCCAATCTAGTGTAGCAAAGTTTTCATTCTCAATAAATTTAGTCCAGTTAGTGGAGAAGTTTTTTCTATCCCGTGATGCACCCGCAGTTTCACCGAACAGTTCAAAGTAGCGTCTATTGAAATCACAGAAAACGCCATCCATGTCTAGATAAATTTTAGTTATAGCCATATAATCAATCCGATCACTACGATAAACACAAAATATTCCATAATGGTGAAGTTTATCATTAGTTTATAAAACCAAGGATACTGCATCAATTTATCATATATGGAAAGTTTCATTCTGACATTCTCACAATTAAATTTTGTAAAACAGGTTCTATCTCAAAAACGGGAACGCTTGACATATACTGAACATAATTAATAACGTCAGTACCAGTCAAGCCTTTGTCCCATGCTTCAAGGATGTATCGTTCTATTACTGCACGGTCATCCATATCACTCCAATCAATATCATGTTCGAATATATGCTTCAGCGAATGCACGGTCTTCGTAATCCGCAACGTCTGTATCAATCTCATCTAACAGATTAACAGGTTTCTTTGCAGAAGATTTAGCCATCGCATTCATAATTCCATCAAGGGAATCACCAGCAGGAACAGGCGTAGGAGTAACTTTCTTTGCTTTCGCAACAACAGGCTTAGCCGCTTTCACAACTGGAGCCTTAACAGCCTTCACTTTAGCCAGTTTTGCAACAGGTGCAGTACCAGCGCCAACGAGTTCATAACTCACAACTGTGCGGCCATCACGATTGGCACGAACAGCAAAGCCCGTGTTTTTCTTGATTTCCCACAGATAAGTAGAAAGGCGAGTCGCAACGATACCATCAATCGCACGAATGGTGCTAACAGGTACGGGTGCTTTTGCGTTTTGCAAAACTTCAAAAATCTTTGTGTATTGTTGAGCAGATTTAGTCATAATATATTTCCTTAAAAAGAGTTAACTAAGAGATACATGGTAACACACCATGTGTTGTTTGTCAAGCGGTAACAACAAAAGGTTTGTCCCACTTGCCAACATTGATATGAGCATAGTAAGCGGTGTCAAAATAATCTGTCATCGCATCGCTATTATCATAATAATCACCAGAATAAATCGCAGTAACGATTTTGGTCATTAGTTCTTTTGCTTTACCAGAATAGTGGTTCTGATAATGGTAGGGATTCACTTGGTCGTAACCAGTGTCATTGGGACGGAAGCCACGGGATACTTGGTAGAAGTCTGCCAAGCAAGTTTCGTTAGAGTTAGCAATAAAATCTACAGGCGCAGATTTGATTGTGCATGTGATAGAGAGATTATCGCAACGCAAGGAATACTTAACGCCAGTGCCTTTGAGAGCGGCATCAAGGTTTGCTTTGATTTTCGCTTTGCGTTCTTGATTCATATAAGCCATGTTCAATTCACTCCATAAAAAATAGCGTCTTCATCATACGAATTAGATGAATACATCATCATATCGTGGTAAGCATTCATTGTATCAAGGAAGTCCTGATAAGTCAAATTAATTTGTTCTTCTTGTTGGGTTAAAGCAACAGTCTGTAATTCAGCATTTATCAAGTCAAGATTCATAATTAGTCCTTAATCTCACAACCAACACCCCTAGTATCGCATGAAATACCGCACCTGTCAAGGGCTTTTCTGGCAAATGTCGCAAAAAAACAACAAAATTAGGGCGGTTTTGGGAGGTTTTCCGCTATAGTTTGATGCTAGAGTACGTCCAAGCCGTCAGAGTCGCCCAAACGGCGGTCTAGGGCGTCAATATCAGCGCCTAAACGGCGGTGAAAAGAGTCCTCCCCATCATCCCCCGAAACCAGCCAATCGATCCTCTGCACATAAATTTGTGCCAATAAAAGTGTCATATGAGCCAGTTTAAATTTTTCAATAGTTTCTGGCGAATAACCATAACCTTTTATGTCTCCGTATTCGTTCACTTCCTCGGAATCATTGTCTAGGATAAGTTGTTCAATTTCATCTGCAATATATCCAAGTTCATATTGTTTGTATTGAAAATGTCCGCCACTCATACGGTACCCCCATAATAAGGAATCAGCAATTCTAAAGCGGCAATGATTTTGATGTTGTTTGTAACATCTTCTGGATGCAAATATTTACCTTCTTTAAAATCTTCAAGTTCTTTTCGCAAATATTTTAATTGATCCTTTAATACCAACAGAGTGATTCTGTCTGCGGTGTCAAAGTCAATTGATAATCCTGCACTCATGCGAATTCCTCTATATCAAATTTAGCCATAACGATTTGACCCTTAACTTTCTTTGGATAGAATTCTGGTGTTGTCATTGTCTCTGCAACAAGAATTTTACCAAGTGCGATCCATTCAACAAGTGACATTGAAATGTCAGTATACGCTTCAAGATATTCTTGGCATTCGGCAAACGTTTCAAATTGTTTTGCGTCTAGTGTGTTTGTCAATTTTGGTTTTGCGAGTAACATAATTTATTCCTTATAAACAAGTGAGGAGGTACCATCGTAACGTGAAATGTCTTCGTTCCATGAAGGTGGTTGTCCGCATTCAAAATGCGCTACATCACGACCTTCAATGTCTTCTTCAACATCTAGAATATCAACTTCATCGGTGTAGTGCCAATCATGGCACCATTCACAATAGACTTTAAATCTGGCTTCTGCCATTTTTCGTTTGCTTTGAAAGCCAGTCATTTATCGCTCCAAAATGAAATGGTCGCCAAGATACAAATCAAAAGTTTTGAGTAAGTGTTCGTAGTCACCACTTCGCATTTCTTTGATAATTGAATCGCCCAACTCAGGCGCACCAGAACGTCTAAATGTAGACTGAACAACCCCTATCAAGTAATATGCATTACCTTGAGGACCAGTCAAATCAATTACAATCGGTCCAGAATTTTTTTGTTTTATTCGAATCATATTCACTCCACAGAAATTGGGTCTAAACAAAATTGTGCAAACTCTTCCCATGTACCTTCGAACAATGGTTCTTGGTCATATGGACTTTCACCATATGGAAAATCGTGATACACAATCACTTTGTTTTCGTATACGTGATATTCATAATCTTGGCTGTAGTCACGGCCAGTCATTGGTGCGTAGATATAAATTCCACCAACACCATGTTTTAATTGAACAACCAATTGTGCGGCAAGGCAACCCATGCCATTTGCTTGTGCAGAATTTTTATCGCTATACCCATTGACTAGGGTTTTAGAATTTAAAAACTGAGCCAGTTCATGGCCATGCCCTGAAGGATAGCCATCGAATTGCCGATAGATGCACATGATTGGTTCGTTAGTTCCGTCATCGGAATTGGAACCATCGTACACATAAGTTAAAGACCGAGTACCCATTACATATTCTCCTTTGCCATATCATAGCCATTCATAAAATCAGCATCGGAAAACAACAAGTCATTCCAACGCTTCTCAACAATTTTCTCAACCCATTCAACTGGACAACCAACTTGCTCTGCAATTTCTTCGCAAAGCATAACTGTGGTGTCTAGTATCTCATTAATTTGAATTTCAATTTCGCTCATTATGCATTTTCCTGCATAGCACTAACACCAGTAAACATGATAGCAAGACCAGTTACCGCAACAATCATTTGAACCAGCAAATTGGCATCAGGATTCACTTCGATAGTACCAACGGCACCAAAGACAATCAAAAAACCAACAAGCATTCGAATAGAACCACGCATTTTAATCTCCAATCAACTGAACAAATTCTAGTATAACACAATAGGCGGGAATGTCAACAAGTTTTTTCACTCTGTTGTTTTTATGCAACACCTTAACCTTCAATTTTCAGTCATAACTTTGTATATTTTACACACCATGGCTGGATCACTTTCGCCATAAATATCCAATACTCTGTCCATAACCCTAGCCAAGTTTTCATAGTGTTTATTCATATATTCTTCCTGTCGTTTTCGCATATTTGTTTTATTTGTCTTGGGCTTTAACACTTCTTGATAATGCTTTGCATTTCCTTTCGAATCGGTCCATTCTAAATTTGAAATCCGGTTGTCGTTTTTCTCGCCGTTCTTGTGATTAACAATAGGCAAATTTTTAGGATTTTTAATAAAACATTGTGCAACTAATCGATGTACTAGAAAATATTTTGTTACTTTATCATCAGTTCTTAATGCAATTTTACGGTAACCACAAAAAGTTCGTGAATCTTTTAATTCAATTTTTTTACCAAGGCGTTTATCAGAATAAACTTTACCTTCTTTAGAAACATAATAACCAGAAAATCCAGGGATAGATTTTAAATTTTTGATTGTCATTTTAAGCCGCTTTCAACATAAGAGTAGGATACTTCACAAAACCAGTGGTGTCTTTTTTTGCTTTGCCTTTAGCATACAAACCAACCACAACACCTTTAGGGTCAAGGAAACGTAGGTCCGATTCGTCACCATTGAAAACTGGCATACCCATATAAGTCTCAGGCATCGGCAAAGTTTTCTTGATACCAAACACGGTAGCAACATTATAACCTTGTTGAATTGCTTTTGCAACATCGGCATCATTGCCGTCAGCGGCAGAGAATGTCAAGTGGTAGTTAGCGATATCAACAATTTTACGTCCAAGAATCTTGGTGTAGTCATAGAATTGGACTTCAGGAAAAGCGGTGAAAATATTACGGAAGAATTTTCCGTTACGCACAACCTCATACTTTTCAAACGCAAGGTCGGAAGTACCATTCAAACGGAACACAGGAATCAGGTTCATCCGTTTGCTTTGCTTGATAGCCAATTCAATATCAGCAACAAGCAAAGTCATAAAATAGTTACGGGTTTCGAAAAACATTTTGGTTTTGCGAATACGTGCCTGTTGGATAACGTTAGTGGTTTCGCCACGCTTAAACATACCACCACGACCAGCGGTGTTTAGGCAAGCGGCAGTACAACCAGCAGTACGCTTGGCGCAGGTTTCATAACCGCTCAAGTTGGCCGGCGCAAGGTGCAGAATGTAAGTATTGTAACCTTGGGACATTCCTTTCAGAACCTTGGGATTTCCAGTAGAGAGCAGTTTCATAAATTTCCTTTGTTTTCTCAATCAACAAAGTCTATTCTACAGGTCCTACCGAGGAAGTCAACAACTATTTTTAGTTTTGTGGGGTTTCTGCAACAGCCAAAATGTTGTAAAAAAACAACAAAAAACCGCCTGATTAGGGCGGTTTTAGGCGGTTTTTGCCGGTTGGGAGGGGTAGGAGTACAGTCTAGGTCGGAAAGTCGCCTTATCGGCGGTTTAGAGGGGCGCTATATGCCAGTTTTTCATTGCTTTTTCCAGTTCCTTGAAGGCTTCATCTTCCTCTTTAGAATATGACGGAATTGTGACAGTATTATTACTAGGTGTCAAAGTGACTTTAATATTATCATAATTGTAACTATTAAAAGCTGGAATAGTATTATTCATATTATCAAGATTAATAATTCCACCAACTGTAAGTCCATCAGTTTCTTTTGCCTTGGGCTTTTCATCTTCAACTTCAAACTTAACAGCATCCCATACTGTTTGAAATTTTTCGTACAATGTAGAATCGATATCATCAATCATACCTTCCATTGTGTAGATTGCAGATTGTAATGTTTTTATGTCGGTATCATTTTCTACACCAGCAACAAGAAGTTTAAATAGACTTCTAAATTCTCCTACTCGGATAATTTCAGTTTCTAAATCAGTTAATTCACCCCAATGTTTCATATTGACTCCAATTTAATTTGTTGATTGTTGCGTGGTTGTTCACGAACAGATTCTTTGATAGTGTTTTGAAATTTGCTAACACTACTATCTATAAGCATAGCAATACCTGAAGTGCCAGCAGTAGCTAAAAAAATTCCAAATGCAATTCCACTCAAAAATTTAATCATGCTATATTCCAATTCATGTTATCACGAACCTCTACAGATTCACTACCATCATATTCGTGAATGCGAAAAGCAGTACCAACAGGCAACCATTCGATTGTTAAATCATCAGCACCACCACAGTATGTATGTGGATGAATAGCAGTAACATATGATTCAATTGCCTCTACAGAGTCACCACGTTCAACCATAGCAACTAGTGTTGGATCAAAAAGCATAAAGTCACGATTATCTTCGTCACCAGCATATGCCCATGTTGACCAGCCAGCACCATATCCTGGAGATACTAGTACTGCAACTTTCCCATCACGAATAACTTTGTTCATTAGTCCACCTTCATTGCATTCAATTCGCTAATTTTTTGTTCTTCAATTTTACCAGTTTCTTTGTCTAACTCACGGAAAGATTTAGACGCACGTAGTTGTGCATAAAGTGCGGCATTACGTTGTACTTCAGCAAGCATAATTTTGTTTGATTCATCAGCAGAGAAACGTAGTCGAACAAATGCACGGAAACCACTACCTTCTTTCACGACAATAAAGTTTGTGCGTTGAACACCAACTAGATTTACTTTAGACACAATCAATCGTGTAGTACGTTCGATATCAGCATTAGCAACACCTTTACCTAGCACACCAGATTCAACCGCAAAGTCTTTCATCATGGCACTAGTGTATGAAGAATAGTTAGATGCAAGTTCACGTTTAGCGGATAGCATCGCCTTGTCTACTGCAAATTGAAAATCATTTGAGTATTCGGTACCAACACCATAGATAGAAGAATCATCTTTCTTTGGTGCATCTGCATACCATTTAGGATAGTCTACTTCATTACTAAAAGTTTTTGTTTCACCCACACTAGGACCATCTTTGATAGTGCTACATGCACTTAGTGCAAGCACAAATGGTACTACAATATAACAGAGTAACTTATCCATAATTAATTCCCAACTTTCTTAATGTATTGTCCAGCCTTGTTCAAATCTTGACCAGCGCCTTCCATTGCACCACCCACAGTACCACAGCCCGTTAGAACCGCAAGTACACCCATAATAAAAAACAACTTCATTTTACTGCCTCTCAATACTTACATGATGATTAATAACTTTTCTGCTAGAGAACGGAATGTCCTTTACCAGCGCCTCAAACTCCATTATACTGTACCTAGGTTTGAAAGTCAAATTCTTATCGGTAAATAAAAACACCAGCAGTTCATTAGAATGACTTTTGCCATTTGGCAATTCAGCTTGTAGTTTATAATTAGCAGATGGAATTTGAATTTGTTTGTTAGTCTCCAGTACTTTGTCAGTATAGACCATTTGGTACTCTTTGTCAACTAGATTAAAAATGCCAACGGTACCGGCAATCCCAGAGACGGCTTGAAAAACAAATCGTTCGCCAGCCTTCAATTGATTTTTGCCCTCAACATGAAACTTCATAGTATTGGTAATCTTCTCTACGTTCGCAACAATGTCAACTTCACAAACTTGTCGATTCCTATCGGGATAAACTTGTTTGTCTTTTTTGATGATTGTTTTAATCTCACCGCTCACTTCGGTATATAGAGTAGACAGCACGGTACACTTCTCATCTTTGCAATTTTCGTTTTGTGCGGCTTCAATCATTTCACCAACAAAATTTGCAATTGCATTTTGCTTTGCCTTTTCTTCAGCAAGTCTACACGCAACATTCTCAGCAGTATCAGGACCAAATGAATACTCACCAGTACCTGATACACGTTCGGCATGTGCAATACTTGCACAAAGCAAAGTCATAACAAATAGTTTACGCAACTTTCAATCCTTTCAGTCTATCTGCCGCATAAGAAGCGGCAAATGCATTTGGCTTAACCATCGGAACAACATTACATGTTCCTTTGATGTATCCAATTGCTTCATTAATCACACAAGAACTTCCATGCATCTCATTCGGATTGATATCCAAATGAACTTCTACATCACGACCTTCAAGCACATCTGCAAGTTTGATATACAACTCAGAAAGTTTATATACTTCGTTCATCAAACGATATCTTGGTCGATTAACTTTTTGGTCATAGTCACGCTCACGTTGTACTTCACCAAACAATTTGCATCCATTATTTCCGTTGATATGAACTACGATAGCAAGAATGTAATCTGCATACCACAACCCACCTATGTTAAATCTTTCAGAATCACAGCCAATATAGATTTTAGTATCTGGCGTTTGCTCTTCTATAAATTGTCTTACTTCTTCTAAATCTAAACGTTTCATTTAATTTCTTCTAATGTTGGCGCATAGTTTCCCACATGCTGTACTGTAATTGAAGATGCTTTATTTGCAAATTTAATTGCATCTTCAATGTTATTTGTCACAAGATATTGATAAGTCAAAGCGGCTAAGAATGTATCGCCCGCACCACACACATCAACTACATCAACTTTTTTAGTTGCGTATGTGGTATTGATATGTTCACCTTTCAGCATTGCACCTTTTGCACCTAGTGTTACAATCATATCCCATGCATGAGATTCAGACTCTTCGAATTCTTTTTCATTGATTTTAATGTAAGCACCATTAAATGCTTCTAAGTTTTTTTTCTTAGTATCGATAAAAACTGGTCCATTAAAATCATGAATCAGATTTTGAATATTTTCATAAGTTAAAAAACCTTTGTTATAATCTGATATAACAACAGCATCATAACCTTCTGTATCTACAATCCCATCCCAAGGTTCTATTTTTGGTTCGTCATCTATCCTAACAATTTGATATCCAGATTTTTCATCTATAATTCTAGTCTTTGTGATTCTAGGTTCACCATTGACACCTGCCGCTTGATTTGAAATTATCGTTGTATCACAGCCGAGTTTATACAGATTGCTATGGACATTTCGTGCCATACCAAGTCTGGTTTCTTTTCTAGTTAATTTGATTACGGGAATCGGGGCTTCTGGACTCAATCTGTCGATTGTTCCATATTGATAAACGTCTATGCAAGAATCACCGATTAGCAATATCTTGAATTTTGTTTGTGGTTGAGTATTTTTCAAGTCTGTCATAAAATTTAATTTCTTTGCAGAATTCAGAACCAATGATTGGTGTGTTTCTGTAGTCACTTCCTTTAACCATTATATCAGGCTTGTATTCACGAATCAAGTTTATCAATTCATCATCGGTATCAAACACATCTACTCTGTCTACTGATTTGAGTGCGGCTAACAATGATACACGTTCATATTCAGTATTGATTGGTCTATCTTCACCTTTCAACTCTTTAATGCGTCTATCAGTATCAGTAAGCACGTACACATATGCATTAGGAAACGATTTTGCATATTGCAATAATCGTATATGTCCTAAATGTATAATGTCAAATGATCCGTTTACTATGATTCTCATATCACTATGTATATGGTAGGCTGAGAGGGAATCGAACCCCCACTCAAAGGATTATGAGTCCTCTGCTTTAACCGTTAAGCTATCAGCCCATACTGGTGCGAGAGGAGGGACTCGAACCCTCAATCCCTGCGGCGGGAGATTTTAAGTCTCCTGTGTATACCATTCCACCACTCTCGCATAACTGGCCTGCCCTGAGAGATTCGAACTCCCGACATGCGGTGTAGAAGACCGCTGTTCTATCCAACTGAACTAAGGGCAGTTATTTAATTTCTATACATGTAGTATAGTTTGTATTGATTGATTTGTCAAGTGGAGCGGGGTAGGAGAATCGAACTCCTCGCTTTAGCTTGGAAGGCTAAGGTATTACCACTATACGAACCCCGCATTTTTTTGGCATCCCCTGAGAGACTCGAACTCCCACTTACGGTTTTGGAGACCGCAGTACTGCCATTATACTAAGGAGACATTTGTTACGGATTCTTTGCAGAATGTGGTACATCAAACACGAATGTAATTCTGTCTACTGTACCATTGTTCCACGCAGAATGATATTTCTTATTGTCAAACCAGAAAAATGTTCCTGGTTCTATTTGTCTTTCTTCACCATCTACTTCATACAAGTAAGTGCCTTGCAATGATAAATGATATCTATCTCTTGTTGCATAATATGTGCCATCATCAACATGGCGACCAACACTATCATTCGGATTTAATTTAAAGAAAGCGGCTCTTGAAGTTTGCGTAATATTATGCTTCTTAAGATACTTTCTTACTTCTGTATATTTATCGTAAAGCGGTGTGCGTCTTTGCAAATCAGAATTTTTAGGATTCTCATCAGCACTACGAACCATCGCCATTACTAAAGGAAGAAATCCATATGGGTTTTGTTCTCCACCAATTTTAGAATAAGTGGAAACTGCTTGCCAATCTTTGTCATCGATCTGCCCAAGAATTTTACTTATATCAATTCCAGTTTCAATGAATCTAAAGTTACTCATCACCATACTCCATCAATTGCATATTTTCTGTATCAGGAAAATCATATCTATCAAAGTGGTCAAAATTAGTTTTACCAATTGGCATGATGTTCACACCAACAATGATTCTATAATTGCAATCAGTAGGACTTGTTTGATGTGTCGCCCATGAGGGAAACATAACTAACGTGCCTGCAATAAATTCCATTTCTTCCTGTGACTTCAACATCAATTCATTCTTACCTGAGATTGCAGGTTGTATTACATACTTCTCTGCACCTAGATTTGGAAATACTGTTCCGCTTGCATTGCCATCAGCATCAAACAAATGAAATGAACCACCTAAGAAACTATTTGCATGACTATGCATATGATGAAAGCCTTTTGCTTTCTGTCTAGTTGCCCACATACTTGTAATGCCACACTCATCATAGTAACCCATATCATCCATTGCATACTTACCACAACTATGAATGAAGTCTGTTAACTTTTTTACTTTAGCATCTTTGTGTAAATTTGCTCTAGTGATTTGAAGTCCATTCTTCTCACGTTCCGAAAGATACAGATGATCTTGTGCAAGATATCGTACTAAGAATTCTTGGTCATTCTCAAAGTTTGGATAGAAAAATCTCCAAACTGGAGTATAGAATAATTTATGTAATTCAACTTTCATTTGTATGTCTGTCTAAATTTAACTTCTTTAGTCTCTTCATTGTATTTGTGAATTTCTTCAAACTCATCATCATACAAACCCATCTCTTGGCTGATACGAACCATTTCATCTAATGCGGCTTCTTGGCGTTTCTTAGCAAATGCTTCATAGCCTTCTTTAGTGCCTAATTCGTATCCTTTATCAGAATGAATTTCTTCGCCGGCCTCAATATTCTTTTTATCAATCATAAAATCACCCTATGATATTCATAGTTAACTGTGTCCTCATTCTCTCTGAAAACAACTGCACCATTACGCATATGAAAACGTTTAGCCATTTCCGTCTTAGGACTTAGCGTAACGTATCTTTGAATTTCTGGTTTGTTTTCTTTGATGTGTCTAACAGCATCAAAAATTAATGTACGACCGGCACCTGGAGCATAACTCCAGATGGTATAAAAGATTGCAACAACAGGTTCAGTTGATATCTGAAACAACTCTGTTTCTTTTGTTGGAATTTCTGTTTGATAACTCACGCATGTAATTGCTTTCACTTGTTCAGTTTCGTCACGTAATACAAAGATATCTTTGTTGTCACCAACTCTGTCAACATGCGGAATATGAGGACGCACAGGGTCTTCACTTAACATACTCATTACACTATCAGTAAACGATTTTATTAAATATAACATTTTATACTTTCACTTTATTTTCTAAATTAATGGTGGAGGATGGGAGGATCGAACTCCCACTTCATGCTTGCAAAGCACATGTGCTCCCATTATCACTAATCCCCCAAATTGGTCCGAGTAGTAGGATTCGAACCTACGACCCTCTGGTCCCAAACCAGATGCGCTACCAGACTGCGCTACACTCGGTATTTATACTGGTGCCCCATGACAGAATCGAACTGCCGTAACCTGATTACAAAACAGGTGTAATGCCATTATACTAATAGGGCTAAAACTTAAATTACTTTCTCCATAATATTCTTCGCTAAGTTATCAACATCGGCTCTTGTTGTGCCTCCGAGAATAACAATAGCATACTGTTCACCATTCTTATGTACGATCATCACAAGACACTTACCAGCCGCATTCGTTGTGCCAGTTTTAGAAACTTCAATGATATCAAATTTGTTCATCAACTTCACGTTAGTGTTATTGACAGAAATGTGTTTCTCTTTATTCTTCTTATCTACAACTGTCAAATCATATCTACTTAATGCTGATATTTCACGTATTTTATCATGCTTGTATGCATCTGTCAACAGAATAACTAAATCTCTTGCGGTGCTGGTGTTCTTTGCACTTAGACCAAACGTGTCATCAAATTTTGTATTGTACATCTCAAGCGCAATTGCACGTTTGTTCATTTGATAAACTGTCCATAGTTTACCGCCCATGCTTTCTGCTAATGCTTCTGCCGCTCTGTTGTCACTTTTGACTAACATCAAATTCAACAACTCTTCTCTAGTAAACTTATTATGTGAATAGAACATTCCTTTATATGGAACTTTCTCATCTAAAGGAAGTCCACTCTCAATCAATACTAGTGCAGTCATTAGTTTGGTAATACTTGCTATTGGTCTGATTGTATCGATTTCAAAATCAACAATCGGATGTTGTTTTGTAATATTATATGCGTAGACTGTAACAGCATTAACATTCAAACATGTCAACATGAATAGAGACAAGATTATTTTTTTCATATTTTTCTTTGTTAATGGCTCCAGAGGCAGGGATCGAACCTACGACCAATTGATTAACAGTCAACTGCACTACCGCTGTGCTACTCTGGAATGAAACTGGTTGCGGGTGAAGGATTCGAACCTCCGTCTTCCAGGTTATGAGCCTGATAGTCTGACCACTGACGTAACCCGCTAAAATTGGAGTGCGTGACAGGATTCGAACCTGCATAAAAGGGATTTGCAATCCCGTGCCTAACCGTTCAGCTACACACGCACATACTATTATGTATAAAAAATCTGGCGGTCTTAGGGGGTAACGATCCCCACTCTTATGGCGTGACAAGCCATCGTGCGTCCATGAACACTTTAAGACCAAAACTTGGTGGAGTAACTTGGAGTCGAACCAAGAATGTTTACCCAGAGGGATCAGATTTACAGTCTGAGGATGCACACGCCATAGCATCAATTACTCCATGGTATTAGTTGTATCGTTTTGTTATGGACAGCAATCACCCTACTGCCGTTTGCTTTTATCGCCCAAACCTTATACAAGGACATCGGCCGATGTTAACCTTGCTTTCGTTTGGCACAACTGTGTGTAACTTCAATCTAGAATCCATTACATTGCCAGTGCATTATCCAAGTGGACACAGGATTTTTCCAAAACGATACAACTAATACCACATTTAATTACACTGGATGATTGACAAAAATAACAGTTTTGAACCTGCCCTACCATGCCGTCCATGGATTTGTTTGTCAACCACATTACGGACCAAGTTGTTCCAGCGTGATTCGCTCGTTCATGTAATCTAGAAGTGCCAGTCCGTCAACTGGTTCTCACTTGTTAAATTACCTACTGGCTTGGTAACCAATGTAATTAAATCTGGTACACGGTACGGGAATCGAACCCGTCTTACATACGTGAAAGGCATGTGTCCTAAACCGATAGACGAACCGTGCATATATTTTTTAAAGAACATCTGATTGATTTCTCAATCTATGAATAGAGTATAACACTCTAGACATTTTTTGTCAACAACAATTTTTGGTAACTGTTGTTTTTTTTCAACACTGGCAGAGAGTATGAGATTCGAACTCATGCACCGCTTTCGCAATGACGGTTTAGCAAACCGCTCCTTTAACCACTCAGGCAACTCTCTATAACTTTGGCGGAAGCGGTGAGATTCGAACTCACGGAACATTTCTGTTCGTCTGTTTTCAAGACAGGTGCAATAAACCGGACTCTGCCACACTTCCATATCTTGGTGCAACCTAGAGGAATCGAACCTCTTTCAATGGTTCTTCAGACCACCGCTATGACCACATCAGCTAAAGTTGCATTGGCGCACCCTGAGAGAATCAAACTCCCAATTCCTCGTTCGTAGCAAGGTGTGATATTCATTTCACTAAAGGCGCAAAATACTTGGTGCCCCCGTGGAGACTCGAACTCCAAAAATTTGGCTTCTAAGACCAACACGTATACCAATTCCGTCACAGGGGCATTTGGTGCTCAGTACAAGAATTGAACTTGTGATAAACGCTTATCAAGCGTCCGTTATACCATTTAACTAACCGAGCAAAATCTGGTACCTTGTGACGGGATCGAACCGCCGACCTTCTCCTTGTAAGGGAGACACTCTACCGCTGAGTTAACAAGGCAATTTTCTTTGGGGTGACCTATGGGATTTGAACCCATCCTATCGGAATCACAATCCGAGGTGCTGACCGCTAACACTAAGGTCACACCAAAGAAAACTGGTAGGGGCACCGAGAATCGAACTCGGATTAATAGGTTAAAAGCCTACTACTTTAGCCGTTAAGTTATACCCCCATTTGGTGGTGACAGTTGGATTCGAGCCAACGACCTCCTGCGTATGAAGCAGATGCACTACCGCTGTGCTATGTCACCTTTTATTTGGCAGAGGGTACAAGGATCGAACTTGTGCTAACAGAGTCAAAGTCTGGTGTGCTACCGCTACACTAACCCCCAACATAAAAAATATGGATGCAAATTGTTAAAGAACTTGTTTTTGCTGAGTCACGATCAACTCAATACAAAGTATAACACAATCAGGAAGACTGTCAACAACTATTTTCATAGATGTTGTTTTTATACAACACAAAGAAAAACCCCCTAGAGTTTGGTGTCTCTAGGGGGCTTGTCTTTGTATTCTCTTTGGACTTATGGTCCTCAGGTATAACAAGCCCCCATCACTGGTGAATGGCAATCGGATTTCTCAAAGCGAGAAATACTCTGCCACATAATTGGCATATAATTTCTTGTTGAGAGTTTCGAAATTAAATTCATTTTAGAGTACCGTTTCTTTCGTATAAATGTTAGACCATTTCTGGAGTTTTTCTTTTTTCTTTCGTGATGCGTTATCTACTTCATCAATATTAATAATACCTGTTTCAATCATCAATTGAATCATACAAAATAAATCACCAACTTCTTCTGTCAATCGTTCACGATTAGATGCGCCATTATGTTGTGCATGTAATCCAAATCGAAAAACCTTACTGATTGCCTGTGTCACTTCTGCACATTCTTCCTGGGCAATCAATAAAATTTCTTTCTCATTCGCATTAATCATTATCCAAACCTTTTCTCAATTCATAAAATGCTCTGCGAACCTCGGCGGTAATTATACTGCATCAGCTTCTCCTTTGTACCAGAGTCACATCACACACAGCCTCCACCCGCTTCCCGACAGGTTCCGTTGTCGTATTGCTAACGCCAGTTCGGTTTAACTGCTACATCTTACTGTAGGGACAGATTCTCTCACCAATGTTACTAAAGGTGAACCCTTGTCCGAACCACCCGTGATTAATTATTTCACTTCTCATCCTGCGGGTCACAGTAGCCACTATCACATGGCACGGTCTTTACATATTCTGAATGAATTGCTTCACCAAGAATCGTTTCACTTCCCATGCGTTAGTCATTCGCACAGTCTTTTCTTTTTTATTAATTCTATATGTAATATATAGTCTTTTTGGAGCAGAAATTACCACAGCACCAAAAATATTTTTACTGAGTCCAAATGGTATCACATAAGCATCACCGTTGTCAAGTTTTTTCTTGGCATAACCATTAGCACCTTTGATTTTATCAAGACCACCAAATCGAACTGTATCTAAAATTTCAACAGCCATCGATTGTCGTGGACCCATACCATCAATATACATATTGTTCCTTATGCTTTGGTTCTCTCTTACGCTTGTCTGCAACCACACGCATACGATACTTAGGGCTACGCAAGTCCTTCGCTACCATATTACGTGGTTTTGTTTTCGACAATTTAAAATTCAGGCTCTCCATAACTTCCGTAATCCTCATCGGTTCCATATCCTGCTGAAGCCATAGCGGAATCAAAATCTCCGTCCATGTCATCATTATACTCTGCATCCATAAAACTTGCAACAAAATTGTCTACCAATTCTACTGGTACATTAAGCATTGTCGCAATCGTGAATTCATTGTACCCTTGTATGTACAACTCTTCAATTTGCATAGCCAACTCGCCCATCTTACTCATGCTAGTTCCTTTTGTTTATCCAAAACTTGTTGATACGTCATTGCGGGTTCTTTGTGTGCAATCGCACCATCAAACTGTAACTGAGATTTCTCAAACCATGAAAGGTAATCATCACTTTCCATAGACCAATCAATCATGTACTCACTGGAGTAATCCGTATCAGTTTCAATGCCACTCAATGCAAACTTCACAAACTCATTATAGTCTATGTTAAGCGGAACGTCAAGTATCTTATACTCTGAACCGCCTTTTGCTTTCCAATACTGAGGACACTCACCCACACCATCCCAATCATGTGCGCCATAATTTTCGTGGTACTGAGTGCGGATAACTATCATCATATATTTATTCCTTAAAACCTAAATTGAATTCCATCATCAACATTTTGGCAATGTTGATATACTGCCGTGCATCATTCGAACTACCACATGCAATCATTTCCTGTGCATCGGAAAGATAACTTGCAATCACCATGCCAGGACCAGAAAATTTGAAACTGATTGAATCCGTAACGGACTCAAGGATTTCGGATTTCTTAGCACCGTATGCTTGGATTTCCCAGAGGGTTTGTTCGTTCGCTGTCATCATTTCATTTCCTTTATCAACTCAACAGACTCTAGTTTAACAGGTTGGGTAGGTAAGTCAACAACTATTTTTGGTAGTGTTGTTATTCTGCAACAGGGGCAAACATCTTGCGACCATCGACCATGAACCGTTCAAAGGCTTCCATCACTCGCTCGGAGTAAATCATCTTACCTTCTTTTTGGATATCTTGCAACAACTCCAAGAAACCCAAACCCAAAAATTCACGTTCTTTATTCAGAATACCAATTGCTGTTTCGATTTTCATTTTGTTTCCTTAATCAAAAAAGTTGCCAGACTGACACGAAAATGCATTTTGACCAGCATCAAACCAAGCCATAGGATGCAAATCCAACTTATCAATCACTTGACGATTACACATTTCCATCGCATTCAGTTTAGATTCTGCGGTGAATTCGTAAACATCTTTACCAACATAAAATTTGTATGTAATCATATTAAGCACCATAAAAGTTAGAAGTAAAACCACAAGCATTATAGACACACTCACGAACTTCGGTGTCCATCGCCTCACCAAATTTGCTATAGTCAGATTTCGCTAACATGTTGAGACACTTATAAGTCTGTGGCCATGTCAGGTTCATTGTAATTGCAGTAACGACAACGCCATGAACTGCTAAGTTACCAACTTCGCTAAACATTCCGTAAGAGATATCTGTAGTCAATGTAGTCATTTTATTTCCTTAAATCAAATCAACTTGAACTTGCGTACCAACTTGCGAGGTATTGTAACTTGTCATACCAAGACCAGTGGGAACTAACGCACCATCTTTTTGCGCCATGTAACGCATGTAAGACAAACGCAACAGAGCATCATTAGCCGCTTGCGAATGGGTGTATGTAGCAAACACACTAGCAACACCAGCAACTGTGGTGTAGACACCAATTCCGTCAAACATCACACGGATTTTTTGTGAATTCTTGAAGCCCTGAATGTAAGTCTTAGTACGCATATCAAATTTCCTTATTTCTCAATCACTACAGAATCTATTCTACTCTCTTCGGCAGAAAAGTCAACAACTATTTTTCAAGTTGTTGCTTTTTTGCAACAATCACAGATAGTGAGGACCCATCCACTGGATTGAATATCCACCGTCCAGAATGTTACCACGGGCGGCGTTACGTGCAGGAGCCGCCCAACCAGCCGCTTTCAGAATGTCGCCTTTACGGAATTTTTTGTCTGTATCAGTTTTCACAATGAAACCCCAAACCGAGGAACCAGTAACAACCTTGATGTACTTGCTACCTTCATCAATCCGAATTCCGTTGATAAACTCGTCAAGCATCCGTGCTTGGATTTCGGTGCGAGGTTTACCGCTTAGTGTCTGCCAACTTTCGTAATCGGCAACAATGTCATTCTTCAAGGTTTCTAGTGCTTCGTACATCATTTTCATTTCCTTTATCAATTAACCGAGGGTTTTAACAGAACCGCCAACTGCGGCACCGAACAGAACCATCGCAACAAACAAACCCATCAAAATCGCTAAAACCGTAATCATTTAAATCTCCAATCAATCTCACTCACTACAGAATCTATTATACAGGCACTGGTGGGCAAGTCAACGGATATTTTCACTTTGTGCAAAAAAACAACGTTTTGTGGGGAAAAAACAACAAAAAAGCCGTCTAGGACGGCTTGGAAATGGGTATTAGTACCTTGGTATTCAATTTTCGGACTCTAGTTCCTCGTCTTGTGGGAGGGTTTCGCCACGTTCTAGTCGGTGGGTATCGCACAATGTTGAAATCCATCCGTAGTTATTTGAACGACCAGGATTGCCACACACTTCACATGTACGATATGACATGGACTCAGCCATGCGAATCATTCCACCAATCCCATCGGTATAACCATTAGTGTAGAATCGCAATCCGCCAAACTTTTCTTTGACTTGGCTTGCTGTGACGTATGGCATAGGTGGAGGAACTTCATGGTATTCGGCTTTTTCAATTGCTTTATTAGCAGATTCAATCGCCCACTCGTCTGGTTCTTCTTTACCACCAAACGTAAAATGCTTTTGAAGTGAACGTACATCTCCAGCCAATGCACGTTTCAATGCACGATTAAATTTTAATGCATTCGCACGGCGCTTACGTTTAAAGTCAACGTGGCTTTGAATGTTTCCACACAATGCATCAATGATGTTGTACCAACCATCACCACATTCAAAACCCCAACACATAGCAGTATGCGTCATTGGTGCATGACGATACTTGAAAATCTTTGGGTACTTTGCTACTAGTGCTTCATCCAATTCCTTTTTCATAATATACTCTCAGAGGTTATTTTATTTCGTCAAATTCTTCAAACTCATCCCAATCATCTTCATTTATATTTTTAGGATCAATAAATTTAGTTTGGTGCTTGAACTTATCTTTTTGTTTTTTCGATTCGTTCAACTTCGGTTTCCTTACTCTGCCTTCGTCTTCATAGAAGTCACGGAAACTGGAATATTTCTTTGTCTTAGCCATTTGTTACTCTGATTCTCCCTGCAAAATTTCAGGCAACGCTTCTTCGATTAATTTTCGATTGATGCCTTTGTAAGTAAGTTTTTTTTCTTTCATCATCAAAACTAATTTGGCTTCTTCAGGCGAAACGCTTTCTAAAACCTCAATAAACATTGCTTCCCGTTTAATAGGATTCAATGTAGTTCCTGTTATGAAGTATTGAAACTTTCTTAACTCTCTAGGCAATCTGTTGTGCCCCCAATTTGCTGGAGTTTCCATCTCTTTATATGGAGGTGCACCTTTAGGCAACTCAAACTGTATATTCTTATGAAATGTATATTTAAGAACAGTTTTCAATTCTGGTGTCAGATTTGCAATTTGCTTCAATGCACTTGCTTTCTTTGCCACAGGCAAATCTCCGATGTGCTGTAGCAACTCGGGCAAAGTCATTTTCTCAATATTAATAGCCATTTTAAAATTCCTGTATATGTTCCATCAACTGCTTCATGCGGTTTTGGATAAAATAGTTAAGTAGTTTTTCCCTACCACGTTTAGGGGTATTTTCATAAGCATCAAGAATTTTCTCTTGATACTCAGTCGGAATCTTCGACAGGTCAATCAGCAATTCGTTTCGTTTGTAATTACGCCACATCACATCATCACAAAAAGACCTTGGTTCTTCTTCTAACCATTTATTTAGTTTTTTCTCAGTTACAGGTTTCTGCCGACTCTCAGCAACAAGGCAATCATCACTACTAAGAAAATTAGGGATACCATCGCTTCTGTCTCCTTTAATAATGTGTTCTTTTAGGAATTTATCTGGATCAATACAGCGCAAGAACTTCTTACCCATTGGGCTGTATTGTTCTACGTTTGCGAACTTCTGCAATTGCATGAAGTCTTTATCGCTGGACAGAATCAGAATCTTTTCGGTAGTGCTATTCTTAAGTGGAACGCCAAACTTGTGCGTTAACGTAGCAATAACGTCATCGGCTTCAGTTTTGTCAACTTGAATCACTTTGTACGGAAAGTATTCTTTAATTTCATCACGCACTTTGTTTAGCGTTTCAAAGATTAGATTCCAATCAAATGGAGACGCCTCTCTATCTTTCTTACGACCTGCTTTGTAGTAAGGGAAGTATTCTCTGCGCCAGTATTTCTTGTCATCGCAACAGATAACAATGTCACCATAGTCATCACGGAATTTGACGTTATACATTCGAATGCTATTCAGCACCATGTGGCGAATGAGATTCTCATCAATTGGGTTTGATGCATTTGAATTTATTTGCATCATCAAGTTTGAAATCATTACCTGATTCAAGTCAATCAAAATCATTTTAAGTTATCCAGTTATTACTCTTACAATAATTGTATCAGAGTTAATGCGTCCTGTCAACTCGGAAGGTTTGGTAGTCAATCCGTCTAACAGTTTTTTCAACACAATCTTACCACCATCAAGTACTTGCTTAACAGTCACTTCTGGCTTACGCAAACGTTTGCCAATGGACGTTTCTGTATTGAAGTTTTGAATTGTTGTGCCTTTGATCGTCAGACCTTTAGCATTATCGCAATTGTACATGCCAAGCAATTTTGTTTTGGTATTGTACAACCAGACTTGGTTCGCACCAATAATCTTTTCTGGCAGAACACTCTTCAAATTCAACTCAGCGAAATCTTTCATGTATTGCACTTTAGCCACAATGACACTTGCAGGTTTCTCTTTTACTTTACGTGCTTTACGTGTGGGTTTCTTTTCTGCGCCACGATTTGTTTCTGCAACAATTGCATCATAGAACTCTTTAACTTTACGCAATTGTACTTTAGTGAAATTGGAGTATGCCTCTTTCGTATCTGCATCCGTTGCATTCATCACTTCTTCAAATTCTTTAGAACGCTTGATGAACACTTCACACATGCGCTTTTGTACAACGGCAGATAATTCTTTACCTTTTAGATATGATTGCATATCTGGTGCAGACTTACACCCACCAGCAATGAAGTCATCTACAAGTCCTTCGATTTCACCGACTTCTTCAGATGCCTTTTCACGAATTCTATCTTGAATAGAAACGACTGGTGCGGTCGATGTTGCAACAACAGGTGCTTTTGCTTTTTTAGTTTTCTTTGCAGTCTCAACAACATTCTTAAATTCTTTGACAAAGAATTTTTTGAATGATTCGGATGGTTCGTAACCCATACACATCATACGTGCTACCCAACCAAGTTGTACTGGAATAGATGCGTCACTTGATGCGACTAAAGAAATTTCTTCCTTCGGTCGATCAACGCTAGCCATGTATTCGACAACAAACGTTTTTGCTTGTTTGTTGTCACAAAAATAATTATACCAATTCAATGCACGAATTTCTTCGCTTCTGAGATTTTGCATCTCGGCTTGATTGGTCCAAGAAGGTTCCATGCCATATGCTTTTGCATCGGCACCAGGATTAATCTTGGAAAATTTCATAGTTTATTCACCCAATGTAAATGATACAGATTTGATAGAATCGTAGCGGAATGAACGCCATTCGTTTTTCTCTAAGTCAACTACAGAGATAGACTCATCAGTTGCCGTTGTGCGAACACGTTCGGTTTTCTTTTCGTATGTTGGAATTGCACTCTCTTGCAATGTGCATTTCATGGTACGCATTGTACCGTCTTTCTTAAGAAAGTCAACAGTCACAGGACCGTATTTGAGATGGCTAACAAGCCAATCACGAAATACTTTTTGCTCTTTTGCATCACTTGCCGCATAATTAAAAGTTGTCATATCAAAGTTCTCCATGTTAAATTGTTCAAGTCTTTATTATACCTACAATCTGTTCAGTTGTCAAGTTTGCCATGCTAACTCTTTTCTATTCTCAATTCATCATAAAGGTAATCATGCAATTCATTGATACCGCCAATGTAATTTAAATTGTGATATATGTGTGGAACAAAGGTTGTATTAGGAACCAATTTCTGTAATTGCGCTACAGTATAATCTTCGCCAAGTATGAAAAGTTTATACTGTCTTCTGCAAATATTTAAAAGTAATTCTGCCTTTTCTGTAGCCTTACTTCCTACAGCACCATAGATATAATACATCACGGCGCATTGTACACCTGCAAATATTCACTCGGTTCATTATTTAAAAATGCAGTTTTAAGTGTACCCTTAAAATCATATGTTACTTGATAGCCTTTAACAACATTTTGATATGCTTGTTCAATCACAAGTTTACATACAGGTGTTGAAAGCGGCGGCGTCATACCCAAGACTAAAGTATTAGTTCCTGGTCCTGAATAGTGTGTCGTGCCATATTGTTTTTGACAATAATTTTTTGTAGTCATGTACGGTACCTTTTCTATAATAGGTTTCACATTTATCACTTTTGCCATATAGTAGCCGTCTTTGGTTGACGAATCTTCTACAAGAACAACTCCAGCTTGTGCAACATTACACAAAAATAAAGTTGTTATGATACTATGTAGTGTACATGCTTTTTTCATAGTTTACTCTACAGCATAAACTCTCGTTACTGTTTTAATTCGAATTGCATTACCTGGATCATAATTCATTTTAACTGTACGAATTTGTCCTTGATATTCAAACGTCACATTGAATGCAGTAACATTATAGCGAAACTCTCTGTCACTATATGATACGCATTTTTGTTGTTGGGTTTGAACTGGCGCACCTACACCTTCAACAGGTTCAACATTGGTGCATGACATTCTAGGCATTGAAATGGCTCTCATGCTACCAATTGGATCAACTTTAATTACAGGCACAATTTGATAATTGACAATATCATCTGCAAATGCACATGTTGCAATTAATGCGGTAACTGCAACCGCTAAGATTTTTTTCATTGTTTAGCACCTCTCATTATTCCACCAGCAACCATGGTTAACCAAGTAATAGAAAATATAGTTTCCATATTAAGTGGGATATTAGTTTTGAAAATTATATTGATTGACATGATAGTAAAGATTGAACCAATCGTAACTAAAGTTACAATGCCAGCAAGCGCACCAAAAAATACAGCAAGACTATCGGTTTTGAAATTTGTCATAAAAACTCCTATATGTTACTTTAAACAGTATAACACATCATATATGGCATGTCAAAACGTATTCAATGATGGCTCGAATTCGGCAATCAATTCACGTTCACGTTGGTGTGCGGGTTTACGCCCACGGATTATTTCGATAACTTCATATTGCCAACTTGCACCAGCTAACTCACGCAACGCATTACACATTGCCCAATTTTTGTTTTCGCACTTAGCACGACTCACATGTTTTTGCCAACGGACTTTAACCGAACGCAAATAGGCTTGACCCTGTGCAACAGTCAAGCCAACATATGTATCGCCAGTATCCACGCACGTAACTTTGTACAGTACATGGTTTCGGTCGCAACGTTTCTTTCTCAATGTCATATAGACAGTATACCATACTGGGACAGCAGGTCAAGGGTTATTTTGGCTTTGTTGCTCAAAAACAACAAAAATCCCCCTCTGAAACGCATCAAAAACTCGGTTTACCATAAATATGTTGTCAAGTCCTAGGGAGGATAATAGTTATGGACATTATAGAGATACTTTTAAAAGCATGGCCAGTATTCTTAGCATTCATTACTTTAGTCATAGTTTTGGCTAAAATGGACGTGCGAATCGGGGTATTAGAAGAAAAAGTCAAATCATTATTCGATTTACATAACAGAGGAAAATAAAATGGCAGAAAAAACAGCAGAACAAGCACATGAAAAAGGTGCGTTTATAGAGAAATTATTATTTGCTCTATTACCTTTATTAGTTGGTTCAGTTGGATATTTAATTCAAGCATTAGGTTCTATCCAACATGACGTAACCATTCTGAATCAAAAAGTGAGTTTAGTTGTTACTACAGATAATAAGCAGGCTAGCAATAGCGGTGCTGAATTAGCACGTGAAAAATTACGTCAAGATTTAGAAAAAGAAATTCAAAAAAATCGTGATGCTATTATGGAGAATAGAACACACATTGCTATTCTTGAAGACAGAGCAGGTGTAACGAAAAAAATTGGACCAATGAAGGAAAACTAAAATGGCAGAAGTAGTATTACAGCAGAAACCATTGTCACGTAGTGAACGTGAAGCACAAATTAAAGATAAAGCAGGATGGCTGATTACTGTTTTAGCCGCTTTGCTTGCAATTAACACTTATATATCAAATGGTAACAGCAGTAAAGTTTTAAATAACACAATCCGAGCAAATGATACTTGGGCATTTTATCAAGCTAAGAGTATTAAACAAACTCTAGCAGAAATGCGTATGGATGATGCTATTGCACAAAAAGATTTTAAAAAGGCTGAAGCACTAAAGGTTAAAATTGATAAGTATGAATCTGATCCAACTACGGGTGAAGGTAAAAAAGAATTGTTTATTAAAGCAAAAGCACTTGAAGCTGAACGTGATGAAATTCGCAAATCAAGTCCTTGGTTAACATTTGCTAGTTCTGCATTTCAAATTGCAATCGTATTATTAACTGCTAGTATCTTATCTGTTAGTATATCATTGTATTGGGCTAGTATTGTTGTTGGATTATTTGCAGGAATATTCATGAGTCAAGGATTATGGCTTTGGCTTCCGATATAAAAAAGTATCGAAGTATCTTTATTAGTGATGTTCATTTGGGAACAAAAGATTGTAAAGCGGATAGTCTTAACAATTTTTTAAAACATAATTCTTGCGATACTTTATATTTGGTGGGTGACATTATAGATGCATGGCGCATACAGCAAAACAAGTGGCGTTGGAAACAAAGTCATACTGGTGTAGTTAGGCGTGTTCTAGGACATGCAAGGCGTGGTACCCGTGTTATTTACATAGCAGGTAACCACGATGAATTTTTAAGACCAATGATACCATATGGATTTAGTTTTGGGTTAATAGAAATACACAACCAAATAGAACATATAGGTGCAGATGGTAAACATTACTTAGTTACGCATGGTGACTTGTTTGATGGCATTACAAGATTGGCTCCATGGCTAGCGTTTTTGGGAGATAAAGCATATGATTTCATTTTATCGGTTAATAGCAAATTCAATTGGATACGTCACCGCTTTGGTTTTGGGTATTTTAGTATTAGTAAATATCTCAAAACAAGAGTAAAGAAAGCAGTAGACTTTATATTCCACTTTGAAAAAAATCTAGCTGGATACTGTAAGAAGCGTGGATATGATGGTGTTATATGTGGGCATATACACCACGCAGAAATTAAAGAAATAGATGGTGTCATTTATATGAATGATGGTGATTGGGTAGAATCCTGTACAGCACTTGTAGAACATTGGGACGGTCGTTGGGAAATAATCACATGGATAAAAATTAATGACAAAGACAATATTAATAGTAACGGATAATCTACCAGATCAAATAAATGGCGTTGTCACAACTTACAAAAACATTCAGATTTGTGCGGCTAGTGATGGTTATAACATTGTGGTGTTGGATCCCAGGAGGTTCAGCTACATTAATTGCCCTGGCTACAACGAAGTCAAGATTGCCTATCCGAGGAACTTGGGCGAGAAGATTAAGGAGATATCTCCGGATTATATCCATGTCGCCACAGAGGGTCCTCTTGGTCTGTGGGCTAGAGCATATCTTTCATTGGCTGATATTCCTCACAATACCGCTTATCATACTAAGTTTCCTGAAGGGTTGAAGAAGCTGTTTGGCATTCCGGAAAGCATAACATGGCGCTTTGTTCGTTGGTTTCATAAGCATTCTGGTAAAGTATTGACAACCACAGACAGCATGGTTAAAGAATTAAAATCACATGGATTCGATGGTGAGGTTATCTCTTGGACTAGAGGTGTTGATAGAGAAATTTTTAAACCAGAGTTGAGAGAAGACTTTCCTGGCAAGTACCTCTTATGTGTTAGTCGTGTTAGTAAAGAAAAGAATCTTGAAAAGTTTTTTGAATTGGATTATCCCGGATACTTGAAGATCATGGTAGGCGATGGTCCTATGTTAGAAACTTATAAGAAGCGTTATCCAGATGTAACATTTACAGGATTCAAGACTGGTGTTGATCTAGCACGTTACTATGCTAACGCAGAAGTATTTGTATTTCCTAGTCAATGGGAAACGTTTGGTATCGTAATGATTGAAGCCATGGCATGTGGCACACCTGTTGCCGCATATCCTGTTCAAGGTCCTAAAGATGTTATAGATGAAGATATTACTGGATGTATGCGTGACAATTTAAAAGATGCTGTAGATGCCGCATTAAAATTAAATAGGATTAACGTATTTGAGGGAAGCAAACGTTGGACTTGGGATAATGCTTGGAAAATTTTTAAGGATAACTTGGTAGGCGCAAAATGAGAACATATATCCTTTCGATATTATGTTTAATTATTTTGACTGCAAGTGCTGAAAAAAAAGAAGAATCCGTTGATATTTGTATCAGATGGAAGTGGACGGGCGATGTTTATGATAGAAAAGTCCAATGCATAGAATGGGCTAAGAAAGATTGTTCTCAACGATTACATAAAGATATATGTAAACTTGGCGGCTAATAGTCATGGATCCAATTACAATAGGACTTGCATTCTCAGCCGCCCAGAGTGCAGTCAGTCACATCAAGCAGGCAATCGCATTAGGCAAAGACGTTAATAGTCTTGTCGGGCAATTCAGCAAATTCTTTGAATCCTCAGATGCTATTCATCGTGAAAAAACAAAACAAAGAGCAAAGGCGCAAAGCCTAGGTAAAACTGATGCTGAATTAGGTAAAGAAGCACTTCAAATTGCTATGCATAGTGATGCATTACGTGAACAAGAACGTGAACTTAAGGATATGATTATCTGGCAATTGGGTAAACCTCAAATTTGGGAACAGATGATTAAAGAACGCACACGTTTATTTAAAGAACGTGCAGAAGCAGAAGCCGCCGCTGAGAAAAAAAGATTAGAGCATAAAAAGAAAATGGCAGACATGTTTATGTTTGGAATGTATTTTATTGGATTTGGTGCTATTCTTTTTGCAATTGTTATGGGTGGTATAGGTGTATATGGTGCAATGGAAGAAAAACGAATTTATGAACAAAAAGTTGCTGAGAGAGCCGCATTAGTAAGGCGTCAGCATAAAGAGAGAGAACAAAGAGAACGTGAAGAAAGAGATAAAGCGATACAATAATGGATCCAATTACCCTTTTTGCATTAGCTAACGGCGCCGTTGCGGCTGTTAAAAAGGGGTGCCAGTTATATAAAGACATTAAAGGTGCGGCAGGTGACGTTAAAGCAGTACTCAAAGATTTAGATGAACAATTTGCAAATAATCATAAAGACAAACCAGCAACAGTCACACAACGTAATGCATACATTGAAGAGAAGAATCGTGTTATAGAATTAAACAAACGTGATGGTGAGACCGTTGGCATTTATACTGAAATTGGAAATCATCTCGGCACATACTATGATAATTTACACAAATGTATGGCTATCTTTGCAGAAGAAGAACGTAAAAGCAAAACAAAATTATATGAGGGTGATGACAGTTTAGGCAAACGTGCGCTACAACGTGTTCTAATGAAAAAACAATTAGAACAAATGGGAACTGAATTGCGTGAGTTGATGGTCTATCAAAGCCCTCCTGAGTTAGGTGCTTTGTATACTGAAGTAGAAGAGATGATGAAAGAGATGGGTAAAGAACAAAAAGTTCTTTTGGTGAATAAAATAAGAGCAGAAGAAGTGCAAGCAAAAAGAAGAGCCGCACGTATGAGACAATTAAAACAAGAGGCTATAGTAGGTGTGTTTATTTTAATAGTGATATTCACCATGGGTGGAATGTTTATGTGGGTCGCACATGATAGGCAACAAAAATATCCTCAATACGGGGATGGATTATTTCCAAAAAGTGAAGAGACACGCCGTAGAGAATCCGAACCGCAAATCTATGTGGGTAGATAAATTTTAATACCTGTCTTTATCTTTCAACCAGTCACTAAACATCACACAGAATACCGCAACTAACGGCATCATAGATAATAAAAATAATATATCATTAAACGTTATAATGATATTGAAGTACATTTATTTTGGTGCTGGCTTTCTCTTCTTAGGCGCAGTAGTAGTCGCTTTAGTCGATTGTTGTTTTTTTGGTTTAGCAGTTTTAGTAACAGGTGGCGCTGGCTTTGTGGTCCATGCTTGCTCTTTTACTGGTTCTGGTGTTTCTACTATTGCAGGCGCAACCTCTACTTTAGCATCCAAAGACGCAGTAGTTTCTTTGATATTTTTAATTGCAACATCTGCCGCAGTTAAAGTAACTTCTTGATTTGTTACCTCTACTGTTGGTTTGCTACTTGTAAAAAATTCTTTAATTTTCTTGAACATAATTATCGCCCTTTAAGTTAAAATTTCAATCGCATGATTGTAATGATTGATTCTTTCTTCTAAACCAAGGTATCCACCATTGATTCGTTTTGTCATTGTTTTGATATCGCCTATATCAGCTAATTCATTTAGTCTTGCCGCAGACCAAAACCAACATGCAGAGTGAATAGCATATTCTGCTTCAAGCAATAAGTCTGGATCATCAACAAGTGTATTGTCTTCAAACAATGCTTGAGAGCATTTAGTATAGTTGTTTTTTCCAGTAATTTGTACGATTCCTCTACCACGAAAATACCAACCTTCTCCAGATGCTTCATCTCCATTACCCATACGATTAGCATAAACACGATTCGCAATCATTTCTGGTCTACGTTCGTATTGTTTTGCTACCGCCTCATTAGGAAAGTATTTCTTAAAAGTGCCAACTAAACCTTTTGCAGAATAATTTAAATTCTCTTGTAGAGTAGTAAACCCACCAGATTCATGCCCGCATTGAGCCATAAATGCGGCAACTCTAGCTGACGTATCTATATCATATTGTGGTAAAATTTCAACTAAATTACTATACCACTCATCAAAATTTTTAACTTTTGGAATTAATTGTTTTACCGCTTCTTGTGTGAAAAAATCCATCGCCATCTCCTATGATTATCATAGGAGTATTTAGCATAGTTTAATCCCAAAGTGCTTGATAGTATTTGCCAAACAAACGGAATCCGTTTTGAATTCGTGTCTCAACAACTTTCATGCCTTCATAGTCACACTTGTATGTGTCGTTAGGACCATGTTCCATTCGAAACAACTTAGCGTCTTTTTTTGGGACTTCATTGCCATCTTTATCAACAGGTTTCCAAATCAACTCATGTTCGCCGGAACGAAATGCTTCTTGCCAAGAATCATCATTCTTGCAAGTGAATGCAAAAATCATTTCATCTAATACCCAATCCCAACGCTTGAAATGATTTTCATCAGTATCCCATTCATTTTCTTTTGCTGGCGCTGAAGTTGACTTTAATTCTTCTGGCACATCTTCATCATCAACATTAGGCGACCCATGCTTTGTTGCTTGCAGTTGTTTTAGCATAGGCAAGACAATCATTGCAAGTGTATGGTCCATTGACCATGTGTCGTATTTGTCAATCTTGATATAAGACCTACGATTACGCTTAGACTCTATCCATCGACATAATTTCAATAGCCAAGTTTCTGGTGCGTTTTTCGACTCTACAATTTCTTCTTTTGTAGTTCCATGAGAAAGCCAAGTGCCAAAGTTATGCACCCAATCAGGTTTACGTTTGTATCCATATTCATCCTCGACAGGCTTTGCCCAAAAACAAAGTGCTTCGGCAATCTGATATGGTCCTATCCAATTTTTATAGGGTCCGATATAAACTTTCATTTTAATTTCTTCCAAGAATGAGGACACGGATTCGGTCTAGTGCGAGTTAGTTCTCCGCCACCAAAAGGATCGTCATCTAGTAACACACCAAACTCTTTTTCTATATAGTATCTTCCCATTGCTTTGATACATTGATCCATCAAACTGTTAGAACCAGAAGAATCATCTTCTGCCCAAAAACAAATCGGAGACCTACCCCATGTACGATATCTTAAAACATCATGGAAAATTTTTCTATGTTTTTTATTACTGGGATCAAACGTTTCATAGACTCTGCCGAATTGTTGAATCTTGCTCATTACTTTCACTTTCTATCATAATTAAAAGGCGCTTTGATTCTTTACGAACCTCAGCAGTTACTGACCATCCAAAACCTTCAGGATGTAGCAACTCTTGTAAAAAATGCACAACTTCATTTTCAGTTTCCGTTTTCATTCGTCACCTTTACAAATGGACTATTAACAGAAAAATCTTCAGGCAACTTTTCTACAATCCGTGTGAAGTGATATGAATCTGGATAGTGTCGCAAAATACCTAATGCACGTTGACGAATGTATTTTGGAACTTTAGGCGTTACTTTAGGATTCAATAAATCTAAAAGTAATTGTTGTCCACAACGCAACGCACGATATCTTTCATCGGGTAGAGTCATTATAATCTCCATCACGAATATGTTCTTCCTTTTTGGTGAAAAATGTTTTAATTTTCAATTCATCATTCCACACTCTTGCATAGTCATTATCTTTATCGCACATTGCTAGTGCTTCTTCTTTTGTAACAACACGATGCGATACAATAGTTTCGCCTAAGTGTTCTTGTGAAAATTCTTTAGCCTCGCTTAATGTTACAGTATCAAGTGCCCAATCTGCTTTGTCTTTACCATAATAATCTGTGCCAACAGGCACTTCTACCATGTAACGTTCACGGAACATAGATACAGCTTCAACAAGAACCCATTGAGTTTCAATTTTCTTCATAGTCCAGCTTCCATCTTTATTGTCAATCCAATCAATAGTGTCACCAGTTTTCCAACCAGTTCCTTCTAGTATCTCATCATTTAAAGGAAGAATCAAGTCTCCTGTTTCAGGATCTTCTTCCAGTGAAATTGTCCAAGTTTTATTTGCCATACATACTCCTTAAGCGAATACATTCATTATAACTCATGTTCTATGGAAAGTCAAGCGGTAAGCATTCTCACTAGTCCTATGGTATCAATTGTTGTTAGCAGTAGATAGTTAGCCAACATGCCAAAAGATTTCCTAGTCCAAGAAGCCCAAGCATACAAAGCACAGCCAGTGATCCAGACAGGATATAAAGTAAGAAGAGGAGGATTGGGGACTGTACTCGCCATAGTAATGCTACAACCAATGCTAATAGCCCAAGCAAGCAACTCAACAACAAAGCGAATTCGGTTAGATTTAAAATCATCTTTAATCCATTCTATAGTAGGTCGAAACAAATCGATAATCATATTAGTCCAAGTTAAATAATTGCGGATACATTTTAATAAAATATACTCTCAGTTGATTCCAATGATGAAACAAATCTGGAGAATCTTGAGTCAACGTCAATCGCTTCAACTCATTCATCGATTCGATAATTTTATAAAAATCATTTACTTGATCCTTATAAACGCTGTAATCATATTTTCTGCTATAGATTTTGTATTTTCCATTCATGTGCAAGAATGTTGAGAACAATCTTTCTACAATGAACGGAAACATATTCAGATTCGGGTCTCTAGCATAGTTTGCACTACCATGATAAATGTCGGCTTCAAGTCCAGTCAATGCTTCTAGATGTGTTTTAACGTCTTTAACAAAAGCGATATAGTCTAACCAGAATTCTTTTCTTGCGACAAAGTAACTGCAATAACATGTAGCATCCGTCATTACAACTTCAAGCGCAGTAGTATCATAACCTCCAGCCTGAAGTGCGGTTCCAGTAACGCTACGAATTCCTTTGTGAAAGTATTCACCTTGTTCCCATACGTTATACATGAATGCATCTTGTACTCTTGCGTGATTAAAAATCCAAACGTCTGCTTCTGAATTGTCTTTAATCGCATCAACAATAACTTGTGATGAATGGCGCATCTTGTCTTGCCAACGTGGACCAAATACACCCCATGCATCTAAGTCATCTGCAAAGCCTTCATCAATAATACGATTGAACGAATGAAACTCTCTCAATTCAGGGCGTTCATTCTTTGTATTGTCAAATGGTGTTAGCAGAGGATCAACTTGTGGTATTTGATTTTGTTCAAAACAAATCTGAAAAATTTTATACTTCATTCTGAAATTCCATTTCCATTGGGTGCAATGTTTCCTTCAATTCCAATTTTTGCAATCTTCTGAATTTTTGATGGGTCTAAATGCACAAACAATAAATGCTCTATGTCAATGTATCCACCGCCAGTCAAAACCATATTTATGTCTTTGAACATTCTACCATATGCTTCTGCAATGTTAGGAAGCATTTCAGAATCAAAACTCCACAGTCTACTCATGTACTGAAATATGACTCCACCAGTTTGTGCTGATGTGAATTGACTAGTGAAAGGACCACGAATGATAATTTTATCCTTCGCATCAATGTGTGTTTGATAATTGAAGTTATCATTTAACACATATCTTCCACTCATCTTAAAAATTCGTTTGTATTTTTTGTAGTCGCCAGAAACACCAATGTCTTGAAACGTTGAACCAAACATAACAATCTCTGCCATGTTTTTTACAATGTCTTGACTTGGGATAGCTAAGATATCTTTGATAGAAGGTGCGTCAGAAAAACTAACAATTCCTTTTGCGTATTCTTCTAAAACTTTTCGCTCTTCGTCAGTTGGAGATTTTAAGCCACCATCAAGCAGAACGATATCTGCATCGCATCTTTCTTTAATTGACTTTAGTGTGTTTATTGTTTGTTCTAGGCGCTGGTCAGAATTATATACTCCATGATTTGTGTGTATAGCTGAAGATACTAGAAATAATCCATCAGGACTCTTTTGGTTTTCTGACATTTGCGTTTCTCACTTTTTTAGCAGGTGTTTTTTTAACCGCAGATTTTACTCTAGGTTTTCTAGTTTTAACCTCTGCGCCTTTCAATCTATCTTCACCACGTTTGTTCAAACGCTTAAAGACTTCTTCTGGTTCCATCCAGATATCTTTGTTCTCTAACATTGACTTGATTTCAATGTCAGTTAAGAACCCATCATATATGCTACGCATAAATTTATCCGACCACTTACGCTCATACATGATATTATCGTACATCTCACCACCTTTGCCGCCAGTTCCACCAGAATAATTGTGGAACATAAACATAGAATGTTCTGAGATTTCAAATCCATCACCAGATAAGAACACCATCGTAGCCGCAGACATACATGCGCCTTCTACTGATGTTAAAATATTTGCTTGAGATTCTGCCATGACACGCATTAGTTGTATAGCAGTAAATAAATTGCCGCCAGGAGAATTGATGTGAATTTTAATCACATCATTCTCTGTTGCATTTCTGATTGTTTCATACCAGTCAACATATTCTTCAGGAGAAGTTATTTCTCCAACCAAATACAATGTGTATAGTTGCCCTAGTATTTTTGGTTGTCTAGGTTTTTTTGAATCGTCCTTGAATATCGACTCTAGCTTGTTTTCTTCTTCGTCCATAATCACTCACTTTCTACAGTAATATAGAGTATACTCTACTTTGTTTGGGATGTCAACCTATCAACTCCATATTTGCATAGCCAATATGCATCAATTAAGTCGGAAGAAGGATTCCATTGCTTCTCAGTCATATGTAGTTCTTCCTTTAGACGAATATCATTAAATTCTTCAAAGACTTCTTGCATTCGTTCTTTATTTGCATTGCCTTTACCAGTAGCATATTTCTTAAGTACTGTTGGTGGCACTTCTGTACATTCTACGGCAAACAACCATAATCGGTATTTTAGAATACCAGCGTTCTCTGCAATATTAAACACTCTGCCCTTTGACCCCATAGAATAACCTTCTAGGAATACGTGGCAATCTTTGTCTGTATCTAACAACTTATCGATAAAGAAATTTGATATACCATCATATCGCAATACATCTGTCATTCCTTCGTGGTCAAAAAATCTACCTGTTATATTTTTAAATTGTACATCATATTTTCTAGATTGTGTCAGAAAATAAAAATGACATTTTTCAAAACTAAACTCTCCGTCTTCATCATCAAATACGCACATTGCAGGACATGTTAGGGAATAATCTATTCCTGCTACGATCATCTATTGTCTTCTTCCGTGTTCCATTCATCTTCTATTAGACTATCCCAATCTTCATCAGTCCATTCTTCTTCTAATTCCGTAATTGTTTCTTCTGCTATATGAGAGCCACAATAGGAACAATTTGTTGGAATTAAATCTGATACTCCTGCCGATGGTGTTACTGAATACTCAGCTTCGCATGTATCGCAGAATACGTTATATGTTGTCATTTTTTCTCCTTATTCGTACATTACAGTACTGGTACTTCCAAGTGCCCATTTTGCTTCAGTCTCTACAGACCAACGCTTTGTTGCTACTTTGAAATCTGGAATCTTAAGTTCTTTAGGGTTGCTACTAGGTTCTAGAATCAGCATTCTATTGTTGGGCTGTGCGGCAAATTGCCCATTATCACACTTAATAAAGTTGTAAGACTTATGATCTTCAACATCTTCGCTGAATCCTGTATCTAGTACATTAAAATCTGGATGTGCAGAATCGACAGTAAACATATACTCGCCGTATCTCCAATCACCAGCCTTAGTTTTGAATTTACATTTTTGAGATTGCAACTGTGCTTTTTTAATTACAGTAATGTCATATGACAAACAATCCCACAATTGTAATTGGTCGAGGGGCATTTCATTTGTTATTTCTTTCCAGCAGAATGCGTGTAATGGCAATTTGTCATATAATGCGCCGTATTCATTTAGATATGCTTCTATGCGAAATGCTTGTCCCCTCAAACTCTTTATACTTATCCACCAGCAAGGAACTAATTCTCCATGACCCTTTTCAAAGTCATAGAGAAATTCTTTGCGTACAAAACACTTAACTGCGGGAAGATTTGCTACGATGTGTGCCATGTTTTACCAATGCCTTATAACGCCTGCTACGATGAATATGTTTGTTATTATATAGCAAAGCACAATAATTGTTCTGATAATTGCAACTCTGTCCGACTCTTTATCACATGCACTAGCCTTTTCACCTAGTGCTTTTGCCCATAGTCTCCACATGATTATTGTGTGCAAGTTCTTTCACGATAAAGTTTGCCATCAGGATATTGAATTTCTTTCCAATCAGTACACACTTGCGGCGACTGTTGAATTATAACGGGTTGCTGTTGAACAAATACGGGCTGTTGCTGAACAATTATAGGTTGTTGTCGTGCAATTTCGTATCCAATAACACCGCCTATGATTGTAGGTCCAATCCAATTATATGGTCTAAGTCCATAACCGTGATGATAACCATGGTGCTGTGCAAATGATGAAGCAGACACCATTAACAAAAATACAGTTAATATTTTTTTCATTTGTTAATCCTTTTATCCACACTTTTTACGTTTAGCATTAGTTAGTGCACCAAAATCAACTGGCCATTCTTGACCAGGTTCTAACTCTTTTGCTTTAGATGGAAATAAGTACTTTACACCAGCTTGTTTTTCTATTTCTGAGATTGGCACACGATATACACGCATGTCATTTCCGAGATTTGGATATGGTGGTACATGCGGAAATTTCCATCCAGCAACCTCATGTGTTGTATTATTGATTACAATTTTATAATAACCATGTGGAACAACAACACCATTCCCAATTGTTTTATCACCAGCACCATAAAATGCACCAACGTATATAGTAAAAGGTTGATTTAGCTGAACTGCCCAACCACGAACAGAAGTTTCGAGTAATTTCCAAACACCACGATTCAATGAACCTGCTTGTGGATACATGTTTGTCATTAAGAAAGATTCATATTCTACTTGTGTATCCCAACTCATATCACCATCTGGTGCGGCATGACCTTTGTCGTAACCCGTGCCAACATAATCATCTGGACGTGGACCATTAGGTACTGATTGATCTGCAACAAATGCATTAGTACGTGCTACACAACCCAATGCATTCGGAGGAGTTAATTCGTATGTTACAAACTTTGGAATCTTTGCTTGTTCATCATATCCAACAAGATATGCTTCTCTGCAAATTGGCTGAACATTTTGCACAACAGGGAATCCATAAGGCGCATGAACCGCACATGCTTGAGGTGATAAAGGAGCACGTTGAGTCCAAGCTAATGCATTATTGTTCCATGCTAAAAACAGCACAGAAGTTAAAATACATAGAGACCAGAAAGTCTGTTTTATACGTATCATGTTGGTGCTATTGGTTCTGCTGGAGGAACTACTTCACGCACTTCTTCTTCACTAACAAGTTGATGTGTAATTCCATATTCTATATCATATGCTTTTTGTGAATATAAACCAGATTCTTCATTATTCAATGCTGAAAGCAGTTCATCATGGTATTCTTTAGTCAATTCTAAATATTCACGAGTTTTTGTTAATCCATCTTCAGATATTGTTGGATTAGGAAATACGGTAACTTTACTAACGATTTGATTTATTTCAACAGATTTTTCTGATCCAGCTTCATCGATAAATGTTGCTGTTATTTTATTTTCAAATTCATTAAATTCTCGCCACGCTTCATTCCATTTTCCATCAAACTCATACCAATTTACATCTAAATTTGGTCGTGTTTCAATTATTTTTAATTTATAAACTGTTTTAGTTTCGGTTGTCATTTCTATCTCCTAGTAAGGGGTTTGATATTGCACATTCTATTTATCATGCGGCTTTGCCCCAAACGTCAGCCCAATCGCCTTTTGTAGCACCTTTTGCGTAATCAGTAGCACGGTTCTCAAAGAAATTGGTATGCGTTGGTGCATTAATCATTTCCTCAACCCATGGTAGTGGATTTCGTTTAACTTTAAAGATACCTTTTAAACCAAGACTAATTAAGCGTCTGTCTGCAATATATCGAATGTACTTCTTAACTTCTTCCGAAGTAAGACCTTCCATTTGATTAATGCCAAAAGCTAAGTCGATAAACTTATCTTCAAGTTCTACCATTCGTTCTGCGATAGTATATATTTTAGATTTCAGTTCATCATTCCAGATTTCGTTATTTTCTTGAATGAACGATCTGAATAGTTTAATCATAGACTCACAATGTTGTGTTTCGTCTACGATAGACCAAGTAACAATTTGTCCCATGCCTTTCATCTTACCTGTGCGTGGAAAGTTCAATAGCATAATGAATGAAGAAAACAACTGCATACCTTCTGTGAATGCTGAAAATACTGCAATGTGTGTAGCAGTAGATTGTAAGTCACCATTTGCATTTGAAATGTCTAACACATAATCATGCTTGTCTTTCATTTCTTGATATGCTAAGAATTCGTTATATGTTGTATCTGGTAGGCCCAACGTTTCAATCAAGTGTGAGTATGCGGCAATGTGCAATGCTTCTCTTGCGGCAAAGCCAAGCAACATCATACGCACTTCTGGTTGTTTGAAGTATGGTAGATAATTTTTTACATAACCACCAGCAACGTCAATGTCGCCTTGTGTGAAAAAGCGAAAAATGTTTGTGAGAAAATGTTTCTCTTCTGTTGTTAATTTTTTCTTCCAATCTTTAACGTCTTCAGCCATTGGGACTTCTGTATGTAACCAATGACTCTGTTCATGTTTCAGCCAAGCATCATATGCCCACGGGTAATTAAATGGCTTGAATGCATCCCTGTTGTCCATTAAATTATTTTTTACTTTTATCGTACTCATCTATTCTTCTCCGAAATGTATTCTTCTGCCTGGATAGTTATCTATGAAGTACTTAAATGTACTCTCGATAGTTGGTTGTTGTGTGATAAACACATTTGTTTTTCTGTTGTAAATAAAGATTTGATTATCATGTACCTCAGTTTTACAAATTAATATATCCATATGCTTAAATTTAACTTGTTCGGCTTCTCTTAGCACTCTGTCGATTTCATTTTCTGTTCGTTTCATTCTATTTTGAATAAAAATGATGATACAACTAACAAGAAAAATTACTTCAAATACACCAAAATTCCATTCCATTTAAACACCTAACCATTCTGTCAATTGATTTTTCATAAGCATACCAGAAACTCTTTTAACTTCAATGTCACCATCTAGCATCACTAAAGTTGGAACGCCACGAATGCCATAGTCAGTTGCGAGTTGTTGATTCTCATCAATGTCGATAACTTCAATTGGAATTTGAGTCTGAACATCTTCTAATGTTTTTGCTAACATCTTACATGGCTGACACCATGATGCTGTAAATCTAAGTACTTTCATTTTTTTATCCTTCACATGCGAGACATGCATCACCATCAATAAGTGCTTTCATGTCGAGTTCTTTAATTACTTCACGCTCAATGCGTTTAGATACTTTATCTGCTTTACCAATCTTTTCTGAACGGCAGTAGTACAATGTTTTGAGTCCTTGCTTCCACGCTTGAAAGTGTACTGCATGTAAATATTTAATGTTTACATCAGGACGGAAGAATAGATTCAAAGATTGTGCTTGGTCGATATAGACTTGTCTATCTGCGGCATGATTAACTAACCAACGCTGGTCAATCTCCATAGATGTTTTGAATACATCTTTTTGCCAATCATCCATCCATGTTAGGTGTTGTACAGAACCATCGTTCGCAATGATTGAAGACCAGATATCATTGTAGTCATTTTGTGATACTGTATCTCCATCACCCGAAAGATATTTTTGAATAACTCTATCTAACCATTTGTTTTTGGCTAATGATGAGCCCGATAAAGTGTCCTGACGATAAGCATTAGCACGATAAGGTTCGATACTAGGGCTAGTATTTCCCATGATGATAGACGAAGAAGCATTTGGAGCAACAGCCATAAGATGACTAAAACGTTGACCAGTACCAACAGCATCAAGAGCCTCACCTCGTTCTTTACCCAACTTAAGATTCGCATCATTGAGTTGTTCCCTTATGTGTTTGAAGATTTGTTTATTTCTTCCGACTGCAAGTGCGGATTCGAACGGCACGTTATTTCGTTGTAGATAAGCATGGAAACCCAAAGCACCGATCCCAATACTGCGCTCACGTATGGCAGAGAACCTTGCACGTTCAACGGCGGCAGGCGCATTATCAATAAAATACTGAAGAACATTGTCAAGCATTTCAGCAATATCAGAAAGAAATAAACTATCCGTTTTCCACTCATCAAAGTACTCCAAGTTGACTGAAGACAAACAACATACTGCTGTTCTATCTTTATCTGTAGGTAAAATAATTTCAGAACAAAGATTGCTTTGTTTGATACTTAGCCCCAAGTCTTTTTGAAACTGTGGCATAGCACGATTGCTTGCATCAATGAAGTGTAGATATGGTTCACCAGTTTGCATACGAATGTCAAGTATGCGTTGCCATAAGTCTTTTGCAGAAACAACTTCACGCACTTCACCATTGTGTGGATCTCTTAATTCCCAAGAATCATCTGCATCTTTGTCTTGCATACAATTCTCAACGATTTGCATGAATGAATCTGGAATGTTAATGCCATGATGTAGATTCAATGTACGTAGATTGGGATCGCCTGTTGGCTTTCTCATTTCAAGAAATAGAAGAATGTCTGGATGAGAAATATCAAGATAAGTAGCGTAGGAACCACGGCGAGTCCTACCTTGTCTATAAGCGAGAGATGATGCGTCATATGTGCGAAGGTGGGGCATGACTCCAACCGACTTATCATCCGAACTGCGAATGCCGACACCGATGCCGACACCACCACCCAACATCGATAACCAATTGACTTCAGCGAGACAATTGACAAGCCCCTCTGCACTATCATGTAAGTATGGTAGAAAGCATGATATAGGAAGCCCACGACTACTGCGACCAAAAGAAAGAATGGGAGTAGAATAAGACAACCAATGTTTACTGCTGTATTCGTATAATCGCTGTGCGTGTTCTGGATTGGAACCAAACGCTTTTGAGACATATGCAAACCTTTCTTGTGGAGAAGTTTCATCCTCCTTCATATAACTTTCTTTCAATCTTTTAATACCCAACTCATCGAATAGCGAATCTCTACTATAGTCGATTACAATATCAGTTGTCATTCAAGTTCCTTCTCGTATACTTTTAATTATTGGAAATACTTTTGCAATTACTTCTGCACATGCTCTTGCAATTTCTGCATGTTCTTTTTGTGTTCCATTACCATCTCTAAGGTCGATGTAGTGGATCCATGATCTAAGGGTTCCGTTAACGTAGAGTCTTGAGGTTGTATTTCCTTCAGGAAGAACCACCCTCGCCTGCTCCTTTGCGATACCATGTTCAATCGCCCAATTGTACGCATATTTTGCCTCATCAATTACTCTTTGTTGCATTAGTGCCCAACGTGTTTGCAATTCAATATCTTCTGTCTTTATACTGTTTTGTCTATTTTTATTGTCTTGTAGCCGTGCTTCTCTAAGTACGAAATTGAGTTCTTTAGTAGGATCAGCATATCGTTGACTAAATTCCTGAAACGAAAAACTTCTATGTCTCAATAACTGTCTTGCAATGTCTCTTGTTGTTTCTACTTCAATACATGCTGATACCATTTCAAGCGGTGACCAATGCTTATGTTTAATGAGATACTTAATAAGTTTCTCAGAAGTTTCACTATTTGCTTGATTCGACGGATTAGATACTCTTGCACAGTATGCTACAAGGTCTTGAAGATTGGGTAGATCAAATTCAAATTCATCTTGTTTGTCTGCATCAATCGCTTGTTGTGAATAACTTATTAATTTTATGTTCATCTCATCTTCCATATGTTATATTCAAGTAGTGCTTTAGGACCACGAAAAGTAAATTTATTTATCGTATCAACAATTTCATTCAAGCCTTTTCCGGCTAGTACCATATCATTTATATCTTTTTCTTCATATGATTTAGGCCAGATCACAACATTCGCATCCGCTTTAATTGCTTCACCAATCTCTCTTACGATTTCTTTATTGCGTGGTTCGTTGTCATAAATTAATACTAACTTATCTTTAGGTAAATAATTTAGTACATACTTCAAATTAGAATTTCCAACTGCAACTGCATTAGGTAAGAATAGACTATCAATCGGACCTTCAGTAACAAAAATAGTCTGTGTTATATCTATCCCGTTCATGTTGTAAATCATGGGCAAATCATCTTTTATTTTCATCACAAGATAACGCTGTTTCTCACCACGAATACCACGTGCCGTTAGACCAACTAATTCATCATCTTTATCGTAGAACGGCAATACAATTCTAGGTTCTTCAGTTACAATCTTTTCTTCATACTCAGGTGAAAAAACTTTCAACTTCTGAACATTGTCAACGTAGTATAGCGTCTTTAATTTGTCTTCAGGAATCTTTCGTGAACGTGCATATACAATCGCTTCATGCGTATCGTTGAGTTTAGATAGTGGAGTTAGAACACCTTTTAGATTGTCTGTTTTGTTACTGCCGAATGTGACAGGTTTAAAAATGAATCCGTGTTCTTTGTGTGCTTTGCGACCAGTCTCACCTTCTTTGTATCTCTCCAATGAATACTCTTTGTAGAGATTCGGATCAACTGCTTTGATTAGATTACCTAGCGAAATGCTGACGGCACAATTATGGCACTTGTAGAAGAGTCCACCTTTTTGTGCGTAGATGTATCCTCGTGCTTTGTTTCGATTTGTTTGGGAGTCACCGCAGATAGGGCATCTGAAGTTATAGTTGTAGTCGCCTTTGCGAACAAATTTGTCCAAGCGAACTGAGAGTGTACCAATGTACTTTTGATCGATCCAAATACTCATATTTTTTCATTATATACAAAAAGCCTATCGAATGTCTATTATAGCGTACATTCGAGTCTACGTCAAGTTATCCACCAAGGAGTTTGCTTATTGCGTCTATTTTAATGTGGGAGAATATCCATGCAAGAACAATAATTGCACCACCTGCCATCCACTTCCACTCCATGATCTTACGTAATTCGTTATCTTCTTTTTTGTTATGTTCTTGAATCTCTTCACGGAGTGCTTTAATTTCATCCATGATTCTACGTTCTGTCAATTCTACCTTGTCCGAAACTTCACGGCTTATTGTGGTGATTCTAGAATGTAATTCCTTGATATCCGTGTTGGTGTCTGATTTTCTTTTTTCCATATCGTCATATATTTGATTGACCATACGGTCGTGATTATTCACCAGCTTTTCGATAACTGAGTCCATTTTACTACAGAGTTGCGTAATTGTCAAGACTTGATTTTTTAAAACCTCAACATCGACTTTTAATTCTACTATATCACTCATTTCTTTAGTGTCTCGTAAATTTTCTTTTGAGTTTCGTACCATTCTATCCAAGCGTCATTTCTAACTGCACATTCGTAATACATTGTGTAGTTTTGGGTTATTGTTTTAGATATCTCAGATAATTTAGATCCGTCCATAGTTTTTAAAGACGGGCATTTAATTTTCATTTCATCTGGAGCATCAGGAAATTTTACTGTCACAGGAACGACAGTAGAACATCCTGTTAATAGTATAAGCAATAAAAGTGCAAGGTATTTATTCATCTTGGATCCTTGACAGCATCATCATGCGCTATAAAAAATTCTTTAGGAATTTCACATGCACCTCCTGGTGCAAATATAGTATCATATTTAACAACTTCACGATCAATGTATTTAATAACTTCCGCACCTTGAACTTTAACTACTTCTATCTTCTTGACAACTTTTTCAACTATTTTTACATTTTCTTTTGCAGACTTCAATTCAACTTCAGCTACTTTTGTTTCAACATCTTTTACTTTTTTTAACCATGCTTCATTGTCTGATATAGCACCAATCATATATGTACCAAAACATATTGCGACAATTGATATCAGTTGAACTAGTGTTCTGTATGGAACTAAAACACTAGGTAAAATTTTAAGCGAATATGCAATTAATAATCCAGCAACTCCAACAAAGAAGACTGCATAGAAAATCCAATTGGGTAACCATTCTAAAATCCACATGATTATTCTTTACTTGCGAATGCAGAACGCACTTTAGTTTCTAACGTCTTAGCCCACGATGGTTGAGGAAAGTGCCAACCAACAAATGCACCAATTAAGATCCAAAAAATTGTTTCTAACATATAATTTCCTTATACTGTGAATTTTTGATTATGCGTCATAAAGTTTTTCTTACGCATAATTGTTCTCTTTCAAATTGTTCTGTAAACATTCCCGAACGGCCGTGACGTAAGAATGTCATAGCGCCAGTTAATTCGTCTTGTATAATAATTGGCTTCTTAGGATACTTGCGGCCGTAGTCACGAATTGCATTTCCAACTTCATCGTTGCCAACATATTTTTCATATCTAAGATATTTCTTTTTACCAAATCGTGCATCATTGAATTTCTTTGCATCAACAACAAATACATCTTGATTTGCAAATCTGCGAATCAGAACTTTAGTTGGCTTTGGGGGATCACCATTAGCGCCAGCAATATTACCACCACCAACATTGTTTGCTGGCGCATTTTCAGTTAAATAACTTTTGCCATTGTAGTAATCTAAAAACTGTTCTTCTAGTGTCTCTTCTTTAATATTCTTTTCTTCTTTCAGAAGAAACAATGCGGCCGCATATGATGCAAGTCTTGTTTTTCCAAATGGCAATTTTTCCAAAACTCTTCTGAGTTTTAGAATTAATAAATCAAATTTGGTAAACGATTCATCTTGTGCTGGTGTTCTCTTATCTGAAGAAACAACAATGTTCCCTTCGTCATCAATAACGCCAGTCTTGAATGCTTCCCACTCTGTAAATGGAGTAGTAAACAATCTCAAAATTCGATATACCAAATATAAGTCTACTAAGTTAGCCATTAAATGCTCTTCTTTAAAATGTTATACAAAGACAAATCTAATAAATCAACGTCTTCTAAGTTTAAATACTCAAGATGCAATAAGAACGCATTTAAGATATCGTGATGTTTTTTATCTATCTTAAAGTGTAACATGTTAACAGTTGCTTCAACTCCAAAAACATTTGAAAGAGATATGATATGATTAAGTATCAGTCTCTCTTTCAATTCTTTTTTGTCTGCATATTTGTTTATGAGTCTTTTAATGTACTTAATTATTTTTAAGTCATCAAGAAATTCTAAAACAGAAACACAATTTGGATTAAAATACTTGCTTACTGCATATTCATCAAAATTGTCATTATTTAAAGTTGACATTAGAATGTACTTAGTGCTACTCGCTTAATTACCGATGAACTAACTGCAACATACAAATAACTTGCATCCCAAGCAATTGTACCAACACCCCAACCAACTGCGGTATTATTCGAACTTGCTGGTGTTCTTGCTGTGCGTAAACGAACTGCATCGGAATTAATATCAAGTATTTCTGTTGGTGCGTTTGTTAAGAGACCAATTTTATCTGTAGATGCTTTAACATAAAACATATTTGCTTGATTGTCTGATGCAATTACAGTATCAGAATCTGCGCCTGAACTATTAATTGAAACACCCTTAGTAAAAACTGATTGTGTGTTTGATGTTAAGGTGAAGTTGTTTGCGCCTAGTGCTGTAGTGCCACTAGCCGTGATGCTAATTGCATTAACATTTAATACTGATGTTGCACCAAATAAGTTATCTACAGTAATTTTTTTACTGATTGGAGAACCCAATGGATCATCGATGATTAATAACAAATCTTCTTTTGTTGGTACAGTTAAAGCTGTTAACTGCGTTACTTTTTTATCTGCCATTTGTATTCCTTAATTTAAACCCAATTGAATGGGAATGCTACTTCCGGGACTCGGACCAAAAGGGGGCGATTAAGCCCCCTGTGAGATAATATTAAACGACTGTCAATGTTGCGTTTGAAGATACTGTGTTTGACGCTGTTGCACCAGTAACGTTCATTTGTACACGGAAGATAGAACCTGTGCCTGCAACGGAAACGTTTGCAATGCTTAGAGTTGCATTCGATGTGTTTGAGAATGTACCTGCAGTTGTCAAATCTGAGAATGATGCATTAGCGTTAGCCGCTTGTTGCCAACGATAGTTGACTGAACCACCAGTTGGAACTGTTGTAACAACAACAGTAAATGTGTTAGCTGTACCAGCGGTAACTGACTTGCTTGTTGGCTGTGTGCCAATAACAATTCTGTAATCTGGATATACTACATCTTCATCATCTGTTGCAGTAGAAATTGTATGCATTGCAACAAGTGCTTCTGCTTTTCTACGTGAATTTCCGTGCATATCAGTATATGTATTTGTATAAACCCATCCAGGAATTTCTGATGGTGTTGCGGCTGTTGCTTCGTTCTTATCAACACCAAAAATTAAACCAATGCTTTGAACTGTTTTATCAGTACCAGCTGGAAGCCATTTTGGCGACTGCTTAACTGTTGCACTAACGCCAGATGTATTAGCGATTGACCAAGCTGGACTAATCGTCAATGCTGTGTTGCTAGTGATTAGCGTTACTTTTGCGAAAGTGGTGTTAACTTTAATAACATCACCAACTTTTACTTCTGTTGTAAAGACTGTGCTAGTGCCAGTGACTGTAGACGAACCGTTAGTTGTCGCTACTGTACCTGTCAATGCAAGTGCTGAATTGTTTCCCCATAGTGCCATGGTGTTCTCCTTTTATTAATATCCTAGTTTTCTTAATTGTGAAATAGTGTTCATACTATTTATATGTCGTATTCCAATTCCTCCAGCAGAAACCCACTCTTTGATGTTTTTTTCGTAATCATCAATCAAAAGATTAGGTGTTCCATCACGATTTACTGCAAATTTTTGTTTGTCCTCTCTTGGAACAAGATAAATGTGTTCTACGTTGCCCAAATGCTTGCGAACCCATTCAATCTTTTCAGGCTTACATGTCGCCATGCGTTTAGATGGAGTGGACAATACATACGGATTATGTGGTTTAATATATCTCCACAACATCATACCATCAGGCATTGGCTCTAAGTTAGCCCAAAATTTTGATACATTACTTAGTGCTTCCCATTTAGTATTTTTTTCCTCTTGCGGAAAAGGCTTCAACCCTGCGGCCGCAAGTGCTTTATTTGCACCGCCCACAAAATTGACCAATACTTGATCCATGTCACAATAGATTTGTGGCAACTCGTTTGTCATGTTAACTCTTTAATTCGGGATTGAGTTGAATTGGTTCTTTTTTACCTGTCAATTGGTCACCCTTTTGAACTACAGTTTTGCTAGGATTTTCTTCTTCTTTCATTTTCTTTTTAATATCTTTGAAAGTTTTTTTCTTAGCTTCAAGAACAACTTCTTCATTAGCAGAAATATTACCTACTGTTCTAATTTTAACTTTAGCATCAACACCATTCGCTTTGAATGCTTTATTGAATTTCTTAGCCAATTCAGAACCACCCTGTTTGAACTCAGAAACTTTTTCTTCTTTTTTCATTGGTTCTGCTAACCATTTAGCAACACCAGATTTAGTTGATTGACCCTTTTCTAATTTTTTAGCTTCAGGACTAATTTGTTCTTTGTTTAAAAGATTGTGATATCGAACTGCTTTCTTCAAGTCTTTGCTTGCGTTTGCATTCTTCGGATCACCAGCTTTGTCAAAATGATCGTCTGCTTTTTGTTGTGCTTCATTACCACGTTTGAGTTTATTAAGTTTATCTTTAATAGTAGATATAATACCCTCTTTCATATCTTTAGGTTTCTTACCAGCCTTCTTCATAGCAATAGCGATAGCCGCTTGTTTTTCAGGTGAAGACGCTTCTTTAGCCAAACGCTTTTCTGCTCTGTTCTTCCAACGATTGACCCTATTGCCACAACTACAAGTTACTTTACCTTCCATATCATCGTGTTGGCTACGCTCTTGATACTTGTCTTTCTTACACTTCTCGCAAGTTTGACCAGTCATATCTTTTTGTGTAGAGCCCTCCGCCACACTCTGTTCTAAATCTTCAGCA
>Ga0209084_1000166_pt1 | contig 64116 bp, 60 predicted proteins | sample C_130820_MF_Meta_FD_187309 | JGI IMG/M metagenome (GOLD analysis project Ga0209084, IMG submission 187309) | Freshwater microbial communities from Lake Croche, Canada to study carbon cycling - C_130820_MF_MetaG (SPAdes) (version 2) | ecosystem: Environmental > Aquatic > Freshwater > Lake...
GCGTGCCACCCAGGTAGATAGGCCATGCTTCGTATCAGGTCAGCAGAAGTTGAATCATCTACATAGACCCAACTGTCGCCATAAATGACATCGTTGATGTTCGTAATTTTGCAATCACATGCATCGCCAGAGAATCTGTATTCGATGTCTTTAGCAAATGACCTAAAGACCGCAAGTGTCCCGAAGGTCTTCGTCATCACCCATGGAGCAGAGTCCATTGCAAGTTGGAATGAATTATTCAGTTCGTACGTAGTAAATGGCGACGAAGCATTGACAACAAGAGTGCTCGTAATTTTGAAATCACTTGGCGACGAAAGGATGAAGCCAGCACCAACTGCACCGCTGCCATCAAATTTGTACGTAACGTATTCAGAGCTCGAACCAGTAGGAGTCACAGATGTTCCAGTTGGTTTTCCTTCTGCGTTAATCATTTGAAGCTTCAAGGTTTTGTTTGGTGTTGAACCTTTTGTAAGCACATGAATATCAATGGATCTCACGCTCATCTCGCGACCGAAGTAGCGCTTGGTGCTGCCTGCATTCCATTTCTCTGGCAAACAAATAGGGTCAAGAACTTTGCCTGGATACGTAGTTGTCATGAGCTGCTGTGATGCAATAACAATCGATGAAAGATTTAATTGCTTAAATTCTCCACGGCCAAGATTGCACGGATTAGCCAGTGCCACTGGATGAGTTCCTGTGATTTCAGAATATTGAGACGAAACGAGAGAGCCATACCCCTGCACACTTGGGATTCCTGTAAAGACGTTTGAATCAACAATTCCGAGATTTTGAATGGCATCAGAGTTCGCACCAGCACGGTCAATGATCAATGTACGACCAGTAGATCCAAAGAGTGAAAGTGCCTGCTGTCTCGATGGCTGTGTCTCGACGTTTCCACCAATGATTCCAGTGCCGCAGTAGAGACAGAAAATAAGTACGTCAATCGTCAAGATAACCAGAAGTGATGTAAGTGCCCACTTCTTGGTGATGAACACGGTGCATACGGACAAAACCGCCAGTGCAATTAACAAGTGCAGCGTTAGAGTGAGTTTTTCACTGCTCGCCATGTATGAATCAGCAATTCCAGTGCCTAGGAAATCAATAATTCGAGGACCCCAGAACATCATTCCGAGAGAAAGCAGCGCCGTTAGTGCTCCAGGAGCGAGCGTCAACCACTTCGCCCTACCTACGAGTCCCGCACTCTTGAAGTCCTTCTTTTGAATGTTATGTATCCACAGCGCCAGAAATACTGACAACGCGAAGTCCACCAGAATCACATTGCGGCTCTGGAGACGTGTGCTCTTAAGGAGTGGAATGCCGTGGAAGATGTGACCGAGCGGCGTGAATGAACCCCATGTAGCAAATAAACCAGCTACCGCAACAACAACATAGAGAATGAAATCTTTGTCTTCGCCTTGCCATCCCCTTCTCTTCAAACGAGAGAGGAAGGCAAAGAAACCAATGACTGCGAGGATTCCTGCGTAACTAGTTACTTCGGCCAAGTTGTAGTTAACAAAATATCGTGGTCCGCCAACGGCCCCATTGCCACCGAAAATGTCAGGGATAAAGAACAGTGCGCTCCACTTAACCGCCAGTGAACCAGAGCCAAAGAACCAGTACGAGATCGCAGAGCGGTTAGACGCTCCAATGAACGCCCAGCCAGGTAGGAGCTGACAAATACCTATTCCAATACCCAGTACCCCACCAATGCCAAGCGTTAGTAGATAGCTAATGCGCTTCTTCCAGGTCGCAAGGAAATACGAAGACCTAATGAGAAGAATTGATGGAACAACAATCAGTCCAACTAATTCAATCTCAGCAATTGACCGAGGTTCACCAGTGAGGAACGTAAGGCCAAGCAGAACTGCGAACCAAACAACTGATGTTCTAACTCGACGAACAATTTCTTTAAACGTCGCGGAGTCTGGAAGATCACGAAGTCGTCGAGCAAGTGACAGATAGACCAAAACGAACCACGGAATTAATGCGAAGCCCTGCACCACCGCTAGGTGAACAAGTTGTCCAAGCATTGCTCCGGTGTAGGTAAAGCTAAGTGCTGCTGCAAGTGACGCCAGTGGACTTAGGCGGTGCCAGCGAAGCAGCACGTACATGCCAAGTGCACTCGTTACATAAATTGCAATGAGGTTGATAGCCCAAGCCAGTTGTGCAGGTAAGAAAATAAAGATCAATGTCAGAGGGTAGAAGGCACCAGCATTCATTCCACCAAGCAGTGGTGACCCGGAGTTGATGTACACATTCATTAGTGGCAAGTGACCGGTTGCCATGATCTTTCCGACCAATGCGCGTAATGGGAAATTCTGAATCAAGTTGTCAGCAGTAATTGCAGGGTGCCCCAGTAGTGCAGGAACTGAGAAAAGAATTGTTGGGATCAGAACAATTGCCCAGATTGCCCAGCGATCAACTTTCGCCAGTGGTCTCCACCAAGAAACTGATGAAGAAGAAGCGGGGCTATTCATTCCCTCTACGCTACAAAAGAAAAACCCCCTGTGAATCAACTTTGCATTGATTCACAGGGGGTTTTAAATGAATTAACGACGGCGTGGACGTGGTCCTCGACGGTTTGGACCATCTCCGCTGTCGAATGATGGGCCACCAGGACCCAAGTCACCAATCTCGTCAGCAAGTTCAGCTTCGAACGATGCTTCAAAAGATGATGATGGAGCCTTTGGCTTGTCTTCACGAGGAGCACGCTCTTCACGTGGTCCGCGGTCTTCGCGTGGTGGACGTGGAGCACGTGGCTCTTCGTCTACAACCATGTTGGCGTATTCACCAGCGAGTGAAAGTGAAACCTTGCCCTGTGGGTCAATGTCATCTACCTTCACTTCAAGTGTCTGTCCAAGTTCAACAACATCTTCAACCTGTCCAATGCGCTTTCCACCATTAAGTGGGGCCATCTTCGAGATGTGAAGCAGGCCATCACGGCCCGGCATGATTGAAATGAATGCACCGAACTTCGCGATGTTTACAACGCGTCCCGGGTACACCGCGCCAACTTCAGCAACTGGTGGATCAAGGATTAGTGAGATGCGACGACGAGCTTCTTCAACAGCGCGTCCGTCCTTGGCACCAATAGTTACGGTTCCAACAACACCATCATCGTCAACTGCGATGTCTGCACCAGTCTCCTGCTGCAATGTGTTGATGACCTTACCCTTTGGCCCAATAACTTCACCGATCTTGTCGATTGGAATCTCAATGGTCACAATCTTTGGAGCAACGGCAGCAACTTCACTACGTGGCTCAGCAATTGTGTCAGTGATGAGCTTCAAGATAGTGAGTCGAGCTTCCTTAGCCTGGTGAAGTGCCTTTGAAAGCACGTCAGCAGGAAGTCCATCGATCTTCGTGTCAAGTTGTAGCGCAGTAACAGCGTCAGCAGTTCCTGCAACCTTGAAGTCCATGTCACCGAATGCGTCTTCAGCACCCAAGATGTCAGTAAGAGTTACGTACTTGCCGTCTTCGTACACAAGTCCCATTGCGATACCCGCAACTGGAGCCTTGATTGGAACACCCGCAGCCATAAGCGACAAGGTTGAACCACATACTGAAGCCATTGAAGTAGAACCGTTAGACGCCATGATGTCTGAAACAACACGAAGCGTGTAAGCAAAGTCCTGTTCGTTTGGAAGTACAGGAATAAGTGCACGCTCAGCGAGCATTCCGTGTCCCACTTCACGACGCTTAGGAGCTCCTACGCGACCAGTTTCACCAACTGAGTATGGAGGGAAGTTGTAGTGGTGCATGTAGCGGCGCCACTCGTCAGGAGTAATTGAGTCAAGCTGCTGGCGCATGCGTGGCATGCCGAGCGTTGTGACGTTTACAACCTGTGTGTCTCCACGCTGGAACATTGCTGAACCGTGCGTCATTGGGAAAAGGTCAAGCTCTGCAGATAGCGGACGAATGTCAGCAGCTCCACGACCGTCAATACGCATTCCTTCATCAACAATGCGTGCACGAACGATCTTCTTGGTTACTGACTTAACAGCAGCCTTGATTTCAGTTGTGCGGTCTGGGAACTCAGCTGAAAGTTCAGCAACGATTTCCTTGGTTGCTGCATCGAGTGCTTCTTGGCGTGGCTGCTTCTGTGTGAGCTTGTTAGCTTCAGCAAGCTTGGCCTTACCAACTGCCTGAACGCGTGCGTACACGTCGTCTTGGTAGTCAACGAAGTCTGGGAATTCAATTGTTTCGATTGGTCCACGCTCAGCAACGAATGCCTTAACGAGTTCACGCTGAAGGTTGATTGCTTCACGGATCCAAAGCTTTGAAGCTTCGAGTCCTTCAGAAAGAACATCTTCAGAAACCTTTGGAGCTCCGTCGGCGTACTTCTCGAATGATCCTTCAGTTCCACCAGCTTCAACCATCATGATGGCGATGTCTGATTCAACTGAGTCTGTAAGTGCACGACCAGCAACAACGAGTTCGAACGTTGCAGCGTCACCTTCAGCGAATGTTGGGTGTGGTGCCCATACGCCATCTGTTGTGTACGCCATACGAACTGCACCAATTGGGCCTTCGAATGGAATACCTGAGATCATCAGCGCAGCAGATGCAGCATTGATGGCCAAGATGTCATGTGGGTTTTCCTGGTCAGCACTGAAGATTGTGCCAACTACCTGAACTTCGTTACGAAATCCCTTAGGGAATGACGGACGAAGTGGTCGGTCGATAAGACGGCAGATAAGTACTGCCTGGTCCGAAAGTTTTCCTTCGCGGCGGAAATACGCCCCTGGGATTTTTCCGGCAGCGTATGCACGCTCTTCAATGTCAACAGTAAGTGGGAAGAAGTCAACACCTTCTCGTGCGCTGCGCTGTGCGGCAACGGTTGCGAGAAGCATGGTGTCACCAATACGAGCCATTACGGCTCCATCGGCGAGTTGTGCCAAGTGTCCTGCTTCAAAACTTAATGTTTTGTCTGTACCCGTGATTGGGCTACTTACGCGGATTGCGTCAGTCATGGAAATGCTCCTATTTAGTTAGCAACACTCTGCCCGGATCCCAGTGAGCAACCTTCGCAACAGTTTGCGATTGTCCTCCACTGGCTTCCAGGGATTCAGATGTGTTGAACACGTCGACGGCGTCGACGTGTCGCTTGATTAGCGACGAATGCCGAGACGGCCAATTAGCTCGCGGTAATGCTCAACGTTGCCATTCTGCACATAATCGAGCAGACGACGGCGTTGTCCAATGAGCTTCATAAGTCCACGACGTGTGTGGTGATCACCCTTGTGCACCTTGAGGTGCTCAGTGAGGTGTGAAATCCGGTCTGTCAAGAGCGCGATCTGTACTTCGGACGAGCCGGTGTCTGTACCGTGCGCTTGGTATTCCTTGATGATTTCTTGCTTCTCAGCCATTTACGTATTTACCTTATGAATCGGGGGTCCCGTTGCGAGCCGCCAACGTGACGACCCACTTGATCAGCGTCGCTGACCGAGTACCTACATTAGCAGAATCGAGCTCTCAGGTCTAAAAGACTTGAAAATCTCTACAGATTCGGCCACGTCACTGTCGATCTGAGCAATCAGGGCATCTACCCCATCGAAGCTCATTTCCCCGCGGAGAAGGCTAATAAATGCGGTATCGAGGACTTGATCGTAGAGGTCTCCGCTAAATCCTGGAATGTGAACTTCCACCAAGAGTTGTCCATCTTCGTAGAACTGTGGACGCTTGCCAACTGAAATCGCAGCTGGCATCCACTCGCCCGCCTGAGTCTTTGTAGCGCCAGCGTAAATGCCAATGGCTGGAAGTTGCTGGCGAGGGTGAGAGTAAATGTTCGCAGTCGGATAACCAAGTTCTGCTCCACGCGCGTCACCATGCACAACCGTTCCGCGAAGAACGAATGGTCGACCAAGTACATCATTAGCAATGTCAAGGTTTCCTTTAGACAGAGCCGCGCGAACAGACGTTGAGCTCCAACGTTCGCCGTCACCAAAAATTGTTGCTGGGTGCACACGGTAGCCAAATGACTCACTAAGTTTTTCGAGCATTGAAACGTTGCCCTGTCGTTCATGACCGAAGCGAAAATCTTCACCGACCACAATGTCGGTGGCTTTCATCTCATCAACAAGAATACGAGCAATAAAGGATTCAGCAGTTTCTCCAGCGAGTGCTGCATTAAAAGTGAGTACTCGAACCTGATCAATTCCGAGTGCTTCAAGACCTTCGAGGCGTTGCTCAATTGTTCCAAGCTGTGATGGAGCACGGTCAGGAGCCAGCGCAACTGCAGGGTGAGGATCAAACGTCACCACGGAAGAAAGAACACCGTGGCGACTTGCAATTTCTTTTAGATTCTCTAGAACGCGCTGATGACCACGGTGCAACCCGTCAAATACGCCAACGGCGACTGCACTTGGTGCGCTCGAAGCAGGTTCTCTGAAAATCTTCACGAATCCAACTTACCTTCACTGGAATCAGGCAAGACAAGTTCCGGCTTCCACAGCTGACCTCGAGGCTGCAAAATAGCCACTAACTGCCCACTGGAGTTCAGCGCTGCAATTTCTGCTGACGCGTAGGGCTGAGCAATCTCAATTTGCTGACCCATGCGAACACGACGTTCTTGCTCTGTGTCTAGAACCACGGTTTCTAGACCGGTAACAAAGTCAACTGGGGACCGAAGGACATCAGAGCCAGCTTCAGCGAGGGTGCTCAGTTCTTCAAGGGTGAGAGCGTCCTTCACCGAGTGGTGCCCGCTCGCCTCTCTACGTAGAGCGCTCAAATGTCCGAGTGTGCCGAGTCGAACTGCGAGGTCACTGAGCAACACTCGAATGTATGTGCCAACAGTGCACTCGACTACAAAGTTCCATTCATCATTTGAAGTCGATGGGCAGACTTCGAAACGTGAGATTGTTATCTCTCTTGGTGCTCGTTCAATTTCAATTCCTTCGCGTGCCATTTCATACAGACGCTTTCCGCCAACTTTGATGGCAGAAACCATTGGTGGAATTTGCTGCTGTGTTCCAAGCATTGAAGTAGCGCACGCCTGCACAATCTCGAGTGAAAGTTCTGGCACCGCGGCATTGCCCGTCACTTCGCCGTCGGCATCAAGTGAATCAGTGGCACTGCCAAGTTTTACGACACCGGTGTAGAGCTTTTTCTCACTCTGGGCGAAACGAATAAGTCTGGTGGCGGGTCCAACACCAATAATGAGAAGTCCCGTAGCCATTGGATCAAGAGTTCCAGCGTGACCAACTCGCTTTTCACCAAGCGCTCTACGCACACGAGACACGACATCGTGACTAGTTATGCCCTGAGGCTTATCAATTAAAAGAAGGCCGTTATTTGTCTTCATTGGCTTGACGTCTAAGGATGTCTTCGACAGCTCCACCACTAGAAATTGCGGGGTCGGCCATGAAGGACAGCTTCGGAGTTCGCTTGAGCCTGGTCTGAGCATTTACAGATGCTTGAATCTGTGCGCGGCACTCTTCTAATACTTCTTTAGCTTCTGGCGTTAATGAATCGAAGTACACCATGGCTTGGCGCATGTCTGGAGAGGTATCAACACCAGTGACGGTGAGGATGCCGAGACGATCATCAAGATCAGACATACGTGTCATCTCGTCAGAGATAACTTGCTGAAGAATTTTGTTTACCCTTGCCGAGCGAGGATATGGGTGGTGACCACCTTCGGTGCGGGCCATGAGTTAGGCCGTGCGAGGAATCTCGCGCTCTTCGAAGGTTTCAATGATGTCGCCTTCTTTGAGGTCCTGGTAGTCAGAGAGTCCAATACCGCACTCGAAGCCAGACTGCACATCACGTGCGTCGTCCTTGAAGCGTCGAAGCGATGTGATCGAGCCCTTCCAGATGATTGTTCCTTCACGAAGGAATCGAACCTTAGATCCACGAGTAATAACACCTTCACGTACGTAGCAACCAGCAATGGCACCAATCTTCGGCACACGGAAGATTTCGCGTACTTCAGCTTCACCAGTAATGACTTCTTCATAGACAGGTGAGAGAAGACCGAGCATCGCTGCTTGGATTTCTTCAATCAACTTGTAAATGATTTCGTAGGTACGAATCTGAACGCCTTCTTTTTCGGCGAGGTCACGCGCGCGCTTGTCAGGGCGGACGTTGAATCCAATAATTGTTGCGTTCGATGCCTGTGCGAGCTGGACGTTGTTTTCAGTAATTCCACCAACACCACGCTGAACAATTACGAGCTTCACATCTTCACGCTCGAGCTTCTTGAGCGACTCAGTACATGCTTCAAGTGAGCCCTGAACGTCGGCCTTTAGAACAATGTTCAGTGTGGCAGTTTCTCCGCGCTGAATCTGTTCGAAGAGGTCTTCGAGTCGAGCACCACTTGTTCCAGCACCAGGCTGGTGAGTAATAAGACGTGCACGCTGCGCACGGGCTTCTGCAAGAGATCGAGCATGGGTAAGGTCACGAGCAACACGCATTTCGTCACCAGCAAATGGAGGCTCTGAGAATCCAAGGATCTGCACAGGAGTAGACGGTCCAGCAGTTTTGATCTGCTTTCCTTGGTCGTTAATAAGTGCCTTCACTTTTCCGAATGCCGGTCCAGCAACAACACAGTCACCAACAGAAAGAACACCCTTTTGAATCATGACCGTCGCCACTGGGCCACGACCACTTTCAAGGTTCGCTTCAAGAACAGTTCCTACAGCGCGACCAGTTGGTCGTGCAGTGAGTTCTGCAACTTCAGCAACGAGCAGTACTTGCTCTAAAAGTTCATCAATGCCAGTTCCTTGAAGTGCAGAGATCTCGACACAGATTGTGTCACCGCCCCACTTTTCAGGAACGAGTCCGTGCTGGCTGATTTGTTCAAGCACGCGGTCTGGGTTGGCATCAGGCTTGTCCATTTTGTTAACAGCAACAATGACTGGAACATTTGCGAGCTTGGCGTGTTCGATTGCTTCAATGGTCTGAGGCATAACACCGTCGTCACCAGCAACCACCAAGATGATGATGTCGGTAACTTTTGCACCACGTGATCGCATAGCGGTGAAGGCTTCGTGACCTGGGGTGTCGAGGAACGCAATCGCTCCGTCTTTCCAGTCAACCTTGTACGCACCAATGTGCTGGGTGATGCCACCGGCTTCACCCGCAACAACGTTTGTTTTACGAATCTTGTCGAGCAACATGGTCTTACCGTGGTCAACGTGACCCATAACGGTTACAACTGGTGAACGAGGAACAACTTCAATGTCATCATCTTCGTCGTCTTCGTCAAAGAACTTTGCAAGTAGTGCAGCTTCTTGCTGTTCACCCGGGTCAACGAGACGAACTTCTGCGCCAACTTCTGCGGCGTAGAGATCGATCATGTCATCAGAAAGACTTTGAACGGCAGTAACGATCTCACCTTGCAAGAACAAGAAGCGAATGATGTCAGCAGCACTGCGGTTTAGCTTTGGACCAACGTCCTTAGCGGTTGAACCGCGCTCAATAAGAATTTCACCTGATGGCACCGGAGCATTGCTCGGCTGCCACGTAGTCATCTGGGTCGGCTCTAACTCATCAACATTGCGACGGCGACGTGCGGTCTTCTTACGTTGCGATCCGCGAGGACCACCACCTGGACCACCACGTTGCGGCGCACCGCGACCTGGACCACCAGCACCTGGACCACCGGCTCCTGGTCCGCCTGGACCACCGGCACCTGGACCACCTGGGCCGCCAGTGCGAGGACCACTAAAGCCACCACCTGGACGTGAAGGAGCACCAGTGCGTGGAGCACCAGTTGTAGGACGAGGACCACCGGTGCGCGGACCAGTTGGTGCACCTGGACGTCCACCTGGACTTGGCATTGGACGACGAGCACCTGGAGGTGGAGGAATTGGACGACCGGTTGCGCTCATTGGGCGACCTGGAGGTGGAGGAATTGGGCGACCAGTAGAGCTCATTGGTGGACGCTGTGGTTGCTGCGTGCCATCAGTTGGCTCGGCACTTGATGGACGCTGCGTTGGACGCATAGTTACAGGACCGTCCGGTGAAACAGTGCGAGTTGGAGCAGCCTTTGGAGCTGCAGCACGGCTGCGAACTACTTTCGGAGCATCTTCGGCTTCGATTTCTGCTGGCGCAGGAGCAACTGGTGCAACTTCAGCTTCAACTTCTACGGCTTTAGTGACACGCAACTTTGGAGCAGGCTTTTCGCTTGCATCATCTTTAGGTGCTGGCTCAACAGCTGCTTCTGTAGCCTTCGTGGCTTTTGTTGCCTTGGTGGCCTTTGTGGCCTTCGTGGCTTTTACTGCCTTTGGTTCTTCTGGAACGACTTCGCGTCGTAGACCTTCGGCGTCGGCCTTGCGGCGGATGCGGTCAGCCTGTGCGTCTTCAATAGAAGCAGAGGGGCTCGTCGCCCCAATACCTAGTTTTTGGGCGAGACCGAGCAACTCCTTGCTCGTAAGTCCAAGCTCTTTAGAGAGCTCGTGTACTCGTATCTTCTTCTGCGCCAAAACGATCCTTTAAAAATTCGCGTGTTTACATTCTTGTAAACACAGTCATTAATTCTTTCACAACACTTACTGCTTTGAGCGGTTAATCAACTGCCTTAACTGCTCCACATCGCTGTCGCTCACTGAACTTCTAAGCGAGCGAGCAATCTGTCCACTCTGTACTTCTTCACTGCAAACTCCATCACTGCACAACCAGATTCCTCGCCCGACTCCCCTGTTGAGGTACCACGTACCATCAAGAGTTCGCCCAGCGCGAATCATTTCAGTGTCGTCACGTCTATTTCGACAGACAACACATGTGCGAATCGGTCTTATGCTTCGTCCTCCGCGACAACTTCAGCAACAACGATTTCCTCGACGTCGCCTTCTGCATCGGTGATTACTTCGTCAACAACAACGGCTTCTTCAGTTACAGAAACTGTTTCGTCAATAACTTCATCACCATCGGTCCACACTTCTTCAGCCACAACGTCTTCTTGGCCTTCGTTCTCAGAACGAATGTCAATGCGCCATCCGGTGAGTCGAGCTGCAAGGCGGGCATTCTGGCCTTCCTTACCAATAGCAAGTGAGAGCTGCTGGTCGTGAACAATCACGGTTGCAATTCCCTCTTCTTCGTTTAGCTGGACTTCACGAACACGTGCAGGCTGTAGTGCTGCTTGGATGAATTCAATTGGGTCGTCACTGTAAGGAACAACGTCAATGCGCTCCGAACGAAGTTCGTTGGTGATGTTGCGAACTCGAGATCCACGAGCTCCTACGCACGCACCAACTGGGTCAACCATTTGGTCGTTTGAAGCAACAGCAATCTTTGAACGGTGACCAGGCTCACGAGCCAGGGCCTTGATCTCAACAATGCCGTTAGCAATTTCAGGAACTTCGATTTCGAACAACTTCGCCACGAGTGCAGGGTGCGTACGGCTCACAACAATCTGTGGTCCCTTGTTTGTCTTTCGAACTTCAACGATGTACACCTTGATGCGAGCACCGTGTTCGTATCGCTCAAAGGCAATCTGCTCAGCCTGTGGAAGAAGTGCTTCTACGCGGCCAAGGTCAAGAAGTGTGTAGCGGTTGTCGTTCTGTTGCACTGTTCCAGAGACAATGTCTCCTTCGCGGTTTGCGAACTCTTCGTACATCTGGCGACGCTGGATGTCACGAATAAGTTGCATAAGCACTTGCTTTGCAGTCTGGGCGGCAATACGACCGAAGTCTTCTGGGGTTGCGTCCCATTCCTTCGTAACGTTTCCTTCGAGGTCGAGCTCGAGGCCCCACACCTTGATGTCACCAGTTTCTGGATTGATTTCAACTTCAGCATCTTCTGCTGAGTCGGGACGACGCTTGTACGCAGCAAGCAGTGCGTTAGCAAGAGCAATAAGCAACTCGCCTTCGTCAATGTTCTGGTCTCGTGCAATTTGCGATAACGCTTCAATGAATTCAAAGTTCGCCATGATTAACCTTTCTTGCCTGACTTGCCAGACGTTGCCTTGGATGGTGAGGGCTTAGCTTCAGGCCCCCACTTAAAAACTGTGCGTGCGCGTTCAACGTCAGAAATAGCAACGGTGACTTCACCGGATTCTGCATCTTTGAGTGTCACGGTTGTCTCGTCGCAGCGAAGGACAGTGCCTTCGAGTCGACGTGTTGGGAGATCCTTGCGAAGTTCGCGAAGTGTCACTACTTCACCAACGGTTGTAAGAAAATGAGCTGGAGTACGAAGACGTCGCTCAAGACCCGGGCTCGAGACGTCGAGGGTATAGCGATTTGGGAATGGGTCATTGGCGTCAAGCCACTCACCGATTACACGGTTTGCCTTGGTCAGGGACTCTAAATCAACCCCTCCGTCTTTGGTGACGGTGATGGTCAGGGTGCCTGAAATCATCTCAAGGTCGTAGAGATCGAGTCCGAGATTAGATAGGAGCGGGCGCAGTGGTGTCTCCAGATCCATGGCCATCTCCTCTCTATGTCGCAGGGACGTATAGGAATGAGAAAGCGCGAGCCAAAGGCCCGCGCTTAAACGAGTCCAAACGTCCGTAGCGGACTGTCGGGTTAAATTGTAGCAGTATCAGGGAAAAGACTCAATAGGGCGTGAAAAACCACAATCCCGGCTAATTCCTTGATTTTCAAGTAACTGGGTTAATACGACTTAGCGACGATGCAGATCAGGTCTTTTTCAGTGTCCGTCACGGGCATTGAACCATCTCGGCGCTGCAGGCAGCGAACCGTAATGGCATCGGTCTTCAACTTAGCTTCACCAGCTGGTCCCACGAGGTCCCAGTCGAGGCGGGCGAAACCAGTCTGAGATGCCTCCATTGCTTCTTCGATTGATTTCACGTCGTGAGTGTTCGCGTTCCTGCGCGCGAGCTGCGATTCGTACATCTGGCTCTGCATCTGTTCAAGGATTCCAGGAACACTCGCAGCAACAGCGTCAGGTGAAATTGAAACCTTTTCAGAGCTGTCACGTCGAACAAGTGCAACCACGCCTTCTGCGAGGTCACGTGGTCCAACTTCGACACGAATTGGCACACCCTTAATTTCCCAGTCAGTCACACGGCGACCGAAGCTTGCGCCACCATTGTCAATGCGAACTCGCACACCTGCACTCTTGAGTGCAGCCGCAATCTTGTTGCACGCAGCAAGCACTTCGTCGTCTTCACGAACTGCAATAACAACAACTTGCGTCGGAGCTAGGTGTGGCGGAACAATGAGACCGTTGTCGTCACCGTGAGCCATGATGAGTCCACCAACGAGTCGAGTTGATGATCCCCACGATGTTGTCCAACAGAGCGCTGACTGTCCCTCTTTGTTTTGGAACTTAATGTCGAATGCTTTTGCAAAGTTTTGACCGAGTTCGTGACTCGTTGCCATTTGCAGAGCCTTGCCATCGCGCATCATTCCTTCACACGTCATTGTGTTGATCGCACCAGCGAAGCGTTCACTCGGTGGCTTGATTCCTAAGTAGGTAGGCATGGCGAGAACTTTTTCGAGAAAGTCGTTGTAAACGTTTGTGTGGATACCGTTCACGTAGGCAGATGCATCTTCGTAACTGTCGTGAGCGGTGTGACCTTCTTGCCACAGAAATTCTGAAGAGCGAAGGAAAAGTCGTGGTCGCAGTTCCCAGCGCACAACGTTGGCCCACTGGTTAAGAAGAAGCGGAAGATCACGGTAACTCTGGATCCACTTAGCCATGAATTCACCAAAGACTGTTTCAGATGTAGGACGAACAACAACAGGCTCTGCGAGTACTTCTCCCCCGGCGTGAGTTACAACCGCAAGCTCGGGACTGAATCCTTCAACGTGTTGTGCTTCGCGAGCTAGATAACTTTCAGGAATGAAAAGTGGGAAGTATGCATTTTCTGCACCAGCTTCTTTGATGCGAACATCGATTTCTGCTTGCATGCGCTCCCAGATGGCGTAGCCATACGGGCGAATAACCATGGTGCCTCGAACGGGGCCGTTATCAGCCATCTCAGCCTTAGCAACCACGTCTTGATACCAGCGTGGGAAGTCTTCAGCCTGAGGGGTTAATGCTGATGCCACAGTTCTCCTTTAAAGCGTTGATGCACACTACCAATTGCTTGATTAGCTTTCGGTGCGTCGGCGGATATTTGCAATCTTGGCCTGAGCATTATTTGCGTCAGAACCCTTTAGCTCAAGCAGTGTGGCACGGTCGGCTTCTGCTTCTGCAGCAGCAGATGTATCTCTCGCAGCAAGACGTGCTTCTACGCCCTCTTCAGCGATCTTCTTTGCTTCTTCGACCAAAGCTTGGACCATTTCGTCTTCTTTAACAACACGAATGATTTCGCCGCGGATGAACAAGTGACCACGCTTTTTTCCAGCAGCGATTCCAAGGTCGGCGTGACGAGCTTCACCAGGTCCATTAACAACACACCCCATAACAGCAACCTGGATTGGGATGTTTAGTTCTGACAGTGCCGCCTGCGCTTCATTGGCGATCTTGATGACGTCAACTTCTGAACGACCACAACTAGGACATGCAATCAGGTCAAGACCCTTTCGCTCGCGTAGCCCCAAGGTTTCAAGCAACATGCGTCCAGCCTTGGCTTCTTCAACTGGGTCAGCGGTAAGTGAGTAGCGAAGTGTGTCACCAATTCCTTCAGCGAGCAACGTTGCAATACCAGCGGTTCCCTTTAAGAGGCCACCAGGTAGTGGGCCTGCTTCGGTGACTCCAAGGTGAAGTGGGTAATCGAATGTTTCAGAAGCGAGTCGGTACGCCGCAATCATTGTTGCAACTGAAGATGCTTTGACAGAAATCTTTACGTCGTCAAATCCCACCTCTTGGAAGTATGCAAGTTCAATACGTGCAGACTCAACGAGCGCTTCAGGTGTTGCACCACCAAATTTTTCATAAATGTCTGGGTGAAGACTTCCTGCGTTTACTCCAATGCGAATTGGAACGCCACGGTCCTTTGCTTCTCTCGCCACCAGTTTGATTTCTTCTGGTTTGCGCAAGTTGCCCGGGTTGAGGCGTAGACCGTCAACGCCCGCTTCAAGAGCTGCGAGTGCCATTTCGACGTGGAAGTGAATGTCAGCAACGATAGGAACTGGAGAGCGAGGAACAATTTGCGCAAGTCCTTCGGCGGCTTCTTGCTCATTGCAGGTACAGCGAACAATGTCAGCACCGGCTGCAGCGAGTGCGTAAATCTGTTCCAGGGTTGCGTCAACGTTGGCGGTCTTGGTCGTTGTCATTGACTGGATAGAAATTGGAGCGTCGCCGCCAACCTTTACTGATCCAACAGAGATTTGGCGAGTCTTTCGACGAGGGCTTAAAGAGCTTGCAGTTACGTCCACACAACCATTCTGCCGTGTGGCGAGGTGCACTGAAGCATCTCTAGTTATTTAGCGATTATTGCGCTCGCTAGTTGACGTGCTTTGGCATCGTTCTCAAGAAGTTCATCAATCGAAGAAATGTCTGTTGGCACGTATTTATCCATGACGGAGCTAACGGTTTGGACAATCGCCTGCCATGAGATCATGCCTTGTAAGAACGCTTCAACACAGATTTCGTTCGCCGCACTCAGCCACGCTGGCGCAGCGCCGCCGTGACGTGCTGCGCTGTAGGCAAGATCAAGTGCAGGAAACGCAGTTCTGTCGGGTGCTTCAAAGGTGAGCTCGAGTCCACTCGTGAAATCAAGTTTGCCCCACGCATGGTCAAGTCGACCAGGCAGTCCTAAGCAGTACGCAATAGGAAGGCGCATGTCGGGCATCGAGAGCTGCGCTATTACTGATCCGTCAATGTACTCAACCATTGAGTGCACAACTGACTGCGGATGCACAACAACATCAACGCGGTCTACGTCAATACCAAAGAGCGCAGACGCTTCAAGCACTTCGAGACCTTTGTTCATGAGCGTCGAAGAGTCAATGGTTATTTTTGGACCCATTGACCATGTGGGGTGAGCCAGTGCATCGGCCTTAGTTACGACTGCAAGTCGGTCCCTACTCCATCCACGAAAAGGGCCACCCGATGCGGTGAGAATAATTTTCCTCACGTCTGGATACGGCTTTTGTGAAGTTGAGCTCGCTAGTGCCTGGTGAATTGCACAGTGCTCCGAATCGATTGGAAGAATTACAGCGCCTCGAGTTTGGCGAACTTTCTCCACGAGTGGTGCTGCAGCGATTAATGACTCCTTGTTCGCAAGCGCTAGACGCTTTCCGGCGCTAAGTGCAGCCATTGTTACTGGTAGTCCGGCAAATCCCATAACAGCGTTAACAACAATGTCGGCGCTTGATGAAAGCACCTCTAGGCCTTTCGATCCAACTTCAATCTGCACGTCGGGGCCAACAAGGTCTCTCAGTGCCGTGGCGCTTTGTTCATTGCTGACGCCAATGTGTCGAACATTGAACTCTTTAGCAATCATGTTCAGCTCATGGACGTTTGTTCCGCCCGAAATAGAAACGAGCTGAAAAGCGTCAGGTTCACGACGAAGAACTTCGAGAGTCTGAGTTCCAATAGAACCAGTAGCCCCCATTAACGCAATGCTGCGAGATGGTGACATCGCTACCTCAGTTGAAGGATGTGCGCTAGGTAGTACATCGTTGGCAGCGCGAAGAGCAGACCATCAACGCGGTCAAGAATTCCACCCATACCCGGCAAGATGTGTCCTAGGTCTTTAACACCAAGAGTTCGCTTGACCATTGACTCGAAGAGGTCGCCCATTGGAATTACGAACGAAAGTACTAATCCAACTTCGAAGCCATGTAGCGCAGACCAAGGACTGATCATCGGAAGAATAATGAGCCCCGACAAAAGTGTCATTACAAGCGCACCAACAAAACCTTCAATGGTTTTATTAGGTGAAAGATCTCTGTTGAGTGGACGGTGACCTAGCCAACGTCCAATGAAGAGTGCGCTGGTGTCATTAGTAACCGTGAGGATGATTGCACCAAGCAGATACGCCAGTCCGTGCTTGTCAGAGAAACTGATTGGTGAGATGAGTAGCAAAGCGTACGAACCAAAGACGCCAATCCAGGCGTAGACAAATACTGTTGCACCAATACCATCGAGCACATCGATTGTGTTTTTTGCGTTCATGTACCAAATGAAAGCGAAGATAATAAGTAGCACTGTGATTGTGCCAATGGCTCCTTGGCCCTTGTTGTACACAGATATTGCAAGAAGCGTCGTGGCGCCAATTCCGAGCACGGTCGCTGGATGTGCGCCAGCCACACGAAGCGCTGCGTACGCTTCAGCAGTTGCGAATGCCAAAATGACAAGCACCAAGAACGCAACTGGAAGAGTTCCTGCGCTGAAGACAATGATCGCAAAGATTCCCATTGCTAGTCCGGTGAGCGTTGCTTTCACAATGTTGCTTTGTGCTTTAGCGCTTCGAACTGCACGACCAGCAAGTGGGTTGTCGGTAATTGTTCGCCTAGTGCGGTGAGCACGTACCGGCGCTGGTCGAGGAGCTTCATCAAGAATCTCTTCTTCAGCTACTGCCTCTTCTTCGACAACAAACTCCCAGGGGCGAGCATCTTCAGTTTTTGCATCACCAGCGAGCAAAGAGGCATCAAACTGATCTTCGTGCGCAACCCAGTCAGCTTCACCTTCACGCCATGCGGGTGCAGGAATTTGTGACCAAGGATCATCATTTTCTGCAGCTTCTCTAGCCACAACGATTGGAACCGCACCAGTAGGAGCGTCAGTCCAGTGAGGAAGGAGTGTTTGTTCGTCAATGAGAGGAGCATCTGGAGCGATTTCTTCAGCAATCTCTGCACCAGTAATCGTGACACGAGAGTCAGTGGTGCTCACCACTGGTAGTTCCCCAGTGGGTTCATCGTAAAACGGTGTGTTCTCGTCCTCAGACCTCAAGAAGTTCCTTTTCCTTTTGGCCGAGCAACGTATCAACGACCGCAACTTCATCTTGGGTCATCTTGTCCAGCACTTTTTCAAGGCGTTCAATCTCGTCCTTTGGAAGACCGTGTTCCTTCTCCAAGGTTTCGAGTTCTTGACGAGCGTGACGGCGAACACCACGAAGGGCAACTTTTCCGTCTTCGGCTTTACCTCGAACAATCTTCACGAATGAAGTACGACGCTCTTCAGTTAGAGCTGGGAATGCGAGTCGAATTACTTGACCATCATTTGATGGGTTGAGTCCAAGGTCAGCATTGGAAATAGCTTTTTCGATCGCAGCCATTGCGCCCTTGTCGAATGGTGAAACAACAAGTAGGCGTGGTTCTGGAACAGAGAAGTTTGCGAGTGACTTCAGCGGCGTGTCAGTTCCGTAGTAGTCAACCATCAGACCTTCAACAAGGACAGAAGAGGCGCGGCCAGTTCGTACAGTCGCGAATTCGCTCTTCACGTGATCGAGGGCCTTAGCCATACGCTCACGCGTATCTTCCATTACTAGTTCAACTAGATCGTTATCCATTACTTCACCAGCGTACCGACGGGCTCGCCGTCAAGTGCGCGACCAAGGTTTCCCTTAGCCATAAGGTCAAAGACACGTAGTGGCAAGTTGTTGTCCTTGCAGAACGTAATAGCGGTCATGTCCATGACGCGTAGATCCTTTGCAATCACTTCATCAAAAGAAATTTCAGTGAACTTCGTTGCGTTCGGATTCTTGCGAGGGTCTTCAGAGTAGACACCATCAACGCCGCCGTGTGTTCCCTTAAGAACAATGGAAGCTTCGATCTCCGCTGCGCGCTGTGCTGCTGGAGTATCTGTCGTGAAGTAAGGGTTACCCATTCCTGCAGCGAAAATTACAACTCGACCTTTTTCAAGGTGTCGAACTGCGCGACGTCGAATGTACGGTTCTGCAACCTGGTCCATGTTGATAGCTGACATCACACGAGTTGGACGGCCGTGACTTTCAATCGCGTCTTGCAGAGCAAGTGCGTTGATGACAGTGCCGAGCATTCCCATGAGGTCAGAGTTGGCACGGTTCATTCCAGCCATGGCACCAGTAGCGCCACGCCAAATGTTTCCGCCCCCGACAACCACAGCAAGTTCAAGTCCACCGCGAGCCATAGCGCTCGAAATCTCGCGCGCTAAAAAGTCAACGGTCGATGCATCGATTGTCTCGTCACTCGCTTCAGAAGCGAGCGCCTCACCCGAGAGTTTCAGGACGAGTCGACGCATATATTTTCCTTTAGCTTCCGATTACAACCTGAGCATACGCAGTGATACTTGCGCCGCCGAGGAACTGCTGAATTGACTGCTTTTCGTCCTTAACGTACGACTGTTCAACCAAGACACGCTCTTTGAACCAGCCATTGAGGCGGCCTTCGATGATCTTTGGAAGAGCCGCGTCAGGCTTGCCTTCGTTACGAGAAATTTCTTCCACGGTCTTGCGCTCAGAGTCAATGTCAGCCTGTGGCACATCGTCACGGTTGAGGTACTGAGGCTTAGCGAATGCAATGTGCACAGCAACTTCGTGCGCAACTTCGTCACTGCCGTCTTTTACAACAACAGCAACCGCGTTAACACCGCGACCTGACTGGAGGTGAATGTAGGTGTCGATTACTTCGCCAGCTTTTGCTTCGAGGCGGTAGACGCGACCAACTGAGATGTTTTCCTTCAGCGTTGTCAACAGATTCTCGATGCGGTCTTGGAATGAAGCAACTGCTCCTTCACCGTCAGCACAAACAGCAGCTGCGATTTCGTCAACGATTGAAACAAACTGTTCAGACTTTGCAACGAAGTCAGTTTCGCAGCGCATTTCAACAATCGCAGCAACGTTTCCGTTGCGCACTACTGAAACAGCGCCTTCGCCAGCTTCACGGTCTGCACGCTTTGCAGCAGATGCAAGTCCATTTACTCGCAACCACTTGGTTGCTTCTTCCATGTCGCCGTTAGTCGCCTCAAGCGCCTTCTTGGCATCCATCATTCCAACGCCGGTTGACTGGCGCAGTGTTTGTACGTCTTTAGCAGTGATAGCCACTGGGATCTCCTTAAATCTGAAAGTTAATTAATTAAGCGACTGGCTCAGCAGCAACTTCAACAGCCACTTCTGGAGTTGCTTCAACTGGTGCTTCAACAGCAGCAGCAACTGGTGCAGCTGGTGCCTTTGTAACTGCTGGACGGTTCGCACGGATGTAGCGACCTTCCGTTACAGCGTCAGCCATCAAACGGCATAGAAGACCTACACCGCGAATAGCGTCGTCGTTACCAGGAATTACGTAGTCAATGATGTCTGGGTCACAGTTAGTGTCCACAACAGCAACAACTGGAAGTCCGAGCTTGCGAGCTTCAGTAACCGCAATGTGTTCCTTCTTTGTGTCAATTACGAACACAGCGTTTGGAACCTTGTCGATTGTTGAGATACCACTCAAGTTTCGGTCGAGCTTTTCGAGCTCACGTGAGTGACGAAGTGCTTCACGCTTTGGCATTCCTTCAAAGTCACCAGCACGTTGCATGGTGCGTAGTTCCTGAAGACGCTTCACGCGGCCTGAGACGGTTGAGAAGTTTGTAAGCATTCCACCGAGCCAGCGCTGGTTAACGAATGGCATGCCACACGCCTTAGCGAAGTCCTCAACAGGACCCTGGGTCTGCTTCTTGGTGCTCACGAAGAGAATTGTTCCGCCGTCAGCGACGAGGTCACGCACGAATGCGTAAGCAACCTCAATACCGCTCAGGGTCTTACGAAGGTCGATTAGGTAAATGCCGTTTCGCTCACCAAGGATGAAGCGACGCATTTTTGGGTTCCAACGACGGGTCTGGTGCCCGAAGTGCACGCCCGAGTCAAGTAGTTCCTGCAGAGTGACGAGTGCCACGATAATTTCCTTCCGTTCGGTTACTAGATCCAAGTGGTGCACCGCAGAACGGTGACCGTACGAAACCACAGGGATATTTCTCGTGCTTTCCCATTGTGGGAGAGCCAGTCCATGTTAGTCGCTTGGAACTACCCCCGAGGATGGGTCTGGCGATGGACCTTTTGCAGGCGCGATTTAGAAACGTGGGTATAGAGCTGAGTGGTCGTCAGGCTTTCGTGGCCCAGTAATTCTTGAACAACACGAAGGTCGGCTCCGCCTTCTAATAAATGAGTCGCGTAGGTGTGGCGAAGGGCGTGGGGATGAATGTGACCCATGGCAACTCGGTTATCGAGAATTCTGCGCACGTCTCTCGGTCCTAGGCGACTGCCGCGGCGATTAAGGAAAAGAGCATCTTTTGGAGAATCAGGAGTCGCCACTACATCACGGGCATCTTTCACCCATTCTTTTATGGCCTTGAGTCCTTGATCATGGAGCGGAACAATTCGTTCTTTTCGACCTTTACCGAGTACTCGAAGTAGTCCTTGCTTGAAATCGACACTCGCTGTATTTAGCCCGCAAAGTTCACTCACGCGAAGACCTGCTCCATAGAGCACTTCACAGACAGCTCTATCTAATAGAGCGAACTTGTCGTCGCCCCAGTCAACGTCCAGAAGATTTTCTAATTGCTCACGTACAACAATCTTTGGAAGCTGTGCATTTGGTTTTGGAGCAGAGAGACGAGCAGCGGGACTTTCATCAAGATGCTTTCGCTCAACGAGCCACGTGAAGTAACTACGTAGCGACGCTCTCCTTCTCATAATTGAAGTTCGCTCATCACCGCGTGACGTCATGAAGGCTAGATATTCACGCAAAGTTCGTTTCGTGATTTTTTTGAAGTCCGAATGCTTGTTCTCCTCGGCCCATTCAATGAACTGCTCGATGTCACTGATGTAGGCACGAAGCGTTGCTTCAGAGCGGTTCTTCGTCTGAAGGGTCGCTACAAAGCCCTCAAGGAGCCAGGGGCTCTTGGCCCGTGCTGTTTTTTGTGATCCCGACACATAAACAAGGCTACCGAGCGTCATTGCCTGATGCCGTGACCTCGGTAGGCTTGTTGTATTCCTAAGGAGAACCCGTGCCTCGCATTTTGATTGTTGAAGATGACGACCACATTCGTTCTGCGCTTCGCCTCATGTTCGAGGGCGAAGGCTTCGAAGTAGACGATGCCCCAAGCGGCGAAGTCGGGGTGGCGATGTTTACTCGCATGGCGAGCGACGTCGCAATTGTTGACATCATGTTGCCCGGAATGTCTGGGTTTGAAACGTGCAAACAAATTCGTGAAGTGAGTGACTGTCCAATTGTGATTGTCTCTGCGAGAGATCAGACTGCGGACGTTGTCTTGGGACTCGAATCAGGCGCTGATGACTACGTCACAAAGCCGTTCATCCCTGAAGAACTACTGGCACGAGTAAAGGCTCACCTTCGTCGCCGTCCGGAAAAAAGTGCAAATTCATTCAGCCTCGGTGAACTCACGGTTATTCCAGATGAAGGAATCGTCAAGAAGAGTGACGGAAGCGAGCTTCACCTAACTTCTACTGAATTTCGACTGCTTACTGACCTTGCGTCAATGAACGGAAAAGTCCTTTCTCGAGAAGACCTTCTTGAGCGCGTCTGGGGCTACGACTACTTCGGTGACACTCGACTCGTGGACGTTCACATGAGACGACTTCGCACAAAGATTGAACCAGATCCAGCCAACCCCACGTTCCTCATTACCGTTCGAGGTACTGGCTACAAGTTGGTGCTCTAGTGCACCAGAGGAGTCTGCGCACTCGACTCCTCGTCACGTTCGGACTCGGATCGTTCGTACTTAGTTCTCTCTTCGCATCACTCACCTACTTTGGTGTGCTTAACATCTTGATTAATAATCAACAGAGCACCGATCTAAAACAGACGTACGAAAATGCGACCCTCGTGCGAAACACGCTCGCTACAAATCCCTCTGAACTCACCTCGACGCTTAACGCAATTGAAAAAGCAACAAACACGCAAGCACTTGTTCGAACTCAAGGTCAGTGGTTGTCAGAAAGTTCAGGAGCACAACCACCTGAGATCAGCCCATCAGCAATCGCTGCCGCCGACAAGGGGATAGTCACTGAGCAAACTGTTCGTTTTGGTAATGAAGACATCTACATCGTGGCGATTCCAATCCCTTCAGTGCACTCTCAGTACTTCGAAGTTTTTGGACTCTCCTCGCTCTCGAACACGCTTAGAACATTGCTGGAGCTTCTTGCGTTGGGAGCACTAGCAATTACGAGTATTGGAATCATTGGCGGTCTTTGGGCCACCAGGCGTGCAGTAAAACCACTCCAAGAAGTTTCAGACGCGGCAGCACTTATTGCTGAGGGTGAACTCAGTACACGTCTCAGCGTGAAGAATGCAGACCGTGAAGTTCAGCAACTTTCTGACTCATTTAATGAAATGGTGAGCCAACTCGTAGAACGACTGGAACGTGATGCTCGTTTCGCTAGTGATGTTTCGCATGAACTCAGGTCTCCCCTCACGACAGTTGTAACTACGGCCGCAATCCTTCAACAGCACCGTGCAGAGCTTTCTCCCGCTGGACAAGAGAGCTTGGACCTCCTGAGTGCAGACTTAGCAATCTTTCAAGCGTTAGTAGAAGACCTCTTGGAAATGGCGAGAAATGATGCCGGTGCAACGCCACACGTCAGTGAATCTGTTGCAGCAGCTGAGCTCGTTAATCAAGCTGCAAGGTCAGCATCGAGACGTTTAGGTATTGACGTGCCGCCAATTGAACTTGGGGTAAGCGTCAAGAACCCGTACATTGTTGTTGACCGTCGCCGCTTCGAGCGAGTTATTGCAAACCTTCTTGACAACGCAACAAGGTATGCGGGTGGGGCCGTTGCGATTCGTGTTGAGTGCACCGCGGCGGATTTCATTGTGAATGTCGATGACGCTGGAACAGGAATTGGTGCTGACGAACGCGCACAGGTATTCGAAAGATTCTTTAGAGGTCGCATGGCCCATGACAGAAGTTCCGTTCGTGGAACAGGACTCGGTCTCGCACTCGTAAAAGAACACATACTTGCCTTCGATGGCTCAATCACCGCGCTCGAAAGTCCAGAAGGTGGAGCAAGGCTGCAGATTTCAATTCCAATTAGTTCTGAGGGGTACGCATGAGAAAACTCCGCGTAGTGCTTGGACTATTTCTAGGAGCGGTGCTGTTGAGCAGCTGCTCACTCATCCCACAGTCAAAAGGACCAGTAACTGTTGCAAAGGAAAAGGTCCCCTTTGGGCTGCTCGACAAGAACATCCCTGGCACGAACACATCAGTGCAGTTCACTCAGACACCTGTGTACTTGGTGCGCGCTGGGCGACTTGTTGTTTCGAACAGAGTTGTAACTTCACCAGTGCAGGTTGTTGACGCTCTTAATCAGTTGCTACTACGAGTATCTGAAAAAGAAAGTGCTGCGCACCTGCGCACGGCCATGCCAAGGGGACTCCAGATCCTTCAGGTGTCAGTACTCAATGGCGTTGCTCGCGTAAACCTTGCTGCATCTATTTCGGCTTTCAATTTGCTTGAAAATCCAGTAGCCGTTGGCCAAGTGGTCCTTACCGCTCAGGCGGCTGGTGCTCGAAGCGGTGTGGTCTTTGCGATTGAAGGTGTTTCACAAGACGCCATGGTGCCTTCAGGAAAAACCGTTCCTCGCGTCTACGGTTACCTGTACTCGCGACTCGTTAATTAACGAGTGTGTTCGGTGTGCTGAGCAGGCGCAGCGTTCCAGAGATGTTCTAAGTCGTAGTAGTCACGAGACTCTTCATCAAAGACATGAATGATTACGTCGCCATAATCAAGCGCAACCCACTGACCTGAGGTCCAGCCTTCTTCGCGTATGGGCTTTATTTCAAGCTCGATTTCAATGAGCCGCTCAATCTCTTCTGCAATAGAGCGCACCTGGCGATCATTTCTGCCGACTGCAACTACGAGTGCATCAAAGGAATCGACAAGTTCACGAAGGTCTAGTGCTGCGGTATCAAGACTTAGCTTTTCATCTGCTGCGCGCTGGGCTGCATCAATGAGTTTGGCGACGAAATCTGTGTGTGGGCCGCGAGACTGCTCGCTGCTGAATAAGGCCTGGCTCAGTGGGCCACCCCGAGCACAACAATCGCAGCCATGAATGGAAGCGAAACGGAAACGAGACCAGCAACTACGTAGCGCTGCTTCGAGCGTCGAACGTCTTGGCGCCTTAGGGGCGCCGTTTCCAGAACGGACAGTCTTGGTGACCTGTGTCCGGATAGGTCATAGTTGCGTACGGCCATCTATGAAGAGACTACAACTACCGACCTTCGAAAATGGGAATTACCGGGTCAGGCACCAATTCCTGAAGATTTTCATTGAGATTCGCGGCTTCACGAATGAACGTGCTCGATAAGTCAACCGGATCCATTGGCACCAAATATGCGTTCCATCCGAGTGGTAAATCTTGCTCGCCGCCTGGTCGTGGAATGACACCGACTTTTACCAAAGAGCGAAGCAACTCCGATTCGTGCCATGAATCGAGCTGCGAAGAAAGATCGGCACCAATGAGCAGGTCGACCTGCTCGGCGTCATTTAGTAATTCACGAACAGTTTCAATTGTGTACGAAGGGCCATTACGTTTAATTTCACGGTCAGAAACACGCACTCCCTCAATGCCGTCGAAGGCCGCATGGGCCATCTTCAATCGAACATCTGCTGAGTGCAACTGCACTGAAGAGCTCTTTTGATAGGGGTCTCCAGCAACTGTTACCTCAATGTAATCAAACTGCTTTGTCGCAACTGCAGCCTTTAACGCAGCAACATGGCCAAAGTGCGGTGGATCAAAGGTTCCACCGAATAGGCCAATGCGATCTGCTTTCATGCCATGAGCCTAGAGCGCGATTGCCTTAGAGACCCCCTAGGCCCTACGATTGATAGATGGTAGAAGCGAAAAAGCCTTGGACATCGAACTCATGGCGCGGTCACACAGCGGCCCAGAGTCCTATTTGGCCTGATGAAGCTCACCTCACACGTGTTGAAGCAGAACTCGCTAAAAAGCCACCTCTCGTATTTGCAGGTGAAGCACGCCGACTCCAAGAACACCTCGGTCAAGTTGCTGCTGGGAAAGCATTTTTGCTCCAGGCTGGAGACTGCGCAGAATCATTCCACGAAGGATCAGCTGACGCGATTAGAGACAAGCTCAAAGTCATTCTTCAAATGGCCGTTGCACTCACCTACGCCGCCGGAGTTCCAGTTGTAAAGGTTGGAAGAATTGCTGGACAGTTTGCAAAGCCACGTTCAGAGAATTTTGAAACTATCAATGGTGTTGAACTTCCTGCATTTAGAGGACACATTGTTAATGGTGAAGAATTCACTAAGGAAGCACGAACTCCGAATCCAGAACGACTACTTGCGGCGTACAACCAAAGCACTGCGACACTAAACCTTCTTCGCGCATTCACCACTGGTGGCTTCGCTGCACTTTCGCGCGTTCACGCATGGAACCAAGAGTTCGTAGAAAATTCACTCGAAGGAAAGCGCTACTCAATCATTGCTGATGAGATTGAGCGTTCACTCAAGTTCATGAAAGCTTGTGGCATTGACATGCTCGATGACCCAGCACTCCAGGGTGTTGACTTCTACACGAGCCACGAAGCTTTGATCCTCCCCTATGAACAAGCTCTCACCCGCCAAGACTCTCTAACTGGCGACTGGTACGACTGCTCTGCGCACATGCTCTGGATTGGTTACCGCACCGCTCAGCTCGATGGTGCACACGTGGAGTTCCTGCGTGGTGTTTCTAACCCACTCGGCCTCAAGGTCGGCACCAGCATGTCTGTTGATGAACTTCGCCGACTTGCCGACGTGCTTAACCCTGAAAACACCCCAGGACGCCTAACGCTTATTTCACGTATGGGACACGAGAACATCGCAAAGAAGTTGCCAGAGCTCGTTGACGCCATGCGCAGTGATGGTCGCAATGTTCTTTGGACCTGTGACCCGATGCACGGAAACACCTTTAAGGCATCTGGTGGACAAAAGACACGTCACTTCGATGACATCTTGTCTGAAACTTCTCAGTTCTTCTCACTCTTGCAGTCACTAGACACCTGGCCTGGCGGACTTCACGTTGAGCTCACTGGTGACAACGTCACCGAGTGCCTTGGTGGTGGATCACGCTTGGAAGAGCAGCACCTAGACGACAACTACACATCTATTTGTGACCCACGTCTTAATGCCACTCAGTCTCTCGACATGGCATTTCACGTTGCAGAATTCTTGCAGGGCTACTCAGCGCGCTAACGGCGCAAGATCGTTGTAGCGAAGCAGTCGCTTCCAGCCATCACGAAATTCAATTTCAGTCATTGAGCAATTCTCAGTCCTAGGACGAAGGCGTTCTGATCCTTCCTTGCCGTAACAAATCTTCAACGCTTGCTCAATGAAGCCTCCATGGCAAACAACAACCACAAGCTCACCGGGGTGACGATCAACGAGTTCTTCGATTGCGCCCTTGGCGCGGTTAAAGAAACTCATGAGCGACTCTCCGCCAGGAGCACAAATTGCATGAGGGTCATTATTCCAATTAACTGTCCCGTATTTTTCTGTGAACTGCGCCCACGTAAGGCCGTCTCCTTCACCCACGCTGAGCTCACAGAGATTCTCTTGCTGGATGTGTTGCAATGATTCAGGAAGTGCACTCAAAATAATTTGTGCGGTCTCAATTGCTCTTGGCAACGTTGAGCTGTAAAAAGCGCTGGCGTCATTGAGCTCTTTGCTCATTGACAAGCGGTCTTTGAGCGCGTGCGCCTGAGCCCTACCGAGTTCGGTAAGGCCACCGTCTCCAAGTGGTCCACCAGCAAGTCCTAGTGCGTTTGCGCCACTTTCGCCGTGGCGAATGAGGAGCAGTCTGGTACCAGATGGCTTTGGGCCTCGTTGACGAAATCCGTCGGGAGGAAGCAACGCATCTTCGCTCACGCCAGGTCTCCTACAAACGCTTCGAGTTGGCGAAGTGTTCGACACTCAATGACTTTGTCGCAGTACGGCGCGTACTGGTTAACAATTGAGTCACCAGAGTTCCAGTAACTCTTCGGTTCTGGATTCAGCCAGTAGACGGCCTTGGCGCGGTACCTGAGATCGGCCAGCACTTCAGCGTGTGACTGGTGATAATTGTTTCTTGCGTCACCGAGAATAAGAATTGTCGAGCGCTTCGTTATGTCTTTGGCGAACTTGTCATGAAAGCTTAGGAATGCACGGCCGTAGTCTGAGTGTCCGTCAAAAGCAATTACGTCGGCTTCGGCGTTAATGCGGTCCACTGCTTCTGATGGATCATCAACACCTTCAAAGAGTCGACTCACTTCGTCAAGTCCGTCAACGAATACGAAACTGCGAACCTTAGAGAATTGAGAGCTAATTGCGTGCACGAGGTGAAGTGTGAACCGAGCGAACGATGCAACTGAACCTGAGATGTCTGCAATGACAATGATCTCTGGCTTAGCGGGACGTGGTGGCTTAAAGCGAAGGTCAATTGGGATTCCACCAGTTGAAAGACTGCGCCTCACTGTGGAGCGAAGATCAACCGGTCCCCTGCGACGACGCTTGCGGCGTCGAGCGAGACGAACTGCGAGTTTGCGGCTGAGTGGCTTTAGAGCATGCTCGAGCTGGGCCATTTCTTCGCGGTTTGCGTGCATAACGTCGAGGTCTTCTGGAAGAGGCTTTCGCACCGACTTCGCAAGTGCCTCTGCACCACGGTCATCAACGAGACGCTCACGAATTACTTTTTCAATCGCTATTTTCAATGCTTCAATTCTGACTTTGGCTTCATCTTGTGAAAGGCGCTGACCAAGTTCATCATCCTTGCCAGATTTTTCTTGAGCGCCCTGAGCAATTTTCTGCTCTAAGTCATCGAGTTCCAAACTGCGAAGTGTTCGGTAGAGGTAGTACGTTCCACCAACTGGACGACCTGGTTCCATACCGGCGTAGCGAGATACCGCTTCATTTGCCGCCAGGCGCATTGCTTCAGCGTCATTGTCGGTGAGAGCTTTTAAGAGAAGGTCTGAGAGTTCTTGAGCTGTCATTGATGGCTGACCGCCACCGCCACGACCTTGTTGGCCACCCTGGCCCTGCGTTCCAGCTCCACCTTGTGGGCCCTCAGCTTTTTCAGACTCTTCGTCGGCCTTGCCGTTTAGAACATCCTCGGCGTTCTGCCAAGACCTCGTTGAAAAGAAAACATCGAATGCAGTATTGAACACCGGGAAGTGGTCACCGTCTTTTACAAGAGTGGCCCCAAGTGAACTTTTCATCTCTTCGCGGTCACCCATGTTGATCACTTCAAGCGCGCGTGCAGCATCAACGTGCTCACTCATTGACACTGGAATTCCAGCGGCACGCAGTTCGGCGATGAAATCGCCGAGGAGATCAAGCAACAGGCTTCGAGCGACCGAGGAGTTCTTTGGTTGCTCGCTCAATGTCTGACTGGTACTTAAGGAGAATGGTCAAAGTTTCGGCCGCATCCTTGTCACCAATTTCCTTACGTCCTAGAACAACCAACGTGCGTGCCCAGTCAAGTGTCTCTGACACTGAAGGAGCCTTCTTAAGGTCAAGTGAACGCAGGCTGCGAACAACCTGAGCAATCTGAGTTGCAAGAGTTTCGGTGATCCCAGGCACGCGAGAAAGAATGATGTCGCGCTCACGCTCAAGCTCAGGGTATCCAACGTATAAGTACAGACAGCGACGCTTAAGGGCTTCAGAGAGTTCACGAGTGTTGTTTGACGTCAAGAACACCATTGGAATCTGCTTCGCCTTTACGGTACCAAGTTCTGGAATTGATACTTGGTACTCAGAAAGAATTTCAAGAAGTAGCGCTTCTGTTTCAAGTTCCACACGGTCAATTTCGTCAATCAACAAAACAACTGGATCTTCAGCTGAGATGGCTTCAAGAAGTGGGCGTGTGAGCAAGAACTCTTCAGCGAAAATGTCTTCTTCGAGGTGCTTCCAGTCTTCAGCGCCAGATCCCTCTGGTCGTCCAGCTTGAATGCGCAGGAGTTGCTTTCGGTAGTTCCACTCGTAGAGGGCCTTTGATTCGTCAAGACCTTCGTAGCACTGGAGACGAATGAGTCGTGCGCCAATTGACTTAGCAACCGCTTGCGCAAGTGCAGTCTTTCCTGTTCCCGCTGGTCCTTCGACCAAGACTGGCTTCGCGAGTCGGTCCGCCAAGAACGCAACAGACGCGATTGACTCATTGCTTAAGTAGTCATTCGCAGCGAGTCGCTCATTGACATCTTGTGGCGATGCGAAGCGTGGTGGTGGAACGCTAGTGAGTCCAAGGCGTTGAGCTAGTTCTTCGCGGGGGTCAAGAGTACTCATGAAATCCTTTTATTTAAAATGTAGTTAGTTAAATGTAGTGGAGCGATTAGCCCTGGCGAAGCAGTACCAAATCATCACGGTGAATTACCACGTCATCACCCTCATTAAAGCCTTCTGCTGAGACACGGATGAGCCCCTTGGCAATAACTTCACCATCTGAGCCCTTAATTTCAACAGCGTCACCGTCAACGAAGTTTCCTTCGTGACTGGTCACTCCCACGCGTAGCAAGCTACGTCCATCGTTAACGAGCGCCTTCTGAGCGCCTTCGTTAATTGTGACCGATCCATTGCTCGCCACCGCAAACGCAATCCAAGACTTTCGCGCCGAGAGACGACCAGCACGAGGATGGAACGTTGTGCCAAAGCCTGGTGTCGCGCTTAGGGCCTGGGACAATGCACGCTCACTGCGAGCAGGAGCAATAACAGTGGTGATTCCCGACCATGTAGCCATGCGGGCAGCTGACAACTTTGAAGACATTCCCCCACTGCCAACAGCTGAGTGGCTGGCACCAGCGAGGTTCATGAGATCAGCATCAATGGCGTTTACTTCTTCAATCAACGTGGCACTTGGATCAAGTCGTGGATCTGCAGTCAGCAGTCCGTCAGTGTCGGTGAGCAGAACTAGGTGCGTTGCACCAATGAGATTTGCCACAAGAGCCGCAAGTCGGTCGTTGTCACCAAAACGAATTTCTTCGTCAGCTACTGCGTCGTTTTCATTAACAATTGCAACAACACCAAGAGAGCCGAGCGACTCAAGGGTGCCACGAGCATGCAAGTACTGGCCGCGGTGAGAAAAATCAAGCGGGGCCAGGAGGACTTGACCAACAGCAGTGTGGAACTCAGCAAACGCATTACGCCATGCGTGCATAAGTAGTGGCTGGCCAACGGCAGAAACAGCTTGGAGTGTTTGTGCGTCAGTTGGTCGAGCAGAGCCCTTACCTACTTCTGCCCATCCAGCTGTAATTGCACCAGAAGTTACAACAACAATGTTCCAACCTTCAGAACGAAGCTTTGCAACATCGCTCGCAATGTTTACCAGCACTGAGTAGTCAACTCCGCCAGATGCGTCAGTGACCGATGTGGTCCCGATCTTTACAACTGCACTATTCGTCGTCATCGCTGTCACCTAGGTCAAGACGTCCATGGCGAGCAAGTCGCTCACGACGTGTGGTGCGGTGATGTTCGCCTCGGTCAAGTCCAGCACCACCAGCATCACGCCACCACTCAAAAGATAGTTGGCCAATGTTGACAATATCGCCTTCTCTGACACCGGCACGAGTAAGCATGCGGTCAACACCGAGGTCTTTTAGGCGACGAACAATTTCAGCGAGTGCTTCGTCGTTCGTGAGGTCTTGGAACCTGACAGCACGAGCGGCGGCGCGTCCAATAATGACCCATGAGTTGTCGGCGATCTTTTCAACCTTGATCTCTTCTGAGACAGGTTTGTGAATCACGATTTCGTGCTCTGAGGCCTGTGCTTCTTCGTGACGAACCTGAACCACGAGTCCGGCGAGTTCTGAGACCAGTTTGTCAATCCCCTCACCCGTTACAGATGAGATGGTAAGCGTGTCGTCTATTTCGTTATAGGCAACATCACCCTTAGAGCCCACTACAACTCGCGGACGCTCTAGAAGGTCACCCATGTAGTCGCCAAGTTCGCGAAGCAAAATGTCGAGTTGTTCCTGCGGTCCAAGTGGAGCAAGTTCAGAAAGGTCAAGGAGCACGCAAAGCACTCGTGCACGCTCTACGTGGCGAAGAAAGTCGTGACCGAGTCCGCGCCCTTCAGCAGCACCTTCAATAAGACCTGGGATGTCAGCCATTACGAATTCAGTTGCGTCGTCTGGGCGACCACTTCGTGTCCCCACTCGAACAACACCAAGGTTTGGAACGAGTGTGGTGAATGGATAGTCCGCAATCTTTGGACGTGCTGCAGAAACGCGAGAAATGAGTGTTGACTTTCCTACGTTTGGAAAACCAATGAGCGCAACGTCGGCATTCAATTTGAGCTCGAGGTTGTACCACGCCTCTTGTCCGAATTCACCTTGCTCTGCGAATGCTGGAGCACGACGGTTGTTTGACAAGAAACGGTTGTTGCCAGCACCACCGAGTCCACCTTCAGCGGCTAACCACTTGTCACCTGGGCCGTCAAGGTCTGCCAGCAGTTCACCATCTTGTGAATAGATCATGGTTCCAATAGGAACGGTGACAACTACGTCTTTGCCACTCGATCCATGTTGGCGCTTAGAAGTTCCGTTCTGGCCATCGGTGGCTCTGCGAAAAGGGTGGTCGCGAAATCCAAGAAGTGATGCCTGGTTGTGGTCAGCAATGACCCAGACGCTGCCACCTCGTCCTCCGTCACCACCGTCTGGTCCACCCTTAGAAACGTGGGCTTCACGGCGAAACGAGACGCAGCCGGCCCCACCGTCGCCAGCTTTGGCGTGGAGTTGAGCGGAATCTACGAAGGAGGACACCCCTCTATCCTACGAGACTCAGCGAAGTCCTCTTATTCGACTAATTCACGCACTGCATCTAAGAAGACTGCGTCGTGAGAAAGCACCTGCACGCGAGTCGTTGCAGGACACATGAGCGCCATGTTGTGAAACGGCGTAATGAGAATGCCGCGATTAATACAGTAGAGATGCAGGTAGTCCTCGAGCAGTGGATCAGAAGACTTCAACGATTCGCCACCATTCTTTGGCGCTGGGTTCGCGAATCGGTACTCGCAGCGAGCACCGAGCTGGCTGATTGACCAAGGCAGGTTGTAGCCGTCAATAGTTGACTGAACGCCGCTTGTGAACAATGTTGCGAGATCTTCCATGGGGCCAAAGACGTCATCGCTCAGTACTTCTGAGAGAACTGCACGCATCGCAGCAAAGCTCATTGCATTTCCAGCGAGCGTTCCGCCTACGCCGCCTACGTCAATAATGTCGACTCCTTCGTCAACAGCACTAAGCACGCGGTTCGACAGATCTTCGCTGAGTCCATACGCGCCACACGGCACTCCACCACCGAGTGACTTTCCAATAGTGATGGCATCAGGCTTTAGATTGAACCGCTTGGTTGATCCTCCGGGACCAGCAGAGAATGTATGCGTCTCGTCAAGGATTAACAACGATCCATACTTCGTGCAGAGCTCGCGAACACCTTCTAAGAATCCAGGTTCGGGCAGAACAATGCCAATGTTGGTGAGCGCTGGCTCAGTGAGTACTGCTGCAACGTCACCGTGAGCGAGTTCGCGCTCCAGTGCAACGAGGTCATTGAATTCAACAACGCGTGTTGTCGTTGTTGGATCAAATGCTGAAGCAACGTTTCCTGGACGCGACTGTGCTTTGCCATTTTCGTCAACAGAAACAAACGTCTCATCGACTGAGCCGTGATACGAATACGAGAACACCAGAATCTTTGGGCGCTTTGTAACGAGGCGAACTAAGCGCAACAACCAGCGATTCGCATCAGTAGCGCTCAGTGTGAATGACCATTTAGGAAGACCAAACCTGCGTGTCATTTCTGCAGCGACCCACTGGGCATCTTCAGTTGGCAGCATTGTTGTGACTCCTCCATCAGTGCCAATGCGCTTGGCCATGGCCTTAACGAGTGGCTCTGGGGAGTGTCCCGCCATGGCGCCAGTGTCACCGAGTGCGAAGTCAATGAATTCATTGCCATCAACGTCTGTGATGGTGGCCCCGTGAGCTGAAACAAAGGAAAGGGGGAATCCCCCCGCCCACTTATTCATCCACGTCATGGGCACTCGAGCAAAGAGATTGTTTGATGCTTCGTAGAGTTTTTTCGAGCCTGGATGGCGCTTTTCGTAGAGGGCCCTCTCGGAGGCGACTAATTGGGCCAATTTTGCGCGATCTATGGAAGTCATGCTTCCACCTTAGGAGAAAGCATGTTTTTGGGGAAATTATTGGGAATTTCTTTATAAACTCTGACCAGGACTTTTATTCCTCTTACCAGCCCCTGCTTTGAAAGATTTTGCTCAGAATCCCTATTTTTAAGGGTTTTTGCGATAAAGATGTTTACAGGTTTATGGGAACACTCCCAGACCTTCTTACAAGAGTTAGGAGCTCCGGTGAACAAGGCCGAGTTAGTAGAAGCAATCGTTGCCGAAAGCGGCGCAACAAAGAGCACAGTGGCAGAAGTTCTAAAGGCCTTTGAAGACGTAGTTGTCAAGAACGTTACAAAGGGCGAAAAGATCGTTCTTTCTGGCTTTCTTTCATTCGAGCGTGTACAGCGTAAGGCTCGTACAGCACGTAACCCACAGACTGGAGAAGCTATCCAAGTGAAGGCTTCAAAGGCTCCAAAGGTTTCAATCGGTTCTACTTTCAAGAAGACAGTAAAAGAGAGCTAAGTAGTACTTCAGTAATAAAAAACCCCCGGGCATTTGCCCGGGGGTTTTTTAGTTCTTAAAAGAAAGTATTAAACGAGAATGTCCACGATTTTGCGGCCGCCACGGAAACCAAACTTCACGTTTCCCTGAGCTAGTGCAAACAATGTGTGATCCTTACCCATTCCAACATTGCGTCCTGGGTGGAACTGTGTTCCGCGTTGACGAATGATGATGCTGCCAGTAGTTACAAGCGTTCCATCGAAGCTCTTAACACCGAGGCGCTGGGCATTGGAATCGCGGCCGTTCCTTGTGGAACCTCCACCTTTTGTCTTTGACATAAATACTCCTTACGCAGTTGCTGAAGCTTTGGCTGAAATCTTGGTGATTTCAACAGTCGAATAGTGCTGACGATGGCCCCAACGCTTGCGCTGGTTGGCCTTTGCCTTGTAGGTCAGGGCGCGAATCTTTGGACCCTTTTCCTCGCCAAGAATCTTGGCAGTAACGGTTACGCCGCTTAGTGCTGCGCCGGCAGTGACCTTGTCACCATCAACGAGCAATACGGGTACGAGCTTGATTGAAGAACCAACCTCTTCTGGACGTAGATCAACGCGGACAACTTGGCCCTCGGTGACTCGTTCTTGAGATGTTCCAACACGGATAATTGCGTACATAAGGTTTCCTATCTTAGCGGATAAATCTGGGGGCTACTAGTGGTCTAGAGGCCAGTGGCAACAACAAAGCCGCGGCCATCACAAACGGCACAGAGGTTGGAAACTGACTCCAAAAGCCCCTCATTGACGCGTTTACGGGTCATTTCTACGAGACCTAGCTCAGAGATGTCAAAGACCTGGGTGCGGGTCTTATCGCGTGACAGGGCCTGGCGAAGAGCCGAAGCAACAGCTTCACGGTTGGCCTTGGGTTCCATGTCAATGAAGTCAATGACAATGATTCCACCAATGTCTCTGAGACGAAGCTGGCGAGCAACTTCTTCAGCGGCTTCGAGGTTGTTCCTGAAAACAGTCTCTTCGAGATTCGTAGTTCCAACGTTCTTTCCGGTGTTGACGTCAACCACGGTGAGTGCTTCGGTGCGCTCAATAATGAGCGATCCACCTGAAGGCAAGAACACCTTGCGGTCAAGGGCACGGTGAAGTTGTTCGTGAACGAAGTAACGCTCAAAGAGTGGAAGCTCTTCAGTGCTGCGGTCGTAGTACTCAATACGGTCAGCGAGTTCTGGGTTAACGGCCAGTACGTATTCGCGAACTTTTTCGTACAGTTCTCGGTCGTCAATGATCACGCCACGGTAGTCATCGTTTAGCTCTTCTCGAAGCACACGAACCGCAAGGTCGAGGTCACGGTACACAAGACGAGGAGTGTTTGACTTCGCAACTTCGGCTTCAATTGCTCCCCACTTTTCAGAAAGTGAAGCAACGTCGCGTGCGAGGTCTTCTTCGCTCACGCCTTCTGCTGCAGTACGGATAATGATGCCGTGACGCTCAGGCTTTACGCCGTCAATGATCTTGCGCAAGCGACGACGTTCGCCGTCTGGAAGACGCTTAGAGATACCAATTGTTGAAGAGTTCGGAACCAGCACTGCGAAACGACCAGGAATTGATACTTCCTGTGTCAGTCGAGCACCCTTGGCGCCGATTGCGTTCTTCGTTACCTGGCAAACAATGGTCTGTCCACCCTTGATCATTTCTTCAATGCGCTTGTTCTCTTGCTTGGTTTCACCCTCGATGTCTTCATCTTGAATTGAAATGTCAGCACGGTAGAGAACTGCGTTCTTTGGAATTCCAATGTCTACGAATGCAAGTTCCATTCCAGGAAGAACATTCTGAATACGACCTACGTAAATGTTTCCGTCAATCTGGTTTGTTTCGTCAGCGGCTTTAGCAACCGTGTACTCAACCATTGACCTGCCTTCGAGGGTCGCAATGTGAGTTGCGTCCTTGGTGGAGTGAACACACATGAGGTAGCGACCCTGTGCTCGGGTGCGGCGCTCTCCCCCACGACGACGATTCTTGTTGTTGCCCTTGCGGCCTTCGTTTGGCGTTGAACTGCCTTCTGGGGCTGAGGCCTCGACTGGTGCGTCTACGTTGCGAGGTTGCTGATTCTGCTGGCGAGGTTGGCCCTGGCCACCTTGTCCACCACGTCCACGACCACCACGGCGGCGGTTCTTGTTTGCGCCTTGTCCCGGCTCGCGAGGAGCTGAGGGCTGCGGTGTTGAATCTCTGGTGTCGCCCACCTGAGGTGCTGGACGTGTATCGCCAATACGGGGGCTAGACGATGATTCGGGCTGGTTGTTGGATTCGTCGGTCACGACGGGTACTCCTTGAGTTCTGAGGGTGGATGTAGTGCGAAGCACTACTGAGATTAAAAACGCCAGTGCTCTTTGCACCTACGGCGTTGGTATTGGTAAAGAAGGCGTTACAGATCACGACGAGCAAGGTTAAAAAACCAAAGGATGAAACTCCAATTGCACTGGCGTGTACCACGGTATGTCCTCAATGCTTTCAGTTCCAGAGTGCGTGCACTGCGGAACTGCTGCGTTCTTTTTTGCGCATCTGTGCAGTATGCACAGGTGCGACCAACGCCTACAAGGCTACCTGACTACAGGACTCAGCCGGGCTTCTTAGGTGAAACCGTTGAAGTTGTTGATTTTACGACGGTAGTTGTTGTCGTGGTCGTCGATGCTGCGTGAATTACCGCCGCGACATTGGATTTCAGAGTTACAGGCTTGATGGGGTGGGCAACGAGGTAATTAAATGCCTGCGCCACAACTGGAGCTGCTGCTTGGGCGCCGTAGCCACCTTCGGCGACTACACATACGACAACGTACTTTGGATGAGGAACTGGACCAAAAGCAACAAACCAGGAGTTCGGTGAAAGCCCAGGAGCATTAGATGCAGTTCCAGTTTTGCCTGCAATTACAAAATTGTTCATGTTAAAAGTGGCGATGCTCTTGAAAACCCCGTTGGCTGTTCCGTGTGAATTGTTAACCACTCCAACGAGTCCTTGCACAATTGGACTTCGTATTGATGCTGGCAAGTTCATGCGTGACTGCACTCGAGGAAGGTAGCGCTGCACAACTTTTCCGTGAACGTTGATAACCGCGGCGGCAACTTCTGGGGCGTAGCGGGTGCCACCATTAGCCAAAGTGGCATATGCATTAGCGAGTTCAATTGGAGTGATTGCAGTCGTTCCCTGACCAAATGCCATCTCCACGTTGTCACCGGTGTACCAAGAGGTATTTGGGAAAGCTTTGGGATTCGCATTGTGAAGCGTCACACGAACAGAAGGTGAGTCAATGCGTCCTCCCGACTCATTAGGAAGATCAACATTGGTGTAGTTATCAAGCCCGAACTGTGACGCAACTTCTTGAATAGGTGTTTGACCATACTTTCTTTGTTGGCTCCAAAATAAGTAGCCCAAGTTATAGAAGTAATAGTCCGACGAAGCCGTCAATGCGCCAACCAAATTGATTCGCCCAGTTCCAGTTTTTACGTCATCGTAGAAAACGCATCCGTGTGCCCCCTGGAGACAACCGGGAACTGTAAAAGAACCGTTGTCATTGACGTATGTATTGGCAGAGAAGATGCCAGTCTTTAACATGGCTGCTGCAGTAATCATTTTGAATGTACTGCCCGGAGTGTAGACACCCTGAATTGCGTAGTTATTGAATGCACCAACGTTGATTAGCTCTTTGTACTGCGCATTCGACAGTCCAGTAATAAAAGAATTCAAGTCAAATGATGGATAACTCGACATAGCAAGCACTTGACCATTATTTGGATTAAGAACAATCGCTGCGCCATTGCGTGCCGGAGGCCTTTTTCCCGTAGTCGGGTCAATAGTCGATCTAACTTTCAGAATGCTTGAGGCAAGATAACCATCAAGAGCCCTTTGGAGCCCAGAGTCAATGTTTAGAACTACCGAGCTTCCAACCTTTGGTTGCACGGTGTGCATTGCCCCAAGGATTTGTCCTCGAGCATTTACTTTGAGAGTTTGGCGACCATCACTGCCACGTAAGAACTGCTCGTAATACGACTCGATGCCAGTTTTACCAATTGAGGAGTCGGTGCGGTACCCCTTAGAGAGCTCACTCGCAGTTACTTGACCAATTGGACCCACGTACCCTAAAACCTGAGCACCAGCTTTTCCACCATTTGGATAATTGCGCATTGAGACTTTGAGAATGGATACTCCAGGGAACTGGCCTGGGTGAAGCTTGATGAACTCCACCACGCTCGCAGGTGCGTTATCAAGAATCGGAGCTGGCTGGTACGGGTCGTACTGAACATTGCTGAGGTCGGAATTGATTTGCTTAACACTCAGTCCAGTAAGTGATGCGAGGGCACCCTTAATTGCCGGGTGAAGTGCTGCTTCAGCACGAGAGAGTCGAACTTGTGTTGTTGTTATGTTCGTTACTAGCGGAGCGCCATTTCGGTCATAGATGACACCGCGAGTTGCAGGAATTGCACTTACGCGCAGTGAGTTCGCATTCACCGTTGCGACGGAGGAACTGTGCTCAAGGATCTGAAGCATGAAAAGTCTTCCGACAAGCAGAGCTAATAGTGCCAGGAAGAATCCACCAATGATTTTCCAACGGCGCTCGGGTCGTGCTCGAACTTCATCAGGTGATGCAACTAAATCTCTAATTCCAACTGGCTTAGATTCATTGATTGCACGACCTCGGCCGCGAAAAGGATTAATCGATTCCCAGGGACGCCATAATCGAGAGAAGAGCGTTCCTGTTGGTCTATTCCTCCAAGAGCGCTTCACCTCATCACTCCCTCACCGAGACGTCCAATGGAGCGCGCAATACGAATGACAGGACGAGCAAGAATAAAAAATGCTGTTGCATTGACAACCATCATTGCAAGAACACTTCCTCGCCACAGTTGAAAGTTAACTGCAAAGAATCCAGTAATTGTGTACACCAGCGGTGCCACAAATCCAGCACCAGCGGCAATGATTGGTGCCACCCACCACGCGGCAGAGTCGAGGTCACCAACACCTTCACGACCAAGTCGTGAAGCGCCGTAGCCAAGCAACATTCCAACCGCCGCAGTTAATCCAAAAGGGGTCACAGAATGAAGATCGAAAAAGACACCAGCGCCCAGTCCCGCGAGAAGTGACAAGTAGGTGTAGCCAGCAATCCCTATTGCGACCGGCCATAGCCACACAACCATGATTACAACTCCGGCGAATCTCAATCCCGAAAACACAACCAGTTGCAGCGCTAGGACGAACAGAGTTGCGATGGCGGCTGGAAGCAACTGCCTTCTCACGTAGAAGGCTCCCACAGCAAAACGTCAACATACGTCAGATTTCTAAGATCAGCTGTTGGCTTTAGCGTCAGGTCAAATGTTGCAGCTCCCGGCGTAAGAGTTGCTTTAGTAACCGTTGCGATAGGAAGACCTGGTGGGTAGAGCGATCCGTTTAGGCCATTAGTAGAAAAGATTGTTCCTGGAGCGACATTGTCACTGAGCGGAACAGATGTTGCACCGAGACCATTATTAAGTCCATTGCCACTAATAATGAGCGAGGAATTTCCGTTACCAAATGTTGCACCGATTAGAGAATTCACATCGGTGATGAGTTGAACAGTTGACGCATTGGATCCAGCGGAAATCACGATGCCAACAAGCCCACCGTTTGCTACCACCGGCATGCCTACGAGTACACCTTGCTTTCGGCCTTTCGAGATTGTGATGGTCGCTGAGAAGTTTGTTGGTGAAAGTGACGTGACCTGGGCAGCAACAGTTGCGAGTGATCCAATGAAAGGAACATTCAGCTTTGTAGTGAGTTCGGCACTTTGACGTTCAAGTGACCAAACCTGATTCGCATGCTGCTCAGCAATACCAAGCTGATATCTAAGTTTTTGATTCTGTGCAACTACGTCAGAATAATTAATCGCACCAGCAAAAAGGTGTCCAATGGGTCGAGCTATCTCACCAACGGTCCATGAGAATGGTGCGACAACAACGTTCGCAACTCTGCGCAAGTTCGCAACAATCCCACCCGACATGTAGAGAGCAATTAGTAGAACTAAAAAGCTAACGGTGTAGGTCCAGGCCCGACGTCGCTTGCGGTCAGAAGCCACGGGTTACCGCGAAGGGCTGGTCTTCAGCATGCGCGAGAAGGTTTCAAGTTCTTCAAGGCACATGCCACTTCCAAGTGCCACGCAATTAAGTGGATCATTGGCGACGATGATTGGCATGTTCGTCTCCATCTCGAGACGAGCTGCGATGCCGTTAAGCAAAGCCCCTCCACCGGTGAGCACAATCCCCTGTTCCATGAGGTCTGAAGAAAGCTCTGGTGGGGTGCGGTCAAGAGTGACCTTCACGGCGTCGATGATCGCCTGCACTGGCTCTTCAATGGCTTTTCGAATCTGCTCAGTTGAGATGATCACAGTCTTTGGCAGACCTGTCACGAGGTCACGACCACGGATTTCAGCGCGGAGCTCTTGTTCGAGTGGATAGGCAGAACCCAGCTGAATCTTGATCTCTTCTGCGGTGCGCTCACCAAGAGCTAGCTGGAATTCTTTCTTAACGTATGCCACGAGTGCTTCATCAAGTTCGTCACCACCAACACGGATTGACTGTGAGGTAACAATGCCACCAAGAGAAATAACTGCTACTTCCGTTGTTCCTCCACCAATGTCGACAACCATGTTTCCAGTTGGTTCGTGAATTGGAAGACCTGCACCGATTGCTGCGGCCATTGGTTCTTCAATGATGTATGCCTTGCGTGCACCGGCGTATTCAGCTGCTTCCATAACCGCACGTTGTTCAACGCCGGTGATTCCAGAAGGAACACAAATAACCATGCGAGGTTTTGCAAAGCGACGTTGATGAACTTGGTGAATGAAGTAGCGAAGCATTTTTTCGCAGATTTCAAAGTCAGCAATAACACCGTCTTTAAGAGGGCGAATAGCTTGGATGTTGCTAGGAGTACGGCCAACCATGCGCTTGGCTTCTGCACCTACGGCGAGAGGCTTTCCGTCTTTGACGTCGATTGCAACAACAGATGGCTCATTGAGCACAATCCCGCGTCCACGTACGTACACGAGCGTGTTTGCAGTACCAAGATCGACCGCCATGTCACGGCCTAAGAATGAAAAACGCCTATCAACCATAAAAACCCTTTAACGAGGGAACCGACAAACGCCCTCTTCTATCTACAAGGCTAGGCCAAGACAGTCACTCGCAGGCGGTAAATCTTTTTTAAGCCAGTTCTGGAAAGAAGATTCCTATTTCGCGCTTCGCCGATTCAGCTGAATCCGAGCCATGAATTAGGTTCTCACTCATTTCAGTGGCTAAATCACCGCGAATAGTGCCTGGGGCGGCATTCTTAGGGTCGGTGGCACCCATAAGAGTGCGAACTGTCTGCCACGTGTCTTGAGGTCCTTCTACGATCGCCACGAGCACTGGACCGCGGGTGATGAAGTCAACGAGTGGTGCGTAATAGGGCTTGCCTTCATGCTCGGCGTAGTGCAGCTCTGCGGTAGCGCGGTCGAGGGTCATTTCCTTTGATGTCGCAATTGTGAGTCCAATTGCTTCAATGCGGCCAATGATTTCGTCGCCGAGTCCGCGTTCCAGCGCGTCTGGTTTCAGAATGATGAGAGTTCTATCCATGGACAAAATCTAACAGCCTTAGGAGAGGTGTCTAGAAGCGACGTGCATCACTTCACCGCGGACCTCGGCGACGAGATACAAACTTCCTGCGGCGACAATTAAATCTTCATCAGTTGAGTGCTCTCTCGCATACGCAAGTGCCGCTGCGACACTCGGGTGCTCAATGGCAACTCCCCCAGCGTCTCTAACCGCCTGGGCAACATCGTGTGCGCTTGCAGCTCTAGGTGAATGAGGAGCGCAGCAGTGAAACTCTGTGAACCCGAGCTCAACTAGTGGTGTCACCATGTCAATAATTTCTCTTCCAGTGAGCATTCCAAGAATGCAGCGTCGAGTTCCCTCAACGTGAAATGCGCCGTCGAGTGTGGCGACAAGTGCTCGAACACCCGCAGGGTTATGTGCACCATCGACCACAATCATTGGCTTGCGAGAAATGAGTTCCATTCGACCGGGCATGCGCACGCTGCGCAAGGTTTCACGAATAACTTCTTCACCAAGTGCTCGACCCAGGAAGGCCTCAGCACAAACAATCGCGGTTGCCGCGTTTACTCCTTGGTGAATTCCGTGAAGTGAGACCAGAACTTCTTCGTAGTGCTCGTAGGGGGTCTTAAGTGTGATTGCACGTCCACCAAGAGCGAGTTCGTTTCGCTCAAGTGAGAATTCAGATTCAATAGCCCAAAGCGTAGATCCGAGTTGCGCTGCCTTCTTCTTCGCAATGTCAACAACAATGGCGTTTGTAGTTGCGACGATTGAAATGCCTTCAGGTCGAAAGATGCCAACTTTGTCAGATGCAATGGCACTGATTGTTGTTCCAAGCACCGCAGTGTGGTCAAGATCAACATTAGTTAGAACCGCGACGTCACTACTAATAACGTTTGTTGAGTCCCACGTGCCACCCATGCCCACTTCAATGACCGCAACGTCTACACCTTCATCTGAGAAGTGCAGCAACGCAGCAACCGTGAGCAGCTCGAACCGTGTGAGTTGTATTCCAGTTACTGACTCGACGTCATTTAATCGACTGAAGAGTCCAATAAATGTGTCATCGTCAATTGCTTCGCCGTTAAGAGCAATGCGCTCGTTAACAGCATGTAGGTCTGGACTAGTAAAGGTTCCAACGCGAAGCCCTGTGGCGCCAAGCAGCGCGCTCGTGAGTGTTGTGGTGGTTCCCTTGCCGTTGGTTCCAGTGATGTGGACTGTCGGGTAATCGTTCTGTGGATCAGCAAGCATTGCGAGCGTGTCAAAAATTGGTGCCAGTGTTGGCAGTTCTTGACGGTTAGGAGCAACACGTTCAAAGTCGACGTGCGATTCAAGCCAGGTCAGAGCCTCAACGTACGACTCGAACTGCACTACTTAGCTCGCTCGACGGGTGCGCGTCGCCTTTCGCATTTCATAGTTTGGTGCAGTCTTATCACGCACAGAATCTGCAGTAACTACACAGCGAAGTACATCTTTACGACCCGGAACGTCATACATAGCTTCAAGTAGAACGCTTTCAAGAATTGACCTGAGTCCACGAGCACCGGTGCCACGCTCAACAGCGAGGTCAGCAATTGCTTCTAGTGCAGGCTTTTCAATAACGAGCTCTACGTCGTCCATGGCCATCACCTGGGTGAACTGCTTCACGAGTGAGTTCTTTGGTTCTGTAAGAACGTTGATGAGCATGTCGCGTGTGAGCTGCTGAACGGCTCCAACAATTGGCAGACGACCAATGAATTCAGGAATAAGTCCAAACTTCGTCAAGTCTTCTGGAAGTGCGTGACGGAACAGTTCTACGTCGCCAGACTTCTTGCCCTCAACTGGTGCGTTAAAGCCCATTGACTTCTTTCCGAGGCGACGCTCAATGATCTCTTCGAGACCGGAGAACGCTCCACCGCAGATGAACAAGATGTTCGCAGTGTCAATAGTGATGAATTCTTGGTGAGGGTGCTTGCGGCCGCCTTGTGGTGGAACGCTCGCAACAGTACCTTCAAGAATTTTTAGAAGAGCCTGCTGAACACCTTCACCCGAAACGTCACGGGTGATTGAAGGGTTTTCAGACTTGCGAGCAATCTTGTCGATTTCGTCAATGTAAATAATTCCTCGCTCTGCGCGCTTGACATCAAAGTCAGCAGCAGAGAGAAGTTTTAGAAGAATGTTTTCGACGTCTTCACCAACGTACCCAGCCTCAGTGAGCGCAGTGGCGTCAGCAATTGCGAATGGAACGTTGAGCATGCGAGCGAGCGTTTGTGCCAGGAATGTTTTTCCACATCCCGTTGGTCCAAGTAGCAGAACGTTGGACTTAGCAACTTCTACGTCGTCGTCATGAAGTGGTCCAGACTGAATTCGCTTGTAGTGGTTGTAGACCGCAACAGAAAGAATTTTCTTGGCGTCTTCTTGACCAATGACGAATTCATCAAGGAACGATGAAATCTCGCGAGGTGTTGGGAGATCTTCTAGTACTAGCTCAGGACGGTCACCGAACTCGTCAGCAATGATGTCATTGCAGAGGTCAATGCACTCATCGCAAATGTAGACACTGGGTCCAGCAATGAGCTTCTTAACCTGTTTTTGACCTTTAGCGCAGAAACTGCACTTAATAAGGTCGCTATTTTCGCCAAACTTTGCCACGGAAAACCTCCGACACGACCTCCGCCTTGTTCCATCCTAGGTGGTGAAGGGGCAAAAAAATGGTACCTATGGACGCTTAGAGATCACTTCGTCAATGAGGCCGTATTCAACGGCCTGTGCTGCACTGATGATGAAGTCACGGTCAGTGTCTTTAGTTACCTTCTCGACGCTTTGACCAGTGTCTGCAGCGAGCATCTCATTGAGTGTGTCTTTCATGTGAAGAATTTCTCTCGCTTGAATTTCAATGTCAGTTGCTTGTCCACCAACGCCACCCCACGGTTGGTGCATAAGTACGCGTGAGTGTGGAAGTGCGTAGCGCTTGCCCTTGGCTCCAGCGCCAAGAAGTACTGCAGCAGCAGATGCAGCTTGTCCAAAGCAGAACGTCGAAACGTCTGGCTTTACGTACTTCATGGTGTCATAGATCGCAAAGAGTGCAGTGATCTCTCCACCAGGTGAGTTGATGTAAAGGTTGATGTCCTTATCTGGGTCTTCAGACTCGAGGAACAACATCTGTGCGCAAATGAGGTTCGCGATCGTGTCGTCAATGCCTGTGCCAATGAAGATGATGCGTTCCTTCAAGAGTCGGCTGTAGAGGTCGTAGGCGCGCTCGCCTCGGTTTGATGTCTCGATAACTGTTGGTACGAGATAGTTCATTGCTTTGAAGTGTTCGTTCACGTTTCTACCTTATGCGTCTAAGTCTTGACTTTGGTCAACCTTGAGAAGTTCGCGGTCAATTTCCACGCCATCAGGGTCAACGAAGGTCACGTTGTCATTAAGCCAGCGTGAAGCCTTCATCTTTGCGACTTCAGCCTGGAAGGTAACAACTCGTCCAGAGTCACGGAGATTTTGACGAAGGATTTCTGGCTTCGTACTCATTGCCTCTGCTGTGGAGATGAGTTCTTCTTCAACTTCAGCTTCAGTTGGCTCAATCTTCTCAGCCTTAACGAGCGCACGAAGTCCAAGGTCAATTCGAACTGCACGCACTGCGTCAGCACGAAGTGTTGCGAGCAGGTCGTCAGGTGTCTGGTTCGTAATTTGCAGGAACGTCTCTAGGTTCAAGTTCTGCTGTGAAAGACGGTGACCTAGGTCGTGAAGTCGTTCGTTTGTTTCACTTGAAATCAGTAAGTCTGGAGCAAGTTCTTCAGGAACAAGGTCACTGAGAGCCACGAGCACTGCATCACGCTGTGACATCTGTGCTTCAACAACCTTCATGCGACGCATCTGAGAAATGATTTGCTCACGCATCTCATCAACAGTCTTCCATTCAGTATTTTCTTCTACCCAAGCGTCATTGAGTTCAGGCATTACTCGCTCTTTAACCTGCTTGAGCTTGAGTTCGTACGTTGCAGTTTCTGTGGTGCCAGCAAATGTTCCGTTGAGCTTCAAATCTTCGCCAGCCTTAAGGCCAACAATGAGTTCATCAACACCTTCTGTAATTACACCTGATCCAACTGTGTACATGTAGTCAGACATTTCAAATGGCTCGTCCGCAGAATTGAGCTTCGCCATACGTACGTCCATAGTTACAAGGTCGTTGAGCGCAATAGGACGATCAACGTCACGAAGCTCAGCGTCTGGTTCACGGAAACGGTCAATCTGCTTTAGAACTTCAGCATCAGTTACGTTCGGTGAAGGAATTTCAACGCGAAGGTCACGGTGACCCTTAATGCTTGCTTCAGGGCGAACTTCAACTTCGGCTTCGAACTTAAGCGGACCAGATTCTTCGCCATCGGTGATGTTGATGTCAGGTTGACCAATTGGGTCAGTCAATGTGTCTGACACTGCGTGAGCGTAGAAGTCTGGCATTGAGTCACGAATTGCTTCGGCACGTAGTGCTTCGATGCCTCCGAGGTGAGCGATCAGTACGTTCTTAGGAACTTTGCCCTTACGAAAACCTTTAATAGAGACCTGCTTAGACAGAGACTTGGCAGCAGCCTCCATGGCGTCATTCATTTCGGTTTCGTCGACCTCAACGGTGAGCTTGATTCGGTTGTTTTCTAGAGTTGATGAAGTTGCGCGCATAGGGATATAGAGCCTACCGGCTGAGAGCGAAATCTCTAAATCACAATAGGCATGGCCTGGCTAAAGGCTTGCGCCATGGCCTTATCGCCCCTGACATCAGTCGCCGAAGCATTAAGGAAGGCCTCAGCACCAATGCGCCCGGCACAGCGCCTCCAAAAGAGGGCTACGGGAGTTGTTATCTCAAGAACTGGCTGCTCTTCAGTCATATCAACTGCAACGCAGCGCCCATCGACAATTTTGAACATAAGCAACCGACCAAGACGGCCAATGAGATTTATCTGAACGAGCGTCCCTTCAGGAGCCTGCATCTTTTTACCCAAGATGTACGGCACCGCTCCTTCGAAGCGGTTCACCACTACTTCTTCTCCGGTCCCATGATCATCAGCAGGCTGCAGCAGTGCATCGCGAATGTCTTGCAAGTGAATCCAAGAGTCGAAGATTCGCGTTTCTTGAAATCTGAAATAAGGCTTTTCCCCTTCTGGACTCCAGCCAACTTTTTCCCACGCCTCTTCATCAAGCGCACGTAGTCGCTTAAGAGCTGCTTTTGTAACGCTGGAGAATTTCTCAAGTACTTCAATGCCAGCGAGGTTTCGGTTCGCTTGAACGAAGGCTTCATTGAGTTCACCAATTTGATTTTTTACGTGGGCCGGCATCTCGCCATCAAACGCTGGAACTTCGCCACCCGAAAGAAGTAACTCAAATCCGAGCAAGTGACTCAAGATGTCTTTCACGGTCCACCCCGGACAAGGAGTCAGGGCGTCGTACTCACTTGGAGCAAGTGGACGAGCGAGACGCTCAATTTGCGTCCACGTATCTTCAAGTGAGTCAGTAATCCACTCGTAGGCCATGGCTCTCCAATCGATCTAAACGAAGCCTAGAGACTGTTCGCTTTCAAGGCGAGTCTTCTACAGCGTGTAACGTAGTGGTCTGCAGTTCACGGGAAGTAGCGCAGCTTGGTTAGCGCGCCTGGTTTGGGACCAGGAGGCCGGGGGTTCGAATCCCCCCTTCCCGACCATTTGAGACTCAACGAATTGATCTAGCCACTGATAACAGTGTGGCGAGCGAAAGATTGTACGAAGTAACACTCACCACAGTTGCCTTCTTTGTCTTCGGTCCAGGAATCGTCCAGGTCACAAGCCCACCATTCGCTTTTACTTGTGTGGCTCCACATTTGCCAACAGCGACTCCAGCGCAGTTACTCCAAACCTGTGCGCTGTGGCCATTAACAATTTGAGTAGAAATCTTCGTATTGAACTCAGGGGTGCTTGCACATGTGCCTTGAGCTTTTTCAAAGACGCTTATTCCAGGCAAGCTATTTCCAAATGTTCCGTGCCCCCCAATTGCAAAAACCCGAGCAGCCCCATCACTACAAAGTGATTTGTCGCTCAGGTTGAAGTGAGTGAATGTAAAGCCAGCAAAGTACTTTGGCTCGTACGTCTTAAACGTCAGGGCTACGCTGCTCTGTTTTTCTATTGAAACATCACCAGCGCCTGCACTCGAAGTGAACGAAAGGCTTGCAATAACAATGGCCAGAAGAGTTTTTATTCTCATAACTGAAGACTACACGCTGGTGGTGTGCTTACTTCGAAGCAAACAGTGGAAGTTTTGTTTTCCATCCAGGAATGATTTTGCCTACGGGAGTTGCGAGCAAGTCTTCGAGGATTGATCCGTAGACGTCTCTGAAGTCTGTTGTCATGAGCATGTTTCCACTTGTGTCGAGCTGCGTGAGTGATGGCTCGTCACCAATGAATCCACCAACGCCAGATTTGCCCACAACGTAGACAGCATTCGACGTTCCGTGATCGGTTCCAAGTGCAGCGTTTGCCTTAACGCGACGACCGAACTCGGTATAGACAACAACTGTTACGTCGTTAGCTCGTTTAGTTCCAGCAATTTGAGACATGAAACGAGCAACTGAGTCAGTCACTCCTCCAATGAGTGCGTTCTGAGTTGTTACTTCATCAGCGTGAGTGTCAAAGCCACCAATTGAAACTTCCCAAACTCGCGTTGGAGCACCAGCACTAATAAGTGTTGCTACCGCGTCAAGCTGCGGGTTGAGATTTGTATTACCAACATTTTGAAGTGCAGCGTTCTGTAGCTTCGGTGCACCAAGAGCAAGCTCCGAAGTAACGGTGCCGGCCATTTGGTACAAGTTGGCAATCGACAGTGCAGCATTTTGTGTCGCTGGTGAAGCACCCGCAGTTTGAGCTCCCAATGATTTGAACTGACTTAGTGCTGTGCCAGTTGGCAACTTAAAACCAGTTGGTGGCATCACAGATCCACTTTGCTTCGCGCCAGCAAAGGCCGGAGGCATCGTGTTACCCACTGATACAGCGAGCATTGGATTAAGTGGCTGCGTATCTAGCCACCTTCCTATCCACCCCGTTGAAACTGACGTTGCAGGTGATGCAGTTTGCCAAATTGCCATTGAAGAAAAGTGAGAGAGATCAGGCTTGGGGTAACTGACACCACGAACAATTGTTAACTGCTTGGCGTTCCATAATGACTGAAAGTTCTTCATTGCTGGATTAAAGCCAAGTCCGTCGCCTAGTGGAAGCACAGTTGACTGATCAACAGAAATTCCGGGACGTGACGAGTAGTAGGTCGAATCGAGGTATGGAACCAATGTATTGAGTCCATCGTTCCCACCGTAGAGAGTCACCAGCACCACGATTGGAGTCTTTGCTGGAAGTGGCGTTGCGGCGCCAGCAGCAGCGATGTCAAAAAGACTCAGCGGCACCGAAGCAGCCATTGCGCCTGCTCCAGTGAGCTTTAAAAAGTCACGGCGAGAGAAGTCTTCGCACCTCATTGGTTCACCACGTATTCCGGTGCATTGAGTGCCAGCCAGGCAAGTCGAGCAGGGTCACTTTGGGCACTGGTGAGAACTTGCTGTGTTGTTGCTCCCCACCCTGCAACTCCTAACCACATCGCAGCTGCTGCGACACGCTGCTTCGCGGGCAGTACAGAAATTGGTGAAAGATCGCCGTGGCTTACTAAATATTTGGAGAGATTGATTCGCTCTTGTGCTTGTGCCGCACCAAGCCAGAATTCATCAGGTGGCCATCCACCGACATTTGGTGGGTTGAACGGTGTGTTGCCCATTCGTGAAAGTGCACTAAAGACCGTTGACTGCGTTGGCAACTTAGAAGGCTGAATGCTCAAAGCTCGACACGCACTGACTAACCACTCGACGGGTGACTTTGCCTGCGCGTGAAGTGGGTCACTAAGTGCTGGGTGATATACAAGTGCCTTCACCGCAGCACCAATGTCTCTCGTAGCGAATCCATCGCTCAGCGTTTTATCTGGCTGTGGAGCAGAAGAATTGTAAAAGCGGAACCAGAGTCGTTGCGCAATGAAGTCCTGACAAGACTTCTGTGCAGTGAGCACCGCAGTTGCGTCTTGGGGCGTAAACGCGCCAGTGTTGCCAAGAATTGAAACCGTTGACGTGTCGTGAATTTTCGGAGTGTACGTAATCACTCCTGCTTCTAATGAAGCCGCTGTGATCTTGTAGCCAGTGAACGATTTCGCGAGTGACGTAACGTCGGCCTGCGAGTAATTGCCAACACCAAGCGCGAAGAGTTCCATGAACTCACGTGACAAGTTTTCGTTTGGCGCCGCCACGTAGTTTTGTTGACCATCAAGCCAGTACTGCAGCGCACAGTCATTGATCATTGACTGTGCCATGGTGTTGAAACTGCCGAGCGCGTTTTGTCGAAGTACTTGATTCTGCGTCAACATTGGAGTTGCGTAATTGACTTTGCTGATTGCCGTTGCCCAGTGACCATGCCAGAACCACGTCATGCGCTCAGGTAGTGCGTTATCTGAAAGCACCATTCGGTCGAGCCACCAAAAAACCAGCTGGTAGTACTGCAGCGCATCTTGGAATTTCGCTGCCTTAGAAACGAGTGAACCAATTTTTGCGAACGTAGGTGTTTTTAGATCCACGAGACCTGGGTCGACAGCAGGAACAGTAAGAATTGAAGCCTGAGCGCTTTGGAGACCGCCCGCCATTAACTTCGCGAACTCCCCCGGCTTCGGACCAAAACCGAACCGATGTATTAGTCGCGAGATCTGCGCCTGACTCGAAAGTTGTGTCACGATAAAAGGATACGCAATACTTCTGTGAGCACTTTGTGAAAGTACTGACAATTTCCTAAGTGCCCCCGGCAAGACTTGAACTTGCAACCTGCGGGTTAGAACTCCGATGCTCTATCCAGTTGAGCTACAGGGGCGCACCCTCAATCGTAGTTAAATAAAACCTTCCTTTTACCCAGTTCTTGCGCTGTGTAATACTTATAGGTCTTGGTGGGTGTAGCTCAGCTGGTTAGAGCGCCAGGTTGTGGTCCTGGAGGCCGCGGGTTCGAGACCCGTCACTCACCCCAAGAATTGCCCGTCGTCACCAGAAAATGTGGTGTCGACGGGCTTTTTTTCTTCTAGGGCATGCCCCTCAAATCTCCGAGTAGATTTTCGCTACACACCTCAATCGAGGTCTAAGGGGGAAACATGACAATCGTTCGCGATTCGTTCTACATCAATGGACAGTGGGTTAAGGCCTCGTCTAAGGAAACACTCGAAGTAACAACTTCTGGAACAGGTGAGCTCTACGCAACGATTCCTGCCGGAACTGTTGAAGAGGCAAACAGTGCAGTTGATGCTGCAGCTGCTGCATTCACATCATGGGCAAACACAAGCCCTAAAGAGCGCGGTGAACTACTCACACGCATCTCAGAAAAGCTTGCTGAACGCGGAGACGACATTGCACTGTGCATTGCCAACGAAGTTGGAATGCCACTCATGCTCGCCAAGGGCATCCAGGCTGGACTTCCTACATTCACATTCGCTGACAACGCACAGCGTGCTTCAGAGTTTGTATGGGAAGAAGAAGTTGGAACATCAACACTCGTTCGCGAGCCAGTAGGTGTTGTTGCTGCAATCACACCTTGGAACTACCCACTTCACCAAATTGCGAACAAGGTTGCTGCTGCACTCGCTGCAGGTTGCACCGTTGTCTTGAAGCCAAGTGAAGTTGCACCAATCAACGCATTCATCCTCGCTGACATCATTCACGAAGTTGGACTACCAAAGGGTGTGTTCAACCTCGTAACAGGTGTAGGCCCAGTTGTTGGAGAAGCAATCGTTGCTCACCCGAAGACTGACATGGTTTCATTCACTGGTTCAACTCGTGCCGGAAAGCGCGTTATGGAAATTGCTGCAAAGATGGTTAAGCGTGTTTCGCTTGAGCTCGGTGGCAAGTCTGCAAACGTGATCCTCGAAGACGCTGACATTGCTAAGGCTGTTGCCGACGGAATTGGAAAGGCCTACCTCAACTCAGGTCAGACCTGTTCAGCGCTTACACGCATGGTTGTTCCACGCTCGAAGTTGAAGGAAGTTGAAGATGTAGCTGTTGCTACCGCTGCAGCGTTCACACCAGCTGACCCAATCACTGGCGCAAGCTTCTGTGGTCCACTTATCAGTGCTGTCCAGCAGCAACGCGTACGTGACTACATCAACAAGGGAATCGACGAAGGCGCTCGACTCATTTGTGGAGGAACTGACGTCCCTGAAGAGCTCTCTAAGGGTTTCTACGTAATGCCAACGATCTTCTCTGATGTGAAGAACTCAATGACCATTGCTCAAGAAGAAATCTTCGGACCAGTTTTATCAATCATTCCTTACGACACCGAAGAAGAAGCTATTGCAATTGCTAATGACTCTCTCTACGGTCTTGCAGGTGGCGTTTGGGCTGCAACTGACGAGAAGGCCTTCGAAGTTGCTCGAAAGATTCGTACCGGTCAAGTGGAAATTAACGGTGGTGCTTTCAACATCGTTGCTCCATTTGGTGGATACAAGCAGTCAGGAATTGGTCGCGAACTAGGAACATACGGATTCGAAGAATTCCTAGAAGTCAAGGCCATCCAGCACAACTAAGGAGTTCACCGAGCGCGTGGCGGTATAGACTCGTCACGCGCCGGTAGCTCAATTGGCAGAGCATTTGACTCTTAATCAACAGGTTCCGGGTTCAAGTCCCGGCCGGCGCACTGAAAACTCCCCGAGGAAACTCGGGGAGTTTTGCTTTAAAGAAGTAGATTCAATCCATGAAAGCACTCGTAGCCGCACTTTCGCTCGCAGCAATTGCAACGTTGAGCGCAACAACGTCTTACGCACAAGATGTACAGAGTGTCACACTTCCGTCAATTTCATACGTGTATTCGAGTTCAGTAGTCATTACTTTTAATCATGATTCAAACGCAACCACAATCGTTCGAACAACTCCGCTTACAAAGGGATGTACTTCACATGGAGGGGCATCATGCACCCTCACCGGGCTCATTCAAGGAGCAAAATATAAGATAAGCATCACTCAGAAGACCACTCGCTGGATTCTGAATATGACAATGCCACTAAACATTGATCTGAACCGATTCTCTCAAGATCTTGGTTCAAGCACCGCAAATAAATCGCGCGCTGCATTTTTGGCGCAGTTAGCCCTTTCACCAAACTCCACATCAAACATTGAATACATTGTGGATCCGACCATGCCAGCGGATAAGCAAAGGATAATTAAAGCTGATTTGAATGTCTCGGCAGGATTTTGGGGTGCACTTCGACCCGCTTCAATTCCCGTTCGTGTCTACTTAGGAACCTCCACCAATTTTCAGTGGATCTACGACAACCTTAAGAACGATTTAGTTCCTGAAGCTCTAGACGGAGGTTGGCTTGACTACAAGTTGGCTCGAGCAAAATCTGATGGACAGTCTTTTTATGGTGGCGGAGCTGCTGGCTATGGCAAAGACGGTAGGGCTGTCCTCTTTTTCAATACCGGCTGGCAAAGTCTTGGTGACGCGGGTGAAGCAGGAATAGCCGCTCACGAATACACCCACGTAATGCAGAGATACGTTCTTAATGGAATGGGCCCAATGCTGTGTTGGGTTCGAGAAGGTCATGCAGTGTATTCAGGATTCAATTTAGGTTTCCGAACTTCAACCGCAGCATTCAGAAATGCGTGGAGCCAAATCTACAGTGGGTTCACAGGTGATCCCAGCCTCAGTGGTGTTTTAAAAATGTCACAAAGTGACTGGAAGCAATGGTTCATCACGAACGAAACAACTACTCCTTCGCAGTGTGACCCCTACATCAATTACATGGCCGGTGCTCTTGCTTTTCAATATCTGTACGGCACTTACGGCTGGCAAGCAGTAAACAATTTCTTTACGTATCTTCTTCCTGAGGCAACCAAACAATGTGGATCAGGACTACAAGCCAATTCTCAGCTTTCTTGTTCATCTTGGAAAACTGCCTACCGACGTGCGTTCGGAGTGTCGCCTACGGACGATTACTCAAACATCGGATCATTTATTGTTCAAGAGCTTCAGTGGACCACAAGACAGAGTCCTTTAACAAATGATGGTGCGCTGAAAATTGCTCCACCAGCTGCGTTTAGCAATAAATAATTCTCAGAAACACTCAGCTAATTCAAAAAGAAATGCTTGCAGTGTTTGAATTTGGTTACGAAGTGCGACGTCAGCACTTTCCCATTTCTCATCACTCAAAATTCCCTTAGAAGCCGCCGTCTCACGCAGAGCAATTTGCATAGTGGTGAGCCACGCCCACGCTTCTTGTTCATTAATGAACTCTTCGTTACGAGTCATGTAAGCGAGTTCAGCGTTCGTAGAGATCTGACTTTGGCGAGTAAGCATCGAGACTGGATTGTCGTCGTCACTCGAAGGATCAATTGGAGCATTCAGCCTGCGGTGCCAGTCGTGTTCAGGATCGCGTTCAGCTGCAACAACGTGACCGAACGCTTCATAAACAATGGCTCGCCCAGCGTCATTAAGGCGAATTTCAATTCGACCGTCACGGCGCTTGATGAACATCTTGTTCTTGCTCATGGCTGCTCGATTGTTGACTGAAGACCTGCAACTTGTAATTTCACGCAGTAGCTTTCGGCGATGTCTTTTTGCCCAGACCAAACAACAGCCTTGCCCTCGTTGTGCACCGTCATCATTAACTGCGTGCACTTGGCGTTGGGGTAACCAAAGATTCTCTTAAAGATAACTTCTACAACTTTCATGGGAGTCACTGGGTCGTCCCACACCAGCACGTTCCAAGGTCGCATCGTTGAGACGGCGTCGTCAGTGAGTACCTGAGAACTGGTGGTTTCTACTCGCTGGGGTTTAACAGACGCCATGTATCTAGTGTCTCATGTCCCGGAACGAATTAAAAGGAAAATCTTTAGTCTGTAGGGGTGACTACCGAAGACGTCAGACTCCCCAAGGGCTTTAAAGAGCGTTTTAACGTTGCCATTCGAAACACCATTGGACTCACACAAGACCCGATTCCAATTTGTGATGACCCCGAAATCTCCTACATGGCAACTACAAGTGTTGCCAGGCTGGTGCACGGCGACCTTGCATCAATGCTCGTAGGCGGCATTGCAAGTCTCTTCTTTCAAACGCTGCACCCCTACGCCATGGCTGGCGTTGCTCAACACTCGAGGTATCAAAATGATCCTTTGGGGCGAATGCTGCAAACAGCAAATTTTTTAGGTTTCACTACCTACGGCCCAAAAGATCTTGCCTACTCGTCAATTGAACGAGTGCTCGCCGTTCACGAAGCGGTGCGCGGAACTGCTGATGATGGAACTGAGTATTACGCCAATGACCCCCACCTTCTGCTCTGGGTGCACTGCGCAGAGATCTCAATGTTTCTTGAAGGCTATTTAAAGTTCGGCAGAAAGCACATCTCTGATCAAGACCGTGACACCTACGTGCTCGAAATGTCCCAACTCGCACTTGATTTAGGTATTCCAAATCCCCCAAAGACCTACCAAGAGCTTCAAGGTGAGCTGAGTCGCTTTCGCCCTGAACTTCGACTCATCCCCGAAGGTGAAGTTGCGAGAGACTTTGTTGCTCACGAAATAATCAAAGAGCGATCCAAGAAGCTTGTCTTCTGGTTCTTTGTTCAGAGCTCGTACGCACTCATGGAGCCATGGGCGCGTGATCTGCTTGGTGTACCAAGGCGAGTCTCACTCAATAAATACTTCATCAGACCCATAACAATGTTTCTAAGTCGGTGCTTGCGGATTTTTGTTCCGCCGTATGAGCCGCCTAGGCCATAAGGCCGAGGCCACCGTCAACAACGAGTACTTGCCCCGTTACGTACGGTGTGCTCGCGAGAGACAAAATCACGTCAGCGACGTCGCCTGGTGTTCCACTTCGCTTGAGTGGTGCCATAGCGCTCACAACGCCCCTAATTGCGTCCCAGTCAGCTGTCCAGGGGGTATCAATAAGACCTGGAGCCACAGCGTTCACTCGAACTTCAGGTCCAACAACCTTGGCGAGTAGCGCGGTCATATGGTTGAGAGCTGCTTTTGACGCCGCGTACGGAATTGAAGAACCAGTTTGTCGAACGCCAGCTATTGACGAGACGTTCACAATTGATCCCTTTGCTTCTTTAAGCGCTGGCATTGCACGAACTGAGATGTTCCATGTTCCAAAGACATTCACTTCAAAGATGTCTCTCCATACATCGAGCGTTGCTGCGTTGATGTCAGCGTGAGCAATAACTTTGGTAGCTCCAGCGTTGTTCACCAGAACATCAAGTCGTCCGTATCGCTCGAGCACCATTTCAATCATGCGTTCGCAGTCAGCATCATTAGAGATGTCACCTTGAATGTAAAAAGACCCTGGCGTCTTGGCGCTCAGTGCTTCTCCGGCTTCGACACTTCGAACTGAGTTGAAAATTACGTGGTCACCAAGAGCTGCGAAACGAAGTGCTGTTTCTTCTCCAATGCCGCTCGTTGATCCAGTGATAAGTACAACGCGACTCATTATGAAGTCCGAGCAATCCTGTAGGAACCAGTCCAGCGCTGACCCGGTTCAAGAATGATCAGGTCCTTCCCACTTCTTAGAGCATCAGGAGGACACGTCATTGGCTCAATCGCGACCGAAGTGCGACGTCTTCCCGCAGGCAGGCTGTCGCCAGTGAAGATCTGTAGGTAAGGAAAGTTACGGTCCATTGATACATCAATGTTCGATCCCTTGGAGTCCTTCAGCGAGACGGTGCACATTCCAGTGTCATCACGGTTGAGTTCGGCGTAGGTAACGTCAAGGTTGTGGCCGTTAACAGACTTCGTTGTTCGAAAGTCGTAGTTGTTTCCAGCAACTGGAAGAATTTCTCCGGTTGGAAGCTTGCGATCATTCACCGCAACATACGCATTCGCTGGAACTGTTAACTCTGCACCTTCAATAGTTGGTGTCGTCACCGCAAAGTATGGGTGGTATCCGAGTCCGAATGGAATTGGAACTTCATCAAGGTTTTGCACCGTTGCAGTTGTGGTGAGTCCCTTTGGTCCGAGGTGGTAGTCAAGTGTCAACTTTGAAATGAATGGGTAATCCGGAAGTGGATGAAGAACAAGTGACATAACGCAACGATTTTGGTTGGCTACTTCAATTTCAAATGGTCGCCAGCGAGCAAGGCCGTGATTAGCTGTCGCGTGGACAACGTCGTCGATGTTTGCAGTCCCTGTGCGGCCAGAAAAAGTCCATTCACCGTCACCTATGCGGTTCGGCCATGGGTACAGAACTTGATTTCGACTGAAGTCTGGGATGTCTTCTGCGGCGAATCCCTCAACAACTGGAACCCCGCCTTTTACATACACACGCAGCGTGGCACCGACTTCGGTGATGATGGCGCGTTGGTCCCCATGGGCAATGGCGATCTGTTCTCCTGATGGAAGCATTAGCTATTTTTCCTTCTATTCACTGTCATGTAACTTACGACAGTTAGCCTTAGAAATATGCGAATACTGATAACTAATGATGATGGAATTAATGCCCCGGGAATTGCTGCCCTAACCCGGGCCACTTCAAGGTGGATTGAGCGGTGTCCAGAAGGCGAAATTCGCGAGGCAATTATCGTTGCCCCTGACAAGAACTACTCAGGAATGTCATCGGCCGTAGGCGACGTATTCGATAATCCTTCGGTTAAGTACAAGAAGCAAAAGATTGAAGGAGCAGACAACATTCAGGGCTACGCCCTTGATGCTCCCCCAGCACTGTGTGCCATTCTTGGCGCGGTTGGAAGTTTTAACTTTCAGCCAGACCTCATTCTCTCGGGCATCAACGCTGGTGCCAATGTTGGAAGAAGTGTGCTGCACTCTGGAACCGTTGGTGCAATTCTCACTGGCGCACAGCTTGGACTCTCTGGACTCGCTGTTTCAACCAACTGGGGCGAGAACGTTTCCTACGAGCCAGCCGCTGATATTGCAATAGAGGTGCTCGAAGTAATGCTCCAGGCGCCGCAGCGAACACTCATGAATCTCAATGTTCCTAACCTCCCAAAAAATGAAATCAAGGGCATTAAGCGAGGAAGAATCTCTACAGCTGGAATTGTGAAGTCTGCAAAATCTGGAACTGGAGGACCACTCGACGACGAGGGTGAACTCAAGCTTCGACTCGGTGCTGCGACCCCTGAGCTTGGTGACGTCAGTGATGAAAGCGCCGACGAAGATGGTGCACTAATTGCTGCTGGTTATGCGTCACTCACACCACTGCGTGGACCACACGAAGATTCCGACATGGGACTGAGTGATCTGATGCACATGTCACTTAGCGTTATTGAGCGACACCTTAAAGAAGCCAACTAGTCCGTTGCAGGACGACGTCGATTCTCTTTAACTCGACTTCTAGCTTTCTTTTCATCAACACGACGAACTTTTGAACTCTTCGTAGGCTTTGTTGCTCTGCGAGGAGCTTGACGAGTTAGTCCAGTTGAAATTTTTACAGCCAGCTGCTCGAGAGCTGCAGATTTGTTTTGCGCTTGAGAGCGGTAGCGACTCGCACTAGAGCGAATCACAGTTCCTGATTTTTCAAGTAACAACGCCCTGTCGGACTCACTCAGTACTTCAGAAGTATTTACATGGAACGAAACAACGACGCGAGTTAGTGATCTATTTGCGTGCTGACCACCAGGTCCGCCAGATGTTGTGACCCGCAGATCAATCTCGCTAAATGGAATGACGAGCTTTGATCGAATAAAAAGTGAGCCGTCTGCGTTTACGCGCGGCCCTGACACGACTACTTGCCTTCGGGGAAACGAACCATGGCGAGTTGGCTACCGAGTGCAACAAGTTCGCCTCTTTCGTCAAACATTTCGCATCGCTCGTCCACAAGTCCGTCGGCAATCACAACACACCACTGGCGGGCTTTTAACCACTCGCCAACCGGCACGCGACGTACGTACGAGCTGAGCTGCAACGTTGGCACCCATCCTGAAGATCCAATCGCGAATGTCGCGGGTGGCATGGCATCTGTTGCGAACAACAAACTGTGAGGTGACCACGAAGCATCATCATCGTCAAGTCGAATCCACATCTTTAGCTCAGCCTTGTCAGAAATCTCCCCATCGCGCCATCCTGAGCTGGCTGGGTCGAAACGCTGATCAACAACTTTTGCAATATTGATTTCATCTCCACCAGTGGAGCGACGACAGTCTTCAAGAGGGGCAATGTCAAATACAGGAGTATCTGCGTAACGCAGATCAGATTCTGCGCCAAGGGTTCCAAGTGTCGCAATTGATTCATTAGTAATAACTCCTTCTTGAAGGAGCGTTACGTGAACAAATGAAACACCTCGTCCAACTTTTCTAACGTCCGTGTGCAGTTCTGCAGGACCAGTGCGTGGCGCACCAATGTAATTAGTCGTTAGGGCAGTCACGTGTTGATGAGCTGATCCCTGCGCACTGGCAGCAGCAAGTGCGGCGCTTCCGAGAACAGTCTGTAAGTACCCGCCGTTTGGCCGTCCGTCAGTAATTGTGTAGTAGTCGGATAAAACGGCACTAAACCTGCCATCTCCAAGGGGTTCAACAGCACAGGCATCACGTAGGGGTCGGATCGTATTCATCTGACAACCTTACGACAGTGCTCAGGCGTGCCTGTAGATTAGAGACCTAGGAAGAAGGAAAAATGCCGACAATTCAGCACTTTATTAATGGGAAACGCGTTGACGGAAGTGGTGATATTCCTGTCTTCAATCCCGCTACTGGAGAGCAGTCTGGCAGTGCCCCAATTGCTGACGCCACGTTGCTTGATGAAGTCGTTACCCAGGCTCAAGAGACCGCAAAGACATGGCGCAATTCTTCACTCTCAGTTCGAACAAACATCCTTTTCACCTTCCGTGCGCTGCTCGTAAAGCACACTGACGAGCTCGCAGCAATCATCACCGCCGAGCATGGAAAAACCATTGCTGACGCCAAGGGTGAAATCGCTCGAGGTCTTGAGAACGTGGAATACGCCTGTGGCCTCGCTGAACACATGAAGGGTGGATTTTCTAGCCAAGTTGCAGATGGCGTAGATGTTCATTCAGTTCGTGAAGCTGTTGGAGTCGTTGCTGCAATCACACCGTTCAACTTTCCAATCATGGTGCCGCTATGGATGACTGCCAATGCGCTCGCTACTGGAAACGTTGTTATCTTGAAGCCTTCTGAGCGTGACCCATCGGTTTCTGTTCGCATCGCTGAACTGCTTAAAGAAGCTGGACTCCCAGACGGCGTGTTTAACGTGCTGCATGGAAACGCAGATCTTGTAAATGGTCTCCTTGCTCACCCAGGAATTGATGCAATCAGTTTTGTTGGATCAACTCCAGTCGCTAAGCACGTCTATGAAACTGGAACAAAGAATGGAAAGCGCGTCCAGGCACTTGGTGGAGCCAAGAACCACATGGTGGTCCTTCCAGATGCTGACCTCGACATCGCAGCCGACGCTGCCATCAACGCAGGATTTGGTTCTGCTGGAGAACGCTGCATGGCCATCTCAGTGGTCGTTGCCGTCGGCGACGTTGCAGAGCCCCTTATTGCGAAGATCACAGAACGCATGGACAAGCTCACAGTTGGCCCTGGCAACGATCCGAAGTCTGACTTCGGTCCAGTGATCACTAAAGAACACCGTGACCGCATTGTTAGCTACGTAGTAAATGCCCCAGCCGACGGCGTAAAGGTTGTCCGCGACGGAACTGCCATGGCAGCAGACAAGGGCTTCTATGTTGGCCCGTGTCTTCTTGACGGCGTTAAGCCTGGAATGAAGTCATACGACGACGAGATCTTCGGACCAGTTCTCGGTATTGCTCGCGTTGCAACATACGCTGACGCAGTTGCTCTCATTAACTCAAACCAATTCGGTAACGGAACTGCAATCTTCACTCGAGATGGCAATGCTGCTCGCCTCTTCAGTCGTGAAGTAACAGTAGGAATGATTGGAATTAATGTTCCGATTCCGGTTCCAATCGCTAGTTACTCATTCGGTGGATGGAAGAACTCATTATTCGGACACTCACACATTTATGGACCAGAAGGCTTCACCTTCTATACCCGCGCCAAAGTAATCACTACGCGTTGGCCACAACCATCTGAATCACAAATTGACCTCGGCTTCCCGAGAACTCGTTAGGAATCCCTTGAGCAAACAACACACCAGCGTCCGTTCATACGGCGTACTGATTCACGAAGGCAATGTTGCCCTCGTCAGGTCAAGCAACCCCAAGCACCAGCCCCCTCTTTGGTGGCTTCCTGGTGGCGGCATTGACTTTGGAGAATCACCAGAAGACACGTTGCTTCGTGAATTCGTCGAAGAAACTGGCCTTGAAGTGAAGAGCCCGAAGCTAATTGGAACCACCAGTGATCTTCGACGTAGAGATAACGGGGACAAACTTCACACCGTGAGAATTCTTTTCACCGTGGAACTTGCGGGTGGAGAGCTTCGTCACGAAGTTCACGGCACCACAGATCACGCTGGATGGTTCTCGATTAGCGAACTGAGTGAAATGAATCTTGCAGACTACGCAAGGGATGCGATTGAACTAGCACGAAGCTAACTCGATTTTTCGTAACTCTACGAGAGAATGTCTTTGCTCGTAAATCTGCTGCGCGGCACACTTTCGCATGAAAAATGGCATGTTCGCTCCGCAGAGCTCCAGCACGTCAATACTGAGACAGTTCAGATTGCAGGTTTTGATACGACCGACAAACCACACATCTTGGTTGGGACTGATGTTGAAGTGACGGTCTATCCATTGAGACGTGTTTAAGAAAGTTGCAACTGCATAACTGAGGCGTTCGTGTTGACTACTAATCGTCTCTAGTGATTTGTTTCAGCGCTTTCAATAGCCAGATCGATCGCTTCTCGTTTTCCAGAAATGAAGTCCATGAGCGCGAACAGCACACCACTCACAACAAACGCCAGGTAAATAAATAATCTCCACTTAAGCCCAGGATTAACAAAAGTATTCGCCTGAAGGAAGTCGCGTAGAAGCTCGATCACAGAAATCGCTACCAAAGAACCAATCAATTTAATTTTCAGACCCGCAAAGTCAACTCTTCCCATCCACGCTGGACGGTCAACGGAGTTCTTTGCAACGGCAATCTTTGAAACAAAATTCTCATATCCAGCGAAAATCATTATCAGAATCAGATTTGCGAGCAACGTCAAGTCAAGAAGGCCGAGAACACCTAAAACAAGGTGGTGTGTGTCCTGCGAAAATAGCGGCTTGGCGAGCTTGTAGAACTCTTGAGCGAATTTACCGAGTAGCAAGAATAAGGAAAGTACAAGCCCCATGTAGAAAGGCGCAAGAAGCCAGCGAGAAGCGAAAATTCCTTTTTCGGTGCATTCTTCAACAGATTTTAAGAAGTTACTTTTCATAAATTTTTTCCAGTGTCTAGAAATACAACTTCTCCATTGATCGCTTCAAGAACTTCCCCGCTGGGTTTCTAGGAAGTGGCTCAGTTGTAAATGCGATCCGCGTTGGAATCTTGTACTTTGCCATGCGACCATTTAGGAAGGAAGATACCTGCTCTTCAGTGAGGGACATTCCTGGCTTGGTCATAATTACACAGGCAACTTCTTCACCAAGGCGCTCATGCTTAATACCAAACACTGCAGCTTCATAAACCTCGGGGATTTCGTAGATCCCTGTTTCAACTTCAGCACCGTAGACATTGTCGCCACCACGGATGATCATGTCCTTTGCGCGGTCTTCAATAAAGAGGAATCCATCGTCGTCAATACGGCCAAGGTCACCGGTTCGTAGCCAGCCGTTAACAATTGTTTCCTTGTTGGCATCAGGACGGTTCCAGTAGCCACGAATCAGCATTGGCCCCTTCATCCAGATTTCACCCGATGTGTTGCGTGGCACTGGATGTGCATCCTCGTCACGAATTTCAACTTCCATACCTGGAAGTGGTGTGCGCCCCGTCGAATTTGGCTGTGAGGTGTATTCGATGCCAACGTTGCCCGGACCGTAGGCATTCGTTTCAGTCATTCCATAACTTAAATTCGGCTTGCCACTTTTAAACGCTCCATCAACTTGTTCAACCAGTTTGGCGGGGGCTGGAGCACCGCCTCCTCCAACAACGTTGAGTGATGATGTGTCGTACTTAGCGAAATTTGGGTGCTGCACTAAGTCCCACGACTGCGTAGGGACTCCAGTGAAGGTGGTGATGTGGTGCTTCTCAATGAGCTGTAGCGCACGTTCTGCATCCCACTTGAACATAATGACCATTTTGAACTGGTACGCGAAGTTAGAAAGCATCACGGCCATACCTGTCACGTGGAACAGAGGAACCGCCAAGATTCCGACATTTGGAAATGGTGATGCTGGCTTTTCTTCTGGCGTGCCTTCGGTTCGCTTACCGTTTGCACTTGCACGGGCGCTAAAGGCCATCATTGAGTTCGCAACAGCTTGGTGTGTTGATACAGCTCCCTTAGGAAAACCAGTTGTTCCAGATGTGAACAAAATGATTGCGTCCATGTCAGTTGTAATTTCTACAAATGGCATTGCTTCTCCACGAACAACAACGTCTTCCCATCGCTTTGCGATTGCAGGAACAGCAACGTTGCCTTCTCGAACAGTGATCATCTTGGTGCCATTGCGTTCGCACGGCCCAGTAGCACGCTCAATACGCTCACTATCAACAATCAAAATCGAAAGTCCAACATCTTTCAGCGAGAACTCAAGCTCTTCTTCGGTCCACCACGAGTTCATTGAAACTGAAACGGCACCAATACCAGTAATTGCGGTGAAGGCAATCGCCCATTCAGGAAGATTGCGCATTGAGATTCCAACATGGTCACCAGGCTTGATGCCGTAGGTGTGAACAAGTGCGTACGCCAGTGCATCAGCTTCTTGGTGAGTTTTTTTGAACGACCACTCTTCATCTTCGTAGACCATATATGTCGCGTCAGACTCACGCGAAGGATTGAACATGTCTCGAAGCGCAACGGGGGCATTCTTAAATACCTTCATTGGGACGCCGTTAACAACGCCGTCTTCAACTTCAAACCACGACCCAGGTCCGGTTACTTCGTCGATCGATTCTTGGTACCCAAGTGCCACTGATTTCCCCCTGCTTGAATGTAAATCCTACGCAGGTTGACAGGGGTCAAGTCAATAACTGATTTCCTAATTGCATGTTTGCAAGCAAGGCGCCCTGAGG